>ENA-UPSM01003929-UPSM01003929.1-activated-sludge-metagenome-genome-assembly--contig:-NODE-3929-length-16172-cov-7.188373_pt1 | contig 16172 bp, 12 predicted proteins | sample MGYA00238181_ERZ773283 | MGnify/ENA primary metagenome ERZ773283 (study PRJEB29023, sample SAMN05720199) | activated sludge metagenome | isolation source: Anaerobic digester | place: Japan...
ACTAGAAGCCGCCTTCGCGGGCCATGTTGTTGAAGCGGCTGTAGTGCCCTTGGAAAGCCAGAACAATGTCCTTGGTCGGACCGTTACGGTGCTTGGCCACGATCACGTCGGCTTCACCATCACGCTCTGGATCCGAACGGTCGCGGTGCAACAAGATGACGACGTCGGCATCTTGTTCAATCGAGCCACTTTCTCTCAGGTCGGACATCTGCGGACGCTTGTCGGTGCGCTGCTCAGGACCACGGTTCAGCTGCGAGATCGCGATGACCGGCACCTCGAGCTCCTTGGCCAGGAGCTTCAGCGCCCGCGAGAACTCCGCGACCTCCTGCTGCCGGCTCTCGACCTTCTTGCCCGAGGACATCAGCTGGAGGTAGTCGATGACGACGAGCTTGAGATTGTGCTGCTGCTTGAGTCGCCGCGCCTTGGCGCGAATCTCCATGAGCGACATGTTCGGTGAGTCATCGATGAAGAGCGGCGCGTCACCGATCTTGGCCAGCACCCGCGCGAGCTTGGTCCACTGCTCCTGGCCCTTGAGCCCCTTGCGCAGGTCCTGCAGCGGCAGCGTCGCCTCCGCCGACAGGATGCGCATCGTGATCTCGGTGCGGCTCATCTCGAGCGAGAACACCGCGGTCGTCAGGTTGTGCTTGATCGATGCCGTCCGAGCAATGTCGATGCCCAGTGTCGAGTTGTGAGTCGGGATCATCGACCGGCTCGCCAAGTACAGGTGGTCTTCGTTGTCAACCTGCACGCACCGCACGGGGACCGACTCGACGCGTCGTGCGTCGACGATGAACCGGGAATCGCGCCGCTGGAACTGCCGCCCGCGAAGCTCCTTGTGCTTCAAGACCTTTCGCGGAAGCCAGAAGACATCTTTGTCGCTCGAGAACGTTGTCGTGAAGGCAACGCTGGACTCGGGTCGGCGTCCGGTCACGGCCTTGCGGCTGACTCCTGTGCGGTAACCCAGACTGTGGATGAGCTCGAGGACGTCCACGTGTAGCCGCGGATCCGTGGTCGTGAACTGGACGCAACCGCCGTTCGTCACGGTCCCGTCAGTGTCCAACAGGCCCGCGAGCAGGTCACGGCGCTGAGCCTCGCTGGCCCGGAGGTACGCCATCGGAATGTGCTTGTCCCCCAGCACTCCAACCTTGCGCAGTAGCGCCTTGACTGTGCCATGGTCGTCGCGGCACGCCTGACAGCGCACCAGGCCCGTGCACACTGCACCACAGTCCACACAAATCGGGTGGAGTTGCTCGGTGCCTCGGGACCGACCGCCACAGGACCGGCCACATGTCTTGATCTGGTTGGTCCTGGGCGTGAACTCCCCGCCGCACACGACACACAAGCGTGGCTCGACCGCTGGCGCCGGCAGAAGCAGCGAGTAACGCATGAAGGATGACGTCGGCTTCACCACCAGACCCTCGGCCTCGAGCCGCATGATCATCTCGTCATCGGCCGTCGTGATCTGGGCCGCGTCAGTGGTTCCATCGCCCAGCCACGCGCCCAGCACATAGGGCGAGAGCTCGAACTGACGTGCCTGCAGATCCAAAGGGCGAGCCAACTTCACCGAGTGGTTCAGTCGGGCCTCCGAAGTCGCGGTTCGGAGAGTGGCCGCGATCTCAGCAGTGGTCCGGACCTCAGCGAAGGTCCGCTGGTTCACGGTTCGGTTCCGCTTGTCGCGAGCTGCCTGGAACGACTTTCGCGACGATCGGTTGTCGGTGAGCCACTGGTGCTCGGCGTCCGCGACGATCACGGTCCCGTCGGAGAACTCGACCTCATAACAAGGCCGCCCCTCCATCACGTCCGTCGCGGCGACAACGCGCGTCGGACGACCCTGGGCGTCGAGCAACTCGTCCCCGACCGCCACTTCTCCCATCGTGGTCCAGCCGGTCGGCGTGGGCAGCGGAGTGTCGAGCGCCAAGGCCTTGCCGACGGCTGGGCGCGCCGCGACCACGATCATCTGCCCCGGGTGCAGCCCGTGCATCAACTCGTCCAGCTCGATGAACCCGGTCGGCACACCTGTCATCTCGTCCGTGCGCCCGGCAGCGGCCTCGATCTCGGCGAGCGTCTGGTTGAGCGTGTCCGCAAGGACCACATAGTCCTCGCCACCACGCTTCTCGGCCACGGCATACACCTCGGCCTGTGCGCGGTTGACGATGTCCTCGACGTCACCTTCGCCCTGCCCATAACCCATCTGCACGATGCGGGTGCCGGCCTCGACGAGCCGCCGCAGCACCGCGCGCTCGTGGACGATCTCGGCGTAGTACGACGCGTTCGCCGCGGTCGGCACCGACTGCACCAACTCGTGCAGATAGCTCGCGCCACCGATGCGCTGGATCTCCCCGCGCTTGGTCAGCTCGTCGGCGACGGTGATCGCATCGGCCGGCTCACCGCGACCGAAGAGGTCGAGGATCGAGGCAAAGATCTGCTCGTGCGCCGGCCGATAGAAGTCGTGCCCCTTGACCAGCGCCAGGCTCTCGGCGATCGCATCCTTGTTGAGCAGCATCGACCCGAGCACCGACTGCTCGGCCGACATGTCCTGCGGCGGCACCCGGTCATCGGTGGCATAGCCGCTGCCCAACTCTGCAATCGACACCGGTCACCTCTCGCTCAACCAAGCCCTCAAACCCATTGCGTATGCCGTGGCCACCAGTGCACCAGCCACCACCGACAAGCCGGCTGGGATCACCCCCGAAACCGCCCATCCGAGCCGACCACCGACCATGACTGCCTCACGTTAGGCCCGTCGCAAGAGGGCTCCAAGTTCATCCGGGATTCATGGACGAACGGCTGTTGACCAGGTGTGGACAACGCGTGCAAAACGCCGGAGGTCGATGTGCACAGGGGAGGGACAACCCTGTGGATTACTCACGGTAGGGCCTGCACAACCGGCTCTGACCTGCACAGATGTCATGCACCGGCTGTTCACCGAAGAAAGTTGTGGGCGTGTCGTTTCCACAACCTTCGACATCAACCTTTGACAACTTCCCAGTAACAACATGACTCCCAGCAGCCGCACGTCACCCCCTGTCCACCCAGCTGCCGGGAGCCTCAAGGTCATGCAGAGAGCGGGACCGGTCCCTCGAACTGCATGACCATGTCGGTGTCCCGGGACAGACGTGTCGCGAGGAGGGACGGATCTCAAGCGGCCGACGCGGCGACCGTGAGTCCTTCGGCGATCTGATCCATGAAGGCGTCCTGCTGAAGCCGGAGACCGAGCACCGGAATGCGGAGGACGAGGCGCCTGGTCAGGGTCAGGCTGTTCTGCCGGAGCGCGTCATCGACCGGGGCCAGCGCACGGGCATGGTGTCCACCGTCGATCTCGACGACGAGGCCACCGTCGAATTCCACGTCGAGATAGACCCTCCCAGACTGCTCGACGAGCACCTGACGCCTTGGTTCGGGCAGGCCACGACGCCGGCACATGACGGCGAAGTCGAGATCGCCCAAGGAGTGCGCCCCATCACAGACATCTCTGATGACTTGGTCGAGCACGGATCGTCGACGCGACCGCCGCACCAGTCGCCATGCCTCGAGCAGCCGCATGGGCGCAGTGAGCCGCTGTTGGATGGGCAGGCAGACGAGCAGTGCCGCCTGCCGATCCGAGACTGCCCATTGAGCCGCCCGGATCGTGGCCACGTCGACGTCGGTGCGCGGGACCCCTCCTCGCGGTGCTGGCGTCACGACTCGTCGTCGGGTCAGGACCACTCCCTCGACGGGATACGCACGAGACGAGCGAGGCACGCACACCCAGATGCGATCGGTGGTGAAGCCAGTCAGTCCAGATGCCAGCAGGCTCGACGCGCCATCGAGGACCGCACCGCTGCCCGACTCCCACACCGCGCGCCACAACAGACCCTCACCCTGCGGCGTCGAACCCCCGATCACCACGGTGTGACGTCCAGCCATCGACCACCGTCCAGCCCGAACCTCCGTGCGCACGTCCTCGCGCGTCACCCCTTCGGCGCGCAGGTCCGCCCGATGCACCACACCACCGTGGCGCTCAGCCAGGGCAGCCGCGACCACGGCTCGCTGGGGGCGGGTGAGTCGAGGCGGCATTCACTCACAGTCGGCGCTGCGTCCGTGGACGGCCAGACGCACAAAGGCTCTGGGGAAGACACACCCTCGGCGCATCGCCTGTGGACTGTCGCGGTCCAGTCACGGTCATGCAGAGGGCGGGACAGGTCCCTCGATCTGCATGACAAAGGCCCGACCCCGGGGCCAGCGGCTCAGGTGCCGTACCGCAGTTGCGCGCGAGCCCTCGCCTTGGCCGCCTCCACCTCGCGGTCCTTCGGCGGCGCAGCGGTCGTCAGGTGGTCGAGCAACTTCCTGGTGGCAGCAGCCACCTCGGCGACGGCGACATCGAAGGCCTCCTGATTCACCTGGCTGGGCCGCGTTGCGCCGGAGACCTTGCGGACGTACTGGAGTGACGCGGCATACACCTCATCCCGGGTCGCCGGGGGCTCGAAGTTGTGCAGCTGGCGGATGTTTCGACACATGCAATGCAGCGTATGCCGGGTGCCCGGCGGCCCGCTCGTCGCCCATCTTCGCTCCCACGCCTTCGGTGTCGCCCCCACATCACCTGACGCACTCACCGAGTGAGCCGGACCACGCAGGCCAACCTGACTTTCGGCGCCCCAACCGACGGGCCAAGATGGACTCATGCGGACGATGACGACCGACGAGCTCACCCGACTCCTGTCCACCCTCGGCGACAACACCCGGTTCGTGGTGAGCGGCAACATGGCCGTGCCGTGGACGGCGCTCAAGTGTGTCGATGAGGCACTCGAGACCTATACCCTGCATGCGCTGAACGCACCCAAGGGCATCCCGGACCGACCGGGCGTCACGGCCGAGACCTGCTTCGTCGGTGCCGGCATGCGCAAGCATCAGGCTTTGAAGTACATCCCGAGTCGGCTCTCGCTCGTCCCAGTCCTCCTCCAGCGCGTCATCCCGCCGGATATGGTGATCATCCACTGCGCTCCCCCGCGTGACGGCATGCTCAGCCTCGGCGTCGAGGTCAACATCCTCCCCGCGGCCATCGAGGGCGCCAAGCGTCGCAGCGGCCGGATCATCGCCCAGATCAACGACCAGATGCCCTACACCTACGGCGATGCCCTCATCCCGGTCAGCCAGGTCGACTACGCCATCGAGGTGTCCGAGCCACTCCCGGCCGTCGACCCCCGCACACCCGACGACGACAGCCGAGCCATCGGTGACCGCGTCGCCGCTCGGGTCTCCGATGGCGCCACTCTGCAGATGGGCATCGGCGGCGTTCCGGACGCGACGTTGGCCGCTCTGACCAGCCGCAAGGGCCTGCGGATCTGGACCGAGATGTTCTCCGACGGTGTCCTCGAACTCGACCGGATCGGCGCACTCGACCCCAACCACCCGCTGACGACCTCGTTCATCTTCGGCAGCCGCGACCTCTACTCCTGGCTCGACGGCAACCACCGGGTCCGCATGATGCGCACCGAGCACACCAACGACCCCGCGCTCATCGCCCTCCAACGCTCGATGACGTCGGTCAACACCGCCCTCGAGGTCGACCTCTTCGGCCAGGCGAACGCCTCGCGCATCAAGGCCCGCATCTACTCCGGCTTCGGCGGGCAGACCGACTTCATCGTCGGCGCCCTGCACTCCCCCGGTGGCCAGTCCTTCATCGCGCTGCGCTCTTGGCACCCCAAGGCCGACGTCTCGACGATCGTGCCGCTCGTCGACGAGCCCGTCACCTCCTTCCAGCAGAGCGCGATCGTCACCGAGCACGGGGTCGCCGAACTCTTCGGCTACGACCAGGTCGCCCAAGCCCGCCACATCATCCGTGACGCCGCGCACCCCAAGGTCCGCGACGAACTCTGGGAAGAGGCTCGCCACCTCGGCCTGGCCTGAATCCCGTTGTCCCGTCACACTGCTCGGCACCCCTTCACCGATTCCGTATGCCGTGAGCTGGCTTCCGCGGGCGACCCCGAGCGGGCGGTGGGCCAGCAGCGTTACATGAAGTCGGAGATGCCCTATCGCGGCATCACGTCGACGGAATTGAAGGCTCTGCTCAAGCCCTTGTTGGCCGATCTGGACCTCCGGCCAAGCTCGCGCGGGGAGTGGGAGGCGACGGTCCTCGAGTTGTGGGATGGGGCGGAGTATCGCGAGGAACGTTATGTCGCAACGGCTCTGCTCGGGCATCGAGCCTTTCGAGGCTGGCAGGACCCTGAGTTGTTGCCGCTGATCAGGCATCTGATCGTGACCGGCGCCTGGTGGGACCATGTCGACGAGCTCGCCTCCCACCACGTCGGACCAATCCTGTTGCGGCACAGGGAGATCGTGACACCGGTGATGAGGGACTGGGCCCACGGCGTCGACCCATTCGCGGGGGACCGATCACACGACGGCCCGGCCCAGGACGACCTGTGGCTCAGGCGCACCTCGATCATCTGCCAACTCACGCACAAGGAGGCGACCGACGTCGACCTGCTTGCCGAGGCGATCGAGGCGAACCTGGAGACGACCCGTGATGGTGAGCGGACGGCATACGGATCGGTCTTCTGGATCCGCAAGGCGATCGGTTGGGCCCTCCGCCAGCAAGGTCGCGTCGATCCTCAGTGGGTGCTGGATTACGTTGCGGCCCATGGCGATCGGATGTCTGGCCTCACCAAGCGCGAGGCCCTCAAGCACCTTCGGTGACTACTTGGCGTAGATGCCGACCTCGTGGATCGAGTACCCATAGTTGGGCAACCCGCGGACCGTGTTGTTGATCCGCACCCAACGGGCATTGGTCGTCGGGAAGACCGCGGTGTCGACACCACCGGTCCCGGCTGACACCTGACCGGCAGTGGACCAGACCTCGCGCCAGTTCCAGCCGTCGTTGCTCACCTGGACCGTGAAGGACTTGGCATAGGCCGCCTCCCAGTAGATCCCGACCCGCGAAACCGGTTGTGCCGAGCCGAGATCCACCTGCCACCACGCAGTCGGGCCCCAGTTCGAGGCCCAACGCGTGCCCCAGTTGCCATCGTTGGCCTTGGACGGGCTGAACGAGCCCCAGGGGTCCCACTGCGACGAGGACGCCGAAGTGGGCTTGCCCCGAGCCAAGTTGGTCTGGGCCTGCCAACCACGGGCCCTCTCCATGGTGCGCAGGTAGGACTCCGCACCACCCAACAGGTCGGCCTTGAGCTCGGGAGCACGACCAGTCGTGTCGGCCACCCAGTCCGGGATCATCCCGTAGTGGGCAACTCCCTCGACGTTGTAGTCGAAGGTCCGCTGACCCGAGACCTGACGCGTCAGGGTCGAGCCTCCGTCGACGCTCGTGAAGGGATAACTCATGGCCGACCCCGCACCGGGCGGCGGCGGTGTGCCTCCGAAACCGTTCATGTCCATGCCGTAGCCGTAGGCCACGCCGTACTTCGCACGCACCGCACGGCTCGCCTGCCACTCGGAGACGAATTGGGCTGCACCGTGGCCGTATTGGGTCGCGACGCCACCCAGTCGGAACATGCGGTCCATGAACTGGTCGTTCATCCATGAGTGCGAGGAGACGGCGCCGCCGTAGTTCGCGTCCTCGAGGATGTCGAGCGCGCGGTCAGCGGCCTTGGCGCTCATGTGATCGAGCTCGACGATCATTCCGCGCTTGATCATGCCGCGCAGCGCGTAGTCCCCGAGGTCGGTCAGGCCGCGCGGATTGCAGTGTGGCCCAGCGGGATAGACCGGCATGACGGCCAAGGGAGCGGCCGGGACGACCGAGGGCGGGAGCGCACCGCCGGAGACCGTGTTGTCAGGGACCTCACCGGGCTTGCAGGTCTGGGGGTTCCACCAGGTGCCCGTGGTGATGAACTGGCCGAGGTTGACGATGACGCCGGTCGTGCCCTCGTCGTAGCGCACGCCGCACAGCGCGTTGTCGAACTTGTGGCACAGGAACATCGACGAGATGCCCAGGCTCTTGAACTCGTCGAGCCCACGATCGATGGCCGCCTTGTCGCAGCCTGGGATGCCGAGGGTCTGCTTGCAGCCGAAGGGCTCCGAAACCTCAACGCCCAGCACCACCGCGAGCTTGCCCTGAGCCACGACATCGCGCGCCTGCTGCGGGCTGGTGACGATGCGATACCAACCCTTGCCCGCGCCGCCGAATTGCGCGTCGATGAAGGCCTCAAGGCTTCGGGCAGCCGCTGCCTCGCGCCGGATCGCCTCCATGTCGTCGCACGAGTACTTGTTCGGCGGCTTGAGCGTCCCGAGGATCTGGCACAGACCCGAGTTGTTGACCAGGTCGTTGACCATGATCCGCTGGCCACCGCGCCAGGCCCGCTCGACCCACTTGTAATACATCTGCTGGTGGGTGAAAGAACTCCATGTCGGCCACGACGTGAAGGTCGGCCAACCGTTGGGGTCGTGTGTGGCGAAGATATTGCCGCCGACCTGGGAGTTCGTGAGGTTCTCGAGCGTCGCGCCCGAGCCATCGGGGTAGTGGTGGGCACAGTCCTGCAGCGCCGTCGCCGGACCAGCCGCGCTCCACGTCGCGCCACAGACGGCGTTCCCGCCGAAACCCAGGTCACTGAACATGTGCGTGTGTCCGTCGACCATGCCCTGGACCGCACCCGAGGAGGTCGTCCCCTGGAAGGGCTCCCCGACGACATTGACCTCGCTGTCGGGTGTTTGGGGGTTGCTCGCGTCGTACCAAGGGCCGGCGGCGGACGCGGTGGAGCCGAGCAGGCCCAGCGACAGCAGCGCTGCGGTCAGCAGCGCCAAGAACCGACGCGTCACGGCACACCTCCCCTCCGCACCGGCCTCCGCGCCGGCTCGAAGGACAAAAACTAGCCAACATCGGGCCCAGATGCACAGGTTCTTCCGTTGAGAGTGCACGACACGCCGACCATTTCCCGAAACCTCCGGCAAGTCGCGCACTCTCAACGGGCGGCGCCCGTCGCTGCGGCCATCCGTCCACCGACTCCCGCTACGGCGCAGTATGTGTCGCTGTAGCAGCACTTACTGCGCCGTAGCGAAGGGCGTGGATGGACCAACAATGCGACGTATGCCGTGTGCGGACTAGCGTCGCCGTCGTGAGTCACGGGTTGGGCGGGCCTCCGAGCGACGGGGACGGCGCCGCCTCGACGCGCGCCCAACACCGTGAGGTCCTCCGTCTGGCCGTGCCGGCGTTCCTCACGCTCATCGCCGAACCCCTCTTCCTCCTCGCCGACACCGCGATCGTCGGTCACCTCGGCACCAGCGCCCTCGCTGGCCTCGGCGTTGCCAGTGCCGTTCTCCTGACCGCGGCGGGCGTCTTCGTCTTCCTCGCCTACGGCACGACGGCCATCGTCGCCCGACAGATCGGTGCCGGCTCTCGAGCCGGAGCCATCAGCGCCGGCATCGACGGCACCTGGCTGGCCATCGCCCTGGGCATCGTCACGGGCATCGTCGTCGCCCTCACCGCCCGCCCCCTCTGCGCTCTCTTCGGCGCCTCCCCCGAAGCTCTCGACCAAGCGGTCACCTATCTGCGTGTTTCTGCCGCCGGGCTCCCCGGCATGCTCGTCATCCTCGCCACGACCGGCGTGCTGCGAGGGCTCCAGGACACCAAGACACCCCTCGTCGCGAGCGTCGTCGGCTTCACCGCGAACGTCATCCTCAACGTCCTCTTCGTCTACGGCTTCGGCCTGGGCATCGCCGGGTCGGCCCTCGGCACCGTCCTCGCGCAGACCGGCATGGCTGCTGCTCTCATCGCCGTCCTCATCCGGTATGCCGTCCGCGAGCGTCTTCGTCTCCACCCCCACCCCGGGCGGGTCCTCGGGGCGGCGACTCACGGCATACCCCTGCTTGTCCGCACGCTCGCCCTGCGCGCGTCCCTGCTCACCATGACGTGGGTGGCTGCCGGGATGGGGGATGTGCCGTTGGCGGCCTATCAGGTGTCGGCGACGATTTGGAGCTTCATGGCCTTTGCGCTCGATGCGATTGCGATTGCCGCTCAGGCATTGACGGGGAAATCGCTGGGGGCCGGCGACGTGGAGGGGACGCGGTCGGCCACGACGCTCATGACGAAGTGGGGAGTGGCGATGGGTGCGGTGCTCGGGGTGATGTTGCTCGCGCTGCACCAGGTGCTGCCGCCGCTCTTCACGTCCGACCCTGAGGTGCGCTCAGCGCTGTCGGTGGCGCTGGTCGTCGTCGCGCTCGGTCAGGTGCTGTCGGGCTATGTGTTCGTCATCGACGGGGTGCTCATGGGCGCTGACGACGCGCGCTGGCTGGCGGGCGCCTATGTCGCGACCTACCTGCTCTTCCTGCCGGTGATCCTGACCGTGCGGGCGCTGTCGGAGCGGATCGTGGGGCCCGTCGGGTGGTTCGCGACGACCGGCGATGGCTGGTGGGGGGCGGTGCAGCGCCCCGGGCCCGCGCAGGCGATGGTCTGGCTCTGGGTCGGGCTCAACGCGTTCATGGCGATCCGGGCCGTGGCCCTGTGGTGGCGGGTCCGTGGCACGAAGTGGATGGTGACCGGCGCCTGAGCCCCGGTCACTGCGCGATCCCTTCGCTCACCCTGGCCAATGGCGCACCCATACCTGCGCCACCAGGCAGGCTCAGCGAACCCAGTCGCTCACCCTGGCCAGTGGCGCACCCATACCTGCGCCACCAGGCAGCCTCTGCGAACCCAGTCGCTCACCCTGACCAATGGCGCACCCATACCTGCGCCACCAGGCAGGCTCAGCGAAAGGGTCAGGGGAGGAGGGCCACAGCGGCGGCGCGACGCGCGTCCCCGGCAGCCACGAGTTCACCGTCGACCGACAGGTAGCCCGCCCCGACACCGCCGAAATACATTGAGCTCTCGCCGTGGTCGTTCCCGACCAAGCCCAACTCCACGCACGCTGCGGCGATGGCGGGATCGGTCTCGTGCTCGACCCGCGGCATACCCACGTTGTCGAAGGCGACATGCGCGCGAGGCGCGGCAATCGCCGACGGGAGGTCGGCGCCGTGCAAACAACCCTGGATGAGCACCTGCATGAGGGCAGTCGTGATCCGGTCGGCTCCCGGCGAACCGATCGCGAGCGCCCGCCCATCCGCCGTGCGGCCCGTAGTGGGCGCCATGTTCGAGGCCATGCGGGTGCCGGGGGTGAGGGTGTGGAGGCCGAGGCGGTTGAGTTCGGGCTCACCCAGGGCGTTGTTGAGGATCATGCCGGTGCCCGGGATGGTGATGCCCGAGCCATAGCCACTCGACACCGTGATGGCACACGCGAGTCCGTCACTGTCGACGGCCGAGACGTTGGCGGTCGAGGCCGACGTCGGCAGACCGGCGAGACCGTGGCGCTCCACGGCGAGGAGCAACTCATGCCCCTGACGCTCGAGATCCCGCGCCAGATCATGGACAGCGAGCCGATAACCGAGCACGTGTCGCTGGATGTCGATGATGTCGCGCCAGTCGCTGCGCGCCGCACCGGCCCGGGCCCGCTGGGCCAACTCGCCGAGCATCACCGCGAGCATCGGTCCGCCGACGCTGGGCGGTGGGTTGATCGCGAGGTCCCAGTCCCCCACCGTCAGGCGCACCGGGGTCCGCACGGCCGGGTCGTATTCGGCGAGATCCCGCGCCGTGATCAGGCCCCCGTGAGCGTCCATGTCGGCGACCAGTGCCCGCCCCACCTCACCGATCGTCATGACCGAGGCACCTTCACGCCCGATCAGGTCGAGGATGTCGGCGAGCTGGCCGTTGGTCGAGATGTCGCCGGGCTGAAGAGGGCTGCCGTCCCCCCGAGTCACGAGCGCCCGCGCCTCTGGGTCGAGCCCGAAGAGCACCTCGTGGGTATGACCGAGATAGGTCGCGGCCGCTCCCCCGATGGGATAGCCGGACCGGCAGGCGTCGGCGGCAGGCGCCACGACCTCGGACCATGGAGCCAGGCCTCGCTCCTCCACCGCCAGTTGGCAGGCCGCAATCGCGCCGGGCGTGGCGACCGAGCCATGCCCGCCATACATGGTCACGCCGCCGCCATAGGCGAATTGCACCAAGGTCACGCCCTCGCCGAAACGCTCCTTCGGCAGCCCCCGACCCGGCATCTCGACGTTGCCATCGATGACGATGGGGTCCTCGTCGGGCGCCCAGATCGAGATGAAGCCACCCGCCCCCAGTGAGACGATCCCCGGCTCGGTGCTCATGGCGGCCATGGCGGCCGCCACCGCGACATCCACCGCGTTGCCGCCGGCCCGCGCCACCGCACGTCCGGCCTCGAGCGACACGGGTCCAGTGGCGGCGAGCGCGACCTGGCGCAGCGCGGCGGATCCGGACATGGGGCCGATCCTGCCACCGCGACGCCGTTCCTTCCTGTCACGTCCGGGCACCGACTGGCGGCACCCCTCGGCCCAGATCGGGATTCTTGGGTCGAGCACGGTTTGCAAGGAGCAAACAGGACAAGGGGCCCACCCATTCGAGTGGCGCAGGTAGCGTGGCCCGGGTGAGCACGCCACCCCTGGGAATCATCGCGGGCACCGGTTTCTATGACCTCGAGGCCCTGACCGACCCGACCGAGGAGACCGTCGAGACCCCCTACGGCCAGGCGAGATTCACGCGCGGGCAGTGGCACGGCATACCCGTCGTCTTCCTCACCCGCCACGGCGCCGGCCACAGCGTCCCACCCCACCTCGTCAATTACCGGGCCAACATGCGGGCCCTCGCCGACGCCGGTGTACGCGATGTCGTCGCGGTCAATGTCACCGGCTCCATCGACCCCGACCTCGAGCCGGGCGACCTGCTCTGCCTCGACGACTTCCTCGACTTCACCAAGGGTCGACCAGTCACCTTCCACGACGGGAGCGGCCCCGAGGGCGTCGTCCACGTCGACGTCATGGAGGCCTATCACCCGGCGATCCGGCGCGAGATCCTCGATGCCGCGTCCTCGATCGGCCAAGCGATCCGCGACGGCGGGGTCTATGCCTGCTTCGAGGGGCCGCGCTTCGAGACGCCCGCCGAGATCCGCCTCGCCCGCCTCGCCGGCGGCGACGTCGCGGGCATGACCGGCGTCCCCGAGGTCACCTTGGCGGTGGAGGCCGGGCTTCGGTATGCCGCGATCAGCCTCGTCGTGAACCCCGCCGCCGGCGTGGGGTCGGGTGAGCCGATCACCATGGACGAGATCAACGCCGTCCTCGCCTCATCGTCGGCCAAGGTCTTGGCCATCCTCGACGACCTGGTCCACACCCGGGCGACCTTCGCGGACTGATCATGGCCACGATCCGCATCGAGAAACTCACCCATGTGGTGACGGTCGACGACGCGTTCACGATCTTGGGCGACGCGACGATCGAGATCACCGACGGCGTCATCACGGCGATCACCTCCAGAAACTCGCCCCAGGTTCGTCGATCCGGCCCCGAAACAGGGGCTGAAGGCCAAGGTTCGACGAACCTGGTGTCACAAATGGAGAAGAGCGGCGGGGGCGGCAGCGGGGTCGGGGGGGAAGTGGGGGCCGGAGCGGAGGTCACGGTCATCGACGGGCGCGGCAAACTCGCCCTCCCCGGCCTGGTCAACCTCCACACCCACCTCCCGATGACCCTGCTCCGGGGGCTCGCCGAGAACGTCGACCTCCAAGGCTTCCTCACCAAGGTCTGGGCTGCCGAGGGCGCCGTCATGGACCCCGACACCGTCCGCATCGGTGCCGAACTCGGTGCACTTGAGTCCCTCCTCGCCGGCGTCACGACGACCCTCGACATGTACTTCCACCACGAAGCCGCCCACGAGGGCGCCCTCGCCACCGGGGCCCGCCACATCATCGGGCCGGTCTTCTTCGACGGCCCCGGCCCCGACGGGCTGGCCTGGGAGCAGCGCCTCGACCAACTCGCCACCTGGCCCACCCGCCTCGCCGAACTTTCCGCCACCCCCGCTTGTGACCCCAAGTTCGTCGAGAAGCACCGATCTGGGAGCGTTTCGCGCCCAAACCGACGAACTTGGGGGGAGTTTCAGGGCGAAGGACTTCATCGGGTCCCGGGGCCATTCGTGCCTGCCGCCGCGATGCCGCACTCGACCTACACCTGCTCGCCCGAGCACCTCCGCGAGATCGCCGACATCGTCGCCACCTGGCCCGCCGACTCCCGCCCGCTCATCCATGTCCACGCGAGCGAGAACCTCGCCGAGAACGCCGACGTCATCGCCCGCCACCACGCAACCCCCACCCAAGTCCTCACCCAGGCCGGCCTGCTCCACGGCATACCCAATGCTCGAACGGTCCTCGGCCACGGCGTCCACCTCTCCCCCGAGGACCGCGCCCTCATCGCCGCCTCCCCAGGAGCAGCTGTCGCCCACTGCCCCGGCTCGAACCTCAAACTCGCCTCCGGCGCCCTCCCTTGGCAGACCTATCGAGACGCGGGTGTCCCCCTCGGCCTGGGCACCGACGGATGCGCGAGCAGCAACGACCTCGACCTCTGGCAGGCGATGCGCCTGGCCGCCAACCTGGCCCGCCTCACCAGTGGCGACCCCACCACCGCCCCTGCCGCCGAGATCATCCGCGCGGCCACCATCGAGGGAGCCCGAGCCCTCGGCATCGACGACCTCATCGGCAGCCTCGAGGTCGGCAAGCGTGCCGACCTGGTCCTCATCGACCTCGATGCGCCCCATCTCACCCCCGCCCACGACCTGTCCGCCCTGCTTGTTTTCGCTGCTGGCCGAGGAGATGTCACCGATGTCTTCGTGGACGGCCGGCAGGTCGTGCAGGATCGGAAGAGCACCCTGATCGACACGAGTGACCTGCTCCTTCGCGCTGGCGAGCGCGGACGGGTCGCCGCCAATGCAGCGAAGGACGCCTGACATGCGCACGGCCGAGCAGATCATCCGCGACCTGAAGATGCAGCCGATCTCCGGCGAGGGAGCCTGGTTCGCGCCCGGGCCCCGCACCCAGGAACTCTCCTCGATCACTGTCCTGCTCACCGACCAACCGGACGGCTTCTCGGCCATGCACTCGCTCACCATCGACGAGGGTTGGCAGTGGCTCGACGGCGCACCGGTCGCCCTGCTCCGGCTCCGGCGGGGCGGTCGCGGCGTCCTCAACCTCCTCGACGACAAGAACCGCCAGATCCTCGTCCGCCGCGGTGACTGGCAGGGCGCGGCCCCCATGGGTCCGTGGTCGCTCGTCTCGTGCTGGTGTTCACCGGCCTTCCGTGACCAGCACTTCACGTTGGGCGACGCTGACGCACTCACCGCCGCCTATCCCGACTTCGCCAACGAGATCCGCACCCTGACTCGCGACACCGGCGGGACCGCCGGTCCAGAGGACCGATGACCGCGCTCGTCACCGGCGCGAGCGGTGGCCTCGGCCGAGCGATCGCGGTGGCGTTGGCAGCGGCCGGGCACGACATTGCCGTGCATTACCGCAGCGATGACGCCGGCGCCGCCGAAACCTCCCGTCTCGTCAAAGAGACCGGACGGCAGGCGTATGCCGTGTCGCTCGATCTCGAGATCGCCTCACCTGAGGAGTTGGACCGGACCGTCGACGATCTCCTCGCCGATGTCGTGGACCACCTGGGTGACCTCGACGTCGTCGTCCTCAATGCCTTTCCGCAGGACGTCACCCCGTGGCACGCCCTCGACACCGAGGCCTGGGACGTCATGCTCGACGGCGGTCTGCGCCCCACCGCCGCCCTGCTCCGCGCCGCCGCGCAGTCACTCGCCCCGGGCGGGGTCATCGTCACGATCGGCTCGATCGAAGGCTTTCGACCGGCAAAGGGCCACACCCCGTATGCCGTGGCCAAGGCCGCCCTGCACCACCTCACGGCCGCCGCCGCCCACGAACTCGGGCCACACGGCATACGCGTCGTCGGTGTCGCACCCGGCCTCATCGCGAGGGAAGGCCTCGCCGAGAACTGGCCCGACGGCATACGCCGGTGGGAGAAGGCGAGTGCGCTGGGACGCCCGGTCACGGCCGACGAAGTGGCCCAGGTCGTCGCCTTCCTGGCGTCCCCGGCAGCATCGGCCGTGACCGGTGTGACGATCCCGGTCGACGCCGGCTGGTCGGCCTCCCCCGGCTGGTGAGCGCACAGCGCAACCCCTGCCCCATACGTCACAGCGGCGCAACTCGTGGGTAACGACACGACAACGTCGGCGCGAAACTGTCGAGAGCATCGCCGCACCCACCGTAGTCTTGGTCCACTCATCACCCTTCCCTAGGAGATCCCTCACATGAAGGCCTCGCGTTACCTGGTCGCTGGCACTGCGGCCGTCCTCGCTCTCGGGCTCAGCG
>ENA-UPSM01003933-UPSM01003933.1-activated-sludge-metagenome-genome-assembly--contig:-NODE-3933-length-16166-cov-5.193160_pt1 | contig 16166 bp, 3 predicted proteins | sample MGYA00238181_ERZ773283 | MGnify/ENA primary metagenome ERZ773283 (study PRJEB29023, sample SAMN05720199) | activated sludge metagenome | isolation source: Anaerobic digester | place: Japan...
GGTCTGGGCAGCCGGCGTGGCTTAACAGCGGCGAGACCGAGCAGAACGTGCCCGTGGGCTCGCAGACGATCGAGTTCAAGCCGATAGACGGCTGGGGGGCGCCGCAGAATCAGATTGCGGATATCAAGAAGGGCGAAATATTCACCGCGGACGCCCAGTATGTGCGTGTCGGTTCCCTCAAGGTGACGATCACGCCTGCCGCGGCGGTTACCGCTGGTGCGCAATGGCGTCGAAAGGACACCCTCACATGGTTCGCCAGCGGCGCAACCGAGACAAACGTGCCCGAAGGTCCGCAAACGGTCGAGTTCAGCGAAGTCACGGGATGGGTTAAACCCGCTAATGCTAGCGCTACCGTCGAGGCCGGGAAGATCGCCACGGCAAGCGGGACTTATACCGAGATCACAGTCGGCTCGCTGCACGTGACCATTACTCCGCAGGCCGCCGTGTCTGCGGGCGCGCAGTGGCGCCGGGTGGGGCAGACCACATGGCTTAACAGCGACGCGACCGAAACCGATGTGCCTATGGGGTCGTGCAGGGTCGAGTTCAAGGCCATCGAAGGGTGGTATGCGCCCGCTACACAGACCGTGACCATTCCGCGCAGCGAGACCGCCGAAGCGGCCGGGACGTACGAACAAATCGCGTACGGTTCGCTCCAGGTGCTTATCACTCCGGCTGGGGCCGTGAGCGCGGGCGCGCAGTGGCGGCGCTCGGGCACGACGGACTGGTTCGACAGCGGAGAAACCGAGCGCAATCTCCCCGAAGGCAACTATACCGTCGAATTCAAGGCCTTGGAGGGGTGGCGGACGCCCCAAAGCCAGATGGTAAGTGTTGTCGAGGGCGAGACTGCCGCCGCGACAGGCGTCTATGTCGAGATTATCGAAAGCGGCTCGCTTCAAGTAATGATAGAGCCGGTGGAAGCCCGGCTGGCCGGGGCGCAGTGGCGCCGCGCCGGAACCACGACATGGCGTAACGGCAGCTATATCGAGTCTGACGTGCCGATAGGCGATTATGTCATCGAGTTCAGCGCCGTGGAAGGCTGGCTCGAACCCGGCGATATCGCCGTCACCATCGAACTCGATGAGCGAACCACGGCGACAGGAACATACGAGAAAGCCACCGGCGCGCTTCAGGTGGCCATCATGCCGCAGGGCGCGCGGGACGACGGCGCCATGTGGCGGCGTATCGGAGCGATCACCGCCAAGACCGAGACCGAGGTCACGTCAGGCAACGTGTTCCGTATCGGCGCGCCCGTGCTCAACGGCGCCGTGCTCGAAGTGCCCCTGCTGCTATTCCGGGGCGACGACGTGACGTCTCAGGACATCTTCAGCAAGGATGGCCTGTTTGCGGACGGACCGGCCCCCGCCGTGTTCGGGTTTGACGTGGTCTATGACCCGTCGGTCCTGTATTTCAGCAACGGACAGGAAGCTGGCGTGGAGGAGTCCGGGCAGCAGACAGGCGTCACGTGTTCGGACAACTTGACGAACTGGTACGGACATGAAGTGAGCGTGAGCGAACCCGACGGTTCCAACGCCGGGCGGGTACGGCTGGTGTTCATGAATTCCGTCTCCAATGCTCCGGTTACGACCCGCGACAATGTGCGCAGCGGCGGCAATCCCGGGGATGCCCAGAATCCGTTCCTGCTTGGCACGATGTACTTCGACTGTTCGCTGGATGCGGACGCATCGGTGCCCCTTCTCATCCAGAACGTTGTGGCCTCCGACGGGGAGCAGATGCTCGATGCGGTAGAGGCGCAATCGGCGGTGTTCAAGCTGGATACCGGTTCGGACTGGCTGCCCAGCGGCGCCATCGAAACCGATATCGCGCCCGGAACCTATACGGTCGAGTTCAAGGATGTTGTGGGTTGGACCACGCCGAACGACGAGGAAGTGGATGTCGTCGGCGGCGAGACAGCATCCGCAACCGGAACCTATGTCGAGATCCCGTCCGGGTCGCTTCTGGTAACGATCACGCCTCCGGAAGCGGTAGCTGCCGGTGCCCAGTGGCGGCGCACTGGAACCGCGCAGTGGCTTGACAGCGGCAGCACGGAAGAGGACGTTCCCGAGGGCTCTCACGTTGTCGAGTTCCAAACGGTCTCCGGATGGAATACGCCCGAGAACCAGACGGTCGCCATTACGGCCGGCGAAACTACGACGGCAGCCGGGGCGTACACCGAAATCGTTCCCGCCGGTTCGCTCTGGGTGGTCATTACGCCGCAGGAGGCTGTCGATGCCGGCGCGCAATGGCGGCGCGTCGGAACGGCGGAATGGCGTGACAGCGGGTTTGTCGAGGAAGGTGTTCCCGCTGGGTTGTGCACCGTCGAATTCCAGGTCGTCTCCGGCTGGAACGCGCCCGAGAATATCGACGTTCCGGTGGAAGTCGGCGACACCGCTTTGGTCACGGGCGCCTACACCGCCCAAGACGGCTCAGGCTGTCCGTGGGTCAACAAAGCGTTCCAGCCGTTTGCGGAGACAACGGTCTTCGAGCCGGTGCTGCCGTCCGCGCAAGACGAAAACGGCATGCGCCTGTGCGCTCCGCTTGCGCCGCTCGCGATCCGTCTGCGCAGCAGCGCAGGCATCGCCGCGGACTCGGTCTGGGGCACGGTGAGTTGGGGCGCTTCGGAATCCGAGAACGTGCTGTGGCTGCCGCTTGACGCTGATCAGGCCGACGGCTGGGCGGTGTACCAGCCCGAGACGCCATGGGCGGTCAACGAAATCGTCACGTTTACGGCGGGCGCTTACACCGTCTCCGGCCAGGCAATAGGGCCCTTCACGTACGAGTTTGTTGTGAGCGACGCGGTTTACGCAGGGTCTGCTGCCATTGCGGAATCCGATGAAACGGCGGACCGGCCGGAGTTCGTTGGTTTCGCGTACGAGATCTACCCCGGCACGGCCTATGATGAGCCCGTGACCATACAGCTTCCGGTACCCGACGGTGTGGATGCCAGCGCTTTGGAACCCGCCTACCTGTTCTACAAGGACGGGCAGGGGACCTGGGTTTCCGGCACGAAAGTGGATGGCTGGCTCGAACCCGGCTCCGTCCGCGCAGTCCAGACCGCGGACGGTGTGTACGTCGAGTTCCAGGTGCGCCATGGCGGCGTCGTGCAGCTTCAGAGGCGCCCCGTGGGCGTCTCGTCCGCGGGCGTGCACGGACATGGCATCAGCGGAGACTTGCTGCTGTTTGCGGCGCTCGGCGCGTACCTGCTGTGCAGTTCGCGCGTACTGCGTCTTCGTCGGCCGGTGTGAAAGAGCATGTGAGCATTTTGCCCCGCCGGGCGTGAATGAAGTGGACGCCGGACCGTGTGCACGGGACAGACAACGTGCACACGGTCCGTTGTGTATGTGCAGCACCGAATAGCCGGGGGAACAAGCAGACTGCACCTGCGGCGGGACAAACGCGTGCGGCGCCCTGCCGCATTCCCGCCTCCGTGCCGCGGCAGATGAGGCCCCGCGAGTGGCCGAGGCCGCACACCCACACCGTTGACCTCCGGCGTCTCTGCCCCGCCTGCCTGTCCATGGCGCTTCCCCCTTGTCTGATTTATTAAAATACGCTAAACTATACATCGAGAAATCAGTTGAACTGGCCCCTTTACATACTTAAACCCATTAATATCCAGCCGCCTTTCCGAAGACATGGGGCATGAGCTTTTCTTGCGAGGAGGCGTCGCGGAATCCCGGCCGAATACGCCGATCATTCGTGAACAGGCAATTGGGGAACGCGCCCGGCAGGCGGGCAAGGGCAAGCACAGGCGGAATTCGGGTCGCGCCACGTGCTGCGCAACGGGGGGTGAAAAATGAAGAGTATGCGTGAGCCGCGCTCCAACGTTATGTTATCCCTTGCACTGGTTCCAGTCGTTCTGGCCATCTACGCGTCCGGCGGCGCCGCTGAAACGGGCGCCGGCCCGGTCCGGCTCGCCACCGGCCCCGTCGCTGCACTCGCGAGCGCGGATTCCGTCCGGGCCGCGGCCGTGCCTGCGGAACCGCCTGGCGCGGAGGGACAACGGGTAGGCGGCCACTCCCCCAAGCCAAGTGAACGGGACTTGGCGGCATTTCTCGGCGCCCCGATTCCCATTTCGAGTATCGAGCAGCTCCAATGTATCGGCAATCAGCCAGACTTCCCCCTTGACGGCCGCTATCTGCTCACACAGGATCTGGACGCTTCAGACACGGCCAACTGGAACGAAGAGGCCGGTTTCGCGCCAATTGGCACATGGGACGAAACGGACCCGTCCCGCTCATTCACGGGGACATTCGACGGGCAAGGGCACGTGATCTCCGGGCTTACCATACAACGGCGCAGGCAAGATTACTGCGGGCTTTTCGGGGCGATAGGCGCGGGCGGCAGCGTGCGGGATCTGGGGATTCAAGGCGGGACGGTCTCCGGAAATTCGGCGGTTGGCTGTCTCGCAGGCGGAAATCACGGCCAGGTATCGGATTGCTGGGCGGCAGACGCAGCTGTCACAGGATACGCTGGCGTAGGCGGTCTCGTTGGCACGAACGGCCTGTTTGATGCAACCGGCAGCGGGGCGATTACGCGATGCCATGCAGCGGGCACGATAGTTGGCCATTGCTACGCGGGGGGGCTGGTAGGCTGGAATGGCAGCCGAGCCTCCGATTGCTACGCGACCGGACGGGTGACGGCGAGCACGTATGCCGGAGGCTTGTTGGGCGGGAACCTCGATGGCATGGTGTCCCGGTGCTGGGCGAGTGGGCCGGTGACGGGCGGAACCGATGTGGGCGGCTTCGCCGGCATGACACGGGGGGGCGCGTTGGAGCAGTGCTATGCCTCGGGCTCGGCAATCAGCGATGAGTATGCAGGCGGCCTGGCGGGGTCAAACAACGGCGCCAGCATCTCCCAGTGTTTCGCCACGGGCCCCGTGGCCGGCAATGCCTATGTCGGCGGCCTGACCGGATGGAACGAGGGCGGGGCCGTCCTGTCCCAATGTTACGCAGCAGGCGCGGTAGTCGGACGGCAGTACGCCGGCGGTCTATCGGGCGAAAACGGCTATAGCGTTATCGAGGCCTGTTTTTGGGATACCGAAGCCAGCGGGATGACCCGGTCCGAGGGAGGCACGGGCTTAACCACGGCTCTGATGCAAACGCCCGATGCGTTTGTAGCTGCCGGATGGGACTTTGACGGGGTCTGGGCGTCGGCAGCCGGAGTGACTTACCCCTGGCTGAGAATACTGCCTCCGGACTCCCCGCAATATGCGCTCTCGACGGTGTCCGTAAATGGCACGATCTCAACCGTGCCTGAATCCTGTTCCCTGCCCGCATGGTCCCTGGTCTGGGTTACGGCAGAACCCTCCGTCGGGCACGCCTTTGCGGGATGGACAGGCACGGGCCTGGGCAGCCACCCGGTCCTCCGCTCCAATCCGTTTCCTCTGGTCATGACTTCCTCGCTGGACATCGAGGCCGTGTTTCTGCCCAAGGGACCCCGGACCATTCTGGGAATCGGGGATCTGCAACGGATCGGATACGAACCGCAATGGCCTATCCATTGGGATTATGTGTTGGGCAACGACATCGATGCCTCGGAAACCGCGGCGTGGAATCACGGAGCGGGATTCGTCCCCATCGGCACAGTGGGCCGGCCGTTCGCTGGAGTGTTCGACGGTCAGGGACATTTCATAAAAAACCTCGTCATCAACCGGCCCTATGATTCCCACGTGGGTCTATTCGGGATAGTCGGGAGCGACGGCGTTGTGCGGGACCTCGGTCTTATGGGAGGCTCCGTCTCGGGCGTAGCTGAACGCGGCTTTTTCGATATCGCATGCGCGGGAGCCTTGGCGGGCGAGAACAGGGGCGTGATTGAACGCTGCTGCGCGACGGCTGCCGTGACGGGCGTGGAATATGCCGGCGGCCTCATTGGCTTTCACAGCGGCGGCAAGGTATCGCGAAGCTACGCAACCTCGGCGGTCACCGGAAACGCTCGCCTGGGCGGACTGATAGGCTCGGGCATGAGTGAGGTGGCTCAGTGTTACGCAGCGGGCCCCGTGTCAGGCAGTTCTTACGTGGGCGGGTTAGTCGGTCATCAACAGGGCGGCAGCGTCTCAGAATGCTACGCCGCCGGTCACGTCTCCTGCTCAGGCAACTACATGGGCGGCTTGATAGGCCACAATAACTTCGGTGACGTCTATGCCAGTTTCTGGGATGTCGACCTCAGCGGCACGGCCGTCTCGAGTGGCGGTGACGGGTTGTCCACGGCAGAGATGCAGACAAAAAGCGTTCTTGTGGACGCCGGCTGGGATTTCAGCGCGGCATGGTACATGCTGTCGGCCGGCTCTCATCCGTACTTGGCAAATCCGCCGCAATGCACCGTTCCCAATGTGACAGGTATGCCCGAGGCCGCCGCAATCGGTGCGCTCGAAGATGCGGGATTCCAGGTGCGGACACGGTATGGCTACGATGATGCCGTGCCTCAGGGAAACGTGCTCAGCCAAGGATTGGCCTCGGGTTCACTGCTCAACGCCGGGATCTGGGTAGTGATTGAGGTTTCGCTCGGTCCGGAGCCCGTCCCCGTACCGGGCGTAGAGGGCTTGAATCAAAGCGCTGCTGAAATGGCGATTACTGCCGCGGGCCTGATCGTGGGAACCGTGACCCGCGAATACAGCGATACCGTGCCCGCGGGGATAGTGTTCCGCCAGGACCCAGCGGCCGGCACGGAGGTTCTCCCGGGCAGCGCAGTGGCGCTGGTGGTGTCGATGGGCCCTGAGACAGTACTCGTGCCGGACGTAGTGGGCCTGCCGCGAACCGAAGCCGAAACGGCGCTCGCAAACGCCGGCCTGGTCGTGACGACAGTCGTCGAACACTACAGCGAAACCGTGCCCGCAGGGGTCGTGATCGGACAAAGTCCGCCGGCGGGCACAGTGGTTTTTCCGAACAGTGGAGTGGCTCTGGCGGTATCACTTGGCCCTGAGCCAATCCTTGTGCCGGACGTGGCGGGCTTGTCGCGAGCCGACGCCGAAACAGCGCTCACGAACGCCGGTCTGGCCGTGGGAGCGGTCACGGAACAGTACAGTGACACCGTGCCCCCCGGCATGATCATCCGCCAGAATCCTCCCGGCGGTACTGGGGTTCCTCCCGGCAGCGCGGTGGGCCTGGTAGTGTCGCTGGGCCCCGAGCCGGTCCCGGTGCCTGTCCTGACAGGCCTGCTGCGGCGTCAAGCCGCGACCGCGCTTGCCAGCGCCCGATTGGTCCTGGGTGCGGTAATGGAGGAGTACAATAGCTCTGTGCCGGCAGGCCGTGTCATAACTCAGTCTCCCTCGTCAGGGACCCTGGTTCTTCCCGGGACCGCCGTGGCCCTGATAGTGTCGCTGGGCCCCGAGCCGATTCCCGTCCCGAATGTGGCGGGCTTGTCACGGACCGACGCCGAAGCGGCGCTTGGCAGCGCAGGTTTTGTCGTGGACATGGTGACGGCGGAACATAGTCTCACCGTGCCGGCTGGCCGTGTCATCGCCCAGACTCCCTCGTCAGGCGTCATGGCCCCTCCCGGGACCGCCGTAGCCCTGGTGGTGTCGCTTGGCCCCGGGCCCGCTGCCGTGCCGGATGTAGCAGGCCTGTCACGAACCGAAGCGGAAGCCGCGCTCTCGGATGCCGGTTTGCTCGTGGGGACCGTGACGGAGGAATACAGCAGCACCGTGCCCGCTGGCGAGGTTATCCGCCAGGCCCCGTTGCCCGGCGCTGAGGTGTTGCAGGGAAGCTCGGTCGATTTGCATGTGTCGCTCGGCCCCAAGCCCGTGGCTGTGCCGGACGTCGTGGAAAGCAGCAAGGGGGCTGCCTTGGCCGCCATAAAGGCCGCTGGTCTCAGCGTGGGAATGGTGACCGGGCAATATAGCGATACCGTGCCTTCAGGTCATGTGAGCAGCCAGGCGCCCGCGGCGGGGACAATCGTCCTGTCGGGAGCTACGGTCGACTTTGTAATGTCGCTTGGCCGCGAGCCAGTTCGAGTACCCAAGGTGGTGGGTCTGTCTCAGGCCGAGGCGGAGTCGGCAATCGCCGCTGCCGGGTTGGCTGTCGGAACCGTGACGGAAGCGTACAGCGACACGGTACCCGCCGGTGCTGTGATAAGCCAGCTCCCGGGGGCGGATACGCACGCGGCCCCGGGAAGCGCGGTGGCCTTGGCGGTCTCACGAGGCCGCGACCCTGAACCCGGAGCGATACCCATATCCAGCATCAGTGAACTTCAGTGCATTGGCAACGACCCGGGCTATCCTCTCGATGGAACGTACTACCTGACGCACGACATCGACGCTTCGCGTACGGCCACATGGGACGGAGGCGCGGGATTCAAGCCAATTGGCATTGCCCCAAACCATTTTGCCGGGGTCTTTGATGGCAAAGGCCATGTTGTCTGCAATGTCGTGATTCGCCGTGCCTCCGGCCTTCCCCTCGACCGGGTCGGACTGTTCGGCTCTGTCGGGGCAGAAGGCGTGATCCGGAACCTGGGTATCGAGAACGCCGCCATAGAAGGAAGGTACTCCGTCGGGGCACTGGCGGGACACAGCCAGGGGACGGTTTCTCAGTGCTACGCCATAGCAGAGGTCGCGGGCGATAGTTTCGTCGGCGGTCTGGCCGGTTTCAACGCAGGGTCGATTTCCAGGAGCTACGCAGCGGTCAGACTGTCCGCATCAAGCACATACGCTGGAGGCTTAACGGGTTGGAATGACGGCTTGCTGTCCATGTCCTATGCGCTGGGTGACGTGACCGGCAATGATTGTGTTGGCGGCCTGATTGGATGGAATAGCGACAAGGGTTCCTTCCGTCAATGCTATACAACCTGTACGGTCACGGGTCGCAAGAATCTCGGCGCCCTTGTGGGCGTGAACCATGGCTCATCCAGCGCCTGCTTCTGGGACACCGAGGCGACCGGGATCGGCAACTCCCAAGGCGGCAATGGGCTGACCACCTCTCAAATGCAGACCCCGAGCTCTTTCGTGAACGCGGGCTGGGATTTCGATGCGGTCTGGTGCATGCGCGGCTCTTATCCTAGTCTGCTAGGACTTCCTTTGTGCGAACTTGCCTACGGAGCGGGGCCGGGTGGCTCGCTCGACGGTCCTGCATCCCAGGCGGTAAACCGAGGCGCAAACGGCGCTACCGTGACAGCCGTAGGTTTCCCTGGCTTCGCGTTTGCTCAATGGAGCGATGGCGTCACCGATAACCCGCGCACGGACGTAAACCTGACCGAAAACATAGCCGTCACTGCCAGTTTTGAGCAACACGCCGGCGCGCTCAAGGTTACGCTTGCACCTCAGGACGCAATACGCGCCGGAGCACAGTGGCGGCTCGCCGGAACCGAAGAATGGCGCAACAGCGGCGATACCGAAAGCGATATCTCTCCGGCACGGCATTCCGTGGAGTTCAAGGATGTCGCAGGGTGGAACACGCCCGCGACGCAGTCGGTCACGATCGCGAACGGCGAAACCGCAACAGCGATCGCGGTGTATACCAAAGCGGTTCCGCTTGGCGCGCTTCAGGTCACCATTGCGCCTCAGGAGGCGATCGACGATGGCGCGCAGTGGCGGCGTCTCGGAACAGCCCCGTGGCGTGACAGCGCGGCCATCGAGAGCGAAATCCCGCCCGGCGCATACACCATCGAGTTCAAACCCGTCTTGGGGTGGCACGCACCCGCTGGGAAAGGCGTCACGGTGTACGCCAGCCAAACAGCCCACGTCTCGGGCGTGTACTCAGCCCACGGCGATGCGGGCGGCTGCAACGCGTCCATGAAGCGGCTGCAGCCGTTTGCGGAGGTATCGGTGTTTGAACCCGTCATGCCGTCCCTACGCGAGGAAAACGGCACTCGAGTGTGCGGCCCGCTAACGCCGTTGGCCATTCGGTTGCGCTGCGGGGAAGCGATTGTTCCGGAATCCGTCTGGGGCACGATAAGCTGGGGCGGCCACGTCTCGGAAGAAGTCGCATGGCTGCCGCTTGACGCGGAACAGTCCGATGGCTGGGCTGTGCACCACCCGCAAACGCCATGGCCGCTCGGAGATGCCGTCACGTTTACCGCAGGCGCCCACACCCTCTCCGGCGTGCAGCTCGGGCCATTCACGCACGAATTCGTCGTGAGCGGCGCCGTCTATGAAGGCCCTGCCGCCGTTGCGGAGTCCGGGGAAGCGCTGCGCCATGCCCAGCTTGTTGATTCCGCATACGAGATCTTTCCTGACACGGTCTATACCGAGCCTGTGACTATCCAGCTTCCTGTACCTGCCGGCGTGGATGCCAGCGCCCTCGAACCCGCCTACCTCTTCCGCGAGGACGGGGCGGCGGCATGGGTTTCCGGCGCGCACGTGGCCGGCTGGCTCGAACCGAACTCCATCCACGTGGTACATACCACAGGCGGCGTCTATGTCGAGTTTCAGGTGCGTCATGGCGGCATCGTGCAACTGCGCCGCCCTGTGGGACTCTCGCCCGCGGGCATGAACGGAAGCCGCATCAGCGGCGGCCTGCTTCTGGTACCGGGACTGGGAGGCTTTTTGCTGCTCAAGAAACGGTCAAAGCGCCACGTTCCTTAGAAACCCTGATCTTCCAAGGGCCTCTGTAAACGGCGGCTTGTGAGTATGGATGGCGTCAGGGTACGATCCCCCTCGGCCGCGAAGTCAATACAGGGCCAGAGACGGGGGTGACGAATGGCGATGCGCGACAGGATGGGGCGGAGGCGGTTCTTGGAATCATGCGCGGCGGGCGCCGCATTTCCCCGCGCCCTCGCGTCAGCTTCCGGCCTGATGACAGCCGCGAACCCGGCTGTCCAGGCAGCTCCCTCCGATGGAACCATCAGGGAAATGCCCGCCGGATTGTACGAGGCAGGCAGGGAACCCTGGAAGTACTTCTCGGAATACTACCCCAAGGGAACCAAGCTCGCGATGCTCGTACTCGATTCTTCGCACATGTACGGAGACGGCGGCGCTATCGTGCCGGCATTCGCTTGGATGGCTGAACAGGCCGGATACGCGTTTGACATCTACTGGGCGGAGTTCGACGACATCCGCTGGAACAAGTGGCCCTATTTCGGTTGCCGCGCGCTCGAGCAACTGCTGATGGTCAACTCCTATTTCGACGTGCTGTGGTGCACATTGGGAAACCATGCCCGCGCAATGCTCGAACCGGTCAGCTCGATGGCGGAGTCTCTGCGCTTTGACAACTATCTGGACCTCTACGCACAGCTCATGAAGCGATGGGGAATCACAAAGACCGAGGCCGTCTACGTTCCTCACCAACACCCCTATGATCAGTCCCTTGCGATGAACAGAGAATCGATCCCATACGCCAGGACCGCATACGGCGTCATGGGCGAGATTGCCGACTGGACGAAGGCAAGCGACAAACAGTATCCGGTCTGGTATGGCAGCGCCACATACCCTTCACGCACGCGTGAAATCTGGAACGATCCAGCCGGAAAAGCCCCAGGCTTCTTCGGCCGTCTCAACTTCTACCTGTGGCCGGACGTGTACTTCTCGCGCAAGCTCGCGTTTACCGACCGCGTCCCGCTGGCCGAGGCTGTCGAACGGTTCGGGCTTACGCAGGTTGACCTGTTGCACACGCAACCCGCCGAAGTTCCCGCGGGGGTGCAGGTGCGAGTTGTGGATCAGACCGCCGAAAACGACCGCGCATGGGACCTTACCTGCCGGGTCTTTCAACGCTGGGAACACGAAGCGAGAGGGATTGCCTACGGCATCCACCAGGCGCACTCGTTTGACCCCGGCTATCTCGGCTGGCTCATTCGCAGCCGTTGCTTGGCGGTCTACGATCCCTACTGGATTGAGTACATGCCGAAGGCGGTAGAACTGGCCAAGAAACTGGGCAACCGGCATATGGTGTCGGCCGGGGATGAATGGGACCATTTTCTGTGGCCCTACTGCATCCTGCTGGGCGCCGGCCGGCTCGACGTACCCGCTTCGGCCCGCGTCCCCAGCATCAAGCGCGCGATGCGCCTGGGGTTCTCGAGCCCGGAACGCGCCCCATGGGAAAGCGAGCTGTCCGACGACGAACTGAACCACAATGCCGGCGAGAACAAGATAGCCGTATGTTATACGTTCGGAACAAACGAACTCGGATACTGCGAGAGCTTGCCGGTCCTGTTCGAGAATATCCGCGCGATGCGGCTCAAGATCGGCCTTGGCTACTACCTGCCGCATATCGAATATTGCCCCGAATGGTATCACAAGCTTTTCACTGTCCACTTGGCGGCGCATATCGAACCCATGATGCACTACTGGGGCGTCAGCGCGTTCTTTCCCAACGACAGCGTCTGCCACGCGTTCACCCTCGACGACTTCCGGACAGAAATGGAAACCGCCAAAGCGGAGTGGATTCAGCGCATGGGACGCGAGTACCTGCCCCTGGGCTATCTGGGCGGCCAACTCGAGTACTTCACGTTCGGCTCGGAGTGGGATGGCGGCGGCTACGCCAACCCTACCACATGGAAGGTCACGCGCACAGGCGCCACCGTAGACTGGCGCGATTTCGTTGACTGGCCCGGATACCAGGCGTACCTCAAACGACGCGAAGAGGTGCGGCAGGCCAAGATTCGGATGGTCAAAACGCTGGGTTACCAGTACTACATCGGCGAGCGCAAAAACTCCTTCGACGGGGATTTCGTGCATATAGGCGCGCAAGGATTCCACGCCGCGAGACCTGAGGTTGAGGCCAAACCCTGGAAACAGACCGCGGGGTTCTTTGCGGTCAAACACGACCTCGGGCTGACCTACTGCCCGGGATACCAGGGATTCGCCGCGGTCAATGTCGCCCGGCTCAGCGCGGCCTATCACTGGGCCAAGCAGCTCGACACGCTTAAATGGTTTGCCGACGGCGGGAAAGATGGCCGTTTCTTCCTCGTCAAACCCAACGAGCTTGCGCGGTATATCCGCCTGCTCAAAGCCCAAGGCAAGTTTGATGATTGTTACGAGTACTACACCGCCCGGATCGGGCGCGACACCTTTCTAGACCCCCAAGGCGCACCGTTCTGATCAGAAAGATAGCACTTCGAAACGGAGCGCAGGAACCAGGCTCCCCGCAGCAAGATTGTCCAGGGTTTCTTATCTCGAGAGACCGTGTATACTCACGGAAGATCTTTCAACGTCATGAAATGAGGGAGAACCATCATGTCGAGCTTTCTCAAGTGTTCTTGTGCTGCATTGTTCCTTCCCGTTGCAGCGTGGCGGGCCGAAGCCGGGATTATCGACCATTGGGGGCCGAGGCCCGCCTCGCCCGCGGTCGTAAACCCGGCCGCGCTCTCGCCGCTTCAGCAAATCATATCGCTGCGGGGCGAGTGGGATTTCGTGACCGATCCGCGTCTGATCGGCCGCCATCGCATGGGCAAAGGACCCGGATGGAACGAACCGGATTGGACGAATGCGCGCAAGATCTCAGTCCCCGGCTGCTGGGAAGCACAGGGGGTCGGGGAACCGGGGATGAGCCAGGAATGGGGGCTGCCGTTCGATTGCATCCCGCGCCCTCTCAACCATGTCTACATGGGCACGGCGCGCTACAGGCGCTCGGTCGACATTCCGGATGCCTGGGCCGGAAAACGCGTCTGGCTGAAGGTCGGAGGCGTGCGAACGGAGGCGTGGTTCTGGGTCAACCAGCAGCGCGTCGCACACCTGAACACCTATTGCGGCACGTACAAATACGATATCACTGACCTTGTCACGCCAGGGCAAACCGCCGAAATCGTGGCGACCGTCCGCAACGACACGCCCAGCCGAAAGGGGTGCATGAACGCCTTTCACCGTTTTGGTGGGTTCTATCGCGACATTGAACTCGAAGCCACGCCGCATACCTGGCTGGACGACGTCTGGGTGCGCGGCGGCCCCGACTCGAAAACTGCTCTCGTGAATGTCAGTATTCGAAGCGCAGGAAACAACCGCCCCGATGCTCCAGCCCTCAAAGTTGGCATCAAGACCCTTGACGGCACACCGGCCGGCGAACTCACCCAGAGCATCACACTTGACGAAAACGGCAACGCGGATGCCATCTGCGAAGTGCCGCTGACCGAGTTCCGGTTGTGGACGCCCGAGACTCCGAACCTCTACCTGGCCGACGTGACGCTGGTCTCCGGAGATGCCCCCGTGCATGGCTGGACCGAACGATTCGGCCTGAGAAAGCTCGAGGTGCGCGGCGACCGGTTTTATCTTAACGGGAACCCCTATCTCTTACGAGGGTTCGGTGACGACTATATCTACCCGATGACGCTGATATCGCCGCCCGACCGGGAGGAGCACCGCAAACACCTGGCAATTGCCCACGAAGCCGGCTTCAATTATGTCAGGCACCATACCCACTGCGAGATACCGGAATTCTTCGAAGCCGCAGACGAAACCGGCATCCTGATCCAACCCGAATTACCCTATTACCACGACATCACCACGGAGGGGTTTGAATTCGACCCGCTGCGAGACATCCAGGAGCTATACAGGCATTACCGGCGCTACGTATCGTTCGCGTCGTACTCGACGGGAAACGAGGGGCATCTCGGCAGTCCCCTCGACAAGGAAATCTATCAATGGGCCAAGAGCACGGATCCCGACCGCATTTTCCAGCACCAGGATGGCGGCTGCAACACCGCCGAGAACGCGGACTATTTTTCGCCCAACGGTTACGGGCTCGCCTCGTCGATCGTTCCATGGGAACCGGGCACGTTTGATGTCCTGGACGTTCCATTCATTGCTCACGAGTACTTGAACCTCGGGATCAAGTTGGACCCGCGGCTCGCGCCGAGGTTCACTGGTGCGATCCCCGCGCCGCGAAGCCTTGAGGCTTACGAGGAATCCCTGCATGCGGCGGGGCTCGAGCGGGCCTGGGGCGATGCCTGTCTCAATGCGGCTCACGCGCTGCAGGGGTACTACCAGAAACAGGGCATCGAGCAGGCAAGGCTCGACCCCGCTTGCGATGGCTATTCGTATTGGACAATCGTTGACGTGATGGTGCCGCAGGAGGGCACGTATACCGGTCAGGGCTACCTGAACGCCTTCTGGGAACCGAAACAGGGCGGATGGCTCCCCGGCCAATTCCGCCAGTTCAACGGCCCCACGGTTATTCTCGCGAATGTCGAACCGGACAGTTGTATCGCTGTCTCGGGCGATGCGTGCAAGGCCACGTTCCGGATTTCCCACTTCGATGCTGCCCCGCTGACACAGACACCGCTGCTGTGGTCGCTCGAAGCCGGAGAACGGACGCTGGCCTCCGGTTCGGTCACGGCCTTCAATGCCCCGCCAGGCACTACGTGCGAAGTGGGCACTTGCGAGTTCACCGTTCCCGAACTCGAGAAGCCCGTGCATGCAAAGCTCCGAGCCACACTCGGCGGCACTGCTGTTGCCAACGTCTGGGATCTGTGGTTCTTTCCGAAGCGGGCAGAACGGCGAGGCGAAGGAATCGCGGTGACGGAAGACCTCTACGACATCGTTTCGGCGCGATATCCGGGAATCGCAAAGGCCGGAACACCCGAGGCAAACGCCGCCCGGCTTGTGATTGGGTCGTGGGACCATCCCGCGTTCGTCGAATCTGTTGCCAAGGGGATCAGAGGGTTGATGATAGGCCCGGCTGACGGCGAGCCAAACGTCCGGCTGGGCTGGTGGTGGCTGGGCGACCAGCTGGGAACCGCCTTCGCTGCGCATCCCGTGTTCGGGGATTTTCCTCATGACGGAACGCTGTCGCCCCTCTGGTTCCGCCTTATCAAGAAGGGCCTCCCCCTGCCGCTCGACCCGAAATATGGCGAGTTCACGTATTTCGCCGTCGGAGAGGGCCAGAAACAGTATTTCGCCTACGTCTGTCAGAGCAAAGACCAGAACGGCGGGCGAATGCTGATTACCCGGGGTGTGGACCTCCTCGCCGGCACACCCGAGGGCGCGTACCTGTTGGATGCCATGATGGACTACGTTTCGAGCGGCGCATTTGTTGAGGATTCGCCCGCGACGAAGAACGCCAACCAGAGTTCAAATACGTAATTACAGTTTCCCGAGCGCGAACACGGTGTTCCTGGCCGGCAGGCTGAACGGGTTCGAGAAGTGGTAGATCTGCGCCTTTTCTTCGCCATCGACTACCACGGGCGTGGGTTGTTCGACGACGAAATCCGCGAAATCAGGCGCGTTGAACGCTATGAACGCGAGGTTGAGACAGTCGATGGGCTGCTCGTATCGCTTCGAAAGATCCGGGTAGGCGATAGGACCGGTGTCC
>ENA-UPSM01003964-UPSM01003964.1-activated-sludge-metagenome-genome-assembly--contig:-NODE-3964-length-16065-cov-6.294878_pt1 | contig 16065 bp, 3 predicted proteins | sample MGYA00238181_ERZ773283 | MGnify/ENA primary metagenome ERZ773283 (study PRJEB29023, sample SAMN05720199) | activated sludge metagenome | isolation source: Anaerobic digester | place: Japan...
CGTCTCGCGGATGAAGAAGAGGAACGGATGATCGACTTTGAAGGGCTTGGGCGTCCTGGGGATAGCACGTCCACCGGCGGCGCAAACCACGGTAACCGCCGCAGCCTCGGTCCCCTTCTCGTGCACCTCGATCACCGCTCTGTGCAAAACTGCGTCGAGCGAAAGAGCTCGCTCGACGGACACTCCCGAGAAATCGGCCAAGAATAGATTGAAGACTTCATTCAACCCAAGCCGCTTCAGCGCCAACGTGCAGTCCGGCTGGGTCGAGATCTTGAACTTCGGCAGCTCCAGCGAGAGCGACTGCGGCTTCGCGTTTTCCAACTCGCTCAGCCATTCTCCCAAACGACTTCGATCGATCGCCGACTCGACATGCCGGAGCCCGTCGACTGCGTCCGGCAAGACGATTACCATCTCGAAATCGCCCGCATAAGGCAGCCGTAGCAGCCGGCAACCGTCGGCCGACACCATCTGGAACCAGTCGGTCCGTTTCATCGTCGGGACCTCGATCTGCTTTCCATCCGGCAGCGTGAACCACGCGGGCTTCGTCGCCTCCGGGGAAAACTCGCTGGCCCACGCCGCCTTGAAGTGCACCGCGTTGCACAGCGTCAACCGGGTCAGCGGCCCAAACTGCGCCGGCGTCACCAGACTCGGAATCCGGCCCGCGGTCTTCGCTGCGATCCACTCGTTGATTCGCTCCGCCGCCACGGCCGGCTGGGCATAGTCGAGCGGCGTCACCTCGGCGCCAAACTGCCGGCGTGCCACATCGAGGAATTCAGGCTTCAGCGCGTAGCCCCGCTGCGGCCAGAGCGCGTTGGCGACGGTGAGCTTGATCAGATCCGGATCGCGCGTGACCCGGGAAAACTCCGCCGCAATGGCCGCGTAACCCGCAGCCACCCGCTCGCGCGGCAGGTCGAGCTGCAGCGCCTGCCAGAGCTCCTTCTCGGTCTGCCCGCGCGCGCCGGTCGCCGTGAGCGCGAGCGCGCTGGAGAGGCTGAACGGCGAGAACACGAGGTTGCCCTCATCCGCCTGCGCGAACTCCCGATACAGCGCCACCCCGAAGGCGTTGTTCGCCTCCGCCACCTGCCGCGCCGTCGCGATGTCCCCGACCTCCTGCGCCTGCAGCGGCGCCGCGAGCGCGGCCATCGAAAGGAGCGAGACGAGGGAGAACAGTCCGGTGGGGAAGCGCATGGGGTGAACGGGGTACCCGATTCGTAGGCACAGCCGCCCGCCGCGGAAAGGACTTTGTGCGCCGCGTTCGCCTCGTAGCGAAACGCGTGAGCGTTTCGGCTCCATGTGGCACCGGTCTCCAGACCGGTGGTCCGCCGTGCCGCCGCCGTTGAGTCTTCCCGCCGTAAATGCCGACACGGCTTTTGTCCGTCATTCCGGTACAACGATGCGCGTGAGCGCATCGACCTGCAGCATCGCCCCCCAACCTCGGCGTTCTCACGAACGCCGCTACGTGGGCATCGCCTCACACTCGCCCGTGGCGCAGGCCTCCAGACCCATGCCGCCCTGTGCGCACCGCTCGCACCTTCCCCTAGATCGACGCTCTCACGAGCGTCGCTACACCCCCACCGAAACGCCTGTCCTGATTTCCTGAGTTCCAGATTTCCACATTCTCCCCCGAGGGAGCCATCGCGCGCTCTCCAGCGCCGCGATCAACTCGACCACCGCGCCCTTCCCCAATCGAAAATCGGAAATCCCAAATCGGAAATCCCGCCCGTCACTCCGCGATCCACAGGCCGCTGCCGAGCGGGGGCAGGTAGAGCTCGCCGTTGAGCGGGAGCGCCGGCTCCGCATCGTGCCGGGTGAAGAAGTGTTCGCAGTCGGCCAGTTGCCGCCAGGTGCAGCGCGGCAGGTCGTTCAGCGTGATCGTCACCTCGTGTAGGTGTGGGTTGAACGCGAGCATGAGCCGCGTGCGGCCCTGCGAGAGGTCGGCGTTGTAGACCACGGCGGCGGCGGTGCCGTCGGGCGCGAAGCGGAACTGGAAGAAGCCCTCGCTGGGCCGGTTGTACTGGCGCAGCAGCCGACCGCGCTCGCTCTGGCGGAATCGTATCCAGTCGGCGAAGTAGCGGTGCGTGGCCGGGAAGCGGAAGATGCGGCGGTACTCCAGCGCGTTGAGGTCGCCGCGCTGATAGGTGTTGGTCACGCCGTGCTTCGAGCGGAGGAAGTCCTGGCCGGCGGCGAACATCGGGATGCCGATCGAGCCCATCAGCACCGCGCACATCAGGTGCGTGCGCCGGCGGTCGTTGGCGGTGGGCGTGTAGCCGTTGCCGTCGGCGTGCTCGGTGATCCCGTCGAGCCACGTGCGGTCGTCGTGCGACTCGGTGTAGTTGACGGTCTGCGCCGGCCACTTGGCGAAGTACCACGGCGAGCCCTTGAGGAAGTACTCGAAGCCCTCGCGCGAGCCGTGGCCGCGCACATAGGCGGGGAGGAACTTGCGGTAGCCGTCGTTCCACGAGGCCCAGCCGGTGTCGGCGAGCGCGCCGGCGAGGTGGCCGCGGAAGCTCCACGGTTCGGCGATGAGGATCGCGTCGGGCTTCACCTTCTTCAGCGCGGCCTCGATGCGTTTGAGGGGCTCCAGGCCGATCAGCTCGGCGAGGTCGAACCGGAAGCCGTCGACGCCGTAGGCGCGGATCAGGTGCGTGCAGCTGTCGATGATCAGGCGCAACGCCATCTCGGAGGCGGCGCGATAGTCGTTGCCGCAGCCGCTCCAGTTCGTGAGCGAGCCGTCGGCGCCGTCGTCGAAGTAGTAGTGTTTGTCGACGAACATCAGGTGCGAGGGCTCGCCCTGGTGGTTGTAGACGACGTCGACGATCACCGCCATGCCCTGTCGGTGAAACGCGGCGACGAGTTCGCGGAACTCCTCCACCTGCGAGGCGCGCGCCGGGTCGCCGGCGTAGGCGCTGGCCGGCGCGAACCAGTTCACCGGCATGTAGCCCCAGTGGTATTCCTCGGTCGCGCGGTTGTCGAATTCCTGGATCGGCTGGAGCTCGACGGCGTTCACGCCGAGGCGCTTGAGGTAGAAATCCGGTGACGCGACCCACTTCGCCAGCCCGGCGAAGCCGAGCCGCTCCTTCGGGTCGAGCGGGATCGGCGCGTGGGCGGCGAGGTCGCGCACGTGCGCCTCGGCGATCACGAGATCCTGCCACTGCGGCGTGCGGAACGGTTCCGGGCGCGTGAACGTCTCGTCGGCCAGCACGATGCCGGGCCCGAGCCGGCCCACCGCCGCGCGCGCGTACGGGTCGAGGATCGGGAACTGCCGGTCGAAAAGCCCGAACGCGTTGGCCGGCCCTTCGACCAGGAACCAGTAGAACCAGCCGTGCAGCTCGCGGTCGAGCCGGAGCTCCCACACGCCGTCGGCACCGGACTCGAGCGGGAAGAGCAGCGCGTCGTCGGGCCGGTCGAGGGACTCGAGCAGCTTGAGCCGCACGCGGCGCGCGCGCGGCGCAAAGAGCCGGAAGACCGTCTCGTCGCCCTCGACGACGGCGCCCAGCCGCACGTCCGAGCGGATCTTGTGGAAGAACCCGTCGGGCCGCAGCGGCACCTTCTGCTCGCCGTCGGAATCGCTCCAGACCACGGCGAGGTTCTCCGCGAGGTCGAGCGGCAGCGCCGTCTCGAACTGGAAGCGGTGCTGGCCGGTGCGGTCGGGGTCGAGCGTGTAGTTGAGATTCCCCTGCTCGTCGCGCACGGCGTTGGGCGCCGCCGGCGGGACGTCGATCCAGTGCTGCTCGGCGGTGACGAACTTGAAGCGCTGGCTCCCGGCGGCGAGCAGCGCGTCGGCCGGGCGGCGCAGCATGAAGACGAGCTGCCCGCCGAAATCCTCGAGTTTGAGCTGCCACTCGGCGCGGCCGATGGCCTGGCCCCAACCGTTGAAGTCGCCGGCCACGTAGAGCTGCGTGGTCTTCGGCTCGAGCCACGGGAAGCGCTCGGGGTCGACGAGGAACCAGAGCTCCTGGCGATTGCTCACGAAGTAACCGGTCTCCAGCGCGAAGAAGACGCCCGGCACCGGCCGCAGCGCGCGGAACGGCCGCTGCGGCGCGGCGAGCTGGAGGGGCGGCGGCGTCTTGCCGAACCAGTCGCGCGTCAGCTCGATCACGCCCGAGTCGGGCGTCTCGAGCCAGGCCTGGGCGATCGTCGGGCGGCGGGGACTCATGGCGGGGCCGGCAGTCTCCGCCGTTCCCGATGGGCCTCAACAGAATTCTCCGCGCACAGGGCCCGCCCGTCTGGGCGGCGGCGAACCGTCGCCCGGTCCCCGAAGCGCCCGGCCCCGCGGGGCTTCCGCACCAGAAAGCGGAGTCATGGTATTTCCCTTGCCGCCACACGCTCCCGGCCAAGCCTTGGTCCTCGGCCAGGCGGCGGAGTCCCCCCCACGAAGATTGGGCCGGAACACCTCCGCGACGAACGACATCACCCGGAGCAACGCCGTCGCTTGGCCCCCGGGACAGCCGCCCCTTCCGGACGCACCTCCGCACCCTCCTCCCCCACGCCATGAGCCCACACCGTCGGCCCGTTGTATCCGCATTTATTGTTGCCGGCAGCATGCTGTTGCTGTTCGCGCTCTGGCGGCATCTCCACCTCCGCCCCGCCCCCGAGGGCGGAGCGCCCGCGGCCGCGGTCCCCGCCGCGGTGCCCGCGGCTCCGCAGGCCGGACCGCGCCCCCCCGCGCAGAAGGAGCCGAACGCGGCGCCGCTTCCCTCGGTGCTGGCCTTGGCCCGGGTGGCCCGCCCGGGACCCGACGCACGCCCGATCGAGGACCGTTTCGCCAAGGCCGCCACGGTGTGGGAGACCGAAACCGCCGCCGGCAAGGACCGCCAATGGGTGCAGCGAATCCGCCTGGTCCGGACCGACCTGAAGTACCCGCTCGTGCGCCTCGAGGAGACCCTCCGCCGCGTCCCGACCCCGACCGGCTCGCGCGACTTCCTGCTCCAACAGATCGCGATGGTCGGCGATCACCTGCTGGTCCGCACCACCCCGGGCACCCGGAAGGAGTTCCTCGGCGCCCAGGTGAGCCGGTTCGGCGGCTCGGTCCGGCGGCGCCTCCACACCCCAGATACGTACCTTGTCGCCATCCCCGCCGGCCACGCGGCCGACTTGCCGGCCGCCCTGGCCTCGCTGCAAACCGACGGGATCGCCCACCTCGCCGAACCCGACTATCTCGTTTTCGCCACCACCACGCCCAACGACCCCGGGTTCCCCTCGCTCTGGGGCCTCCACAACACGGGCGCCACCGGGACCGCGGACGCCGACATCGACGCGCCGGAGGCGTGGAGCATCACCACCGGTTCGCGAACGGTGACCGTCGGCGTGATCGACACCGGCATCGACTACAACCACCCCGACCTCGCCGCCAACATCTGGTCCAATCCCGGCGAGATCGCGGGCAACCGCGTCGACGACGACCACAACGGCCACATCGACGACGTCCATGGCTGGGACTTCTGCAACGACGACGCCAACCCGATGGACGACCATGGCCACGGTACCCATTGCGCGGGCACGATCGGCGCGGTCGGCAACAACGGGATCGGCGTCGCGGGCGTCAACTGGGCGGTGTCGATCGCCGCGCTGAAGTTCCTCAGCGCGGGCGGTTCGGGCGCCATCTCCGACGCGATCGACGCGGTGAACTACGCCAATCGGATGGGCTTCGATCTCACCTCCAACTCGTGGGGCGGCGGCGGGTATTCGGCGCTGATGGAGGAAGCGATCTCGGCGGCCGGGACGGCCGGGTACCTCTTCGTCGCCGCCGCCGGCAACAGCGCGCTCAACACCGACACGGCGGCCAACTACCCCTCGGGCTACGACTGCGAGAACATCCTCTCCGTCGCCGCCACCGACGCGAACGACGCGCTCGCCTACTTCTCCAACCACGGCGTGGAGTCCGTCGATCTGGCCGCTCCCGGGGTCGACATCTACAGCACGGCACCAAATGCCGGCTACACGACGCTCAGCGGCACCTCGATGGCGACCCCGCATGTGGCGGGCGCGGCCGCCCTGCTCAAGAGCGCGCACCCGCAGTTCGGCGCCCCGCTGCTCAAGACCGTGCTGCTGGCCTCCGTGGATCCGATCACGTCCCTGCAGGGGGTCGTGTCGACCGGCGGCCGCCTCAACCTCGCCACCGCGCTCGCCGCCCCCGAACACCTCATCGCCACCAGCGGCGACTTTTCCGCCACGGGCAGCGTGGGCGGGCCGGTCGCTCCGGGCACCCACGAGATCTCCCTGTACAATCTCACCGGACACGCGCTCTCCTTCACCGCCTCCGTCGACGTGAGCTGGGTCGGACTCTCCACCACCGCCGGGACCGTCCCCGCCGACGGGTCCGTGGCCCTCACGCTCAGCCTGCTGCCCGCAGTGGAGAGGCTCCCCGCCGGCAAGGCCTCCGCCACCGTCACGATCACCGAGAACGGCAGCGGCCGCACCATCGTGCGCCACGTCAACCTCCAGATCATCCCTCCCGTCGTGTACGCCGAGTCGCTCAACACGGCCCCGGGCTGGAGCATGACCGGGCAATGGCAGTTCGGCGCCCCCAGGGGATCGGGCGGCGCGGTCGGCTTCCCCGACCCCGCCGCGGCCGCGACCGGCACCAACGTCTACGGCATCAACCTCGCCGGCGACTACTCCACCAACGCCACCGGCCCCGACTATCTCACGACCACCGCCTTCGACCTCTCCGGATACGCCAACACTCTCCTGCGTTTCCGCCGCTGGCTGAACGTGGAAAGCGCGGGCTGGGCGGTCGCGACCATCGACCTCTCCACCGACGGCACCACGTGGACGACCGTCTGGAGTTCCTCCGGCCCCGTGCTCGACAGCCAATGGACCACCCAACAACTCGACCTCTCCGCCCATGCGGACGGCCAGCCCACGGTGTATCTGCGCTGGGGACACCAGACCTTCGCGGGCGCCTGGAGTTTGTCCGGGTGGAACATCGACGATGTCGAGCTCCTCGCCGCCCCGCCGCGAGCGATCACGTTCGATCCGTTGCCCCCGACCGCGGAGACCGCCGGCAGCATCGCGGCCCGGCTCCGGATCGATCCCGCCCCGGAGGCCCCGCTGTTGATCACGCTCACCGCCAGCCACCCCGAGACGGCCGCGGTGCCGGCGTCGGTCACCGTGCCTGCCGGCAGCACCCAGTTTCCCCTCACCATCGGGATTCGCAACGACGCCCTCCTCAACGGCAGCCGCTCGATCGCGCTCCGCCCCTCCGCCGAATCCTACATCGGCCGCGTCACCTCGCTGGTGGTGAATGACGACGAGACCGCCGCGCTCGCCTTGACGCTGCCGGCAACCGCCACCGAGGGACAGGCGCCGATCACCGGCACGCTCACCTGCTCTCGCGCCCCCGATGCCCCCATCACCGTCGCGCTCTCCGCCACACCGGCCGGACTGCTCACCCTCCCCGCCACCGTCGCGCTCCCGGCCGGGAGCACGTCCACCGTTTTCGCCATCCACGTGCCCGACAACGCCCGGATCGACCGCACCGTGCCCGTGGCGCTCACGGCCACCGTCCCGGGCTGGGGCCCGGGCAACGGCACGATCACCGTTGCGGACAACGATCCGACCACGCTCGCCGTCACCTTGCCGAGCGACCTCTCCGAAAGCGACGGCACGCTCGCCGGCGCCGGGCAGATCCGGATCTCCGGCACGCTCACCACCGCGCTCAGCGTCGCCCTCGCCAGCAGCGACACGACCGAGGTCGTCGTCCCCGCCACGGTCACCATCCCCGCTGGCCAGACCTCCGCCACGTTCAACCTGACGATCCTGAACGACGGCATCGCCGACGGCGCCCAAGTCGCAACGATCTCCGCCACGGCCGCCAACTTCACGTCCGGCCAGGCGAGCGTCGTCATCGCCGACGCCGCCGTCGACCACTTCACCTTCGATCTGGTCCCCTCGCCCCAGACCACCGGTGTCGGGTTCGCGGTGCGCATCGTGGCCCGGGATGCGGCCAACAACATCGCCGCCGGCTTCCGTGGCACCGCCAACCTGACCGCCGCGCAGTCCGGTCACGCCATCGCCATGGCGCCGACCATCACCACCGCATTCGATCATGGCGCCTGGACCGGCACGGCCACCCTCACCAGCGCCGGCGCCAACACGGTCCTCAGTTGCACGGCCAACAGCGCCTCCGGCAAATCGAACCCCTTCGCAGTCCAGAAACCGCCGGTGACCACGTTGGCCCTCGCCAACACCGACCTGACCTACGCCCCCGCCACGGGCCGGCTCTACGCCAGCACCGCCGAGGGCACCATTGTCCCGATCGACGCCGCGGCGGCGACCGCGGGCACCCCCCTCGCCGTCTCGACCACTGGGATCTCCAGGCTCGTCGCCTCCACGGACGGCACCCAGCTCTACGCCGTCCACGAATCCGACCAGAAGATACTCCGGCTGCCCACCGCCACCATGGCCCCGGCGGAGGACATCGTCGCCACAGATTCGAGCCAGCCGATCCACAGCCTCGTCCCGGTGCCCGGCCGGCCGCTCTCGGTCGCCGCCGCGCTGCGGCCCTACGCCTACTCCTCCGGGGCGGGCACCCTGTGCGTGTTCCATCACGGAGCCAAGGCCGCGAACAGCGTCGCCAACTCCGGCAACAACTTCGCCTCGTTCTCGCCCGCCGGCGGCGCCGGGCAACTCTACGGCGTCGACGCGAGCTACGAGAACCAGAAGCTGTACCGGATCGCCGTCGACGACGCGGGGGCGACCGTGACCGACAGCCGGGTTTCGTTCTTCAGCGGCTACACCACCATCGCGGCGGACGGTCGCCACATCGTCGGCACACAAGGCAGAGTCGTCGACGCGGAGGCGAACCGCTGCCTCGGAACCCTGCCCACCGGCGGACCGGCCTGCGTGGACGCCGCCGCGCGGAGGATCTTCGTCGTCGGCAACGACTCCGGCGGCTACCAACTGCAGTGGTACGATCTCGATACGCTGGAGCAGCTCGGCCGCCTCGCGCTTCCCGGTCTCCCGGACTCGCCGACAACCCTGCTGCGCTGGGGCGCGCGGGGCCTGGCCTTCCGCACCACCGGCCAGATCCACATCATCCAGGGGGATTTCGTCCCCACCGCCGGCACCGCCGATCTGGACATCCGAGTATCGGCGACTCCCTCACCTGCGACCGCCGGCCAGCAGTTCTCCTACACGATCCGGGTCCGGAACCTCGGGCGGATGAACGCCGAGAGCGTCGTCGTCTCCGATCTGCTCCCCGCCGAACTCGCCTATCTCGGTGGCAGGACCTCCCACGGCGCGATCTCCCTCCAGGGGAGGGAGGTCACGGCCCAACTCGGCTCGATCGCCAGCGGGGAGGAGGCGTTGATCCGCCTCGACGTCCTTGCGGCAAACAGCGGGCTGGTGACCAACACCGTGCAGGTGGTCTCGGCCACCACGCCCGACCTGACGACCATCAACAACCAGGCCGTCGCGATCGTCACCGTCGGCGACCCCGCGGTTCCGGTGCTCCGCCAAGCCGGCATCGGGGCCACCGCCATCGCCAGCAACGGCGCCGCGCTGGTGGTCTCCCTCTCCTCGGCCTCGCCGCTGCAGGCCAACGCCGTCGCCACGTTCGACCCCGCATCCCTCGCCATCACCAAACTGATACACGTCGGCAGCAACCCCGGGCGGCTTGTGCTCACCGACGATGGGCACCATGCGCACGTCGCCCTCGACGGCGCCTTCGCCATGCGCCCGGTCGATCTCACTTCGGGGGTGGCCGGCGCAACGGTCTGGTTCGAGCGGACAGAGAACCAAAACCCGTTCCTGGCCACGGATTTCGCCCCGCTCGCCGGCAGCACCACCTCGGTCGCGGTCAGTCGCAGCCGCCAGAACTCCACCACGAACGGGAACGTTGCGATCTACGACGGCGCCACCGCGCGCCCCCGCACCTCCGCGGCGTTCACCACCACCTCCGCCTGGCTGGCGCGGGACGCCTCCGCGGCCGGCGCCCTGGAACTCTGCCCACGCTACGGCGAGAACGCCCTCTGGACGTGCGCGGCAACCGACACCGGTCTCCTCCTGCGCCAATCGGGCGCGACGGGCCTCTCCTCCTCTTCGGGCGACCGCCGCATCAAGCGGCTGGGCCACCTGCTGGTCTATCCCTACGATGGCAGCATCGTGGATACCAGGTCCCGCACGGTCGTGCGCGTGCTCGGGGCCTTGGGCGCCTTCGCCACCGACGCGGACAACCACCGGCTCTACGCCATCGACCCGGGCTACTACCAGTCGACCGTCACCGCCTACGACACCGACACCTGGCTCCCGGTCGCGAGCCTGCCGCTGCCGAGTTTCGCCAGTTATGCCAGCGCGACCGACCTCGTCCGCTGGGGCCGTCACGGCCTGGCGTTGATCACCGCCACGGGCGACCTCTACTCGTTCGAGTCGGTCGAGCTGGTCCCCCATCCCCCCCTGCGCGTCGTCGCCCCGGATACGGTGACGGAGGGGGACGGGGTGCTCACGGGCGCGGCCCGGGTCGAACTCGTCCACCCGGCCGACGACGACCTCACGGTCTCGCTGGTCTCTTCGGCGCCCGCCGTCCTTTCCGTTCCGGCCACCGTGCTGATCCGCAAAGGCGAGAAGGCCGCGACCTTCGACCTCGCCCTCGCCGACAACCCCCACCTCAACGGCACCCGCCATGTCACCATCACCCCCACCGCCGAGGGCCCGTTGACCCTGCGCCCGGCCACCGTGTCCGTCTGCGACGACGAGGTCGGCGTCATCACCCTCGCGTTGCCGGCGGCCGTCGCCGAAGCGGGGGACAACCTCATCGGAGCGGGCCGGGTCACGATCTCCGCCGCCGCCGGGGAACCGGTCGCGATCGACCTCGAGTCCCGCGACACCTCCGAGTTGGTCGTCCCCAAACGGGTCGTCATCCCCGCCGGCGAAACGAGCGTGCAGTTCGACGTCGCCACCCCGGATGACGACGTGCTCGACGGCCCCCAGACCGTCGAGGTCACCGCCTCGACCGCCAACTGGATTCCCGACTCGGCCACGGTGGAAGTCGAGGACAGCGACCCGCTCACCCTCACCCTCACCTTGCCGGCCTCGACCACGGAGAGTTCCGGGCTTCACGGCACAATCAGTCTGGCCGCCAAGACGCTCGTCCCGCTGCAGATCCGGCTGACCAGCAGCGACACCACCGTCTTCTCGGGCAACATCCAGACGATCTACGAGGGCAACAGCAGCGCCTCGGTGTACTTCAACCCCGTCGACGACAGACTGTCCAACCCCGCCCGGACGGCCACCATCACCGCATCGGCCGCGGGCTTCAGCCCCGCCAGTCAGACGGTGACCGTGCTCGACGACGATCCCGCCTCGCTCGCCTTCGATCCCGTGAGCGGTCCGGCGACGGCGGGATCGAGCGTGAACGCGCGTGTCGTGTTCATGACCCTCGAGGGCAAGCCGGCGACCGGGTTCAGCGATCGGGTGGAGCTCTCCGCCGCCAACGAGCGAGGACCGGCCGTCTTCCACAACTCGTACAACTATGCCTACAACGGAGTCCTGAACGCCTCCATCGTGGTCGACACCGCGAGTCCCCACACCCGTTTGCATGCGGAGACCGGCGCCGGAGTCGGCGGCGATTCGAACGAATTCACCGTCCTGCCCGCCGCGGCGGCCCGGCTCGCCTGGGACCCTCTGCCGAACCCGGCGCAGGCCGGTGTTCCGTTTTCGGCGACAATTCGGGCCTCCGACCGTTTCGGCAATCCGGTCGCCGGATTCGCCGGCCCCGCCGCGCTCTCGGCGCGCCAGCAGGCGAGGGAAGGCACCTCCGGCACCGGCACCAGCACCACCGAGGCCCCGCTGAACCTCTACTACGCCAGATGCCGCCGCACCACCTCGGTGGTTCCGGCGGACGCCCTCGACGGCCCCGGCATGATCCAGGGCCTCGCGCTCAATGTCTCCTCGGCCAACACCGGCACCACGCCGCACATCACGATCCGGATCAAACACACCGATCGCGCAAACTACGCGGCCCCGTTGAGCTGGGAGAACGACGGCTGGACCACCGTCTACACCAAGGCCACTCCGGTCACCGCAACCGGTTGGATCGGGTTCCCTTTCACGTCACCTTTTGTCTACGACGGCACCGCGAACCTCCTCGTCGACATCTGCATCGCCTCCGCCACGGCCGGCTACGGCGATGAAGTCCACGTCTACGGGACCCCCTCTTACTCGACCGGCGGCTTCACCACGATCACCGCCGCCACCGCCGAGACGAGCCCCGATCCATCGGAATGGACCGGGGCCCAGTACAACCCCGCGCAGGCCTACACCGCGCCGAACCTTCGCTTCGCGTTCGGGTCCGCCGCCGCCGTGAGCCCGGCGACCACCACCGCCTTCGTCGACGGCGCATGGACCGGTGCGATAACAATCGATACTGTCGACAACGCCGTGATCCTCACCGCCTCCAGCGCCACCCTCGGTGGCGACTCCGCGGCCTTCGCGATCGCCGCCGCCCTGCCCGCCCCTGTCCCGCAGGCCGAACCCACCTGGACCGCCGGCTCCTCCAACACGATCAGCTGGGCCGCCGTCGCCGCAGCCAGCGGGTATCAGTTGCAATACGCCGACAACCCCGGCTTCGCCGACGCCTTCACCAGCGGCTGGACCACCTCGACGCGCCTCGGCTTCGTCGGGCTCGCCGACGGCGCCACCTACTACTTCCGCGTCCGCGCCAAGGCCGCGACCGACGCCGGCGACGCCGTCAGCGCGTGGAGCAACACCGTGTCCTCGACCCAGGATGCCGCCGCCCCGGTCGTGACGGTCACCGCGCCCCGGATCACGACCTCGGCGACCGTCACCCTGTCCGGCACGACCAGCGACACCTCCGGCGTTGCCCGCGTCCTGGTCGGCAACACCCCCGCGACTTCCCCCGACGGCTTCGCCTCGTGGACCTGCCCGGTGGCGCTCCATCCGGGGCAGAACACCCTCACGATCGCGGCAACCGACCATGCCACGCCTGCCCAGACGACGGAGACCACCGTCGCCATCGTCCGCCTGCCCTCGACGGAGGACACCGACGGCGACAGCGTGCCCGACCTGCTCGAGCACGCCTTCGGATGGGACCCCGCGACTCCCGGTGCCCAAGGACTACCGACGGCGACGCTCGCGCTCAATTCCGCCGACGGGCTCACCTACCTGACCTTCACCTATCGCCGCCGGGTCCAGCCCGAGGGGCTCACCTACCACGTGGAGACCGCCACCGATCTGCGGGAGTGGTCCGCGGTCGCCACGCCCGAGGAAGTGTCGGTTGCGGACACCGGCGACGGGATCACCCGGACGGTGACCGTCAGAATCCCTCCGGCGATCGAAGCAGGAGAACCGATACGCTTCGTCCGTCTGCGCGTGGCGCTCCAATAGGCGGGTTCGATCGCACCTCGGCACCGCAATGAGCCGGCCCGGCTTCGAACGAAGCCGGTGCCCCTGCCGCCTGCGCCAGCGGCACCGCTCCTCCGCGGCCCCTTCGAACGCCCGCCACCATGACGCGCTCCCGCCCACCCCGCGCTTCCACGCTGGACTCGCCGCCGCGCGTTTCCACCGTTGCCGCCACACCATGCGCATCCTCGTCGCCATGTCCGGCGGAGTCGACAGCACCGTGGCCGCGCTCCTCCTGCAGCGCGAAGGCCACGAGCTCGTCGGCGCGTACATGAAAAACTGGATCAACGAGGACAACATCGTCGGCGAGTGCCCCTGGCAGCAGGACATCGACGACGCCCGCGCCTCCGCCGAGCGCCTCGACCTCGAGTTCCGCGTCGTCAACCTCATGCACGAGTACCGCTCCCGCGTCGTCGACTACCTGCTCGACGGCTACCGGCGCGGCCTCACGCCCAACCCCGACGTGATGTGCAACCGCGAGATCAAGTTCGGCGTGTTCCTCCAATGGGCCCGCGATCACGGGTTCGACGCCGTCGCCACCGGCCATTACGCCCGCCGCGTGGAGGTAGGTAGGGCGGGACCGCTGGGCCCGCCGTCCGCCATGCCCGGCCTTCAGGCTGTCGCCGGCCGCGCCGAGGCCGGCCAGCCGGCATCGCCGCCACCGGCAACCGTCCACCGGCAACCGTCCACCGCCCACTGTCCACCGGCCACCGTCCACCGCTTCCAGCTCCTCGAGGGCGCCGACAAGAACAAGGACCAGTCCTACTTCCTCGCCCTGCTCTCGCAGGACCAGCTCGCCGCCGCCCGCTTCCCCATCGGCCACCTCACCAAGCCCGAAGTCCGCGCCCTCGCCGCCGCCGCCGGCCTGCCCAACGCCGCCAAGAAGGACAGCCAGGGCATCTGCTTCATCGGCCAGGTCCGTATCCAGGACTTCCTCCGCGCCTACGTGCCCGACGCCCCCGGCCCCATCGTCCGCGCCACCGACGGCTGCGTGCTCGGCGAGCACCGCGGCCTCCACCTCTTCACCCTCGGCCAGCGCAAGGGCATCGGCATCCCCTCCAACACCGACAACAAGGCCTACGTCGTCGTCGCCAAGCGCGCCGCCGACCGCGCCCTCCTCGTCGACTTCGACGGCCCCGCCGCCCTCGGTCTCCACACCACCGCCGTGCGCGTGCAGGCGCTCAGCTGGATCGGCGAACCGGTGACAACCACCCGCGAGCTCGAGGGCCGCGTGCGCTACCGCGACCCGCGCGTCGCCCTGCGTTTCGAGCCGCAGCCCGACGGCACCGCGCTGGTCACCTTCCGCGAGCCGCAGCGCGGCCTGGCCGCCGGCCAGATCCTCGCCCTCCACGACGGCGAGCGCCTCCTCGGCGGCGGCGTGTACGCCTGAACGTCGGTAACCACCGTTGCCTTTCCACGCGAGCCGACCACCCTTCGATACCGTCACCATGGCCTGCGACCCCACCGGCTCGGAATCGGAGATCCCATTGCGGCACGCCCGTGGATACCAGACCGGGCCGGCGCGCCGGCTCCTCCTTGGAACATGCCTGCTCCTGGCGGCAATCGGGACCGGCTCCGCCGCCGTAGCCGCCCCGGCGCCAGCACCGTCCGCCCCGGCCGCGGACCTGCCCAATGTTCTCGTCATCAACTCCTACGGCGCCGGATACGCCTGGAGCGACGACGAACTCCGCGGGCTGCTCGGCGTCCTGCAGGCGCGGTTCCCCAATCTCGAGCCGGTCATCCAACACCTCGACAAGAAGCGATTCCCCGACCCGGCCCGCGACGCCTGGTTGCTCCAGGATCTCGTCGACAAATGCCGGCAATTCCCCCCGCGCCTGATCGTCACGCTCGACAACAGCGCGTTCGACTTCGCCCTCCGGCACCGCGCCGTGCTCGGCGCCGACGTGCCGATCGTCTTCGGCGGGCTCAACCGCTTCACCCCGGAGATGATCGCCGGGCAGCCCCGCATCACCGGGGTCTCCGAGGAGACGGATTTCAGCGGCACCTTCGCCCTCCTGCGTTGCCTCGCCCCGGGCGCGCGCCGGATCCTCGTCATCAGCAACCGTACCGAGAGCGCCGTCGAGAAACGCCGGGCCTTCGAGGCGCTCGCCCCGCAACTCGCCGCCGGCTACGAGCTCGAATACTACGAGGACTGGACCAGCCGCCAGCTCATCGAGCGCGTCGCCACCCTGCCCGACGGCACCGTCGGCCTGATCCTCGATGTCACCGTCGACGCGGAGGGACACAACAACTACAACGACGCGGGCTTCACCGCCCAGCTCTCCTCCCGCAGCCGCGTGCCCCTCTTCATCACCGCCCGCCCGCCCGGGCCGGCCGACTGGACCGTGCTGCCCTGGGACGGGCTGGGCGGCGGCCTCGTCGTCGCCGACGTGCACGGCGCGAAGGTCGGCGAGCTGGCCGCGCAGGTGCTCGCCGGCCGCCCGGCCGAGTCCATCCCGGTCGAACGTTACTCCCCGCAAAGCCTGGAGGTCGATTATCGCCACCTCCGCCGGTTCGGCCTGACTCGTGTCCCGCTGCCCCCGGGCACGATAGTGCTCAACGAGCCGACCAGTTTCTACCGGGTCAACCGCTCGCGCATCATCCTCACCGCCGCCGTCTTCACCGTGCTCTGCGGCGTGATCGTCGCACTCTCGATCAACATCCTGCGACGCCGCCGCGCCGAGCGCGCCCTGCGCCTCGCCG
>ENA-UPSM01003967-UPSM01003967.1-activated-sludge-metagenome-genome-assembly--contig:-NODE-3967-length-16049-cov-4.686007_pt1 | contig 16049 bp, 15 predicted proteins | sample MGYA00238181_ERZ773283 | MGnify/ENA primary metagenome ERZ773283 (study PRJEB29023, sample SAMN05720199) | activated sludge metagenome | isolation source: Anaerobic digester | place: Japan...
GTGCGACTGCTTGCGTCCCTTTTGGGAAGCCTCCCCCTGCGGGATGCCTTTTCCTGATCGGTTTGTCCATCCCTCACAATAGTTGATGCTGGCATCAACCCTACAATTTGTCCTTACGTCATTCTGGTTGATGCAGGCATCAACCAGATGTTCTCACTATTCCCACAGGTCCCCCATAACCCCCATAACCCATACATTGACAGGAAAAAAAACAGTGTCAGTAACATTTTAGGATGAACTAATGCGACGATGAACTAATGAACTAATGCGCACGTATTGCTTTCAATGGTCTTTTAAACTATAATTTAAGCAGGTGGGCGGCTGAAAGTCCGACCTTTTTTGCTCGTATTTAATATAACAGCCATCCAAGATACCAAAGAGGTTAATATGAAAATTGTTACAGACAGTGGGGCGGACATCTCATACGAAGAATGCAAATCAATCGGGATTACTATGCTTCCGTTGAAAGTCGAAGTAAATGGCGTATCCTACATCTCTGGAGTAGATATCGATCCAGATGAATTTTATGATTTGATGGATGCAAGCCCAACCATGCCCATCACCTCTACCCCATCGGTGGGTGAATTTGTGGAAGTCTATAAACGCCTCGCCCAGGAAGATCCAGAAATTCTCTCGATTCACCTTTCTTCCGGCCTAAGCGGCACTTACAATGCCGCGGTCCAGGCAGCAGCGATGGTGCCTGAGGCGAAGATCACCCTGATCGACACGCTCACCCTATCTGCAGGCACCGCCTGGCAAGTGCGCACTGCCTCCGCGATGGCGAAAGCTGGTCATCAGATGGAAGAAGTTGTTAAAACTTTGCGCAAAATCCAGGATGTGTCTTCAACTATCTTCACCTTGCCCGATCTGAAGTATCTCATCGCTGGCGGTCGCATCAGCCATCTGAGAGGCTTGCTGGCTTCACTGCTGGGCATCAAACCAGTGATCGAAGTCAGTAAAGTGGATGGAAAATACTATGACAAAGTCAAGAAGCGCTCCTTCCAACAGGCAATCGATGGCATCACCGAAATGGTGATGAAGATTCACCCAGCAGGTACCGAGCTTGTGGCGCAAATCGTCTCAGCAGCCAACCCTGTGGGCGCAAATCAGTTAAAAGCTTCGATGGAAAAAGTCTTCAAGTGTGAATGGAAGCCAACAGTGACCCTCGGTACCGCCCTCGGAGCTCATACGGGTCGGGGTTTGGTAGGCATTATCTGTGCCGCTAAATCAGCTTTGCCAAGCATGGCAAGCTTTTAAGCCAGCTCATGCGATAGCCGGGAATTTCGCTGTGGACCCGGCGTATTTGCTGAAGCAAACCGGCAGGGAAGAGCTCTTCCGCCAGTTTGGATGATTTTCAAACGCATGGCGGTTTTCCACTAATGGATCGGAGTTTCTCTCATTGGGAGCGCGGGTAGTATTATCGCCCGTCAAACTTATCACAAGACGAAAGTAAAGGAGCGGTAGCCCCAGAAAATCATCCACGCAGCAGAGAGTCCCCAACCCAATGCCATCTTTCCGGCTGTGCTCTCACGCCCAGTAATTGCTCTAGTAAGCGTGAAAAGCGGGATGGATCTCCGCTGGTCAGATAGCGTTGGGTTGGTTCAGCAGCGGGAGAGCGGAGGAGGTCATGCTGCATCAGAACGCGCTCTGTCTGCCGGGCGATGGCAGGCGCCGGATCGATCACACGCACACCCTCTCCAGCAATTTGCTGGATCAGCGGGATTACAAAGGGGAAGTGCGTGCATCCCATCACGAGCGTATCAACGCCTTCGGCAAGCATCGGCTGCAAGGCTTGCTGCAGGATGCGGCGGGTGAGGGGTGTCTGGAGGTAACCGCGTTCTATCTGTTTTACAAGCCCCGGGCAGGTGGCCTCAAAGATCTGGACGTCTTTGGCAAAGCGTTCCACCACGGAGGCATACAATTCTCCCTGAAAAGTGGATGGAGTCGCCAGCACGCCAACCTTGCCGCTTAGGGTTTGCTCGGCGGCTGGTTTGACAGCCGGCTCCATGCCTACAAAAGGAAATTTCGGGTAAAGATCACGCAGGTACTTGAGAGCGGCAGCTGAAGCAGTGTTACAGGCGATGACGATCAGTTTGGCACCCTCGTGCATCATCATGCGCGTGACCCCTTCGGCGAGTTGGCGCACCTCTTCCAGGGGACGTTCACCGTAGGGAACTTTTGCCTGATCTGCAAAGTAGAGAGTGGCCTCAAAGGGTAACTGGCTGTGGAGAGCGCGCAGCACCGAGAGTCCACCCACCCCTGAATCGTAAACGCCAATCGGCGCCTCTGTGTTTGTCATGGGCTTATTTTAGCACGCTGTTAAAGCAGGGGGGGTGGAACCAAATTTCCTTTTAGCATGTCGTCCGCTTGCTTCCACAAAAGCCTTGAAGATCCGCTGCATTGGCTCCGAATCAGGCAGCCACTCTGGATGCCACTGCACGCTCAGCACAAAGTGCTTGCCGGGCATCTCCAGCGCTTCGATCACCCCATCCGGGGCTGTTGCCACAATCTTCACGCCCTCTCCAAGATCTTTCACGGATTGGTGGTGCAGGCTGTTCACCCCAAACTTCGTGCCGCCCATGATATCCGCCAGGCGGCTGCCTTTTTCCACCTGAACCGAATGGGAAAGCCGGCTGCGCTTATAGCCTGGCCACCACCTGTGTTTTCCAGCTTCCGGCAGCATGCTGGGGATGTCCACCACCAGGTTTCCGCCCAGCGCTACGTTGAGGACCTGCTGCCCACGGCAGATCCCCAGGATCGCCTTGTTCATTGCCACTGCCTGCCGGCAAAGCGCCAGTTCAAACTGGTCGCGTTCGCGATCTATTCCATCAATGCTTGGATGCAATTCCTCGCCGAAGAAATCCGGGTGGATATCCCCACCGCCAGAGATAAACAGCCCATCAAATTCGCCCATAACTTCAGGGATGGCATCCAGCGGCAAAGCAGTAGGCAGAAGATACGGTCTGCCGCCGGCTGCCAGGATGGCGCGCACCAGTTCCTCTCTTGACGAATAAGTAGGGGTACTTCCAGGCTTTTGAATGCGAAAAGCGACGAGCGCAATGCGAGGTATCATGGGGTCTCCGTAATTGTTAAATGTAAAAGCCCTCCCGTCTGGTGAGAAAACGGAGAAGGCTTTTAAAGTGCAGTGAAAATAACGCGGTTTAGAAACGCTGCTTCAGGCGAGCGCTCTTGCCCGTGCGTTCGCGCAGGAAGTACAGGCGGGCGCGGCGTACTTTGTTGTGGCGTTCAACCACCACTTTCGCGATGCGTGGTGAATTGAAGAGGAAGGTGCGCTCCACGCCGATACCGTTGCTGGCAACACGGCGAACGGTGAAAGTGCCATCGTTGGCATTGCCGCGGACATAGAGCACCACACCCTTGAATTCCTGGATGCGTTCACGATCGCCTTCTTTAATGATTGTGTGCACGCTGACGGTATCGCCGGGGAACAGATCCGGGATATTAACATTTTTCTCGGCTTCGACAGATTTCAATAATTCTGTGTGGTTCATAATAACTTCCCTTCAAGTACTTACGCAAGATAAGCGCCTCAACCTGCTCGAGACGCGGACGATTAGTATATCACAATAACCCGCGAAATTGTCAAGTTCGAATTGCCTGACATTCGAATTGCCTTGACACAAGTTCGAATTGCCTGACATTCGAATTGCCTTGACACAAGTTCGAATTGCCTGACATTCGAATTGCCTTGACACAAGTTCGAATTGCCTCATGTCGAATTGCCTCATGTCGAATTGCCTCATGTCCTCGCATTAGTTTAACGAATCCTTGACCACCTCTGTGCTGTGTAAGAGCAAAGTGATAATGTCCCTAAGTTCGAATTGCCTTGATATAAGTGGGATCAGGGAATTTTCACACTAGCTGGGTAAACGGGTTAAGTAATCGCGAAGAGCAACAAAACCCGGCGTTAGGCCGGGTTTTGTGTGTCATCAAAATTCTAATGGTGGAATTCGGGGGGATATTTCTTCTCGAGTTCCTCAGCTTCGTGTTTGGTATGGGCAACGGTCCCATGCGGGTGGTTGGCTGGTGAGTAGATGGTATACATCGAGAGACGTTCTGTCGCGGAGGTGTTGATGATATTGTGGACAGTTCCTGCCGGAATGACCACCACATCGCCATCCTTCACCGTGATCTCATTGTCTTCAGTGACCACTTTGCCTTCACCAGCTTCAAATCTAAAGAACTGGTCAACGTGATCATGCACTTCCTGACCGATATCTTCTTTAGGTTCAAGAGACATCAAAACCAACTGCAAATGCCCGGTGTAAAGGACGCGCCGGAAGTCAGTATTTTCAATCGTGTCTTTTTCAATGTTAGTGTAGTAAGGTTGCATAGTTCTCCTCTTCCTTGTTATTTGATAGCGCCAGTATACCAGCTCTCTGTTTGATTCGTATAAGACAACCTGTTCATGTACACCTTAATCCAATTAAAGTTTCTCGCATAGCCAGTCGTAAGGCATCCATCATCCTGAAAAATGGACCTTTGGAAGACGTTCAGACAGGCCATCAAGCTGAGAGTCAGACACCTTGCCGTTGATCATTCCATTATGCAGATACTGGTCATAGGCGGAAAGGTCCAAAAAGCCGTGCCCGGAGAGGTTGAAAAGGATCACACGCTTTTCACCATTCTCGCGCGCGTCCAGGGCTTCATCGATGGCTGCACGGATGGCATGAGCGGATTCAGGTGCCGGTAAAATGCCCTCAGCACGCGCAAACTGGATCCCGGCTTCAAAAACAGCCCGCTGTTCTACCGCCACAGCTTCAATCAACCCAGCGTTATAAAGTGCACTCACAATCGGAGACATTCCATGATACCGTAGACCGCCAGCGTGGATGGGGTCGGGCAGAAAATCACTGCCCAACGTGTACATCTTGAGGATTGGCACAATCCCAGCGCTGTCACCGTAATCGAAACCATACGTGCCCCTGGTCAGGCTGGGCGTGGCGGTCGGTTCAACTGCAAGAAAGCGGGTGCGCTGACCATTCTTCAAATTCTCCCGTAAAAACGGAAACGCCAAGCCCGAGAAGTTGGAACCACCCCCCACGCAGCCAATGACCACATCCGGATATTCTCCTGCCAAATCCATCTGTTTCAATGCCTCTTCGCCAATGACTGTTTGGTGCAGCATGACGTGGTTGAGGACCGATCCGAGCCCATATTTCTTTTTCCCGTCAGATTCTGCTGCCACCTCCACGGCTTCGGAGATGGCAATACCGAGCGAGCCGGGGTGATCAAGGCGTTTTTCAAGGTAACTCCGACCGGTTTTTGTGCGCGGAGAAGGGCTGGCGAAGACCTGTGCCCCATAGGTTTCCATGATCACACGGCGATATGGCTTGCCCAGGAAGGAGGCATTGACCATGAACACTTCCAGGTCGATCCCAAACATCTGGCATGCCATTGCCAGGGCACTTCCCCATTGTCCCGCACCGGTTTCAGTGGTCATTGCATGAGTCCCACTGATCTTGTTGAAAAATGCCTGCGGAATGGCGGAATTCAGCTAATGCGAACCGGCTGGAGATTCCCCCTCAAATTTAAAGTAAATATGCGCTGGAGTATTGAGTTCTTTTTCAAGCCTGTGGGCACGGATAAGCGAAGTTGGGCGATAGAGCCTGTAGATCTCGCGCACTTCTTCAGGAATGGGCACAAAACGCTCAGTGGTTACCTCTTGTTCGATCAACGGGACCGGGAAAAGGACTTCAAGCGCATCTTTCGTTATCAATTCTTTCGTTATAGGGTTGAATACAGGAGTCGGTGCAACGGGACTATCGGCGTTCATGTTGTACCAAAAGCGCGGGATATCACTTTCGTGCAATAGAAATCGGGTCTGATCTTGGTCTTTCATGGCAATTCTCCTCGGTTGTTGGTTTTAAATCAAACACATCCATCCACTGGGGACGAACGTGTCAACAATCCGCGGTGCCACCCCGGTTAAACCAGCTTGTTTAATCAAAAAATTCCTGGTGATGCACACAAGGAATAAGCCAGCTTCACTCTTTTTGAGTACGGCAATAAAATCGCGATACCCTTTACCCAGATAACGGTGGCATCTCCGGCACAGGTTACTTGCCTGGTGGTGTTCACCCTGCAACTCAGAGGTCCATTCAACGCACTCGTGTGGGCAGGTTCTCAGCCGCTCCTGCTCTCTGTGCCACCGTCTTTACGCCTACTAGTCCTCGTCAAGGTCTTTCAATGATCAATTGGATGCAATTATAGACAGAAATGGATGGGGGTCAAGTGCCAATCTCGCGTGTTTTGCGTGTTTCATTTTTGTAATGGGAACCTTGTTGATTTACCCATTGAAATCGAAATCGAGCACTCCTGTAATATAATCCTGCCGATGAAGAAAGCACGCGCATGGAGCAGTAGCCTCCCCGGAGAAGCCTTGCTGTTATTGACCGCTATCGTCTGGGGCACCGGGTTTGTGGCGCAGCGCAAAGCGATGGAAGTCATGCAGCCCTTCGCTTTCATTGCGCTTCGCTTCTTCCTGGGCTGCCTGGTTTTGCTGCCAGCCTTAATATTAAGGAAGGCGGGCAAAAGGCCCAACACAACTTTTGATTGGAAGCGGTTTTTGAGGGGCTTGGTCTTCCCCAGTGTGATCACGGGATTGTTTTTGTTTGCTGGCACAAGTGTGCAGCAGCTTGGAATCATGACTACCAGCGCTTCCAAAGCGGGCTTCCTGACCTCACTCTACCTGGTGCTTGTGCCTGTATTCGGCTTATTCCTGGGTAAAAAGGCTAACCTCTGGGTTTGGATAGGGGTCGCTTTAGCTGTGATCGGAGTCTGGTTTTTATCCGTAAACCTGGAGATGACCATTCAAAGGGGAGATGTCCTGCTGATCATTGGGGCTTTTTTCTGGGCGCTGCAAATCCTTGCGCTGGATTATTTCACTTCCAAATTGGACGCCCTTGAGCTGGCTTTCGGTCAGTTTCTAACTGCCGCAGTCCTTGGATTGGTAGTAAACCTTACCACAGAAAGTGGATTATTTGCGTTTGATCCCTCGGCTTTGTTACCCCTTTTGTATTCCGGGGTTGTCGCGGTCGGGATCGGCTTCACCCTGCAGGTTTTTGGTCAAAGCAAGGTCGATCCAGCGCTGGCATCCTTGATTTTAAGCCTCGAGGCTGTCTTTGCCCTGCTGGGCGGGATGATTTTCTTGGGGGAGAGGTTAAGCGGCAGAGAGTGGTTGGGATGTGCTGTGATGATGGCTGCGGTAATCCTTGTGCAGCTAAAGGGTCAACAACACAAATCCGAAGTGGAAAGTCAATAACTTTCTTGGGAATTGTTGCAATTATTCCACAGGCGTAATCGCGATAACATATCGCGTTTGGGTCCAATAATCAGCTTTAGGATCCGTGATTTCATCCAAAGCCGCCCTGCCGCAGAAGTAGATTAGTAATGCCTCCGGGTTCAGTTCCGCGAATCCGCTCTCAGGATAAGCGCTCGCAAGATATGGCACTAAATCCATAGTGTGATGTGAAAGCTCTTCCACCTGCCCGGAAGGGATCCTCACAGCCGCGGAGACCTGACCCTGCCGCACAGATTTTTGACTGTAGACTTCCACAGCGCTGCCCAAAAGGCACTCATCCAGTTTCGCTTCCATGGTCTTGAGTGGCTGCACTTCATTAAGGTTATCGGTTTCCAGAAAGTACTGCAGGTCGGTGGCGGGTGAGCGTTCCAGCCAGAAGTCCCAGCCTGAGTGGATCCACAAACCTTCGTAACCCAGGTGCTCCCATGCAACCGCGAGCTCCTTCCCAATGCCAAACGCTCCATCCTCGAAAACTCCCGGATACCAGGGGATGATTTCGATGGGCAGGATATCCACCTTTTTATCCACCGGACAGCGCATGCTAAACGTGAAACCGACCTTTTCATCCAGCAGATCCATCCCGTCGAAGGCCATCCACTGCTCACGTTCCTGCTTTGGTGCCTCCCCTAAAAGTTGTTTATCAACCACAAATGGGATTGAATTCACCAGGCTGGTATCATACATTGGCTGGGTACGCATAGCCGAACCTGAATCAGGATCAAACATGGTGAACCGGATCATTTTTATTAGTACAAAAGCAGCCATCAGCGAGAAAATGATCCCAATGACCAGAAATATTGGATTAGCTCGCCTTTTCATAATGGCCAAACAAGTCCTAATCTTGATTGCGCCTGGTGATAATTACCCCGGAGAAATACACGAAGAAAGCTGCAACGGCAATTATCCCAAAGACGAGACCCGCTGTTGAGTAAACTGTTGGGTTTCCACCAGGACCCACGGTAGGCGGCAAGGAAGGAGGAGAGGTGGGTGGGAGTTCGGTCACATTTGGTACGACCGTTGTCGTCGGAGGCACGGGTGCTGTAGCTGTTTGGGTTGGAGTAAATGTAAGTGTGACGGTCAATGTAGACGTCGGCATGCCAGTTTCGGTAACCTCGGGGGTTTCAGTGCCTTCAAATGGCACAATGGTAGGTGTGGTTGTGACTAATGTGGGAGAAATGGTTTTAGTAACCTCCAACGTGGAAGTGGAAGTGGCTTGAATTGTTTCGGTAACCTTGGTTGGGTAGGTGGCTGTGTTGGTCACAGTTGCGGTCGGAGATGGCGGAATCGTGGCCGTGAAAGTGGCTGTCGGGCGATTCGTGGGAGTGCTGCTGGGGATCCAGCCTCCATGCATCACATTGCCAGAGAAGGTATCTGAATCGGTTTTGCTTAAAAGACTTTCCATGGAGCTTCCTTGCTGCAGGGAGGCTTTTACAGTCCTGAATGATCGCCAGGTAAATGGAATCAACAGACCGATCAATAGTGCCAACAGCGCAAGCAGGATCAATGTCTTTCTCTTCTTTTTATCTTCCATCATCACCTCATTGTGCCCACAGCTCTTGTAGCAGAGCTAATCTCACAATGGATATGCAAGTACTGTGCCTATAAGCGAAATAATGCCAGCTAAACCCGTACAGAAAAGGTAAAATGCATGTTAAAATTTAGTCACCGGCTGAAAGGAGTGCCCAATGGCTCAACCAATGACCCCTGAAAAGCGTGTGAGCAAAGCACGTGCGTTGATTAAAAAGGCTCATGAGATCCCCGTGCCAAATTCAGTAGGTTGGGAGTTTTTCAGCTACACAGCCCAGGTAAAGGACACGCTCAAGCAGGCTTTTGAGCTCGTGAAACTCATCAACCACTCCCCCTCCACACCAGATGAAGTTAAAGCGGATGCCCGCGCAGTGATTGAAGAAATCGCGGTCGCTGAAAAAGAAATTCTCAAATCTTCAAAAAAGACTTAGTCAGCGCCCGTTCACCCCTTGAAATAAACGACGCTATCCTGGGGAAGTACGATTTTCCCGTCAATCGCATATTTATCGAAAAGCTCACCGAGTTCTGTCAGGTATGCGTCAAATTCTGGATCCGTTTCAATCAAAGAGTATGAGGCAGATAAAGCGCGATTGATAAAGGTCTGGCGATCATAGCTTAATGGGTTGGGGAAGCGCCGCTCCTGAAGAGCGCCATCAAAAAAAGCGCGTTTGAGCTTATCCTCTTCGTCTTTTCCGCCACTGAATCCTTTGAAATTGGGACAATACTTTTTAAAGATACGTTCTCGTCCAAGGTTTATTTCCGCTGAGAGCTCTGCCTTGTTCCACGCCAGCACTACCGGCGCTCCGGGCAGCAGAATGCGCTCACATTCCAATTTGAAGCGCTCCGCATCAAACCAGTGGAATGCCGCTGCCGCAGTCACCAGGTGAAAACTATGATCGGGCAAGCCTGTCTGCTCGGCTGTGCCGATGACTGACACAAAATTCGGGTTATCACCGAGCAGTTCCTCAGCTTTGGCGCGCATATCCGCGTTCGGCTCCACAGCGTAAACCTTCGCCCCCAGCCCGAGCAATTGGCGCGTGAAGATACCCGTCCCCGAGCCAATATCCGCGACCAGTGAACCTTTGCCAATCTGCCAGTTCTGAGCAATAAAGTCAATCATTGCCTGAGCGTAACTGGGACGGGCTTTTTGGTAGACTTCGGCTTTGCCGCTGAATTTTTGCGTGTTATCCATGTTTCTCCTTAATAGTTTGCTGCATTTTTCCACAAATCGTTGCTCAAAAAAGCGAGTGCAGCCTGCTCAGACCGGAAAAGGGCAAACGTCGCAAATGGCGCGGTGCAAAGTTGCTGCCCCGATGCCGTGGGCAAGGGAAGCTCCATCCCCACCTCGACTGCGCTTTGAACAAGTGAGCTCTCGCCGCTGGCAGAGTTAGCTTTTTCCCAGACCAGCAGAAAAAACATCCCCTGAGTTGATTGCAACTGGCACAGGCCAATACCCGGCTGAATTAGCTTACAGCACATTTCTTCAACACGGAGGTCATAACGGTTGATCAGTACGGAACGTGCCAACTCCGGCAGGTCCTGCGGGCGGAATAAACCACAGCGCTTGTAAATGTCCAAAATGACATCGCTTTTGGCGTCGATATAGGCACTGATGTCATCCGGAAATTGCCTGGCTGCGGCTATTTTTACCTGAGCATACGCCTCCCGATCCTGCGGATGGCTGCGCAGCCAATCGCGAAAAGTGAGGTGCCGCCGGAGCTCATCCGCATCCGCTGAGAGCACGTAGAGGTTGTGGCGCATGAGTTGGGGTTTATCTTGATACTTGAAGGCTTCACGCCCGGTTATACCGAGGTCGCCAATGTGGAAATATCCATTTGCTTCCAGCAAGGATCTAACTGCCTCAAAGTCCGCTCCATTTTGAAGGACAATGTCGATATCAAGGATTGGTTTTGCCGCTAGGCCAGGCACTGACGTGCTGCCAACATGCTCAACACGCACCTCCTGCCCGGAGAGGATGCCCAGCAGATATTGCCGCACTTCCTCAAAGCGAGCCTGCCAGTTTGGGTCATAGGGCACGACCTCCACCCGCTTGGTCTTGAGGGCGCCAAGTGTTTTTTCGGGTTTTTCTTCATCCGTCAGTGCCATATGCGTTCATTATACTGATACAAACGCAGTCCGGCGGGAATAATAGATTTCGTTTTGCAAATTATCGGATTTTTCTTTTCTGCGGCTTTTTGCCTTTGGGGTTATCAAGGAAAGAATAGATTTACTAACGATAAAGGATTCTCATGGGTTCAAGTTCAAGGATCATCCCTACTGACCACCTTTCAGTTTGCTGAAAGACTGGCGTTAGGTAATTTCCGCCGTCCGCGATCTGATTATACGAAGTTTACCCGAAGGATACCAGGAGGCGATCAACTGGAGGATGCCCAGTTACGAAGTACCCAGGAAACTTACCCTGACACCTACAACAAAAAGCCGCTCTATCACATGTCTGTTTACCAATGTCCGGTAGATTACAAGAAATTGATGGCCTCTTTCGATGCGGTGGGCGTCAAACCTGAGATGGGCAAAGCCTGTAGGCGATTCAACCAATTGGAGCAGTAATCTTCGGGAACAATCTCCCGCCTGATAGCGAAAACGTCTGTCTAGGCGTTCATCCGGACGAGCGAGATGATTCAAAGCAAGAAGCCGTAGCACTGAATCAACAAGATTGTGAGATATTCTAATTATTGATCTTGTGAACTTAATAGTTTGAGGCTGCCCTTGTTTCCATGGACAGCCTCTCTGGTTTCATTTGTGGATTGCAGGGCGAGGAAGTGATATTTTGGAGCTCCTACAATCCACGTTGATCGATTGACGGGGTTATTTGTAAACCCCCGGGATAAACTGATAGAACATCTGAATATTCAAATAATACGGCTCGGACATAGATTGAACCGTAAGGGAGGGGAAGTTTTGATTTTGAGATGTTGTGTCCATGTAGCCAATGGTGTTCATCGCTACAACTCGGTACGCAACCTTTGTCCCGTTAAAGTTGGTGTCTGTAAAGCTGCGTGCGCCATGAGTATTGGACTGATCCAATGGCGAAGGACTGCTACCCACACTGACCCAGGTGATACCATCGCTTGTAGCTTGAATATCAAATCCGGTCTCGGTGATCGTGTTATCTTGCCAGACAAGGGTAAGAGAATTCCCATTGATCGTATGCAGCAAACCATTAGGCGCAATTGGCGGCATAGCCACAATGTTAGGTCGCATCATGTCCATCTCTTCGTGAGAAAGGATGTGACAGTGATACATATATTCCCAGCCGAAGTTGACCAGGCTGTTTACAATTGGGTCGACCGGATTACCTCGCGGGTCCGTTGGGTTGAACATTGAAGTGTCACCAATTGGCATCATAGGGTCCAAGGGACGGATCGAATTCGGTATTTCAAAGGGAAAAATCGGTATGATCGGTCGGATGGCAACATACGTGTCTTCCAACGGGCTCACTCGAATTGTTTCCTTCCAACCTAACTCTGTCGGATCAGGTGGAATAATTATGTTATCCCAGGTTACCCGGTTCAACAACTGTACGTCATAAAGGTGGAAGTGAATCGGGTGTGTATCGACCCCGTTATGGGTAATTTTCCAAATTTGGGTACCATCCGTACCTACGGAGATGGGGGTGAGATTTGTTGTGGTTGGCAAATTGGTGCCATCAAACATTTCTGTTGGCGGGTTAACGAATGGATACAGAACAACATTTTGATTTCCGGGGTTAGCTGGAACAATTTCAAGACCAAGATTCCCTTGCATTCTGCCAAAGGGCTCTGTGTTGGTTGCATTCATTTCGTCATGAATAGCTTTTGGTTCAATTTTCACACCAATTTGGCTGCCTATCAGGGTGTCAAACTTGAAGGAATCACCACCTTGATCGGAGATGCGCGCATAACCATCGCAGCGAGCACTTGGGTTGACCTGGCTATTGCACCAACCGCCAGTTGTAAAGTCAGTCGCATACGAACCATTGTATGGTGCCTGACCGACAATAATGGGGCTCTGACCGGATTCAAATACACCTGAGCCATCTGCTTTATGCAGGAAGGCAGACCGTAGCCTGTTGAAATCATATGCAAGGGTCGGTGTGGTTGCATTGACCTTGACTTGCATGATTGTGCGGGTGTTGGGGCCGTAACCTGGCATAACCAAAGCGGCTGAGTTAGGATACATATCCGGCATCCCAGTGTAATAGTCGTACGTCGTGATACGGGCAGGGAATGCTGCAGGAGCATCATTGTACAGAATCAACGTCTGACCAGCGTACTGTGAAAAGTCCACAACTACGTCAGCACGTTCCGCGGGTCCAAGCAAGACCGAATGCAGGTCAACATTTCCAACGTCGAAGCGGGTTGCGTCAGTGATCCAGGTGATATGCTGGTTAGGGACAATCACGGGCTCAGGCAGGAATCCGCTTTCATTACCAATCTGGATCCAATCGGGACCAGCCGGACTGAGAGTCAGGTCGGGGGTGGGGAAAACGACCGGGTCCAGTTGTGCGGCAGCCACTTCCAATGGATTAAGGGCGACTTCGGTCGCACCCAGCACCGGATCAGCGGTCGTGGGGTCACCTACATACCACTGGAGATTCCAGAAGCGGTCATTGGCAGCATTTAGAATGCGGAAACGGTAAGCTGTAGGGTCGACTGTCAGGGTCGGATAAGCGGTGCCATTCACCAGCGGGGTGTCGTTGAACTCTTCCATACCAGCGGAGTTATTAGGTGTTCCCGGGATAATTTGCGGCTCGCAGTAAGGATCGGTATCATATTGCCACGTTGAGGGAACATCCAGGTCGCAGGGAGTTACAAGGGGAATGCCCCAATCATCCCCAGTGTGCCTGATGCCATCGGCCCCTTCCGGGTCCAAACCATAATAGGGGTTTGAGATTGCTGGATACACTGGGTCAGCAGGCGGCCAGAACTATGGACCGTAAAACCAGCGTCCGTAGGAGCTCATACCTGAAGGATCAGCCGGATTTTCAGCTGGCATGTACACATGCTCATACCAGAGATCTCCTTCAGAACCCCAGCGGGTGTAATCCCAGGTTGGGTCGAGCTCAGCCATCTGTGCAGGCGAAGAAACAAAGGTTTTGTCCTGAACCACAAGCGGAATTTCATGTTGTCCACTGGGCAGCAAGCCAGAGTCGATCAGAGCTGTCTCGGTCTCATCACGGATGATATATCCGGCTGCTTCACCAGCGTAAACGTTCAGGCGGGTGATGCCCCAGGTATGATCGTGATAGAACATGAAGCGGGCGCTTTGTTGGTTGGTGTAGTAGAAAGTCATACACCCGTCATCAGGCGCAGAACAATCAGGGACGCCAGCAGGTCGGTCAAGGCCGACCATATCAGGTACCTGGCGGACAGCAACACCTTCTGGCCAACTGGTCATTTCATCAGCAGGGGTGATCCATTGATGGGGGGTTCCATCCGAAATCCATGGAGAAATGCCGCCGTGAAGATGAAGGGTTGCCCGGGTTTGAGCAAAACACATCATGCGGTCCATCATGCTCAGATTCGCTTCACCACAGAGCGGGTTACGAACTTCATCAAGCACAGAACCTTGATCCACTGGCTGCATCATCTCCATCGGCCCCATACCAGAACCCATAAAGGTAGTGTCAACAGGAAGGAATAGATCGCCTTCAAGACCCGTTGGCAATAGGTTATAGAAAACGATTCGAACGGGACGATCCTTATTAGCCTGAATGATCGGACCCAAATAGTGAGGCTGACTTACTGCAATCGCTTGAGTACCATCAGGCATCATTGCCGGCGTTGTGGTCCCATCCAGTAAGTGATTTACCAAGGGAATGCTCTCGCTCCATGAGGCATTTGCTGTTGTTTCAAGCTGAACATATTCGCGCAATAGCGTTCCCTCTGCAGGGAGCGAAGAGTTCAATTGCTCACGATGCTGCACAAGCGCAATGACGTAGTAATCAGCACCGGGGAAAGTGGTTGTGTCGGGGACTCCCAGCGGAACATACTGACCGAGATTATTTGTGGCTGCTGCACAGTCGCCAGCAACTGACGGATCACACATCAGGGGAAGTTCGTCCTGAAATTTCTTTATCCCCGTGCCGGTTACATAACCGGAGCCAGGGTTGGTGAGGTTGATGGCAGAGACTGCCCCTACATCAATCACAGCTTCGGCGGTTGCTTGTGTGCCGCCGCCCAAAGTGTCGGTAATCGTGACTGTAGGAACACTGGTGTAACCCGCTCCATAGGTATTCACTACAATCGATTGGATGTCAATCGTAGAGGTCACATTTGCATCATCTAAAACGTTTACTTTTTGCTGATTTTGTAGTTGTCCTGCTCCAGGGTTCAGGAAACTTTCTTGCCTGGCTTCCTGGGCGGCATTAAATTGCCTGCGATTTAATGGGTTAAATAAGGTACCATCCCGGATTACAACAGTAGGAGCTCTGGAATAGCCTGATCCGGGGTTGTCAATGACCACGCCTGTGATCACACCGGTTACAGTATCCCAGGTTACATGACCTTTAGCTTGAACACCGTCAACACCGTCAGGATAATCGAAATCGACTGTAGGCAGGGTATAACCACTACCGCCATCGATGAGCGTGAGGCTATTGACACCGCCGTAAGCGGTCGCTGTTGCGTCCGTCGTCGCTCCACCACCGGTGATGGCTACAGTAGGCTGAACGTAATTCGCACCTGGATTGGTGACATTGATAGCCACGACGGTATTGGAGGAGGTGACCACTGCGGTCGCAGCAGCACCATCTCCAGCACCAGTAAAGCTAACTGTGGCTGAGGTGTAATTGCTACCGGGATTAGTGATGGTAATGCCGGTGATTGCTCCACCGGCGCCAACCGTGGCGGTCGCTGCCGCACCAGTACCATCGCCGCTGATTGTGACAGCAACGTCAGGCATGGTCAGTGCGCTTAGGCCCCAGTTAGGGTATGGACCAAAATAGTGGGGAACGACGCTTTCATCCACTGGCGAAGCTGGATAGGGCACTGGGGTCGCGTCGACATTAACTGTCAGGCCTCCTGAAAGTAAGGAAACCACCAACAGTATAAAGACCGTTGTGCTGAGAATTTTGTGCTTATACATAATCTACTCCTATATTTATTTTTCATTTGGGTATGGCAGCCAGAAACGGATCCAACTGCCCAGATAGAAAACTTGATCAATACAATCTTGCCTAAACTGATTTTTTAAGGTC
>ENA-UPSM01003979-UPSM01003979.1-activated-sludge-metagenome-genome-assembly--contig:-NODE-3979-length-15995-cov-30.059849_pt1 | contig 15995 bp, 20 predicted proteins | sample MGYA00238181_ERZ773283 | MGnify/ENA primary metagenome ERZ773283 (study PRJEB29023, sample SAMN05720199) | activated sludge metagenome | isolation source: Anaerobic digester | place: Japan...
AACCAATAAGGGCTTTTGATTATAAATAAAAATATTTTACCTTCGCCTTAACTCCTGGTAACAACTGGAAAGGGACAAGGATCTCCCCTCCCTTACTGGTCATACCGGCTGAACGTTATGGGCAATGCTATGAAAGACAACAACGACAAGGGAAAAACACATTATTAAGACATTTCAAACATTGAAAACTATTAATTTCTAAATTTGAAAGATGATTAACAACTGTAAAATAGTTAAAGATTTACCCTCTGGCGGACAAAAAAATGTTCAATTAGCCGAACATCCCGATCTTGGCTTAGTAGTAATAAAAAGGGGTGCTATTAAAAGTTTTATTTCTCTCGAAAGAATTAAAAGAGAAATTGAGCTTTTATCAGAGCTAAAATCTGACTATTATCCAAAACAATATCACTTTAACATTGATATAAAAACAAAAGAATTTGAAATTGTTGAAGCCTATATCGAAGGACATACATTAAGAGAAGCAATGAAGTCCTTTTCAACAGTTGAAAAAATATTTTCATTGCTTAATTCTCTGATTGATGGACTTTCAATTATCTGGGACAGGAACATTGTTCATAGAGATTTGAAGCCAGAGAATATAATTATAAGACACAATGATATGCCTTGCATTATTGATTTAGGTATTGCAAGATTTCTTGATATGGAAGCCCTTACAAAAACAATTGCTCCAATGGGCCCTTGCACACCAATATATGCTTCTCCCGAACAGCTAACTAATAAGAAAAATATTATAGATCATAGATCAGATTTTTTCAGCTTAGGAATAATTTCTTTTGAACTTTTCTTAGGCGTTCACCCCTTTGACCCCACATATCTCGAAAACAATTTTTCGATCGTAGAAAACATTCTGCAAAATAAATTTTTAATAGAAACTAAAGATATTAAAGCTGATAATAGAATGGTTGAACTTGCAAGCAAAACATTGAGACAACAGCCATTTGAAAGATTCAGAAACTATAAAATTTTCAAGTCATTTATTGAAAGCAACTTAAAGAAATGAAAGTATACCATCAAACAGGTTTTAGGTTTAATTGGAATATAGAATGTTTTCAACAAAATGTTGGAGACGGATTAATTTTTTCACCAATTAACATTGAAGCAGACAAACTATTACAACTCGATAACAGCTTAAAAGAAACCAGCTTTCTTGACCCACAGCTCTATCTTCTGAATGAAGCAAAAGGAACATTATGTACTTATCCCTATTTTCCTGGCAATATTAAACCCGACTTTTCAACGCCAGACCTGGAAAATAGTAATGAAATACTTGCTCAATTATGTATTGATTATCAGTTAAAAAACAATTTTGAATATATTGTTATTCCCACTAGGTATCACGTAGACAATCCAACTACATACTTCTTGCAAACTAGTGATTATTTTGTTTCTCCATTTATTGATTATTTAAAAACACAAGAAATTAAAAAGAAAGTTCTTCAATCAGTAATTGTTAAGACAATTATGCTGACTGATGAAGATAAGAGAAATGAAACACTAAATTGGATTACTGGTCAACCGATTGACGGGGTCTACTTAATTTTTGAGGACAACTCAACTGGCAAGCAAATTAAAGACTTTGACTTCTTGCTTAACGCACTTATATTCATTCATATTCTAAAAATTAATGGAATGGAAGTTCATTTGGGCTATACTAACACTGAAGCTATTCTCTATAGTATTGCAATGCCGGATTCTGTTACTATTGGTTCATATGAGAATTTACGCTCCTTTGGGATTAAACGCTTCCAAGACCTTGAAAATGGACCTATGAGAGCACCAAGAGCAAGACTATATAGTTCACATTTACTTCAATGGTTAGATTACCAATACATAGAGGCAATGAGTAAACTGATAGACGACTATGAAAACTATTTTGACGACTCAGAGTATAAGCCATTAATGTTTAAGCCTGATTATAACTGGCAGTTTATGAAGCCAGAACCCTACAAACACTATTTCTATGTTTTTAATAAACAAATAAAAGGATTACCAGAAACTCAATTTGATAGAATTGAATTTTTGAAAGCTAGTATAAGACAATCATTGATTCTATTTAAGAAGATTGAAGAAACGGTCCTTTTAGATGATGATAGTAACGGTTCGCATTTACCCAATTGGTTTAATGTAATTAATGCATTTCAAAAGGAGTTAAGTTTATAAACTATGTTTGAAACAGAATTAGAAATGTCCAAGCATTTTGAGAAATTTCTCAAAGAGAATTTTGGCAATACGTACCTTAAAGAGTACCAAGGTCTATTTGGTATCCCAGACTTTGTATTCTATGCCAAAAACGAACAAGATTTTTCATTTGTTTCATTTGAATTAAAGCTTAAAAATTGGAAAAGAGCTGCCAAACAGGCCTTTAGACATAAAAGCTTTTCTAATGTTTCGTATGTTGTGATTGATAGCGAAGCTGCAAAGTCCGCAATTGACAATATTGATTTTTTCAAACAATATAATATAGGTTTAGCAACGTTTGACAACAATAATACTTTCAAAATTCACTTTAAACCTAAATTGAACGAACCTTATTCAAGTAGTTTAAAACAAAAATTGGTTGACACAGTGACTGGAACAAGAAAAAAAGCAAGTAACATAGAGACATTTATAGGCTGACAGTTTAAAGACAATAAAAAGCACATCCCATAACAGCGGTTTGGCGTAATGGCGGGTGCAGTGCTTCGTATGACAGTTTTGTTGTAGGTTCAAGTGCAGTTCTTCGTTTGAACTTTTGTGCTAAAATCCGCCACTACGCCAGGCCGTAAAACGTTGGGCACATTAAAAAGACACGAAATGAACGATACTTTAACAATTTTTGAGCATGACAAAAGAGAAGAATACCAATTCGATTTTGATAGAATTGCAAAAGTATTGTTGAATCATACCGAACTGATTACTAAGAAAAATTCATATCGAATTAGAGAAATAGAGTTTTACTATTATTCTGTTATCCATACGGATTTCTATTGTCATAAAAACGAAAGACAGCTAACAAATCAAAAGTTATATTTTCATCGTTTTAAGGACCCTGAGAAATATGAGAGACTAAAACAAAAAGGTATTGATATTACGGTTGGGAACGGTGAATCAATTTTTGGTGGAATACTTATCCGGACAATTGAAAATGAAAAAACAAAAGAGATTATTACAGGAACTGGCAATGTGACAAATCGAATTATTAGTGATATTAATGGTACTTTCGAAATTTCTAATCTTTATAAATACGATAAAAATATTTTTGATTCAACTGGACTAATTTTTTTAAAAATGGGGCAAAATAACGGATTGAAAATTTTTAAAAAGCATCGTCAAGGACTTAATTTAAAAAAGGAAGATTCAGACAAGTTTTATCTGAATTCGAAATATAATTACTTTACATACCCGGAAATTGAAGTTTTAAAATGATAGCAGATAAAGACACTGATTTTATTTATCTATCTGATTTATTGCGAACAAAAAGCGAATTTTCCACAACTTGTTCCAGTATTTGCGATATTCTTGACAGATACGGCATAAAGTATGACTTTCTTAAAGGGACGAAAGATATTTGGGCAAGAGATTATATGCCAATCCAAACTGACAAAGACCGATTTGTACAATTCAGATATGAACCGACTTACCTAAAAGAATATTTGGAACTTCAATCTGACCCAAAATCAGTTTGCGAATTAAATCACATTAAACCGATTTTTTCAACAATAAACCTTGATGGCGGAAATGTTGTAAAATGGACTGATAAGGTTTTGATAACCGACAGGATTTTTTCTGAGAATCCACAATATTCAGTTAAAGCAACGTTGATTAATGAAATAGAAAACCTTCTGGAAACAGAAGTAATTATTATACCGCAAATTAAATCTGACTTTACCGGACATGCAGATGGATTAGTAAGGCTAATTGACTCAAAAAAAATACTTGGTAACGACTTGGATTTTGAGTATAAATATTGGTCAAAGGCAATGCAGAAAATAACATCTGATAAAAACTTCGAATACATCACCATGCCAATATTTGAATATAAAGAAAAGAATTTTCCAGATTCTGCAATTGGTTGTTATATGAATTATTTGGAAATAGTGAACTTGATAATTTTCCCGATATTTGAAGTAACTGGAAATAAGGACAAAGAAGCTGTTGATTTGATTACTGTGCATTATCAAAACAAGGCAATTGAATTGATAAATATAAATCCAGTTGCAAGACAAGGTGGATTAATGAATTGTATCACTTGGAATATAAAAACCAAATAAAATGAGAAAAGTTTTAATCATTGCAATTGGGATTTTTCTATTTTCCTGCAATTCAAAACCAACAATTGAAGGAGGTTATACTAAAGTAAAAGAAAATGACCGTGGTAGTGCTTTGAATGTTTTCCAAAAGGGATTAGTTGACAAAGTAAACTTTGGTGAAAAAATCTGTCGATTTGACTATTTTGGCAAAACAATAAGCGGTATAGCCAATAAGGGTCGCAGTGGTATGGGAAGTTTATCGCCCACATAAATCTTTCATCTCGGTTGATTGGAACGTGGCTCCGAATTTCCTTACTGGTCATACCGCCGAACGTTAGGCTTCACCTGATACTTCGTGCCATGATAAAAACCATATCCATTTCAATGACCTTTTTAGCTCTGACTATACTTTGTAATTCACAGACATTAGAATATCAATATAGGTGTAGGCAATTTTACAGAATATATAAAGTAAGATGTGCAGTTCTTACTCTGTATGACAATAAGACTTTTATTTATAAAGAAACGGCGACAGATCTACCAACAGCCGAACAAGGACAATATTATGTTAAAGGTGATACAATCATTCTTAATACTCCCAACTTTGGTACTGTCAAATATTTTAAAAAGAATAAATCACTAATTAAGAAAACATCAAGTTACTTCATGCCGAAAAAGTTTAAAAAATATAAAAAGGCGAAAGCCTAACACGGACGGTATGTTTAATAGGCTTGTTACGGTTTTTGCTTAGCTCCTGCACCCATGACAAATTTGTAATGGTTCTTGCACCCGGACACCCACCTTCTCCGCCAGTCGGCGGATTCGGTGGGCAAGGCGCGCATCTGCATCTAAGTAAAATCATACACCTTGACTCATTCTGAATCAGATAAATAAGAAAATATGTCAAGAGAATGCCCATAGATAAACACGGCATAGTCCAACTCAATTTTATACACAATCTTATTTAACACCAATCCAATATATACTTAAAATTTTTTTCTACCTTTAACGGGTAAAGTGTAATAAGACTGTGTATAAAATACTTTTAAGTTACCTGCAAGTCTAAGTTGAGTTAACATGAAGCAGGTTTTTTTGTTGTATATTTGTAAAAAATGGTAGTCATGGATTTACAGACAAGAAAACTCAATGCAATTGCATATATAGTCGGACTTGAAGATGAAAGCATATTCAATAAGATTGAGCTGACTATACTAGAAAACAAAGTCCGGTCTGAAAGAAAACTGAAACCTTTTACGCAGAAACAGCTAATTGAAAGAGCTGAAAAATCAAATCTGGATTATAAATCAGGAAAATACAAATCTCAGGAGGCTTTAGAGAAAGAATCAGAATCCTGGTAACACAATGAAAATCATCTGGACTGATTTTGCCGTTAATTCGCTCCTTGAAATTTTCCAATTCTATAAAGAGTCTGCTAACATAAACGTTGCTCTCAGAATCCGTTCGAGAATCTTTCATGCTACCAGACAGCTGGTCAAGCATTCATTATCGGGGCAATTAGAACCTAATCTCATAAAACTTGGTGAGGAACATAGATATCTGGTAGAAGGGAACTATAAAATCATCTACAAAAGAGTCAAAGAGGGTGTATTAATAACTGATGTATTTGACACCAGGCAAGATCCTCGCAAAATTCAAAGAAGAAGTAGTAAGCCCAGTAGGTAACAGAACGGCATAGGCAATAAGGGCTTTTATAAATAATTGTAATTTACTATTTTTATACTGGCGTTTGTAAAAGCAGAAAATGGAAAATCTTTCCCACCCTTCCTGCTTATACCGCTGGGCGTTATGTATCATAGCAGAAGACTCTAAAACATTGATCTTTTAAGTAAAAGATAGATGATTTTTTTATATCTTGCAAACTAAATGAATTTGTTATGAGAACAAATGATATAATAAAAGAAATTCAAAGATTGCCTGTTTCAGAAAGAATATATGTAGTTGAAAAAATAATCCGTTCAATCAGGACACAGGAGGATAAAAATGTGATGAAAAAAGCTGCCAATGCTTTATATGCTGATTATAAGACGGATAATGAATTGACAGCATTCACTAACCTTGATTTTGTAGACTTTTATGAAGCAAAATGAAGTTTGGTTAATAAACCTTGACCCGACAATTGGAGCGGAGATTAAAAAGACCAGACCTGCTGTTATAGTAAATGACAATTCATTAGGAAAACTTCCTTTAAAAATCATAGTCCCAATTACAGACTGGAAAGACCGGTATAAGATTGCTCCATGGATGATAAAAATTGAGCCAAACAGTAAAAATGGATTGACTAAAGATTCCTCTGCAGATTGTTTTCAAGTCCGTTCAGTGTCACAGGATAGATTTGTAAAACGACTCGGAGAATTATCTGATTCGATTATGGATGAAATACGGATTGGATTATCAAAAGTATTGTCGATTAATACAGAATGAAATACGCCAAACAATAAATAGTGCAGGGCGGGTTTCAGAGGTTTTCGGGTGTTTGTAGAAACAGAAAAGGGAACATCTCTCCTACCCTTTCTGCTCATGCAGCTAGGTGTTAGGTGTAATGTTAGAAAAGACAATGGTCACAATTAAAATGACTTGAGATATGGATAAAAGAGAAGATTGGCCCATTTCAGGAATAAATATTGCAGTTTCTAAAATTGAAATTCTTAATAAAGATAAAAGTATTGAAGGCTGTGCAACAGGTTTCTTTTTTAGTAATAATGAAAAGAAATATTTAATCACCAACAGACATGTTGTTATTGATGAAGTTGATAACTTTTACCCATCATATTTAAGATTGCGATTACATACTTCTAAAACGAAATACAATGAAAATTGTACAATAGATATAAGTTTGTATGATAACAGTTCAAAGAATTGGCTAGAACATTCCGAATTTACAGTAAAAAAAGTTGATGTGGTTGCGATACCTTTGACAATAAAAACAGTTGACGATTTTAACGCATTTAACCATTAAATTATTAATTTCTTTAACAAAGAATGTTTTATTAATAACTTTTGTTTATCGTCTTTTGCAGATGTTATAATAATAGGATATCCTTTGGGTTTCTCGGATGAAGTGAATAATTTACCAGTTTATAGAAAAGGGATAATAGCTTCATCGTACCCTGTTGAATTTAATAACTATCCCTATTTTCTAATTGACGCTAATTTACATGAAGGAACAAGCAGAAGTCCTGTACTAAATTCACCAAATAATATGCTAATTGATTCAGAAGGTCGAGGGCTTCACACAGATAAATCAATATTGTTAGGAATTCATTCTGCTGAATACCTTGCTGAAGGTGAACCATTAGCCTTAAATGTTGTTTGGTATCCGAGTGTAATAATGGAAATCATAGAAAGGAAATCATAATAAAACACTACACGCTAATAAGTAGGACTCTGAGCGGTCTGCATGACCCAGCGATGAATCAATTTGAACTACACCCGCCGGTGTTTGAGTGCTATGTACAATTTATGGTACAGCGTATGCGGGTTTCCGAGGTTTGCAAAGGCTCGTGGCAAGTAAAAAGGTCGGAATAGACTGACCCCGCTCCGCTGAATCTCCGCGAGGGTGCGGTAGAAAATTGCCTCGTAATCCAGCACTAACCCATACCATAAACGTTATGGTTAAGCTAGAGCTTGTTAAAATATGGAACACTTTTTGTAGTAAATGATCTGTAAACTTTCCTCACCATGAGACTGAAAATAATGTCACTCATTCTGCTTTTTTCTCTTATATCTTGTGATAAAAATGAAACTATATCTAAAGCACCGTCTCTAAAAGTACCTGATGAATTAGTAGGATTTTGGTCTTGGGACTATTCTTGTGGAGGGATTGGAGGAGGGTATCATACTCCTAAATCAACTGGAGAAAACAGAAAGATTTACTTCGATTATAACAATTACTATCTATACTTTGTAAACAATGTTTTAAAATCAGAATCAAAATTTACACTTGAAAAAGCAAAATCAATTACAGGCAACGATAGTGCTCTTATAATAAGAAATGCACTAGGATTCCCTCAAAGTATTTCATTTAGAAGCATAGATACACTGATCCTTTTTGAAGAGTGCTATGATTGTTATGAGCATCATTATACGAGAATAAAATAAAAACCTAAACATAACACGAAAAACATGGTAAGTTGTTTCCCGATGACTCAGGATAGGCAGTCACGCCTGTCCGCGACAGTCTGGTAGTTTTTTGATAGCCCCTGCACCCAAGACAAATTTGTAAAGGTTCCTGCACTTTAATAAATTTCTACATTCGAGATAATTCAATCAATGATTACGATTAATCCGGTAAATCGAAATCAATTCGTAAATTTTATACAATCAAGCACTTCGGAAATGCATAAAGATGCACAGAAACAAAGACTAAATAAAATACTTAGCAAGATTGAAAAATAGAAAACTCGCTTATTTCATCATTCGTTATTCGGTGTTAGATATTCATTCGGCGTTCGATATTCAACAATCTCACGCTGCCTAAAAATCAAGCTCCACAACTGTAATTCCCGCCCCTCCCATTTCGACATGTTCGTCATGAAATGATTTCACAACATCGAGAGTGGACAGGTAGTTACGAACAAGCTCCCTGAGAATCCCATTGCCTTTTCCGTGAAGGATACGCAGGTTTTTATGATTCACCATCACTGCGTCGTCAATAAGATTACGAACTTTTTCAAGAGCCTCATCCCCTCTCGCCCCGCGTATATCTATCTCGGGTTGAAAGCGCAGTTTCCGCTCGCTGATAAGAGGATCGGTCACAACTACAGGCATTTCTTTTCTAAGACTCTTTTTATACTCCGACTTGCTTATCCGGATTACTTTATCAACCGAAACCTGCAATCGGAAAGAACCTGTTTCTACAGTAACCATGTCGTCCTTTATTTCCACTGCCTCGCCGATAATATCAATATCGGGAAGTTTTATTGCATCTCCAGGTTTAAGAGTGGATACCTCTGTCTTTTCATTATCCTGTTTTACCGTCTTTGTTTTCCTTATTATCTTTCTTGCTTTTTCGCTGAGTTCCTGTAGCTTATTATCAGGAATCACGTTTTCTTCTTTTTGGATTATTTCTTTTTTATAATCCTCCAATTTTTGCCGCACCTCTTTTGTCTTTTCCTTTTCTGCCTGCGTTTCCCTTATCTGTCGTATCGTATTTTCAATGATACGGTTCGATTCTTCGAGCATTCTTCCTGCCTCTTCCTTAGCCCCTGAAATTATTTTCTTTCTCAGTTCCTTGATTTGCGATAGCTCCTTTTCATATTCTTCGATGATCTGTTCAAGACGCTTTTCTTCCTGGCGTATGTTCTGTCTTTTAGTCTCCCAGTATCGTTTATCGCGTGCGATATCCTTAAGGTGCCGGTCGTATTTTACATTCTTAACTCCTGCTTTCTGTGATGCCTCTTCGAGTATATCGGAAGGAAGTCCGATTTTTCGGGCTATTTCAAAGGCAAAAGAACTTCCGGGTTTCCCTATGTCGAGTTTGAACAGCGGTTGCATCAGATGATTATCGAACAACATTGCACCGTTTATTATGCCTTCGTTTACGGATGCAAAATATTTCAGGTTCGAATAATGAGTTGTAACAACTCCATAAGTCCCGGTTTTGATAAGTCCGGCCAGTATTGCTTCGGCCAGGGCGCCACCAAGAACCGGTTCTGTCCCTGACCCAAGTTCATCAATGAGTATTAAAGTCTCAGGTGTGGCATTCCTCAGAAAATATTTCATGTTCAACAGATGGGAACTATACGTGCTCAGATCATTATCAATACTTTGCTCGTCGCCAATGTCAATAAATATGTTTTTGAATATTCCTGCTTCAGACTCTTCTGCCACCGGTATTGTATAACCACACTGAAGCATATATTGAAGTAATCCTACAGTTTTCAGGCAAACCGATTTACCGCCGGCATTAGGACCTGAAACAAGAAGAATTCTGTTTTTCGGGTCGAGAGTTATATCGAGAGGCACAACCTCTTTACCGGGCGTCTTTTTAAATGTCTCATGAAGAAGAGGATGAACAGCTTTCTTCCATGAGAGTCCTGCAACGGCGAAAAGTGATGGTTTTACGGAACCAAGTTGAATTCCGAGCAATGCTTTTGCCCTTATGTAATCTATTTCACCCAGAAACTCATTGGAAATGAGAAGGTCATCAATATATATACGTATATTATCGGCAAATGTTACAAGAATACGTACGATTTCCTTCCGCTCCTCATATTCAAGCTCCACTATTTCATTGTTCAGTTCGACAACCTCTGCAGGTTCGATGAATACGGTTTTACCGGATGATGAGCGGTCGTGTATGAGGCCAGCTATTTTTCGCTTCCCTGAAGTACTAACCGGGATTACCCCTCTTCCGTTTCGAACCGAAACATTGGCCTCAGCTTCGACAATCCCCTCATCCTGCGCCTGTTTTAATATCATATTAAGCCGTCTCGATACAAGTGCGCTTTTGGAAGCAATTTCCGATCTTATTCTTTTAAGCTCAGTAGAAGCCGTATCTCTTACATTACCATGCCGGTCAATTATCCTGTCGATGGCATCAATAATATAAGGATAAAATTTCACATTTACCGTAAGCGACTTTAGAGTCGGGTATCTCGAGTCATCTCTTGCCTTGAAATAATTCAGAACCAACTTCAGACACTCAAGGAATTTTTTCATATCGAATATTTCCTGCACCTCAGGAAAAGTACCCTCAATCTTCAATTTATTCAGAATAAGGGAAATATCCTTATAATTTTCTGAAGGGAATGGATCGTCAAATGAAAGTAGCTTCTGGAATTCCCATGTTTTAGAAAGCTCGAGTTGTATCAGATTGAAATCTGTCATAAAAACAGTATTTTCCGCATGTTTCACACCAAGCTGACTCAGACATTTATCTACCGTCATCCTGCGTATGCGGTCAAAACCTGTTTTTATTTCAAAATCCTCAGGGAAAATCATCTTCTTATCACGATATTCAGAACGATACAAAAGTAATGTTAATTATTTTTAAATTAGTTTAAAACATTTATATTGCGGGTCACATTTTATCTAAATTTAACGGCAAACAAATCCTTCGACTTTGTTGTTTTTTGATGGCCTGATGGATTTGATTCTTTTGAAGTTATTTTTATAAATGTTTATCATGCATACAATTGATTTTGGTTTAATAAATTATAAATATATATAAAAATGAAAATGAAAAGGTTATACTCGAGTTTGTTCTTTCTTGCATTCATTCCTCTGCTACTTACGGCACAGAAGGAAAATGTCGATCTTGCTATGGTTTACAAGATCAAGCAGGAAGGGTGGCGTGGAAACTCTATAGAAGAATTTGCTTTTGGGCTGACTGATTTTGTTGGCCCGAGGCTTACGGGTTCAACAGGTGGCAATCGCGGCAACGAATGGGCAAAAAAGAAAATGGAAGAAATAGGGCTTCAAAATGTCAGAATTGAAGAAGCCAGAGATTTCACGAGGGGTGGATGGGATAATCTGAAAACTTATGCTGCAATGACCGAACCTTATTATGCAAGTTTCGCCTGCAATCCGGTTGCATGGACTGGTAGCACAAAGGGTCTGATAAAGTCGGAAGTGGTTTTGATAAATGCCCGTACTGAAGCAGAGCTGGAAAAATATAAAGGAAAACTATCGGGAAAGATTCTGCTCATGCCATCAACATCTACTTATGAGGTAAATTTCAATCCTCTTGCGAACCGGTACACTGATGAACAGTTAAAGGAATTGTCAAAAGCATCCGATGGGGGAGCTTTAGCCAGAAGGCCACAAGCCGACATTGGACAAATGCTGGCACAGAGAATTTTACAGACCAAAATACAGGAAATGGCGAAAGAGGAAGGAGTAGCAGTAATAATAAACAATGCCGGAAATTTTAATGTTCCACGTTCCAATGCTGCCGATTACAAGTGGGGCGACCCGGAACCTATTCCACAGCTTAATCTTTCGGTGGAGGCTTATGGTAGAATGGTCCGACTTATTAATCATGATGTTCCTGTAGTGATGGAAATTGAAATACAAAACAGATTCTTCGAAAGTCCAAAGATATATAACGTTATAGGAGAGATTCCCGGCACCGACAAGTTACTCAAAGATGAGATAGTGCTTATAGGTGCTCATATTGATTCATGGCATGGTGGAACCGGAGCTGCAGATAATGCGTCGGGGTGTGTGGTGATGCTCGAGGCAATGAGAATTTTAAAAAGCCTGAATGCCGCTCCACGAAGAACCATCAGAGTAGCTCTATGGGGAGGTGAAGAACAAGGGCTCAACGGTTCACGGGGATATGCGGAAAAATATTTGATGGATATGGCAACCAGAAATAAAAAACCAGGTTGGGCAAAATTTGCTGGTTATTTCAATATGGATAATGGCACAGGAAAATACAGGGGTATTTATATGCAGTCGAACGAACTGATGAGGCCTATATTCGAAGAGTGGCTTAAACCTTTTGCTGATATGGGATGTTCAACAATAACTATCAGAAACACCAGCGGAACAGACCATCTGTCGTTTGACAGCGCAGGTCTTCCTGCTTTCCAGTTCATACAGGATCCTATTGAATACGGCCGCGGATACCATACTGTGATGGATACCTACGACAGGCTTCTGATGAACGATTTAAGGCATAACGCCATCATAACCGCTTCATTTGCATGGTTTGCGGCACAGCGCGACGTCAAGCTTCCTGGTAAACCGGATATGCCACGCACACAGGAACAGACATCTGGAGGAAGGCCGTTAGGATACTGATGTCTTTTATTTCAGGACCTGAAATTATTCGATATATAAAACAAGGCCCTTCAGGTACTCACTTTCCGGATGATAGATATTTACCGGATGGTCGGGCGACTGACCTGGCTGGCTGATTATTTTCACCTTTCGGCCGGTATTTGCTGCAGAAACAAAAACCGACTTTCTGAAGTTTTCTTTTGTTACTACCTGTGAGCATGAAAAAGTAAATATGATGCCTCCGGGTTTGATGTTCTCTATAGCCTTCATATTAAGTCTTTTATAACCCTGGAGTGCATTCGAAAGCACATCATTATGTTTTGCAAATGCCGGAGGATCGAGTATAATAAGGTCGTATTTATTTTCTGAAGAAGCAAGAAAATCGAATGCATCGGCCTGATATGATGTATGTCTGGAATCTGTCCCGTAATTGAGCCTCACATTCTCATCGGCCAGTGCGATTGCCGGTCCGGAACTGTCAACAGTATGAACAAGAGCGGCATTTTTCATCGCATAAACAGAAAAACTTCCGGTATATCCGAAAAGATTAAGGACATAACGACGTGAAGAATACTCCTGAACTAATTTTCTGTTTTCACGCTGGTCAATAAAGAAACCTGTTTTCTGACCTGTAATAAAGTCAACCCGAAACTTATAACCGTTTTCCGTTACAATGACCGGATCAGACTCTCCTGTTATAAACTCGTTGACGGGGTGGATACCTGATTTATACGGAACTGTTGCCTCGCTCTTATCATATATGGCTTTTACTTTTTTGTCATGTTTATCGAGCACTTCTGTTAATATTTCTGCAATCATTTTTCGTATTCCGTACATTCCTGCGGAATGCATCTGAATAACAACCACACCATTATAATAATCGGCAATAAGTCCAGGAAGATTATCGCCTTCGGCATGAATCAGCCTGAAAACATTTGTATTCTCTGAATTCAGCAGTCCAAGTTTCAACCTGTATTCCACAGCAGCCGATATAATTTTGCAAAAGAAATCTCTATCGGGCACAATTTTTTCGAATGAAAGTATCCTTACAGCTATCGAGGCGGGCTGATAATGGCCAACGGCAAGAAATTCTTCCTTGTTATCGTAAACTTCAACAATATCACCTTCGGCAGGATTGCCATATATTTTCTTAATAGCTCCTGAAAATATCCATGGATGATATCTACGAACCGACTGGTCTTTCCCCGACTTCAGGATGATTTTTTTATCAATCATATAAAAGTTTACTATTCGCAATCTACTCTGTCTCCCTTAATTTTTTAAATATCTCATAACATACCCATGCGTCTGTTGCAGCATAAATCTTCTGGGCATCGCTCAAAACTTCTGCATTCCAGTTAGTAACCTGTTGCCTTTTTGATATTCTGAATCCCAGAATAATAGCGGTTAGTTTTTTTAGGCTCGCGCTTTCTATCCCATATTCTTTTGCCATATTCTGCAGATCAACAAAACCTGCAGGTTGAAATTCAGTCACATTTCTTAAAATTCTAAGATCATTGTTTACTGCAACTCCGGCCTTTATTATGCCAGGGTCGGAAAGAATCTCCAGCAGGCCGGCCGGCAATCCTATTTTGTTTATTCTGAAAAGTATTGCAGTGTTATCGAAAGCCAGTTGTAACAGTGATACCCTATTTCTTTTTCCTTTTTTGAAGGAAGGTTTCGTCTCTGTATCAAAGCCCAGATATTTTTGTTTTTTAAGTAGATTCAAATAATAGTGAATATTTTCAGAAGATTCAACTGTCAGAATTTTACCCTGAAAACTGCCCTGCTTATAATTATTAAGCTCATCCGTAGTGATATCTGATAAATATTTATTTTCCGACATTTTTCCTGAAATCTTTTTGACGTCTGCTTATAAACCATTTTTCTCTCTGCATTTCAGATTTCTCATCTGTTATATCCTCAGGTTGTTTACCGATTTCTTCACCGGAATAAATTAACTTATGTATTGCTCTCAACGAATTAACTAGTTTTTGTCCCCAGTAGTTCTCGAAATTCATTTTACATTCCCATATTGCATCGTTCATTATCTCATTTGTACCGGTCTGGTAAAGAATAACGAAGTCCTTCAGATCCTGGTATATATCTGCAAGATTTTCGGCCAGGCTTGCTGTAATGGGGACTTCAGATTCCTTCATTCTTTCATCAAAAACTTCGAGAAAAGCGTCGGCTGTACCAAGTTTCGACAAAAAAACATCATGAATTCTATTCCAGTCGGATTCTTTAACGAATTTTTCATTTCCTTCCTCGAAATAAGGTTCTAAGTCGGGCAGAAGCGATGCTTTCAAATAAATAAAAGGAAGTAATCGCTGAAGGATTTTCAGCATATTAACAGCTTCTATTTCAGAAGCATGTTCGGCATACTTGCAGAATTCGTTTGCCGAAGCAACAAATTCAACAATAGTGCCAGAAAATAGAGAATCCGGTTTTCTCTTCATGAATCAGTTAAATAAGCTGCAAAATTAGTTAAAATTATTGTTTTTCTGTCCAGTGGAGTTTTAGCCGTTCATCTTTTAAAATTTTATTATGGTCGAGCAGCCAGCGGATTACTTTAATTACTTTTTCTTCCGGATATTGCACTTTTGAAACAAGTTCTCTTGCATCGGGATTTTCGACTGCCAGGATTGATTTTATTTCTTCCAGGATGATATCGAATTCATATCTACTGAGTTCCAGTTCGTTTCTTTTCCTGCATACGTCGCATATTCCGCATCTATCAGATTCCTCTCCAAAATATTCAAGAAGCATAACCGATCTGCATCTGGTTTCAGATTCGGCATATTCTAACATTTTCTCGAGCCTCATCATATATTTTTCCTTTACATGCAAGTAGTTTTCAGGTGAGATGGAGAGTGATTTCCTGTCGAGTCTCTCCTCTGTAAAAATAATAAGAGGGGATTTTTTGCCTGGAATATAATGTATTATATTGGAAGATGAAAGCCTTACCAGAAACTGATATACTGTATCTCGGCTTAT
>ENA-UPSM01003998-UPSM01003998.1-activated-sludge-metagenome-genome-assembly--contig:-NODE-3998-length-15960-cov-13.958504_pt1 | contig 15960 bp, 17 predicted proteins | sample MGYA00238181_ERZ773283 | MGnify/ENA primary metagenome ERZ773283 (study PRJEB29023, sample SAMN05720199) | activated sludge metagenome | isolation source: Anaerobic digester | place: Japan...
GTTACAATTTTGCCTTCAAAATTTTTCGGCAGGGAAGATTTAACCGACCAGTCAAAAAGACCTTTCGGAAGAGATGTAAGAACGACAGTATTCTCTCCCTTCTTCAGTTCAACCTCGGTTTCTCTTACTATGAGCGACTGATTCTGATATGACTTAACGGAAATAATTTTGCTCGCAGTCTCATCATCAGCCGCCAAAATATTAAGCGCGATTAAAAGCGCCGGAAATATTAAATATTTTTTCATAAATTCTCCAATACTGTATTAGAAATCAACACTACGGTAATGTTACGAATATTTCAAGCTGTTTATATAATCATAACTTATTTGACAAACACGGAGCAAAAATGAAAATCGGCATGATTAAAGGTGAGCAATATGAAATACTGGAATTCGACGCTTCAAGCTATGACGGAATATCTTCCCGGAGAACAGCCCGACAACATCGAGCAGTTCATCAAACTCAATACCAACGAATCGCCTTTCCCTCCGACGCCTCCGGTACTTGAAGCCATAAAAAACGCCTGCGACGGATCTCTGCGTAAATATCCTAACCCGAATGCCGATCCGCTCAGAAAAGAAATGGCATCACTGCTCGGCGGATCATTTTCAGAAAACAATATTTTTGTTTCAAACGGATCTGATGAAATCTTCACGCTGTTATTCAGAGGTTTTATCGAAAAAACGGGTCTCGCGGCTTTCGCTTATCCTTCATATTCTCTATATTACACAATGGCTGAAGCCAACGGCATCAATTATGAAAAAGTACCGCTCACGGATAACTTCGATTACGACCTTGATTTGTTTCTAAAGAAAAAATATGATCTCATAATTCTTACTTCTCCGAACAATCCCACAGGAACATCCCTTACCGTGAAACAGATCGGGGATTTTCTTCAGAAATTCAAGGGGCTTCTTGTTATCGATGAAGCTTATGTTGATTTTTACGGAGGAAGCGCTGTCGATATGGTACTCAAATACGATAACCTTATAGTCACACGTTCTTTCTCCAAGTCATATTCTCTAGCAGGGCTTCGTGTCGGTCTGGCAATCGCAAACCCGGATATAATACAGGGATTTTTGAAACTTAAAGATTCATATAATATCGATAGACTTGCTCTTGCCGGCGCTCTCGCGGCCCTCAAAGACCAGAAGGGATTCAAGTATAACATGCAGATGCTCCGCAACAATAAGGAGTATCTCGAAGAACGGCTCGAAGCGCTCGGTTTTGAAATTGTTCCTTCAAAAGGAAATTTCGTTTTCACCAAACACGCTTCTTTTCCGTCCGAAAAACTATATCTCGAACTTAAAGAAAGAATGATACTGATACGTTACTTTAAGGGCGACATTCAGAATCAGTACGTGCGTATCTCAGTAGGCTCAATGCAGGAAATAAAAAAACTCATTGAAGAAATTGGAGAAATCATTGGCTGAATTCATTCACAGCATCACAGTAGAATTTGAAGACGTAGACTGTTATGGGATCATTCACCATCCCAAAGCGCTTTATTTCTGCGAACGCGCCCGCGCGGCATTCCTCAGGGAAAATTCAATCCGCGTCACAGGAGAATCACCATTCGGGCTGGTTCTCAGAGATGTGTCGATCAAATACCGTAATCAGCTCGTGATGTTCGACAAGGCCGAAGTATCCGTCCGCTCAAAAAAAATAAACAAAATGAGCTTCGTCTGGGATTACATCATAAAGAAAGACGGGAAAAACGCAATACTTTGCGAAATTGAAATGGTTGCAATAGATATCAAAACAAAAAAACTGATTGCCCTTCCTGAAAATCTTGTAAGTGCACTAAAGAAAATAGAAATTTTAGAATAAAGCGGCTTCGACTATTTCAACCAGCGGATTAAGAACAATCGTCTCATGATCGGAAACGATCTGCCCTCCTTTCACGGCGGAATCCGCGTTTCCGAGTGATATGAAAATCTTTTTTATTTTCGCTTCATCAAACCGCCTGGCTCTCATCAGAAATTCATCCTTTCCGGATGCCGACACGCCGATAGATTCTGCAATATCCGAATCACTCATTCCGCTTTTTTTCAATGACACGTATTTCTCAATACGTTCCGCTTCTTTCCATATGAAAGCAAAAATCTGAAGCTCGTGCATTCCGCTTCCGAGAACCTTACTCAACAAATAAAGCGTGTCTTTTTTCCCGAGAAAAAGCGAATTTATAAAATCAAATATCTTCACTTCTTTTTCATCCGCCACAACGGCAACAACAGTTTCAACCGCGATATTTTTTGAATCATTATAAGAAAGAATTTTATCTACGGCGGCATCAAACTTCGTAAAATCGCGCCCGGTGAGACTCGTTATCGCGGCAAGAACATCCTTCGACGCGAATCTTCCTGCTTCACGGAAACGTTCTGCGCCGTAAGCATGAAGATCGCTTTCAAACATTCTCCAGAACATTACCTCAACAAAATCTTTACGTTTTTTCATATAAGCAGGAACAGTGCTGGAAGAAGACATGAGAATTATTGTTCCCGAAGAATCTGAGTCGAGTATTTCATTTATCAAAGTTATATCGGTTTTTTTAATAAGTTTTTCAGCGCCGTAAATTACCGAAACCTTCGCTTCAGAAAACATATCCTGCTGAAGAAGAACTTCGGCAGCCGAAACAATCTCTCCGCTTTCAGCGTGAAACCGCCCTATCTTCTGACCTTTCGGAAAAGATGATAAAATCATTGAAAGGGCGCGCTCTTTCTCTCCTTCTTCCTCGCCTATAAAAAGATATATTTTTACGGCCGCTTCTTTTCCGAATGATTTAAAAAACTGTCTGGAATTCATTATATTACGCGCCTAAAAAGATTGACTCATATCCGCTAACGGGATGAATTGATTTAATATCAGTCAGCCATAGATTAAGTCAAGTAAAAGAGGATTATTAATGCTGCAGATAATTAAATGCAACGCGGGTCATTGTGATGAGCTTTCATTACTCTTCAACGACTACCGCGTATTCTATGGTCAGAATTCTGATTTAGATTCCGCCCTCCGGTTTATCCGTGAAAGGCTCGATAAAAGCGACTCTGTAATATTTGCAGCTTTTGAAGAAAACATAATGTGCGGATTCGTTCAGCTTTATCCGTCATTCTCATCAGTCGCGATGAAACGCACTTATTACCTCAATGATCTTTTTGTTAATGTCTCTTTCCGCAGAAAAGGAATTGCCGAAGCTCTTATAAATAAATCTATCGGGTTTGCAAAGGAAAACTCCGCCGCAAGAATTACATTGTGCACACAAGTTGAAAATGACGCGGCAAAAAATCTTTACAGCAAATGCGGTTTCACAAAAAACACCGTATACGATTATTTCAATTTCACCATTTAAACATAAACGATTCTTTTCTTGCTATATAAAAAGAATTCTGCTATCATAATCAATATCATTTTTTGGCTGCAACGCCGCTTGTTTTCACTTACAGACCAGCACGCATACGGCGTTTCCAAAGAGGGGTTATGATGACTGAATTAATTCCTGTAATAAATGTAGACAAAGATAAATGCGTCAACTGCCATGCCTGCATCACTGCATGTCCTGTCAAAATGTGCAACGACGGAAGCGGCGAGTATGTAAAAGTAAATCACAATCTGTGTATAGGATGCGGCAGCTGTCTTGACTACTGTACGCATGACGCGCGCTCCGGAATCGATGATTTTCAGTTGTTCCAAAAATCATTAAGCAGAAAAGATAAAATGATAGCTATCGCTGCTCCGGCTTCGGCCGCCGCTTTTCCAGGCAGGTATCTCAATCTAAACGGATATCTAAAATCAGCCGGGATATCTGCGGTTTTCGACGTCAGCTTCGGAGCGGAACTCACGGTCAAAACTTATCTTGAACACGTAAAAAATGACAAACCCCGTCTGGTTATATCCCAGCCCTGTCCGGCGATTGTCAGCTACATAGAAATTTATCATCCCGAACTTCTTGAACATCTTGCACCAGCAGACAGTCCGATGATGCATACCGTAAAAATGATTCGCGAATTTTATCCTGAATATTCACAGCATAAAATAATTGTAGTAAGCCCTTGTCTTGCCAAAAGACGCGAATTTGACGAACTCGGCTTTTCCGGAGAAATATTCAACGTGACCTGCAACTCATTAATAGAACATATCAATAATACCGGAATAAATCTGGATAACTATCCGAAAACCGACTATGATAATCCGCCGGCAGAGCGTGCTGTTGTTTTTTCATCACCAGGCGGACTACTCGAAACCGCTGAACGAGAACATCCCGGCATAGGAAAAGTTTCGCGCAAGATTGAAGGCACTAACACGATTTACGCATATATTGACGCTCTTGCCGAATCTCTTTCAAACGGAACAGCACCGCTTCTCGTTGACTGCCTGAACTGCGAACACGGATGCAACGGCGGCCCGGGAACACCGAACAGGCATGCAAATCTTGACCGCATAGAACATCTGATCTCAGAAAGAAAAAATGACATGAAAAAAAGATACAGTTCATCATTTTCAGGAAAACGGAAGCTCAGGCACACAATCGACAAGTTCTGGAAGAAAAATCTCTACGGCAGAAAATATGAAAATCTCGCGCAGAACAATACATCAAAATTGCCGACACAGCGCGAACTCTCTTCAGTTTACGCTTCCATGATGAAGCATTCCGAAAAGGATATGTATAACTGCTCGGCATGCGGATACGGAAGCTGCGAAAAAATGGCGCTTGCAGTATTCAATGGACTGAACAAAGCAGAAAACTGCCATTACTATAAGCACTTTATGATGCTTGCCGAAAAAGAAGAAAGCGCAAAAAGCATCGAAGCTGTTCAAAACGCAGTCCGCGATATTGAAAACAGCCACATCGAAGGAATGATTGAAAAAATTAAACTTTTTTCTACAAAAGAAAAAGAGAGCCTTACAAAACTCGGCGACGAAATGAAAAGATCTTCAACAATCTCGGACAAATTCACACCGATAACGAGCGCGATCAACGAAATTTCCATGCAGACAAATCTGCTCGCTCTCAATGCTTCAATAGAAGCCGCCCGTGCCGGCGATGCCGGGCGAGGGTTTGGAATTGTCGCAGGTGAAGTAAAAAATCTTGCGAAAAGAACGCAGGAAGAAGTTAAAAAAATCGTTCCTTATTCTGATGATCTCAGAACGGTTTTCGATAATCTAGCGGAACAAACTGATATTCTGATAGAAAGCTTTCACGAAATTGAAAGCATCAGTTCCGGTCTTGAAAAAGCCTCTTCCGACATATCAGAGGTTAAAGATATACTCCGCGAAAGAATGGAAAGAAATTAGTTTATACGGAGAAATTTTCTTGCCAATGAAGAGCCATGTACATATTTGTACTCTGTTTGCCTATGTTCTTTCGAATTCCGGGCTGATTATTTAAACTGGAGTAAATCATGAAAAAAATAACATTAACCGTTTTGAGCCTTTTTGCTTTATCACTATCAATTTCCTGCGCCGGTAAAAACAAAAAAGAACTTCACATTTATAACTGGGCTGATTATATCAAACCGGAAATAGTTTCCGCTTTTGAATCAAAATTCAACTGCAAAATCATTGTGGACTATTTTGACTCAAACGAGTCAATGTATGCAAAGATCAAATCCGGCGCAACAGGCTATGACATCATAGTTCCGACAAGCTATATGCCTGAAGTCATGAACAAAGAAAACATGCTTGTTCAAATAAACAAAGACAAGATTCCGAACATTAAAAACATCGACGCAGAAATCATCAAATCTAAACCCGATTCAGCCATGAATTACAGCATTCCCTACATGATGAGTTTCACGGGTGTCGGATACAACAAGCAGAAAGTCGCTTCTCCGAAAGAAAGCTGGAGCATATTTGAATCAGCAGATTATTCAAAACGCACTACCCTGTTAAACGACATGCGTGAAGTAATAGGCGCGGCACTTAAATATCTCGGATACAGCTATAACAGCAGAAATGAATCCGAACTTCAGAAGGCAAAAGAACTTGTTCTGAAATGGAAAAAGAATATCGCGAAATTTGACGTTGATGAAGCCAAACGGGGTCTTGATTCCGGTGAATTTTTTATCGTTCAGCAGTACAGCGGAGACATCCTTCAGATAATAGAAGAAAATGAAAATATAGGATTCTTTTATCCGGCTGAAGGAACATCTTATTCATCAGACGATTTCGTCATTATGAAAGATTCAAAGAATATCGACCTTGCATATGAATTTATCAACTTCTGTCACAATCCGCAAATATGCGCGGAAAACATGGAATTTGTTTTCTACATGTCTCCAAACTCAGAAGCTCTCAAACTTCTGGATAAAGAAACGCTCAACAATCCTGCGTTTAAGCCGTCCGATGCGGTGATGAAAAAATCAGAAACTATCGTCGATCTCGGAGAAGACAACAAGAAATATTCAAAAATCTGGGACGAAATTAAATCCGGAAAATAGGAATTAAGAATCAATATGAAAAAATTAGAAGGCGGACTTGAACTCGTCCGGGGATATAAATTTTCGGCTATTGAATGCGGAATCAGATTCGCAAACCGGCTCGATCTTTGTCTGATTTCATCGGACAAAGATTCCAATGCCGCAGTCGTAACTACAACAAATAAAGTTTTCGCTGCTCCGGTAAAACTCTGCCGTGAAAGAAAAGACAACAAAATCAGGGGAATTCTCATCAATTCCACAAACGCGAATGCCTGCACGGGAGATCAGGGATACGAAACCGCAGTCAAACTCACTGCCGAAACCGCAAACAGAATCGGCGCGGAAGCGGAATCCATTCTCAACTGTTCAACCGGAATCATCGGCGTTCAGCTTCCTTACGAGAAAATATCAGCTAAAATAAATTCTTTGACTGCCGCACTTTCGCCTGAAAACGGAAAGGAAATTCCAAAAGCGATAATGACGACGGACACGGTACCTAAATTCTGCTGTTACAGTTTTGAAACATCAAAAGGAAGTTTTAAAATCGCTTCTACCGCAAAAGGAGCCGGAATGATCGCTCCCAACATGGCGACGCTTCTTTGCTTTTCAGTTACTGACGCACCGATCGCCAAAAATGATTTAGACAGAATTTTTTCAGAGACAATAGATAAAACCGTCAACGCAATCACAATCGACGGAGACATGTCAACCAATGACACTGCGATAATGCTTTCTCCGGTTTCGGATGAAAATCTTAAAAATGATGATCTTGCTGAATTTGAAAAAGCACTCTACGCGGTTCTTTTTGATATTTCGAAACAGCTTGTTACCGACGGAGAAGGCGCCACAAAATGCGTTGAAATTCTCGTAAACGGCGCAAAGACTGCAAAAGATGCGAAGAAATGCTCAAAAGAAATCGCAGAATCTCTTCTTGTCAAGACTGCGTTTTTCGGAAGTGATCCCAACTGGGGAAGAGTCGCCTGTGCAGCGGGTTACTCCGGGGCAGAATTTGATCCGCAGAAAATGTCGATCAGCTTCGATGATATGATGATATTCAAAAACGGAGCACCCCTTAATTTCGACAAAAAAGATCTCGAATCCGTTATGAAGAAAAAAGAATTCAGAGTTACGGTTGAACTTAACGCAGGAGATTATTCATTCATGTATCTGACGAGCGATATCTCGGTTGATTACGTGAAAATCAACGCGGAATATTCGACATAGGAGACTGATTGTTCGATTCGCTTAAAATAAATTATTATAAATCTGCGGCGCTTGGACGGAGAAAAAACGCTTTTTCAAACGTCTGCCGCAGAATCTCTCAAACCGGATCATTCGATGCAGCGTGCGCCTTAATCGAAATTTTTACCGTCAAACAGAATATCTCAGTAGACCAGAAACGCGAAATTATTCATGCCCTCTCGCCTTTTCAGGATTTTCTTATTTCAGCACTTAAAAAATATTTATCGGCGATTGCAAAAGATATTCATTTTTTCATCCCGATACTTCCTCACAATACAGCAAGCGGCGATTTCCTCTTTCTTCTTGATGTTCCTCTTGATACGGACGACATCATTTCTTTTTTCGGTGAAATTAAATATACTTCATCATTTCCGCTCGTTTCAAAAACCGCACGAAACCGTTTTCATCCTTCACGACTTAATGCCATGAGCGCCATGGTTAAAATAGACAAACTCAAAGCGACTCCTGTTCTCAAAGATATTCTATTAAACGACGAAGGAATGTTTTTCAGAAGGGCCGCGGCCGAGATACTTCTTTCTTCATCAATACCGATGAATGACGACGAATACATGACGGCAATGATCTTAACCGGAAGATTTGAAGAATCGTTTGAAGATAAAACCCTATTTGAAAACACATTAAAAAAACTTTACCCTTCACTTGATAAACGCGCGAAGCTCGACGCACTCTCTTTTTCAGCAACTAACAAGATCATGCTGTCCTTGATCGAATCCGCACTTTCATCGCCGGACGAGGAAATACGCATGTTCGCATGCAGAATGTATTCTTCTTTTGAAAACATCGATAGAGCAAAAATTGTTTCTTTACTTAACGATTCCGACGCAAACGTAAGAAACGCTGCATCAGGCGCGATACTTATAGACAGCGGCAAATATATCCCGGTAATTATGTCTATAATCGAAACAAGCATAGATTCGGGAATATCGCTTTTCTATCTTACCAGCATTGAGAACACATTGATAGGAATGGGTAAAGCAATCATCCCTCACATGAAGCGGCTTCTCGAAAAAAACAATTCAGCTGCACTTCTCGCGGCTGAAGTTTTGAGTGAAATTGATGATGATGAAATTTTCAGTCTGATGACTCTTCTTTCCGAAAACGATAATCCTGCAATACGCCAGATAGCGATAGAACATCTCGGCAATATGCGGAACCCTGAACTTTTTGACAAGATTGCAGCATTTACATCGGATAAAAATCCGCAGGTAAGAAAAACAGCGTACGACTCACTGATTCTTTCTGACATCACAAAGGCTGAATATTTTTTAAAAGAGTTAACACCAAATCTTGATTATGATGACAAAACCTATTTAAAGAATGTTCTTTCCGAAATATCAAGAGTTAATTAGATAACATATCTTTTCGCAATACTCAAAGCCTGGTTCTTGTATGACAATCCGAAAAGATTAAGATGATTGAGAACATGATAGAGATTATAAATATCTTTCCTTTCCCGGTATCCCCTATCCAAAGGAAAGACATCATTGTAGCCTTTATAAAAATCATTCGAGAAACCGCCGAATAATTCAGTCATCGCAATATCAGCTTCCCTTGAACCGAAATAAACCGCAGGATCTATCAGATAACATCCTTCAGAGGAATTTATATAATTGCCGCCCCAAAGATCACCGTGAATCAGTGAAGGTTTATCTTCCGGAATAAAACTTTCGAGCTTTTCAATCAGGCTGAAAAATAAACTTACTTCATGATCCGTAAAATAATTATTTGACTGCGCGAGCTTCAGCTGATGACCGAGCCTCATATTACCGAAAAACGAAACCCATGATGACGAATAATCATTAAACTGACGGTTTGCCCCGATATAATTGTTTTCATGAAAACCGTATTTATCTCCGGCATCTTTCGCGTGAAGTTCAGCAAGATCCTTTCCGAAATTATAATCAGAAGATTTTGATTGAGAAGTTCTTTCAATATACTGCATGATTATATATTGGTGCCCTTCAGCGGTAAAAACCTTATAAACCTCGGGCACCCTCGCCCCGAAAGATTTAAGAGCGGCAAGTCCGTTTCTTTCACATTTAAATAAGTTTTCCGGACTTATTCTGTTCTTTTTAATAAATAAACTTTTGCCGTTATTTATTTCTGCAAAATACGACCCGCTTATCGAACCGCCCGAAACGGGGGTAAAAGATTTCACTTCGGCTGATGCGCCGAAAATATCCTTAACAACCGGTCTTATACTATTCATTATTTTTCATTATGTTCCCGATTATTTTTTCGCAGGTACGCAGACACATTTCGTAGACTATTTCAAAATCGGCTTCGCTTCCGTAATACGGATCAGGCACATCACCCTCCCCTTTCGGATCGAATTTACGGAAAAGCATAATCTTTTTTTTATCTGCTTCCCCGGCAATTCTTTCAATATTATGAAGATTTTCCGAATCCATAGCGAAGATCAAATCATATCCGGCGATATCAGCCTTTGTAATTTTATGAGCAGTGTGATTGATCTGCACCCCGTGAGAACGAAGCGTTTTAATTGTTCTATGATCAGCGTTTCCGCCTTCATGATATCCAGCCGTTCCGCTTGATGATGCTTTTACGGAATCCGACATTCCTTTTTCTGCGGCAAGATGATTAAAAACAGCTTCAGCCATCGGAGAACGGCATATATTTCCAAGACACACAAACATAACTTTAGATTTCATTCGTACCTTTAAAAACTTATTGATTTATTTCTTTAAAATAATCACTGTATAAATGTTCTTATTGAGGTCAAATATTATTATGCGGGGCTTAAATGGAATTTTACACTTATGTATGCGATATCTGCAAAAAAACATCGAGAATATCCAAGGATGATTCTATTCCGCAATGCTGCGGAAAACTGATGACAAGACTTTCTTCAAACGAAAATAAGTCAGGTAATCTCGCGGATAAATAAAGGCTCAATGCTTTCGGTTTTTTTATACAGAATAAAGAGCTTTTCCTTCGCACGGCTCAGCGCGACATAAAGGAGTCTGCGTTCTTCTTCAAGCGAATTGAACGCGCACGGGAATACTCCGTCTTCAACTCCGCATAGAATCACATTATCATATTCAAGACCCTTTGATCCGTGAATCGTTGAAAAAGAAACCCAGCAATCACCGATTTCTTTTTTTATTCTGTCGCCGTAGTAATTGTTTCTGTATAAAACACAGTTTGTTCCTGAAATCGATTGAGAGAGAATCTGTTTGATGATTTCTATTTCATCCTTCCATGAATCATACTGCTTATAAACTATTTCGCCTCCTTTACCTGAAGCAGATTTAATTTTTTTTCTGCTTCTGTTTTTGTTTCTTTTTATGGCTCTCTCTGATATACGGATAATCTCACGGCGCGAACGGTAATTGACAGTCAGAAAATATTTTGACACCGAACGGAAATATTTATGAGGACGAATCATGTAATCGATATTCGCGTCGCGGAAGCCGTATATGGACTGCCAGTCATCACCGACTGCAAAGAGATTAGGCTTATCATCCGGCATAAGATTTTTTAAAAGAAGAAAATTATCATCAGAAGTATCCTGAAATTCATCGACAAAAATATATTTAAACCGCTGTCTCATCTTTTCTCTGAAAGCTATATCTTTAGAAAGAATAGAATTCGCGCAAAAAATTAAATCAGAAAACGTCATAAGAGAGTGCTCTTTTTTATAAAGCTCAAAATCAGATCTGACGCAGTCGAGTTCTCTTGTAATTCCTATATCAGTCAGCGTTTTTTTACGCGAATCATCCAGCCTGTGAAGATTCTTCAGAAGATAGAAAACCGTTTTGTTTGAAAGTCCCATGAAATTATCAATCCGCGAAGCAACCATGTCCGAAAGAAATTTCTCCTCGTCTTCCTCGCTCATGACGCTGAACTTCCCGATTCCGAAATTTTCCAAAAGAAGTTTGGGGTTTTCCGAAAGAATTCGGTAGCATAATGAATGAAAAGTCCCGGCTGTGATTTTATGCGCATCGGCTATTTCCCTGCCCGAACGCTCTCTTATCTCTTCGGCGGCCTTTCTTGAAAATGTCAGAATAAGAATCTCTTCCGGCTTGACGCTTCCGTCTCTGAGAGTATTTTCGATCCGCTTAACGAGTGTTTTGGTCTTGCCGCTACCGGCACCGGCAATAACGACGCTTATTCCTTCTGTGAATTTCGCGGCTTTTTTTTGTTCATTATTCAGCATACCCATTAATACGGATTTTTTTTATTTTTTTATCACTAAAAATGAAATTTTTAAAGAATTCAACACTTCCGAGTGTCGGGATACAAACAAAGACTTCGTCTTTGTAATCTTTTTTTGCATGGATCATGCAATACTTCAAAGGGCGTTCCACGCCCTTACCCGGTAGCTGCATGGTGTCATGCAATAACATCAAAAGGGACAGGGCTTCAGTCGCCAGCCCTGTCCCTTTTGAAATCCCTACCCGCTCTTTGTCGCGCAGAACTCGCCGAACCGCTTTCACCGGATTCGGCTCAGACAGAACCCTGCGCTCCGATCAGAGATAAATTTGCCTTCGGCAAATTTTGTTTTTTTATTATTATCACTTATCTTTTGCTAAAGAACATTGAGAATATTGACAGAAAGCCATCTCTGTATTGTGCTAGTATTTATCTGACAGCCAACACACAGCAAGGATGGCCATAATTTATCTTTATCTTTTTTTATCCGAAATCAATATTACTGACATCGTTACGAATTCAGTCAGGATTTTATTTTTCGATCATCCCCTTTGATTTATCAAAATGATACTTTCGCCCCTTATAAATAATCTCAACTTCTGAGCTTGTTATTTTTAATTCTTTCAAATCATCATATTCATTACCGGATACTTCGTAGTCATAAATCAGTTGAATTGATCCGTCTTTTTGACCCATATATATTTTGACATATTTCTTAACACTATATCCGCCAAATGCTATAGCATCAGGAAAAGTATCATTATTCAAATCCGTTAGAATGCATTTACTGGACGACCTTCCTGTTGAATATATATCAATGTATTCAAATCTGCCATTATTCTCGCGAAACAGATATTTATAAAATCCTTCAACTTCTTCTGCCCCGGGACCATGATAGTAATAACTTGTTATCAGATAATAATTACCTAATTGATACACAGAGAAGTCATTAGAGTCAAAACTGTGCGATATATCAAGTCCAATCATGGCATATGCTTTAAACGACTGGATCAACTTTTCTTTTATTCTTTTAATATCCGAGCTATGTTTATTTGACCCGATTGTATCGAGAAAATTTTTATTAACCTTACAGAACTTACCTTTATATTTAATTAATGCTAAATCACAATTATCAAACGCCCAAGAGATAGAGACATCAGAATCATCGATGTTTTTAACAAACTCAACTACAGTTCCAAACGGAATTTTTCTATTTGAATAGTATTCCTTATCTGCACTCATAATGGGCAATCCCTTAACAGCTACTGCAACTCTATAATTTATTTTAAAATCTTCATTATCGGCTGTAAATCCGCTAAACACATGGCCTGTAAATTCATTCCACTTTACTTCAATCCACTTGCCGCCAATTCCTTCTATCAAATCTTTTACACCGGAATCTGAAAGATACTCGACTTTTGATCCAAATGGAATAATTACTATGGATTTTGAAGATATACTGGAACTATCTCTTAAATTCAAGCCGCTTTCCGCTTTTATCCATAAATATTTTTTTTCTTTAGAGTATCCGTTAAAAGCCAATAGCAATTCAAGAATTACAATTAGAAATAAATATTTTTTTATCATAACCAGACCTTTGCCCTTTTTAACAATAACCTGTTCCCAGAGGTAAATCTATTTTTAAAGAACAAACTCTTGCTGTAAAGTATTAACCAAAACATGAGAAAATAACAATGTGATACTATTCACCTGGAAGTCCACATAAAATGATAACACCCGTTTCTACTTAAACTGATTATATCAATGGAATTAAAACTGATAACGGCAATTAATACTCAGCAGATTATTTTTCAAAATAATGAGCCAGAAAAATACTGCTTTCACACACTTTACAAATATCTTCTGACTTTATTTTTATAATTGATATAATCTTCAGCGAATCTCTTCTCTAAAAAAGCCTCTTCTCCTCTAATAATAAAATGATAAACCATTATTGAATATACAGCAAATATCAGCAGAAACGGATTTGCATTTATTAATACTGAAGAAATTGTAAACAGGTTAAATCCGACATACATCGGATTTCTGCTGAATCTATATAATCCTTTTTTAACAAAAACAGTTTTTTCATCCGGCAAACCCAAGCTTGTTGATTTCCCAAGATTGATGAGGCTTAAAATTATAAAAAATAAACCCAATAGAAATGTAAAATATGAAACGCAATCAAGCCATTTAAACGATATCATCTTAATATTTGTTAATTCAAAAAAAGCCGTTACATAAAGAACCCAGATTATATAACCCGCTGTTTTTCCGGAATAGAACAAGAAAGGATGAATGGTTTCTTTTCCGATAATTTTCATAAATGTTTCTCCTTAAATAATTGTTCTGCTATGACTTTTTATTATGCTCTCTTCTTGTCACTATGTGGAGCAGAAATTTTAGATCACATCAAGTGAAGCAATCAACTCATGCCTGTTTTGTCATTTCAATCGCAACATCCAGCGCATTTGCATTAATGGTTACACCATAATATCCAGGATCTATCACCGCGCCGAATTTTACAGGAGTCTTACCTTCATTTATTTTTTTCGTTGTTTCAAGAAACGATGTAAAAGAATCTTCCATTATTAAAAAACCAAGCCTTCCAGCTTTATTATAAAATTCTTTTGTCCGTTCAACTGAAGTAAAAACAGGGAGGTATGCCGTATTGTCCGGAGCGGGAAGAGCAAACAACCGGCTGCTTCCGTCATTATGATCTCCGAAAGGTGTTGAATAAAATACCTTAACTTTACCGTAAGAACAGAGAAACGATTTATCGTCAAGCAAACCCTTTTCATGTTTATCAAGCAGAGAAATCCCGTCAATATTTTCAGCATAACTTCCTTCATTATCCTGCATTGACGGTTGACAATCTTCTTTCTTGCTGAATATTTTATTGAAAAAACCCATACAGATATCTCCTCTTCACATAAATAAATATTCAGCAGTTCAAATATAAATGGAGCCGTTTTTTAAAAAATGGCACTATTTCAAAGGTTCTGTCAATGAACATTTGATGACCGATTTTCTGCAAAATAAAAACATATTACCAGAGAGTCAATCATGATACTTTATCATGATCTCTTTTTGACATTATTGGGGACGGATAGACTTTTAAAGAATTAAATATCAGAGAATCCATAAAAATCAGCTTGAAAATAATTCTGCTTAAGAAAATATATATTTCTTTCCTAAAATAAACAAAGCAAAAAGAATATTAAAAAATATAATAGCAATTATAATTGCTTTTAAAGACCATCTATACATGGCACCCTTAAACCCGACACAAATACTAATAATTAAAAAAAATATAAATATGTATAACAATCTGTTTTCCATATAATTACTTCGAAACAGAAAAAGAACTAATCTTCTTCTAATTTCATATCAGGATATAATTCCTTGGCGCATATAGGACACAGCCCATGACTAAAAACAGCATCCGAATGTTCCTTTATATATTTCTCGATTTGATGCCAATATCCTGCATCATCCCTTATCTTTTTACATGAAGAACATATAGGAATCAAACCGCTTAATATTTTTATATTCCGGGAGGCTTCTTCAAGCCGGTTTATATTTTCTACTAAATCTCTTTTAGCTTTTTCCAATTCTTGATTTTTTTGATTGATAGTACTTTTAATTTTATTTTCACGTTTAAGGACAAAGAAAGAAACTATTAGTGCAAGTATTGTGCTGAAGACAATTGTAATTATGTGAGAATTCCAGATGCTGATGTCAGGTATTAGATACTGTTTAAAAAATTCATAAAAGGTCATAGCCGCTGAAGTCAGCAAACCAATTATAAACAGAGTTAAGTAGAATGATATTTTTCCTTTCATGCAATATTAAATCCTTATATGCGTTACCACTTATCTTTCCGGAAGAATTTTAAGAATGTCAATGATTTTGTTTGTTTTAATATATGACGGGATACCTCCTCATCAGAAATTAACGGCAAGAGGGCATTTGCGCTAACAGTTATTTTCTTGTGCGAAATCTGAACTACCACGCCATCTCTTATTTTATCTGTATTTAGAAAATAAGAACTTTTAATTTATCAAGAACTTCTTCAAGTTCTTTGCTTGTTATTCTAGCAATA
>ENA-UPSM01004024-UPSM01004024.1-activated-sludge-metagenome-genome-assembly--contig:-NODE-4024-length-15868-cov-5.377727_pt1 | contig 15868 bp, 5 predicted proteins | sample MGYA00238181_ERZ773283 | MGnify/ENA primary metagenome ERZ773283 (study PRJEB29023, sample SAMN05720199) | activated sludge metagenome | isolation source: Anaerobic digester | place: Japan...
CCATTAATAAAAGTGTTGGTTATAGGGTCATAAATTTTTGTTCCCGTAAGTGAACCTGTAACTAATGCTTGTAATACTCTTCCATCAGGAAGCATTTCTGAATTCGCATCACTAACACTTCCTCCAGGTGCCGGTGTAAGTGTCCAAGTATTTGTAAGTGGATTATATACTTCTCCTGCAGAAAGCCCTGTTCCGTATTCTCCACCCGCAACATATAATCTTCCATCCATTAAAACTTGTGATGAATAATATAAACGTGTATTAATCATTGGAGCGATACTGCTCCATGTTCCATTCGCATAACTTCCATTCGCATCAGGAGTTAATTTATCGTAAATGTTTCCATATCCATCAGCACCTCCGGAAAATGTTTTGCATAATACGGTTCCATCAGATAGTAAAATCATTCCTCCTCCATTAGCATGAGGCGGTGTGTTAGATAATAAAGTCCATGTACCAAGTTGTGATATTAATTGGAATCCGGCCGGACATGTTACTGTCGGAGTTCTGGTTCCCATTGTTCCAGATCCTACAATCGAATTACAACATCCACTGATATGATCGCCAACAATAGAGCCTGCAGCTATATCATATACTAACCAGAAATAGTTCGTGCCTTCTTGCAAAGAAGCGCTTCCTGAAAAATTAATTGCCCCATTCGGGTTTGTTATTGTACTGCCAAATTGAGTGGTTGATGAAAATATAGAACTGATTCCTGTATAATAAAGTTTTGCGTTTGTTAAATCTACTAACGGTGACGTAGTGCCGCCGGTTGATAGACTCAATGAACTAATTGATAGCGGAGTTAAAGTGCCTGTAGTTACAACCTGTATTTGCAATACTTGATTGTTTGTTGAGGGGTGAGGTATTCCAACTCCATTGTTAATTAATGTTGTTGTGCTCGACACATAAGACATAGCAACAGGTGCTGAGGGCGTCCAAGTATATGTTAATCCCGATGATGGAATATTTGTTGGTGACAAATTGCATACATCAGTAATTACAGTTCCTGCAGTTGATGTTGACCATGTATTGGTTCCGTTTAGGACTTTTCGGATGTTAAAATCAGCCGCATTACCGCCTAATAATCCAACATTCCCCGATTCTGTTGATGCATCCGAACAAGTATTAGCTCCAAAAGTCGACGATAAAGTAAAAGTGCCATAGACAACTTGAATTGTATTTGAAGTTTCATTTAAAACAATTTGAAAATTAAAATGATTAACTCCTCCTGTTCCATAGTGATCGCAATCTGTCCATTGTACAATGAATTTTCTATTTGGAGCGGCGCCACTAGTAGTATATTGAATCGATGAACCTGCACTTACCCCAACAAGGTCAGTTCCGTAGCCGGCAATAGAATTGGCAGGTGTAGATGCCGATTGTAATCCGCAATATATTGTTCCACTCGGTACACTTCCTAGCGTAATAAACCCGTTAGGAGTCACAGAGAGGCTTGTAAATGAACTGTTATTATAGGTAAAGGTGAAAGGTAAGGTTAATAATGAGCTTGCGCCGTCGTCCCATGTCCCAGTATATAAAGTTGTACCTGTAATGGCTATATAATTTCCTGCTCCGGAGGCAAAACTATATGAACTTACTGTTGCTTTACTTGCGGTATTCATCAATAATACCAACAGGCCAATAATGGCAATGCCTCTGAATTTCATGGCTTAACGTGTTATATTCTAATAAGATTAGTAGGGAAATGTATCAGCAAGCATCGTAACTACGCTTAGCGCAGCTTGATTTTTCCAATAATTCGAAAAGTAAGAAAAAAATATGACCTATGAAAATTTATTTGGTGAGTTAACAATTAACCCATACTCAAGTGGAGTTAATTAGTTATCAGATTCTTGTACTCCGCAGTTTTGACCTTCGGGAATTACTGAGATTCTATATCCATCAGTATCTAATAATTCCTTTTTGGTAACGGCAAGTTGAAGATCTGTGATTTTCATTGTATAGTCTTCTTTAGTAACTAAATTTTGAGAATGAATTTCTAGAATCATTCCCTTTATATATTTTGATCGATACCAATCACCTTTTCTTGCCGATGTTTCGATCATGCCACAATGTCTTAGGAGTTTATATATAAATCCGATGTTGCATTGTATTTGATTAGTAACCCAGATTTCACTGATGTTCTTCTTTGTTTTAAGAGTGAATTTATAGCACTGATATCCGTTTATGATTTTTGTTTCTTTGACTTTTAGCGGAGTATAAATAGGACTCTCGGTCGAGTCGCGAAACATAGCTGCCCTATGAATTTTCGTCCCTTGTTTTATTTTATTTACACCCATCAACATTAACCATGTACTGTCTGAAGGATTAAAAATGACCCTTTTGTTTACTCCTTTTGCAAGTTGATCATCCATTATTTGCATGGCCATCTTTCCGCCTTCCTTTTTCGATTGTAAATACCAACTTAATGGAATTTCTTTATCGGTTTTATCAGAAGTGAGAATATGCATCGTAAAAGTGCCGCTAAACTCCTTTTGAGCAAATGTGTTGTTGCTCACCAAAATAAGTGCTATTAAAAGTGTCAAATACAATAGCGCTTTATTCATAGCAGGATAAATCTAATAATGGTGCGGATGTTAAAAAGTATTTTTCAAATATAGGTAAAATAATTTGAGTGTTGCAACAATTAATCTTATTTTGTGTTGCAACAGTCAATTTCTGGCAATTGATTGTCAATCTGTAACAACCTAAAACCTACTATAATGAAAAGTAACTTCCCCCAATTAATCAAGGTGGCGACAGTTGCCTTTGCTTATTTTTTGTGTGTTGGTAATGTTTCTGCTCAAACTAATCCTGTAGCAGCTTCATTACCTTACGCTCAAACATTTACAGCACTGGCGGCATCCTCTACAATCTTGCCATCAGAATGGGCTGCATGGAATCTTTCTACCGTCGGCCCAACAACTTCTTTTCCTACTGTTGCTCCGCCTGTTGGCTCCGATCTAGCATTAACAGCATCTGCAAATGCAACTACATCTTCATTAGGGTTAATGAATTATAATGGAAAAATCGGAATGCTCTCCGGAACAGGAGTTAATAGTTCATTAGTACTGGCAATTTCTACGTTAAATGTGTCAAATGTTTCTGTTGCGTTTGATGTGATGACTATAAGAAATCCGTTTGATGCATCTAATACACGAATTGAGCAAGTTGATTTACAATTTAGAGTCGGTACTGTTGGTGTGTTTTCTTCGGTTTCAGGAGTTGCCGCAGGTATTTATCAGAATAATACCATTAACCAAACAGGTGCAGTTACTACGCCACAAAACTCATTGGTTAAAACTTTTACTTTGCCTGCCGCATGCAATAATAAACCGATAGTTCAATTACGATGGGTAACGCGCGATGTTTCAGGTGTTAATAATCGTCCGAGTTTTGCGATAGATAATGTAAGTATTTGTCCAACAATTTTAACTCCAACTATATCGATAACGGGCCCTTCAGGATATTGCTCCGGTAACAATTCTTTTTACAACGCAACAATTACTAATGGAGGAACAGTTCCTGTTTACCAATGGAAGAAAAATGGAACTAATGTCGGTACGAATAGTTCATTTTTATCATTAACAGGTTTGACTCCGGGAGATCAAATTACTTGTCAATTAACTTCAAACGCAGCTTGCGTATCTTCAAATGTTGTTACCTCATCTCCAATAACCATATCTACTTCGAATACTCCTCCTACTATTAATTTAGTTGCCTTATCAGATGTTTCATGCCCGAATGCAAAAAATGGTTCTATTGATATTTCTGTATCGGGAGGAACACCTCCTTATACTTTTGCATGGGATACGGTGAATCGTTTAAATGGATCTTCTTTTGCTGTTACTATTGGACCCAAAACAATTACAGATCCTTTGTTCGGCCAAGGAAATCCTAATGTATTTTATATTGATGGAGTAGAAGCAAAGGAGTTATATTTAACAAAAGGAATAAGTTATTCGTTTAATGTTCTTACTCCTGCACACCCGTTTCAAATATCTACAGATTTAATAGGAGGGAATGCAAACTTTTTAGTTAACAACGGACAAACAGGTGCTCCTTCGCAAAATGGTGTTGTTACATTTACTCCCAATAATAGTCATCCATCTTTACTTTATTACCCTTGTCAATTTCATACGTTCATGGGATATAAAGTGAATATTATAAACGGACAACAAACGGAAGATGTAAATAATTTGAATCCCGGTATTTACAATGTCCTTGTTACCGATGCAAATGGATGTACAGCTATCTCACAATATCAAGTTAATGAATTACCGTCTCCGGTTTCTGTTTCAGGCACAATCACTAATTCTATATGTGGAACTTATACCGGCTCTGTCGAGTTAGATATTTCAGGTGGAGTACCTCCTTATACTGTAATTTGGGATACTTTAAATACATCAGTTGGTCCAAATTTCAATGTAATGGTTGGTCCGAAAACCGCAACCAATCCTTATTATGGTTTAGGAAATTTAGAATGTTTTTATATCGATGCAGTTGAAGCGCCTCAACAAAATTTAGTTCGCGGAATAACTTATTCATATAATGTTTTTAATCCTGGGCATCCTTTTCATTTTTCAACAGATTCTGTTGGTGCAAATACTTCCGGCTTTGTTTCATTAGGTCAAGCGAATGCTCCAAATGATAATGGATTGGTTTCATTCACTCCTGCTTTTTCCTCGCCTTCAAATTTAAATTACGCTTGCGCTAATCATGCTTTTATGGGAGGGAAAGCAAATTTATTTACAGGATATGCTTCTACTGATTTATTAAATGTGAAACCGGGTACTTATACAGCGGTTGTTAAAGATGCACTAGGATGTATAGCACAAGAATCATTTGTAGTGGTTGAAGATGGTTCCGGACTTTCTATTAGTACTGATGCAGTAATTGCTACCTCATGTATAGATGCAGCAGATGGTTCAATCGATATTTCTATTGTCGGTGGCGCATCACCTTATAATATAACATGGGACACTGTTAATCTAAATAATGCAGGCGTTTTCAATGTTATGGTTGGGACAAAAACACCAACAAATCCTTTCTATGGTATCGGACGTCCTGAGTGTTTTTATTTGGATGGCGAAGAACAAAATAGCATAACACTAACAAGAGGAATTAGTTACTTATTTAATGTTTTAGCATTTGGACATAGTTGGCATATTTCTACTGACGAATTTGGAGGAACATTATTTAAAATCGTTTCGAATGGACAATCAGGAGCTCCTACTGATAATGGAACTGTAATTTTTAAACCTAGCTTTAAACATAGCGATTTGTTATATTACCAATGCGGAGTTCATGATTACATGGGCGCGCCGATAAACATTATTGATGGACCTTCGTCTACTCATCTAGAAAATCTGCCTGCTGGTCAATATACTGTTGTTGTTACTGACGCTATCGGCTGCTCAAGCGTTTCTGTTATAACTGTCCCGTCAGGAACATCTTCATGCGATCTTATTTTAAATTTAAAAGTACTTCTGCAGGCTATGTACTCAGGAGGATCAACAATGGCTCCTCGTTTGTATAACACCGGAATGTCCACTGATCCTACAGCTGTCGATAATATCACAGTTGAATTAAGAGATCCTAACGATTATAGTGTTGTTGCTAGTGTTACTGATATTCTCCATACTGATGGTATGATGAATGTCTCACTTCCTGCTAATGTATTAGGTAATTCATATTATATAGTTGTTCATCACGAAAATTCAATTGAAACATGGAGTAAAGATCCGGTTCCTTTTATGGTTAGTCCTGTGAGTTTCGACTTTAGCGGACAAAACTAATTGATGTAAATATTTAAAGCGTTCCGACCTTATTAATTTGGTCGGAACGTTTTTTTTGTGAATTAAAAAATCGCGTTTTTTTTCTACGAAAAGTATTGCAACTCTAATTACAAAACAGATCTATTATTGTATTATAATTTATTCAAGTGAGATAATTTTAAAGTAAGGTAAACGTTTTTGATTCGTCCTATTCCTTTGAATATTGCACTATCAATCTGTGCAGTCTTTTGATTGCATGGGATCAGAATACAGGTCATAAAAAAAGCCCTCCGTTTCCGAAGGGCTTTTCTTAAATTGAATATCATTTTATTCTTTTATGAATCGAATGTTTTCTTTGTAATCTGGGTGGTTCATTTGAAGAATATACAATCCTTGAGTTAATGTAGTACAATCGATAGTTAATCCTTCTCCATCTTGAACTATCGGCAATAAAACTGCTTTGCCTAATAGATCGTAAACAACAACTACTTCAGGTTGTAACGTTATTCCGCTAACATTTAAGTGAAGTTGTCCGTTTGTAGGATTTGGCGCTACAGTCGATGTAAATTCATTAACTTCTCCTTGAATTGTTCTTGATGTACTTGTATAACATTTCGGAGATGATGATAATGCATCAACATATACAGTTGTTAATGTACTTGATTCGTATGATTTAACAGTCCACGTAACTTTTGTTCCATTAAATGGTACATCAAATGTTCCGAATCCCGAATTAAAGACTGTTGGAGGCGTTCCAACATAAGATCCCATTCCTGATAATGTATTACTAGTTCCTACTGGAATATAAACAGGTGTTGAATTTTGATTTTCATATTTGAATTTAGCAAGATATGGTAAGCCTGTACTGCTTCCAATTAATGTATCTACGCATGTAAGAGTAAGTTTAATTTTCTTAGCTCCTGTTCCTTTCGGATTGATATAATATAATCCTGATTGGTATGTGATGTTGTAGTTAGCTTTCTTAGGGAAGTTTAAACAACATACAGATATTGTATATACACCGGCTGATTGATAGCAGTTTGTAGGTACTGAATAAGAAGGGCCTGATGTTACTGTTGTTTGCTCATTGTTTTTCCATCCCGTTATTGTAGATGTAAACGTAGGATTAGATTGTCCCTTAAAGATGAACTTCGTATCAGCAGCAACCAATAAGCTAGCTTTAGTAACATTTAATACTCCATTCGTTAATGAAATATTATAGTTAGATGATGCCCCACCTGTTAATGTAATAGGGTAAGTTCCAACATTCGAAGTTGCAATAGCTGTAGTGCTTGCAGTAGGAGCCGTAATCGACGATGGTCCGTCATTATTTTTGAAACCGGTATATGTAATCGTTAATGCCGGATTAGCATCGCCATATACACGTGTTTTATTATCTGCTTTAGCTTGTAATGAAGCTTTACATAACGACAATGACCCTGATTCATAATTAACTGTATAGTCAGCAGGTTGAATTAAGTTCAATCCGTTAGGTGTAATCGTGAAATTACCTGCAGGTGCCGGCATCGCTACAGGATTACCGTTTTGTGATAGTGCATAGTTAATTGAACCCGTTGAAATTCCCGCTAAGCTATCATCGTATTGCAATCCGGTTACTGTAGATGTGTAATTGATATTGTCGCCATATGTTCCAGATTTGTTGTCAGCTTTTACTGTTAAAGGTGCAGGTAAGATCGTTAATGTTCCTAAACCATAAGTAATATCGAAATTATTCGATAACAATGCTGCAGGCACAATTGCGTGAGTTCCTGCATAAATACCGGTAATCATATTGATTCCTTTAAATTCGGAAATCGTATCGTTTGCAGGTGCATTTACATCTGCTTCATCAATGATAACTACAATCGGCGATTCATTTGAAGTTGTATCGCCAACACTTGAGCTGTTCATAATTGGTGAGCCATTCACTATCGCTCTTCCGTTTACAATTGCTCTTCCGTTTACGATAGCACGTCCATTTACAATGGCTCTTCCGTTAACTTGTGAATTAGCACTAATTAGATTTGCTGTATCAGGATTTACTTGATAATCGAAGATTGATCCCGGTGATACATCAATGATATTAGTTGTGTCGTATTCAGTAACTCCGTTTACAATTGCTCTTCCGTTTACGATAGCTCTACCATTTACAATTGCTCTTCCACTCACTAACATACTTAAGTTTAATAAGTCGAGATTTACAATAGCTCTTCCGTTTACAATTGCTCTTCCATTTACAATTGCTAATGCATCTGTTGTATTAGCTTGGTGAGCTGATTGTAATGAACTTAATACTGAAGCACGATCAGCAGGAGCAATATTGCTATCATCATATAGATAGTTGAAGTGATTCACGTCAATTTTATCTCCATAAGTTATTGTTGTGTCTTTAGGAGTAATAACTAACGAAAGTTTATTTACTGATAATAATCCGTTTACGAATTCGTAATCATAGAATGTATTATATCCTGTGTCAACTACACTTGCTGAAGGACTAATGAAATAAATCCCTGTGTTACTTAAGCTTGTTGCTGAAGATGTGAATTGAATAGGAGAAAGTCCTAAATCTGCATAAGTTAACGTTGTGTTTTCTAACAATACATCATCTACATAAATTGAGGCAGTAAATGCAGGTAAAGCTTCTCCGTATTTTTTAGTTTTATTATCAGCAACTATTTTAACATGCTTCTTGATTGTTGAGAAGAAGTAAAGAGTGTCTGAATTTCCTCCATCATTAATGAAAGGAACAATTGGCGGAGTATAAACATAGATCGGAAAGTTTCCGAAGAATGTAGGGAATGTCGTTGATATTTGGTTCGAGTTGATGAATGTTGTTGGTAATGTATCTCCATTAAAGATAATTACCGACTGAGTAGTGAAGAAATCTCCGGTTACTCCTGCAGTAAACACTACTGTTCCCGGTACAATTGTAGTATCCCAAGCTAATGCTTCTGCATCAGGCGTAGGTGCTGCAAACGACATCATTGCTGCGTATGGTTGGATATATCCGTTTCCGGTATTGATATCATAACCCGGCGCATCAATATCTAATGCTGTTGTATTTAATATCGATTTTACTTCTGCAGGTAATAAGTCAGCACCATAGAATTTCTGTTTTGCATGAATCATTAATGCTGCTGCTCCTGCTGCATGAGGTGCTGCTGCTGATGTTCCGAAGAAGTTAGGGAATAAGTCACCATCAACATTTGGTCCACCCATTTGTACTGTAGTGTTACCTCCATTTGGTGCAATTAAATCAGGTTTGCTGCGAACCACTCCGTTAATTGTAGTACCTCCTCTAGATGAGAAGTTTTGTACTGTCGGAGGATTTACTCCGAACGCAGGTGTGTTGAAATAATTTACTGCTCCAACTGTAATTGCTTTTTCAGCATTTGCTTGTCCAACAATAGTTGAAGATCCTGTTGTATGCTCATTGAACGACATTTCTCCTCTGAAAACAATCAGTTTAAAATGTGAATTTAATGAACCTGCTGAGCGAATAATTGAGATGTTCGCTTGAACAGGTGTTGATCCGGGAACAATAAATGGTAATACTTCTAATGGATCACCTCCTAAGTTATTTCGGTTAAATCCGAAGTATTGTGTTCCGTATTGATTAGTTAAATAAATATCGTAGTCAGTTAATGATCCTGTTTGTGTTTGACCTAATGAATAGATTGAATCTTGCCATTGAAGAACAATTGTATAATTGCCCGGTGCTAATGTTACACTTAACAAATTATCACCACCGCCAAAATCATGCGCAGTTCCTGTCAAGCCTAATGGAGTAGTCATCGGAGAATAAATTCCTTCATATGATTTTGATCCGAAGTTTCCTGCAGCTACAACATAAGATACTCCCATTGCAGAAACTGAATCAACTGCTTTCGCAATAACTCCATCTTGGAAGAATGGTGATGTTAACCATGTAATATCATCAGCAATTACTTTACATCCTTTATTAGCACATTCAATAATTCCTGATGCCATGTCTCCTTCACTAATAGATCCTGTTCTGAATCCTAATGAAGCTCCCGGAGCAACATCATGTATAATCTGCAACATCGCACGACCTTCGTCAGAACGTTGTCCGTAAGGATATTCCTTTATTAAATCAACAGGGATTGAATGATTGTCAGGATTACCTGCACCCGGTAAATCGCCGTTGGATATGTCTGTTGTCGCCGGACTACCAATGATGCTGTTGTAGCTATCAGAAAGCACACAAACTTTAACGCCTTCTCCATCAACATTGAATGCAGAACGAACGCTGTTTGTGTTTTGTGCTTGATCTCCTTGAGTAGTTGCAACTCCGGTATTCATGATTGAAGGATATACCGGACGAACATAGTTGATCATTCCAACAACCGGTGCCGTTGCTAGGTTACCTAAGTTAGCAATTGGAAATCTTCCTGTAATAATTAATGGATTTAATCCATTAGGAATAGTGTCAGTTAATCCGTATCCCGGAGTATTGTAAATTAAGTTGAATACGTTTTGTGTTTGTCCTTCATTAGTGATGATTTCAATATAAACGCTGTCACCTCCAAAGAAATAAACATCGTTGATTGTATCGCTTCCTACTGTGTAGTTAGTGAAGAGTGAACTTAATTCACAACCTAATACACCACTGTATTTTCCTCCCGGACATGGAGTGTAGTAAGGTAAAATACAAGGTCCTTCATAAATTTCTAAAGTATCACTTGCAGTACATCCACTGTTTGGATCTGTTACTGTTAATGTATAAACACCTAAGCCGTTAACAATCGGTGTTGCTGTATTCGCTCCTGAAACAAGGTTTCCTGTTCCCGAGGTCGTCCATGCAAATGATCCACCTTGAGTTGTTGTACTTCCTGATAATGTAACTTCTAATATAGAACAAGTAATTGCATTACTTGGACCAGCGTCAGCAGTAGGTGCTGAATAATTACTTCCTACTGATACTTCATCAGATGATGAACATCCGTTAACCGGATTAGTAACGGTAAGCGTATACGACCCTGTTGCGTCTGCAGTAGCTGTTGCTGAATTATTTCCTGAAACAATTCCCGGTCCACTCCAAGAGTAGTCTACTCCGGATGTTAATGATGATCCCGAAAGAGTAACAGTAGTATTAGCGCATGTCAATGTTTGGTCAGCTCCTGCATCTACACTTGGCGCTGAAGTATTTATACTTACAAATACATTGTCTGTCGATGAACATCCATTTGCAGGATTACTAACGGTAAGCGTATACGAACCGGTTGCATTAGCAGTAGCTGTAGCAGTGTTATTTCCTGATAAAATTCCAGGTCCACTCCATGAGTAATTTACTCCTGATGTTGATGATGATCCTGAAAGAGTAACCGTAGAATTAGAGCAAGTAATTGTTTGGTCTGCTCCTGCGTTAGCACCCGGTGCAGTAGTGTTAACAGTTACAATTGCTTGGTCTGTTGCCGTACATCCTGAGTTATTTACTGTAAGTGTATATGTACCTGCTGCATTTACAACCGGTGAAGCGGTATTAGCTCCTGATACTATTCCAGGTCCTGTCCAACTGTAAGTTACTCCTGATGTAGCCGATGATCCGTTTAGAGTAACTGTTGAAGAGTTACAATTAATTACCATATCAGCACCCGCATTAGCATTTGGCGTTGTGCATGATGCTGCAGGGCAAACATAATTGATTGTTACTCCACAGTTGATAGTAACTTGTGTTCCACTCCAAAGTGAACCATAAAGTTGAGAACAACCGGTTCCTGATCCAATGTAAATTGAACCATAAGGAGCATAAACGTTACCGTCTAATCTTGAAGCGCTGCTAGTGTTTGCTCCATTTGTGATATTGAATGCAGTGGCAGCATTGCTATGTGTTTCGTAGAATATTCTAGATGCCGATCCTCCATTGATAATTGATGATGCGGATTTACCCAGATCAATTTTACCGTGAACATAAATTTTAATATTTCCGGTAGCTATATTCTGAAAGTTGAATTTTAACGTGTTGCTGGATCCTGTGTTTGTAATCGAATTAAACACATAAACTCCCGGTCCCGCAAATGTTACAACTTTGCTTCCTCCTAATGTCATATTACCGTATGAACCGGGTGTGATAGTTTGAGTTGTTGTAATATTCGTCGCTCCGGCAGAAGGGAATACTGCAGGCGTTGGTAAACTTGGAATTGCAGGTAATGTTGGTGTGCCAATAATATTTCCTAATGAAGGAGTAGGCCCTGTATAGGTGGTTCCAGTTGGATGCGTCACGGAACCAAAAACTTTTCCTCCTGAAACAACAATGTTTCCGTTGGCATTAATGTTCCCGCTGATTTTTGCACTTGAACCAACAGAAATACTTGTGCCGGTTTGCAATCCGTTGTTATTCGCAACGATGCCTCCGCCTATTGTATTACTGTTTGCTAAAACAACAGTACCACCACTTCGGATTGATCCCGTCATGGTAGATGATCCGGTTGATTTTACAAGTACGTTACTACCTATCCAACCACCGTTAATTGTGGTGGAAGAGAATAGTTGTACTGCATAACCCGGTGAAGCCGGGACAGAAGAAGTAGCCCCGGGTACGGTGCCATTTCCACTAAAGAGTACATAGTTGGTGATGGCTAGCTGAGCATGGGCATACTGTGAACTCATCAACATGCAGGTTGTCAACAAAATCCATAATCGAAAATTTCGGATGAGAGTTTGGTTTGGGAACATTAGAATTAGATTTATAATTAGATTATTTTTTAAATAATTAGTATGAATTTGGTCTTTTGCTTTCATTATCAATAAATTGAAGCATAAATAAGAAGCCCATTTTCACCGTATCAAGTTTATAAAAAATTATGATACAAGTCAATAGTTATTTGGCGGGGAAACATCTATTTATGGATGAATGACTCTATTAAAAGGTTGAATGTCTGCGTTTTCGCAGGTAAAGGCTTTGGGTTGTATACAAAAGCAACCCCGATTTGAATTCAGAATTCGCTTGAAAATTTTCTAAAAACATCGTAAGATATTGATATACAGCCATAAATAAAAGTTGCAGTCTCGAAATGGATTGATTTTGAAGATTGAAATAATGCTGTTGCAAATAATGATTGATCTTGAATCAATTTAAAGTAAAAATCCGACTGACACGAAAAAAAATCTACTGTAGGCCTATTATTAATGATAATTTAATTTTAAGATGTATAGGATTCAGTAAAAAATGGATGATAAAAGGAGTGAATAAATAAGGATAATTCCCATTTAAAAAGGTAATAATCTCAATTTAGAAATGAAATAGGTTGAATTTACTTTCGTAAACCGGAATATGAATTAAATACTCATTTATTGTAATTAACGCGATCAGTGAAAATAATATATAAAATTTAACTTTCGAAATATTCATCACAGAAAGTAAATTATTTAAACCTTGAAGATACAGAATTGAAAATGGTGTTAAAATGCCGGTTATTAATCTCCCCGAAACAAAATAGGGATGTGCTCGTGATGGATTTTCACAATTGCCAAAGTCGAAGCTTATTGATAAAATTCCCATGTACGCTATCATTGCTAGAATGCATGCAATTGCAATTCGATTGATGATTTTGTTTTTTGATGATCCATTGTCATTCTTCAAAATCACTGCAGTCGATAGAAATATAATAGTACTTATGATAAAAAATAAATCTAATACATGATTTGAAATGATAGCTTTATTCCATATCAACTCTCCTCTCCAAAATGTAGCAATCAATCCTGATGAAAATTCTTTCATTCCTGAAATGCTAAAAATAGGATGGGGATACCAATCTGAAATTGCTTTTGTAGTCCACCCAAGTATTTTAATTTTTTCTATTGACCCTGTTATGTCACCAAAGGTTTGGTAGTTCCTTGTACACCATGCAATCATTGGAATTATTGCGCAACCAAAAAATATTGAAAGGGAGAAAAAAATTTCTCGATTTACCTTTCGAGATTTTATGGCGATACCTAGAATTGATACCAACACAACAGGCATCATTGGTAAATTAGTTGTCTTTACAAGCATTGTTGACGCGAGACTAATTCCTGTTGCAATAGCCAATGGTTTCGATCGCAACTGACTATTAATATATTTTATGAGGAACAAGAAAGTTAGTCCAAAACATACCGGCGACAAAACATCATTTTCAATGGTATAATAACTGTCTTGGGGGATGAAGGCAACAAGTGCTGGTACTGCAATTGATAAGAATGCATCATCAGGAAAAAGTTCTTTAGAAATTTTACTTGCAATTACTACAAGTGATACGATGAAAAGAATATTCAAGAATCTTATCCAATACAACAAATGTCCGCCTGTGATTCCAAACAATTCTCCAATGTTGGTCCATATTCCGGCTAAAAAGTAATAAAGCGGTGCTTGAGATGATTCATGGTTGACATAATTGCTGCTCCAGAACACAGTTCCTTCTTGGTAATACCTCTGCATCGACGACTCCGGCTTTGTCCATGGAGGGGTTTGAAATTTGCCTCCCGGTTGATCGGCGGCTACGTTGAAATACTCCGGCGACTCATACCGGGGAATAAAATAAGCAGTTTCTGTCGATAGTTTTTCGAAAGATTTCGGGTAATGTCCTGAGCTATATTTGATTACAAGGTCTAAATGGGCTTGTTCGTCGAGATTCGTGAAGAAAGGAAATGATGCTGAATAAAAGAAAACACGAGCAGCAGCAAGAATGCAGATGAGCGCAATAACCCATTTGTCGTTTTTATTACCCGTCAAAATATTCATGCCACGAAGCTATTGAATCGACCATGCAACGACTATGATATTGATCAAGCCCTAGTTATAAAATGAAATAGGAGGGAAGCTGTCAGAAATCTTTGTAAAACAAAACATCCTGTCTCGATTTAACGGGACAGGATGTTTATGTGGAGGTCGCGAGCGGACCTATTGCATAATTGCCAATTGAATCCTTAATTATTTGAATACCAAATATTAAACAGGTGAATAGCGCATACTTTTCTTTAAGGTGAAACTTATGGTGAAACTAATAGCTGTTACTTGTTTAAAATTATTGGATTTGGTTAGTTCTAAATTATAAAGTCCAATTCAATATTTTTTTCGAAGGATTAATTAACTTCTGACTTAGTTGACTAGTGACCATTTAGCGAAAATGCTATCAATTAGTGATGAAATCTGAAAAATGTTGCCAACAACGTTGTCTTGTCAGTAGCTCCTTCTTTTTGAGTCGGCAAGAGCGCATCGCTAAATTCAAGTAAGGTGACAGGAGGTTACGCTTATCTTGAATATAGGAGCATAATTGCTGTAAACGGAGTTACTTCTAATGCGTTTTTTGACAAATATAACAGAACATATAAAGTGGTATGTAAAAATGCCGTCAATAGATGTTGTCGGATTTCTTGCAATTGAGTTATTGGAGCTTTATAATCTCGATTACCAAATCCAAATTTAATTATGGGACCATTGAACCGCCAAAATCATCGACTCAGCACCCAAATCCTAATGAAGGTTCCTTTCCTATAAAATTCATCAATGAAGAAAATTTAAACGGTAAAGCCAATTGTCAACTCGCGAATATGACTGGTTATATTATTTTGATTTGGAAAACTGAATTCTCAAATGGATTTTAACAGCAAGCAATACATTTAAAAGTCAACTTTAATAAAGAAATGCATCTTATAAAAGTCCGGAATAATGGAGATGAATTTAACCTCAAAGGTAATGCCACTAAAAGAAATATCTGAATTTTAATAGAGAGTCCGGTGATTGATTTTGATGGACTTATTAATATCATTAAATAAATTGAAGAAAGCTCCTTTAGATAATAAGTTTCAAGATAAATTCAACTATGTCTACTCTTAATAATAGTTATGGACCCAGGATTGTTTACTTTGAATATGCCATTTTTTTGTTCATTTATGATGTACTCAATGGCAGAGCCTTTGTATCGACTTGAAATAAGTTCAATTTCAAAAAAAATATCCTTTAATCCTCTTGTAAGAGTAACATCCGTTCTTTCAATATCAAAAATTTCACCGCTTTCGGATTCAAATTGTGCTCTTACATATGGCTTCATGGCTGGCCAGCTTGAAGTATTCACAAAGGACCTGAGACT
>ENA-UPSM01004025-UPSM01004025.1-activated-sludge-metagenome-genome-assembly--contig:-NODE-4025-length-15860-cov-7.513888_pt1 | contig 15860 bp, 14 predicted proteins | sample MGYA00238181_ERZ773283 | MGnify/ENA primary metagenome ERZ773283 (study PRJEB29023, sample SAMN05720199) | activated sludge metagenome | isolation source: Anaerobic digester | place: Japan...
ACGACGGGCGTGCCGGCGGCGACGAACTCGCCGGGCTCGATGTTGTGGGAGAGGACGACGCCGGCGAAGGGCGCGGCGAGGCGAGTGTTCTCGAGCTGGGTCTCGGCGAGCGCGAGGGCGGCGCGGGCGGAGTCGGCACGTGCCCGTGCGGCGGCGACGGCGTCCTTGCGCGGGCCCTCCTCGGCGAGCTTGAGCGCCTCGGCGGCCTGGTCGGCGCGCGCGACGGCGACGGTGCAGGCGGCCTCGGCGGTCTCGAGATCGCGGGCCGCGGTGACGTCCTTGCTGCGGAGCTCCTGCTGGCGGGCGAGCTCGAGGCGCGCGCGGTCGCGGTCGGCCTCGGCGCTGCGTAGTGCGGCCTTCGCCGTGGCGATCTCCTGGGGACGCGAGCCGGCGACGAGGTCGGCGAGGGTGGCCTCGGCGGTGGCGAGCTCGGCGCGGCGGAGCGCCACCGTCTGCTTCTGCTCGGTGTCGTCGAGCAGGGCGACGGGCTGGCCGGCGGCGACGCGCTCGCCCTCGGAGACGAGGCGGGCGGCGACGCGGCCGGGGACCTTGAAGCCGACCTGGGCGTCGACGGCCTCGATGTTGCCGGAGAGGCGGATCGCGGTGTCGGCTGTATCGGGGCTCCGGTGGCAGCCGGTGGCGGGGCCGAGGAGCAGGGCGGTGAGCGCGGCGAGGAGGCCGAGCGAAGCGGAGCCCAGGAGGCGGTTAGCGGGACGGACCGTTTTCATAGGCTTTGCGGCCGGCGGGGGTGAGGATGCCGTTGAAGAGGATGGTGAGCATCTGGTCGATGACCTCGTGGGGTTCGAGGTGGAGGCGTTCGAGGGCGTCGGGGCTGAGGAGCGTGCGCGCGGTGGCGAGCATCATCTCGGAGACGAAGGCCGGATCGAGATCGCGGCGGATGAGCCCCTCGGCGGCGCCGTCGGCCAGCAGTTTGCCCCAGACCTGGGGCAGGATCTCGGCGCGGACGGTCTCCATGCGCGCGTAGAGCGCGGGGTGCTGGCGCGCGAGGTCGCGGAGGAAGGCGGGCGAGACCTCGCCCATCTGGCGCACGATGAAGGCCATCATGCGATGGGCGCGATCCATGACGGGAATACTGGTGTCCTCGGCGATGCCGTGCATGCCGGTGCGCACCTCGTGGATCTTCGCCTCCATGATCGCCGAGACGATCCGCTCCTTGCCGGGGAAGTGGGCATAGAGGGTATTCTTGCTCATGCCCAGTTCGCCGGCGAGGTCGTCCATCGTGGTGCGGCTGAAGCCGAGGGCGATGAACTGGCGGCGGGCGGCGGCGACGATGCGGGCGGCGGCCGGCGGGGCGGCCGGCGGGGCGGCGGCGGGGGGCGGCGAGGAAAGGCGCTTGGCACTCATAAAACCAAGGAAATTCGTTAGGGCTTTTCAGTTTCCGCGCAAGCGCGATCTCGTGCGGCGGCGGTCGTGCCGGTGGCCGGACACAAAAAAGGCCGGGCGCGAGGCCCGGCCGGAAAGGAGGGAACTGGGAGCCGCTCAGAAGCGGCGCTCGCGACGCTCGCCGCGGTCGCCACCGCCGAAGCCGCCGCGATCCCCGCGGTCGCCGCCACGGCCACCGCCGAAACCACCACGGCTGCCACCGCCGCCACCGCCGAAGCCGCGGCCGCCACCACCGAAACCACCGGTGCGCGGCGGACGGTCTTCCTTCGGGCGCGCCTCGTTGACGGTGAGGTTACGGCCTTCCATCGCGAAGCCGTTGAGGGACTCGATGGCCTTCTGGCCTTCCTCGGGCGTCGCCATGGTGACGAACGCGAAGCCGCGGGAACGACCGGTGAACTTGTCCGAGATGAGTTCCACGGACTCGACGGTGCCCTGCTGGGCGAACAGGTTCTGGAGATCCTGGGAGGTCGTGGAGAACGGAACGTTCCCGACGTACAGTTTGGTGCTCATTGATGATCTGACTCTGACGGTTGGTGTGGCCGGCTGCTTTCCTCGCTGTGCCCGAACTACCGGGTTTCAAATCATCACCGAGCTTGCGCCCACTTGACGACTATCCAGTTGCGGAAACTGACAACCTGCGGGCGGCTTCCTCGCACCGGCGGCGGGGGTGAGGCAAGTCCTTTTCCCTCGGCGGACAGGCCCGCGGCGGGCCCCGCCGCGGGCGGCACATGCCGTATTCATGGATACGGAGGTGGCGGGGGCGCCCGGGCCGCCCCCGCGCGCGGCGGCCGGGGGCGGCGTTTTCCCTCTGAAAAGGGGCGTTTTCCCCTCTGAAAATCCAGTTGCCTTGCCGGGGGGCCGGGGTATCAACAGCCCTCGTATGGCAAAAAAGTCACCCAAGTCTCCCCGCAAACCCAACGCTGCTTTCATGAAACCCGTTCAGCCCGATGAGGCGCTCGCCGCCGTCGTGGGCTCGAACCCCCTGCCCCGCACGGAGCTCACCAAGAAGCTCTGGGCCTACATCAAGAAGAACGGCCTTCAGGACAAGAAGGTGAAGACCAACATCAATGCCGACGACAAGCTGAAGCCGATCTTCGGCGGCAAGAAGGTCGTCAGCATGTTCGAGATGACCAAGCTCGTCTCGGGTCACCTCAAGAAGTAAATACACTCTCCCGCCCGCCAAGCGCCGGTCGAGCCCTGCTCCCGGCGCTTTTTTTGCGCCCCGACGGGGCGGCGCGATGCGCGACCCGGCGTGCCTGGCCGGTCACGACGACGGTGGGGCGCGGGCGCCGCGCTTCCCGCTCGCCCCGGGGAAAGGATACGCCCCATGCTCGGCCGATGACACCCGCCCCGCCGCACCGCGCCCGCGCCATCGTGCTGCTCGCGGTGGCGACGCTGGTCTGGGGGCTGAGCTTCCCGCTCATCAAGAGCCTCGGGCTGCTCCAGCAGGCGCTCGTGCCCGGCAGCGGGACCTGGCTGGTGACGGTGTGCGCGGTGGCGCCGCGGTTCCTGCTCGCCGGCGCCGGGCTGGCGCTGGTCGGCGCGTGGCGCCACGGCCGGCCGGCGGCACTCGAGGTGCGGCAGGGGCTGGGGCTGGCGCTGTTCCTCGGGCTCGGGCTGCTGCTGCAGGTCGACGGGCTGCAGTTCACCGACGCCTCGGTATCCGCGTTTCTCACGCAACTGTACGCGGTGCTGATCCCGCTCTGGGTGGCGCTGCGCACCCGGCGGTTGCCGCGCTGGCCGGTGGCGGCCGCGTGCGTGCTGGTGGTGGCCGGCGTGGGCGTGCTCGGCCGGGTCGACCCGCGGGCGTGCCGGCTCGGTCGCGGCGAGGTGGAGACGATTCTCGGCTCGCTGTTCTTCATGGCGCAGATCCTCTGGCTGGAGCGCCGGGAGTTCGCGGGCAACCGCGTGCTGCCGACGACCGCGGTGATGTTCCTCGCGCTCGGGGCGGTCTTCGGGGCGGCGGCGTGGGCGCTGGCGCCGGAGCCGGCGGCGCTGCTGGCGCTGGCTGGCTCGCCCGCATGGCAGGGGCTCACGCTGACGCTCACCGTCGCGTGCACGCTCTTCTGCTTCGTGGTGATGAACGCCTGCCAGCCGCGGATCACCGCGACGGAGGCGGGCCTGATCTACACGCTGGAGCCGGTGTCGGCCTCGGCGCTGGCGCTGTTCCTGCCGGTGCTGCTCTCGCGCTGGACCGGCATCGCGTATGCAAACGAGGCGCTCACGTGGCATCTCGTCGTCGGCGGCGTGCTGCTCACCGCGGCCAACGTGCTGGTGCAGCTGCCGGTGGGGCGTGCGGTGAGCCCGTGGCGCAGGGGTGACGGCGCTTAGTCCGCCATCCGGAGGGTGCCGGAGCGGGTGAGGACGACGGATTCGTTGGCTCCGCCGATGATGAGCAATTCGCGGTTCCAGCGGCGGGTGACCGGTGCGAAGTGACTTCCGCTGTAGAGCTCGAACGGCAGACGTTGCAGCGGCTCGCAGGTGGTTATGCCGTTCTCGTTATGCTTGATCAGGTAGATCATGCCGACGCTGGAGTTGAAGTAGGCGGTGACGACGACCACGCCGAAGGGCATCGGGTAGAAGCCGAAGACGTTTCCAGTTGCGAACCGGCGAGCGACTTTCCCGTCGACGACGTAGACAATCTCCCCACCCCACTCGCCGTTGTCGTAGCCGAGCAGGTAACCATCGCCGAAGGCTTGGCCGTAGTCGGGGCGGCCCAGCTGTTTGTCGGCGGATTTTGCGATGCGGTAAGCGCGCCAGAGCCATGCTCGGTCCCAGGTGTTGCCGATGAGGCAGGAGAGCCGGCGGGCGAAACGTAGGGCAGTGGACGCTGTCGCCGGCGTTTGGCTGAACTCCCACACGTGCCGAGCGAGGGCGATTCCGCCGTACCAGCCGAAGTAGTTCAATGGACGTTGGAAATCGGAGAAGGTGGCTTGGCCAGAGAGCACCTGAACAGACTCGGCGGCCATTGCTCGGACTGGCGGATACCAGTGGTCGCGGGCGACCCGTTGCAAGGCGGGGATTGCCTCCTTCGCGCCGAGCCGAGCGAGGGATTCGGCGGCGGCGCCTGAGATAATCCAGTCTCCTTGGTTCTCCAGTGCAGCGATCAACGCCGGGATCGCATCGGTGTAGCCGATGTGGCCGAGCGTCGTGGCTGCTGTCGCGCGCGAGTACCAGTTCGGCGATGAAAGCAACGGCGTGATGAGTGGGCCGGCGTCGCGACCAGCGCTTCCCAACTTCCCGATCTGCTCGACCGTGCCGACGGCGAGGTCGGGGCGCTCCTTCCAGCTGAGTTCGAACTTCAGCTTCGGCATCAGGTGGGCGAGCGTGCCCCTCCCTTCGACCTGGGCTACAATCCTGGCGGCGGCAGCGGCGACCTTCGGCGGCCTGGTGGTCGCGAGCTCCTTCAATGCAGTGAGGCCTCCGGTGGCGTCGTCGCCCATCAGCGCGATCAGCTCAAGTGCGGCGATGCGGTTGGTCTCGCTGTTCTCCGGGTCGCGAGCGGCGTCAAGCCACGGGCCGCAATCCAGCGGGCTTGAGCGCGACGGCCGATAGGCGATCTCGCAGAGCGCGCGGTGCAGCTCCGGTGAAACCGGTTGCGGTTCGCGGTAGATGGCAGCGAGCCGTTGGGAGCCGACCGGACCGGCGGAGAAGAGACTCCATGCGAGCGCAGCCCAGTCGCCGCTTTCCCGACACTCGGTGGCGATGTAGTCGGCGGCTTCCGCAGTTCCGACTGTGGCGATTGCAGGAAGAACCGGTGCTCCGCGTTGGTGGGCGGCGATCAACGCAGGAAGAGACTCGGGCCTGATGGTGCGCGTTGCCGACAGCTGGCGCGCGGCGGCTTGGCTCACTGCGGAGTCCGGGTGGTTCAGCAGTTGGATCAGAGGGCCCTCGAACTCGACTGGATGGAGGCGAACATAGTTTGCGAAGGCTTCGCACCGGTCGGGCGAGGTCACAGGCTCTCCGAGCGTGCGTCCGATGACGGCCGCGTCACTCCTCTCCCAGTTCCACGTCCGGCGGCTGTCATCGGCATCGTACCAGAGATAGGCGACGTAGGCGGCGAAGAGCACCGAAGCGAGCAGGCTGAAGGCGGCGAGACGGCGGATGGGGTGTGGGCCGAGCATGGGGCGAGGCGGACGGAGGTGCGCGTGCATCCTGTTTTCCGGCACCGCCGGCGGCAAGCTTGGGTGACGGTCTTGTGGGCGGCACCATTGCGGAGCGCTGCCGGCTACCGCGCTGGGGCGCATCGCCACGCGGAACGTGGTTGTGATTGCGTCTTTGAGTCGGCGCACGCCCTGACCGGTGGCGCTGTTATCTTCGTTCGTTCTGGAGAAAACGGAAGGACGGGCCTCGTGGCTCGCCGGTCCAGGTTGCTGGCTCCGGACTTGTCGCGGCGAGCCAAGCCGGTAGGGTGCGGGCATGACCACGCCCGAACGCATCACCTTTGATCCGAACCAATGCGGTGGGCGGCCGTGCATTCGCGGGCTGCGCATCCGGGTGAAGGATGTGCTTGAGATGTTGGCGGCCGGGGCGAGCGAGGCGGCGATCCTCGAGTCGTATCCCTACCTCGAGCGGGCCGACATCGAGGCCTGCCTCCAGTATGCGGCCCGCCAGGTCGACCACGCGGTGCTCTCGCTCGCGAAGTGAAGTTCCTCGTCGATGCCCAGTTGCCTCCGGCGCTCGCCCTCTGGCTGCGCGAGGCGGGGTACGCGGCGGACCACCTCGAGTCCATCGGCTTGTTGCACGCTTCCGACGGCGCGATCTGGGAGCGGGCGTTGCGCGATGGTTTCGTTATCGTGACGAAGGACGAAGATTTTGCGGCTCGTTCGGTGCGGGCCGCGGTCGCCCCTGTGATTGTGTGGCTGCGGGTGGGCAATGCGACCAACCCCGCGCTGCGTGCCTGGTTCGAACCGCGCCTGCCGGGCATCGTGGCGTTCCTGCAAAGCGGTAGTCGTTTGGTGGAAGTGATCTGAGTCCGCGCGTGGCGGACGAGCGGGTGTTCGACGTTCCCGATGGCCTGGAGCCGCGCCGCCCTCACCGCGCGAAGCGGCCGGTGCGGAGGAAGGCGATGGCCTGGGCGGCGGTGCGGCGACGGAAGAGGATGAGCGTGTGGTTCGAGGACAGCGTGATGTGGTCGGCCATGCCCTCGAGGCGGGTGCTGCGCTCGGCGACGGTGCCGTCGTGCGGACGCTCGAGGAAGAACCAGCCGAGCGGGTTCAGCGCGGAGCTGCCGGCGATCACGCCGAGAGCGAAGTCGGCGCGCTGGGGGAGCGTGCGCCAGTAGGCGTCGGGTCCGGTGCCGAGGGCGCCGAGGTTGCGGCCGATGATCCGCCAGATGATCGGCAGGCGCCGCAGCTTGTCGGACACGGCACTGCCATGGTGTGGGGGAACGATGGTGACGACGCGGCCGAGGTTGGCGGGCCGGTGGGCGGCGAGGTAGCCGCGCACGATCAGGCCGCCCATCGAGTGGGTGACGAAGTGCAGCTTGGCCGCGCGCTCGACGCCGAGCCCGGCGAGTTTCGCGGCGAGCCAGCGCGGGCCGAGCTCGGGCAGCGGCACGGTCTTCGACGGGTAGTCGAGGTTGTGCACCGCGTAGCCGGCGGCGGCGAGGAAGCGCGCGAGGCGCGCGGTGAGCCGGCTGCTGATCGCCACGCCGTGGAGGATGACGACGACTTCAGGGACTGCGACCGAGCTGTTTGGGTGAAGGCTCATTCCCGGTTTCGCCTTTCGGAAAGGGTTAACCGCAAAAATCGCAAAGAGCGCAGAGGCAAACAGGCGGGAGAGGCGGAGAAGTTGGCCACAGATGGACGCAGATGGGCGCAGATCCGGAAGGCGGAGAATCTGGAACTCAGGAAATCAGGATACGGAAGGAGCGAGGACAGCCGTGCCTGGAACAGTTGGTTTCGGGAGTTCGCTGTGTCGCGGCCTGCGCCACGATCCGGGGTTCTGGCGCTGCGTGTGGTCGAGGTCATGCGGCGGATGGTTCCGAGAACTGGCGACGGGCGAGGAGGAGCGCGCGGGTGGTCACGGCGCCGAGCACGACCGCGCCGCCCACGAGGGCCCAGCGGCCGGGGCGCTCGCCGAGCACGAGCGCGGCCCAGACCGGGTTGAGCAGCGGTTCGAGCATGAGGATGAGGATCGAGCCGAGCGCGGTGACGTGCCGGATGGCCCGCGAATAGAGAAGATACGAGAGGCCGAGCTGGAGGGTGCCGAGCGCGATGAGCGCGGCCCACCCGGCGGGGCTCGGCAACGGTCCGGCGGCGAAGAACGGCAGGCCGATCGCGGCGCCGACGAGATTGCCGAGCACGATGGAGTCGACCGGTTCGGCGTCCTTCTGCTTGCGGAGCAACACCGTCATGAGCGCGAAGCTCACGCCGCTCACGACGGCGAGGATGCTGCCGAGCAGGCCGTCGGCGCTGAGCTGGTCGGCGAAGAACAACGCCATGCCTGCGAAGACGACGACGATGGTGACCCAGTCGAGCCGGGTGACGCGTTCGCCGAGCAACCAGCGGCCGAGCCAGGCGACGTAGATCGGCGCGGTGTATTGGAGGAGGATGGCGTTGGCGGCGGTGGTGAGCTGGTTGGCGGCGGCGAAGAGGGCGGTGGTGCCGGTGTAGGCGAGGGCGGCGCCGACCATCACCGGCGAGAACCGCAGCCGCCAGCGGCGCAGGCAGGCCATGAGGAAGAGCGCGGCGATCAGCCCGCGGCCGCCCGCGACGGCCAGCGGATGGATGTGGACGGACTTGAGCAGCACGCCGCCCATGCTCCAGAGGAGCGCGGCGCCGAGGAGGCCGAGCACGGCCCGCGAGTGCTGCTGTTTGCCGTCCTGCATTCGGGCAGACAAGGAGACCGGCCGGGGCCGGGCGACACATTTCCGGCACGGCAGCCGCGCGGCGCCCGGACGGTCGGGGCGGACGCCGGCCCGGGACGAGCGCCCGGGGCCGGCGCCTGTGCGCGGATGCGGAGCGGCGGGCGGGTTTCCGTTCGCGCCAGGGGGGATTCCGGCAATACTCGGGCCCAACCCAGCGGTGATCCCCCTCCCATGCCCCCGCGTAACCCAGCCCCCTCGGTCGTCGATCTGGCCCGGATGATCGACCACTCGCTGCTCCATCCCACGCTCACCGATACGCAGCTCGAGACGGGGCTGGCGGTCGCGCGGCGCTGCGGCTGCGCCACCGCCTGCGTGAAGCCCTACACGGTGCCGGTCGCGGTCGAGGCGTTGCTCGGCTCGGGCGTGGGCGTGTGCGCGGTGGCCGGTTTTCCCCACGGCAACAGCCACATCGCGCTCAAGGTCACGGAGGCCGATCGCGCGGTGGCCGAAGGCGCGACCGAGATCGATGTGGTCGTCAATATCGGCAAGGTGCTCGGCGGCGACTGGGACTACGTGGCCGAGGAGCTGGAGGCCGTGAACGCCGTCTGCCACGCGCGCGGGGCGCTCCTGAAGGTCATCTTCGAAAACGACTATCTGCAGGAGGCGCACATCGTCCGCCTCTGCGAGATCTGCACGGAGCTCAACGTGGCGTTCGTGAAGACCTCCACCGGCTACGGCTTCGTCAAGCAGCCCGACGGCGGCTACAACTACCGCGGGGCCACCGACGACCACCTGCGCCTCATGCGCCGCCACAGCGCCCCGCCGGTGCGGATCAAGGCCGCGGGCGGCGTGCGCACGCTCGACGACCTGCTGCGTGTGCGGGTGCTGGGCGTCGCCCGTATCGGAGCCACAGCGACCGAGGCCATCCTCGGCGAGGCGATCCGGCGCGGCCTGCCCGGCCCGGTGCCGCAAGGGCTTGCCGCGGCGTGCGGCTGAATCGGGTCACTCGGTGGGAAACACGGGCGGCGGCGGCTGGACTCCCATCGGGCCGCTTTCCGGCGCGAGCGGGGCGAGGGCGAAACGCAGCCCGCGCGAGTAGCCCTCGGCCTTCGTGCCGGCGTGGCGCTCGGTGGCGACGAGCTGGTACGCGCTGCGCAACCCCTTGTACTTGCGGCTGTCGAGGCGGCGGCAGAAGCGCTGGATGGCGTCAAGAAAACCCGGCCATTCGTACTCCGCGCCGGAGATGAACAGCCGCGCCTTCAACGGCTGGCCTGTCTTGGCGAACTGCGCCTCGTAGTCGAAGAGCCAGTCGTTGGCGACGCCTGTCGCGGGGCTCACGGCGACATAGCCGGAGAAGAGCTCCGGCTTGGTGAGCATCGTGTAGAGCGTGAACAATCCGCCGTACGAACTGCCCGCGAGGATGCGATGGCGGGAGTCGACGCGGTACTCGCGCTCGACCAGCGGGATGATCTCCCGCTCCAGCAGCGCGAGGTATTCCGCGGCGTGGCCGGAGTTGCCGGACGCGCGATCGATCGGCGCCGGCGTGAGATCCCAGTCGCGCAACCGCCCATGATCGAGGTTCTCCCCCGCGTAGCCCAGGCCGACGAGGATGCACTCGGGCACGACCTTGTCGTAGTTGAAGTTGCCGAGGATGCAGCCGAGCAACGGGAAATCCCAGTAGCCGTCCGTCACGAAGATCACCGGATAGCGTCGTCGCGTCTCCTTCGCGTAGGAAGGGGGCAGGGCGACCTGGATCTGGTATTGGCGGCCCGGAGCCTTGAAGGGCAGGTCGCGGACCTCCGTGCCCGGCAGGACGAAGGGCGGATGGTGCGTGGCAGGGGCGGCCGCGGGGTCGGCCGCGCGGGCGGAGACGACGGCCAGTGCGAGCAGGAACAGGGGCGACAGGAGCTTCACGGGGAGGAACAATCCCGGCGCCGCCCGAAGCCCGCCAAGCCGGTTGCAGCGCGTTGGCCCCGCGCCCCGCCGCTCGTGCATCAATCCCCCGAACCGCGCGCCTTCCCGGGCGCCGCGTCGCCAAACGCGGCTTGCCCGCACCCGTGTGCTCGGGCTTCGTTGACGCTTTCCCGAGGCTCCTTCGCCGCAGTCGCCCCCGCGTACTTCGGCCGGCCCCGGTTCTCCTCCCTCGAGTCCCTCGGCTTCTTCTTCCCATGCAATACGGCCACTTCGACGACGCTGCCCGCGAATACGTGATCACGCGCCCCGACACCCCCCGCGCCTGGTCCAACTACCTCGGCTCCCGCCGCTACGGCGCGATCATCACCAACAACGCCGGCGGCTACAGCTTCACCCGCTCGCCCGCGTCGGGCCGTTTCCTCCGCCACCGCTACAACGCCGTGCCGATGGACATGCCCGGCCGCCAGTTCTACCTGCGCGACACCGCCTCGGGCGACTTCTGGTCGGCCGCGTGGCAGCCCGTCGGCAAGCCGCTCGACCAGTACAAGACCTCCACGCGCTTCGGCCCCGGCTACGCGGTGATCGAGAGCGAGTACTCCGGCATCATCTCGCAGGCCACCTACTTCGTGCCGCTGGACCAGGACTTCGAATACTGGCACCTGCGCGTCACCAACAACTCCGGCGCCCCGCGCCAGCTCTCCGTCTTCTCCTTCTGCGAGTTCACCACCGAGTGGAACCTCACGCAGGACACCTTCAACCTCCAGTACACCCAGTACATCTCCGACGCCGTCTGGCAGGACGGCATCATCGCCGCCTCGTCCTGCAAGCGCCTGCCCGAGGATCCGGCCAACTTCGCCAACAACGACCAGTCCCGCTGGTGGTGGATGACGCAGGTCGGCGGCACCATCGTCGGCTTCGATTGCGAGCGGGAGAAGTTCCTCGGCGTGTACCGCAGCTACGACAAGCCCGAGGCCGTCGAGCGCGGCCAGCTCGGCAACAACGAGCATTTCGCCGACAACGGCTGCGGCGCCATCCAGAGCGACCTCACTCTCGGCGCCGGCGAGACCGCCGACATCATCGTCCTCCTCGGCATCGGCCAGGCGCCGGTCGCCAAGAAGGTCCGCGCGAAGTTCGCCAACGTCGCCGCCGTCGAGCGCGAGCTCTCCAAGCTCAAGAAGTACTGGCACGGCCTCCTCGATACGATGCAGGTCCAGACGCCCGACGCCGACTTCGACCACATGGTCAACGTCTGGGGCGCCTACAACGCCCTCATGACCTTCGAGTGGTCGCGCTCCTGCTCGCTCGTGTACACCGGCGACCAGCGCGACGGCTTCGGCTTCCGCGACACCGTGCAGGATTTTCTCGGCGTGACCGGCATGATCCCCGAGCTCGTCCGCGAGCGTTTGATCCTGATGCTCTCCGCGCAGGACTCCACCGGCGGCGCGCAGCCCGAGGTGCGCCCGTGGTCGCACAAGCCCGGCAAGATGAAGCCGACTCCGGCCTCGCACTACCGCAGCGACGACTGCCTGTGGTTCTTCAACTCCGTGCCGGCCTACGTCGCCGAGACCGGCGACACCAAGTTCTACGACCTCGTCGTCCCGTACGCCGACAAGGGCAAGGCCACCGTCTTCGCCCACCTGCGCCGCGCCCTCGAGTTCAACCTCGAGCGCACCGGCAAGCACGGCCTCCCCTGCGGCCTGCTCGCCGACTGGAACGACTGCCTCAAGCTCGGCTACAAGGGCGAGAGCGTCTTCGTCACCTTCCAGGTCCGCATGGGCCTCGATATCTATGCCAGCATCGCCGATACGCTCGGCCGCGCGAAGGACGCCGCCTGGGCCCGCGCCGAGTTGAAGAAGCTCGACGCCAAGATCCAGAAGGTCTGCTGGGACGGCGAATGGTTCATCTGGGCCATCGGCGAGGACGGCACCGTCTTCGGCACGAAGAAGGCCAAGGAGGGCAAGATTTACATCAACACCCAGTGCTGGGCCATCCTCTCCGGCGCCGCCACCGACGCGCAGATGGAGAAATCCCTCGCCTCGATGCAGAAGCTCCTCGCCTCCGATTACGGCGTCGCGCTCTGCAACCCGCCCTTCGACAAGACTCCCGTGAAGGTCATGCGCGCCGTGCTCTTCAACCCCGGCACGAAGGAGAACGGCGGCATCTTCTCGCACACCCAGAGCTGGGCCGTGCTCGCCGAGATCGCCCGCGGCAACGGCGACCAGGCCTACCGCTACTACCGCTCCTACATGCCCGCCGCGCAGAACGACCAGGCCGAGATCCGCGAGATCGAGCCCTACGTCCACTGCCAGAGCACCCACGCCCCCGCCTCGAAGAAGTACGGCAAGAGCCGCGTGCCGTGGCTCTCCGGCACGGCCTCGTGGTCGCACTACACCGCCACCCAGTTCATCCTCGGCATCCGTCCGCAGGCCGACGGCCTCGTCGTCGATCCCTGCATCCCGAAGAGTTGGACCGGCTTCAGCGTGAAGCGCACGTTCCGCGGCAAGAAGATCGAGATCGACGTCATCAACGCCCCCGGCGTGAGCAAGGGCATCGCCTCGCTCACCGTCGACGGGAAGGCCGTCGACGGGAACTTCGTCCCCGCCAAGCTCCTCAAGAACGGCACGAAGATCGTCGCCCAGATGGGCTGAGCGGGCGCGGTTCGCCCGCGAAGGCTAGAGGCAAGAGGTGTTAGGCCAGAGGTGTGGCGCCGCTCACGAGAGCGGCGTCCGCCTTTCCGTCTGTCGCCGGGGGCGCCGCCCCCGATCCGATCTTCCGCCTCCGTCCTCCTCACTCCTCGCTTCTCGCTACTTTCTGCGTGAGTCACAGAGAACACCGAGGCGGAGGAGGGCGTGGAGAGGAGGTTAACCGTTCTGCCGTACGGCAGAATGATCTCCTCCGCCTCGGTGCCCTCTGTGACCTGCTCAGAATGCCGTTCCCCGGGGTGCCGGCTGGTTGCCGCTCCACCGCTCGCTGGAGCAAAGCCTACCCGCGGCCGTTTCCCGATCCTCCTTCGTTCTCTTCGTTACCTTCTGTCGCCTCCGGATTCTGGCTTCCTCCGCCGCAGCCGCCACCGCTGGTCTTCCGCGACGATGTAGCCGGGGCACTCGGGCGCGCCACAGCGGCAGGGATTCGCGGCCCAGTGCCGGAATTTGAAACCGTAGTCGAAGGAGATCTCCTCGCCATCCGCGATGTCGCGCACGGCGACGATCCAGATGCGGCCGCGCTTCTTCTCCGCGCGGCAGTTCGGCGCGCAGGAGTGGTTGATGTACCGACTGATGTTTCCGTGGCGGCGCGGGTCGAGGTCGTACCGCTGATTCAACCGGAAGGTCATCGTGCTGCATGCCTGGCCCCGCCGGACGCGCTCCAATCGCTTCGCTTCCCGCCGGGCGCTCTCGGCCTTCGTGATGCGTTCGCCTTTGTACTCGATGATGACGTAGCCGGCCGGGATCGCGACCCGCGCGTACACGCCGTCACCATGTATCGGTGACTGGGCGCGGCGGATCACCCAGGAGGGCGGGACGAGCGGATCGGTGTTGGCGGTTCGTGTGCGCACGGAGCGGGAGGGAACGTGGTTGGTGTGCCCGCCGAGTCAGCCGCGCCGCGGGCCAGCGTCACCTTCGAAATGGGCACGGAGGAACGGAAAGTGAGACTGCTGATGAACACTGATGAACACTGATCCGATCCGTTGGCAGCGCAGCGTGCCGCTTCTCCGCCGCCTTCCTCCTCGCTACCCGCTCCTCACTCCTCGCTCCTCGGTTCGCGGCATCGCCGCGCCGATGCTGGGGCCGATGGTCCTGGGCTTGATCCCCCAGGCCTTACGTCGGGCACTGACCCATATGGCACGGTGCCGCTTCATTTTCGGCGCTTCCGGCCGAATCGCTGTTCAGGCGGGAGCAAACCCACCATACCCACAACGCCCCGCCATGAAGATCCTCGTCGCCGACGATGAGCCGACCGTTCGTCGGATCATGCAGGCCTTCCTCGAAAAGAACCACCACGAGGTGGTGATTGCCGAGGGGGGCCGGCAGGCGTTCGAGCTGCTCAAGGAGGAGGGCGCGCCGCATGTCGCGATCATCGACTGGATGATGCCCGACCTTACCGGTCCCGAGGTCTGTGCGAAGCTGCGGCAGACCAAGCTGCGCATCCGGCCCTACCTGCTCATGCTCACCTCGAAGAACGGTGAAGCCGATCTGGCCGCCGGTCTCGACGCGGGAGCCGACGATTTTCTCACGAAGCCGTTTCGCTCGGCGGAGATGCTCGCGCGACTGCGTGTCGCCGAGCGCTCGATCGGCTTTGCGCAGGAGATCCAAGAGCGGCTCGAGGAGTTCGAGGCGTTGGTCGAGCGCCACAAGATGCTCGGCGAGATGGCCGCCCGGCCCGCGGTGGAGGGCCCTGCCCCCATTGCGCCCCCCGCTCCTTCCGAGCCGACTCCCGTGCCGGCCTCCTCGCCCGTGCCCGAGCCGCCGCTCGACGCGTCACCCGAGCCCGCAGCGCCGGTGGCCGAGCTGGGGTTGTCGGCCGACGAGGTGTCGTTCCGCACGGTGCATGCTCTGCGGGAGCTGGGACTCGATGCGACCGCCACGCGCCGCCTGAACGACGCGAGCCGCCCGTATCGCATCTCCTACTCGGCCTGGGTCGGGTTCGTGCTGCCCGACCGCGAGTGCTGGGTGGATCTGCTGCTCGAGGCCGATCCGCTGTCGGTGAACACGATCTTCGCGCAGGCGTTGCAGCGCCCCGCCAGCCCCGCGGCGGGCCAGGTGTTCATCGTCGAGGCGCTCACGATCATCGGCTCCTCGCTGCGCGCGATGCTGCAGGGCCGCGGTGGCGAACCGTTGGCGGCGTACCTCGCCCATGGGCAGCGCGTCGACCGCACGTACCAGGATGTGCCGGTGAGCGAAGGCGCGACGACCTACTTCTTCGAACTCGCCGGCGCGGAGATCGCGTTGACCGTCTCCACTCAGCCCTGCCCGGTGCGACCGGCGACGGCGCAGGCGCTGCGCAAGGGGGACCTGATCGCCGAGTGCTACCCGCCGCCGGGCTGCTCGGAGGTGGCGCTCTTCACGCGCGGCACGGTCTTGAACGAGCACTACATCGGCAAGCTGATCGCCTTCGGCGAGACGAACAAGGGATGTCCGCCGCTGCAGATCTACAAGCCCACCCCGCTGGCCCGGTTCTTCCTCGCCAAACCGGGCGCCCGCTGAGCCGCGATCAGGCGGTCCGCGAGCAGGTCCAGTCTCTGACTGGACGCCGGAATACGGGAGCCGGCGGTCACGGCTGGAGTCGGAGGTGTCCGGTCGGAGACCGGACCTACGGGGAGAGCATGCCGGCCGGTGGTTTCACCAACGGTGGACGGAGGTTCGCTCGTGGATTTGAGGCAACGGCCTGATCACGGCTGAGCCGCGATCAGGCGGTCGAGGGTCGAGTCGACGAGTGGCGAGAGCGCGCGGCGCCGAGGCGAAAGACCGCGCAGGCCGGCGCTCCGGTCCGCCGCCGGGCGGCGCAGCCGAGAACGGCGGAACGCAGCGAATTGGTCGCGGCGGAACGGATTCCGCGGCGTGATGGCGGCGGAAGCCGCCGCCCGGCTTGAGCAGTTACCGGAATTCTGTAGCCGGCCGCGGCGAGGCCGGCACCTCTGGCCGGGGTCGCCGCCCCCGGCTACAGCGGAACGCAAACCGTCCTAGTACCGCATACCAACTAAAGTTTCGGATAGAGACGGGTAAGCTTGATGCGC
>ENA-UPSM01004030-UPSM01004030.1-activated-sludge-metagenome-genome-assembly--contig:-NODE-4030-length-15849-cov-5.197607_pt1 | contig 15849 bp, 14 predicted proteins | sample MGYA00238181_ERZ773283 | MGnify/ENA primary metagenome ERZ773283 (study PRJEB29023, sample SAMN05720199) | activated sludge metagenome | isolation source: Anaerobic digester | place: Japan...
TTTTCCAGGGCGACAGGCTTTTGGCGTACTCGATCGGGATGGTCGGCATCATGGTGGTGGTTCAGTCGATCCAGGTCGGCCGGGCGCTCAGCCTCTTCCCGGAATGCCGGCTCGACCGCAGCAAGTGGTTCGATCCTTCACGACTTCGCCGGATCGCTTCCTTCGCCGGCTGGAATCTCATTGGAACCGTCGCCGCGCTGTTGCGCGACCAAGGCTCCGCCATCCTTTTGAACTTGCATTTCGGGCCTCGGGTGAACGCTTCGTACGGGGTCGCGACGCAGGTGTCGGCCCAGACCAACCAGCTGGCTTCCGCGATGCTCGGGGCCTTCACGCCCGAGATCACCGCCCGGGAGGGAAGGGGCGAGCGCGGCGGCATGCTTTCCCTGGCGCACCAGGCGAGCAAGTTCGGGACGATCCTGGTCATGTTGTTCGCGATCCCGCTCATGGTCGAAATGGATTTCGTGCTGCGGCTGTGGCTCCACGATCCGCCGGCCTACGCTGCCGGATTCTGTCGATTCATGCTCGCGACCTTCCTGGTCGAACGGACGACGACCGGGCTCATGATCGCCCTCAACGCCAAGGGGACCATCGCCGCCTACCAGATCACCGTCGGAGGCGGCCTGCTCCTCACGCTCCCGTTGGCATGGCTCCTGGTGAGGTGGACGGGAATCCCCACGAGCGTGGGGGCGGCGATCCTCTGCACCATGGTCGGGGTTTCGCTCGGGCGTGCCTTCTGGGCCGCCAAGCATCTCCAATCGAGCGTCGGCGGATGGTTGAAGGGCGTCGTCCTCCCGTGTATCGTGGTGGGGGTGATTTCCGCCACCGCCGGAATGGCGGTGCATTCGGGCATGGAGGATTCCGTGCCGCGGATGCTCCTGGTCAGGGTCGTGTGCGGTCTCGCCACCCTCGCCGGGGCTTGGTTCTTCTCCTTCTCGGCGAAGGAAAAGGAGTTTTTCATCAGGAAGGCAGCGTCGTTGAGATCCCGCTTGGGATCGCGCGGCGAACCGGGGGGGCGAGGTGATCGCTGAAGGACCGATTGGAACCGAACTGGACCGCTTTCTGGAATTCCTGGAAGGTGAAGGGATCAGGTACGAACGCGACGTGCCCTTGAGCAGGAAGACCTGGATCCGGCGGGGAGGAACGGCTTCGATCTGGCTCCAACCTTCCGAGTTGTCGGAATTCGTCAGGGTCGTCGCTTGGCTCCAGGGTTCCGGACTCCCGTTCGAAGTCGTCGGCGGGACATCCAACTGCTTCTTCTCGAAGGACTACGATCCACCGGTGGTCGTATCCACGCTCAGGATGAAGGGATTGAGGATCGAAGAAGGGCAAGCGATCTGCGAATGCGGATACCGCATGTCCGAGCTGGCCAGGTGGTCGGTGGAGAACGGGTACGAGGGCTTCGAGGGGTTCATCGGACTTCCGGGTACGGCGGCCGGGGCGGCGATCAACAACGCCGGGTGCTACGGCAGCCTGGTGTCGGAGGTGGTCGCCGGGATCGATCTGCTCGAAAACGGCGTGATCCGACGGGTCCTTCCACCGGAGATCGGGTATTCCCACCGCCATTCGCGACTCAAGTCAAAGGAAATGTCCGGCGTGGTGGTGTCGGTCGTCTTCCAGCTTCGGGCGTCGTCGGATCGCGACGCCTTGCGCCGCAGGATGGAATACGCCCAGTGGCACCGTCGGACGTTCCAGGAACACTCGTTTCCCAATCTGGGCACGGTGTTCTGCCATCTGCGCTGGAAGCCGTTCCCGGTCGCGCGTCGACTGGGGTTGGCGATCGCCGAGCGATGGCTTCGGCTTCGCGAGAAGGATCCGGTCAAGCTCATCAAGGCTCGACGGAATCTGTTCCTGCGCGCCATCGGCGCCGGCGATCTGGAACGCTACGTGTCGGAGTTCGGCTTCAACTGCTTTCTGTGGAAGGACGATGGCGCCGATGAAGCCTTCGAGAGGTACGTGCGGTTCGTCCGACGGAATACGGTTTCCGGCATCATGGAGATTGAATGGAAGTGCGGATCAGCCAACGTTGCCGTTCCGACTCCGGTAAGGGAGATGCTATGAAAGTGGGGGTCCTGACGTTCCACCGTGCGCCCAACGCGGGAGCCGTGCTTCAGGCTTATGCCTTGCAGACCACATTGCGCCGATTGGGGCACGAGGTCGAATTCATCGACTACGATCCGGGGCGGAAACGTATCTTGAGGGAGTTCGTCGGCAAGGGTGTCGTGAAGACTCTCCACAAGCTCGAGGATCGATGGCGTGAGTTTCGTCATTATCGATCGGATTCCTACCACAAAGTCTTGATCAAGGGTGGACTCCGGTATCGGTCTATCGACGAGCTGAGAGCTACACCACCCGTTTGCGACGCCTACATCGCGGGGAGTGACCAGATCTGGAACGTGGGATCCAGGGGAAGAATCGACAGGACCTACTATCTGGACTTTGGACCTCGGTCGGTGCGCAGGGTGGCCTATGCCGCGAGTTTCGGGCAGTGCTCGATCCCGACCGGTCTCCATCCGGAAATCGCATCCCTCCTGGATGGCCTGGATGCGATCGGGGTGAGGGAAAAGAACGGCTCCAGGTTCGCCGCCGAGCTGCTCCAGGGGCGCAAGCCGGTGCGGCAGGTCATGGATCCGACCTTTCTTTTGTCGACGGCGGACTACGCGCCGATCTTGGAGTCCTTCGCAGGAGCGCAGGGGAGTCTGGTGACCTACATCCTCGCGCAATACCATGCTCCGCAGCTGGGGATCCTGGACCGGGTGCGCGAGCGGCTCGGGGCTCCGCTGCTGAACCTGAGGAATCCCGACACCTGCGTCAGGTTCGGGCGATCCGTCGACAGGGTGGTGGATCCGTACCACTGGCTCGGAGCGATTTCGCAGGCGCGGTTCGTGTTGTGCAGTTCGTTCCACGGAGTGGTCTTTTCGCTGCTGTACCATCGCGATTTCCTCGCGGTCAGTCCCTACCCGAACGCTCGCGTGGAATCGCTTCTGGAACTGTTCGGCCTGGAAGGCCGTTTCATGACGGAATTCGACCAGGACGCCGTGGATCGCGCGGTCGATTCGCCGATCGACTGGGGAAAAGTGGACGCGATCCTTGCCGACCGCGCCAAGGAAAGCCTCGCCTTCCTGGAAGAGGCGTTGGGATGAACGGGTGCCCGCTGGATCCTCGCCTCGGAAAAGGAGCCTCGACATGTTCGTTCTGAAGGCCCTGAAGAAACTCTACGGAGCGGTGGGTTTGCCGCAAGGCAACCCCAAGCCGGTCTGCGACGAGGATGCGGATTCCGCCGCGCGCACCATCCGTTCCGTCTTGGACGCCCCGGAGCCGGGGATGATCGCCAGGTTCGGAAGCACCGAGTTGCTTTGCCTCGCCAACTACCTGTCGGTGAAATCGGGAAAGCGTCCCTGGATCGAATACATCCAAGGGAAGATCGAGCCTTGGTGGTGGCACGAAGGGATCATCGACCAGATGCAGCGCTGGAGCGGATTCTTCCCGCCGGACCAGGCTCTTGTGGAGCGATTCTGCCGGGAGATGCTCGAAGACGCGCCTCTGGTGGACGTCCTGGGATCTTGGATCCCGAACGAGGTGTTGCTCCAGGACCGGATGCCGCGCACGAAGAAGGTCCATCTGGAGCTCCTCAACCCCTATTTCTCCAGCGAGCCCTGGACGTCGTCCCTTCGCGGGAAGCGAGTGGTGGTGATCCATCCGTTCGCCGAAACCATCGAGTCCCAATACAAACGCAGGGAGCATCTGTTCGGGAACGATCTTCTGCCGTCGTTCGAGCTCCGAACCATCAAGGCGGTGCAGAGCCTGGGAGGCGAGCCCACCGGATTCGCGGACTGGTTCGAGGCGTTGGCGTCCATGCGCGACCAGATGGACAGGATGGACTACGACATCGCCTTGATCGGGTGCGGCGCCTACGGCTTCCCGCTGGCCGCCCACGCCAAACGAAGCGGTCGCAAGGGGTTCCATCTCGGAGGTTCCTTGCAACTCCTGTTCGGGATCCGGGGCAAGAGGTGGGAAAATCCGGACTACAATCCCAAATACAACTTCGCCCGACTCATGAACGAACATTGGGTGAAACCCGCTGATGCGGAAAAGCCAAAGACCGCCGACAAGGTCGAAGGCGCCTGCTACTGGTGAAGTACGGGAGGGGATGACTTGCGCAAACTCGTTTGGTTCTCGAATTGCATCTTCCAGGAAAGCTCGATCAAGGCGACGGGCACCTGGGTGGTGGCGATGGGACGGAAGCTCCAGGAGTCCGGCGAGTGCCGCATTTCCAATTTCGCGGTCTCGGATGTCGAATCGATCTCTTCCTACGACCAAGGAGGCATCGAGCAATGGCTGTTGCCGCGGTCGCGGTTCGGTCGTCCCGAATCGATCTCCCGCAAGGATGCCGCGATTCTCGCCGATCTGGTGGAGCGTCTGGATCCCGATCTGGTCCACGTCTGGGGAACCGAGAACTTCTGCGCTGCCATGGCCGCCGACCGCAACTTCGGTGAGCGACCGATGCTTCTGGACATCCAAGGGCTGCTCCACGCCTACGCCGACGTCTATTTCGGCGATCTGACGGTAGGAGAGCTCGTGGGGTGCGTCGGACCCAAGGAAGTGGTCATCCCCAAGAGGCACCTTTATTTCCGGAGACGGGATTTCCGGCAACGAGGCGAGCTGGAGAAGAAGGTCATCCGGGCCTTCCCGGACATTTCGGTGCAATCGGAATGGGTGCGGTTTCGGATCGAGGGTCTGAATGCTTCTTGCAGGATCCACCCCACGGGGATCCTGTTGCGCCCCGAATTCCGCATGGCCGCTCCCTGGATGCCCCCTGGGAACGGACCCGTGAGGATCTTCACGTCTTCTTCGGGAGCCCACGCCTACAAGGGACTGCATGTCGTGTTGCGCGCGTTCGCCGAAGTGCGCAGAAGCCTGCCCTCGGCCGTCCTGGCGATCGCCGGGAACATCCGTGGTGGCAGGATGCAGGAAGGGTATTCCCGCTGGCTGGACCGCGAAGCGGTTCGGCTCGGGATCGCCGGAGCGATCGAATGGATGGGAGCCTTGTCGGGACCGGAAATCGTCGAGGCCATGCGCGCTTCGCACGTGGTGGTGGTTCCATCGTTCGTGGAAACCTATTGCCTGGCCCTAGCCGAGGCCATGATGGTGGGGGTGCCAACGGTGGTTTCCTATGCCGGGGCGATGCCGGAGCTTGCCCGGGACGGCGAATCGGCCCTCTATTTCCCGCCGGGCGACGCGGTCACCTGCGCGGGAGAGATCCTGCGTCTGGTCCACGACAGCGGCCTGTCAGAGGCGATTTCCGCCAAGTCGCGCGAAACCGCCTTGATCCGCAACGATCCCGACGCCGTCGTGCGGCGCCAGACCGAGATCTACGATCGCGTTCTCGCGGGGATGCGCCGCCCATGAAGCGGTATCTTTCCCTCGCCTACAAGGCCCTGCGGCGCGTCTGGGTCGTGTTGGACAACAAGTTTGACAATGTCTGGTGCCGTTGGGTGTTCGCCCGCGAGAACGTGCGCCACGGCAGCTTCCACACCTGTGGCATCCCTTTCGTGTCGGTCGCCAGAGGAGGGGAATGCATGCTGGGCGACGGTCTGCGGCTCAACAACGGGCTCAAGGGGAATCCGATCGGCAGGACGCAACCCTGCATCCTGTTCGTCGACGGCGGCGCCCGTCTAAGCATCGGACGCAACGTCGGATTGAGTTCCACCGCCTTGATCGCGCACTTTTCCATTTGCATCGAGGACGACGTCAAGCTGGGAGGAGGGGTCTGCGTCTACGACACCGACTTCCATTCCCTGGATCCGCGGATCCGGCGGGATCCTTCGGCCGATCGTGCCGATCGTGTCGGGAAGGAAGTGGTCATCGGGCGCAACGCGTTCGTGGGTGCCCACTCCACCATTCTCAAAGGGGTTCGGATCGGGGCCGACTCGATCGTGGGTGCCTGTTCCGTCGTCACCAAGGACATCCCGCCTGGCGAGATCTGGGCTGGGAATCCGGCGAAGTTCATCCGGAGGATCGAGGGTTGAGCCAAGCTGTTCCAGCAGGGTACGGACGATATCTGCCCGTGGCGATTCTGCTGGTCACCGTGGTTTCCGTGTTTCCGTACTTGAAAATGCCCATTTACAACACGTTCCTGGTGTGGGGGATACAAGCCCTCGTCTTGGCCTACTTCTGGCAGGTTCGGAGGGCCCAACCGGAACTGGGGTTCGCGAACCAGGTATGGCTTCACGCCTACGTGGCCTGGGCCTTCGTCTGCGTCGCCCGAGGAATCGCAATCGCCGAGGGGTATTGGGAATGGAAGGGGTTGGTGACCGCGTCGTTCGGGCTGGTTCTGCCCATGGCCACCTATTCCTTCCTCCAGAAAGAAACGCTCGAGCGCATCTTCCGTGGTTATTGGGTCCTGGTGGTTCCGCTGTTCCTGGCGTTCTTCGCCATCCTGAACAAAGACGCCTACGGGTTCTACTTCTCCTTGGTTCCCCTTTTCATCTTGGCGTTTCCGAGCCGGAACCAGATCGCGGGAGCGATCCTGGCCACCGTTTCCATGATCGTGCTGGTTGCCGATCTGGGCGCCCGGACCAACGTCATGAAGTTCGCGTTGTGCCTGGCGCTTCTCCAGTGGTACTGGCTGCGGCATCTGGTTCCGCTTTCTGTATTGTTCTTTGTCAGGCGTGTTCTGATCGCGCTTCCGGTGGTGCTTTTCGCGTTGGGGGTCTCCGGGATCTTCAACATCTTCAAGATGGACGAGTTCATCGAAGGCGAGTTCGTCACCCAGAGGGAATACAAAGGGGAAGAATCGACGGACAACCTCAAGGCCGACACGAGGACCGGGCTCTACGTGGAAGTGCTGGCGACCGCGGAAAAGTACGACAGCTGGCTGTTCGGGAGATCGCCCGCCCGCGGGAACGAGACCGAATTGTTCGCTCAACTTGCAGAGATCACGGGCAAGGCCGAGAGGTTGAGCAACGAGGCGGCGATCCTGAACGTGTTCACCTGGACCGGCGGCGTCGGGGTGGTCCTGTACGGATTGCTTTTCATGCGCGCTTCCTACCTTGGATTGCACAGGTCCAACAACACCTATTGCCGGTTGGTGGCGCTCTACACGGCGGCGCGCTGGGCGATCGCCTGGTTCGAAGACGGCAACTTCTTCAACCTGAGCTACCTGAGCGTCTGGATCGGTGTCGGGATCTGCATGTCGCCTTCCATGCGCAGGATGTCGGACGCCGAGGTCCGCGAGTGGTTCGCGCGCGTCTTTTCGTTGAGGCCGCTGCCCGATCGCGGCGGAGTGGGGATTCGATGAACACCATCGCGGTACTGATGACTTGCCACAATCGGGTGGAGACCACGCTCGGATGCCTTCGTGCCTTGCATGCGGCGCGTCCGCCCGAAGGCATGCGCACGCGGGTCTTCCTGGTCGACGACGGATGCACCGACGGGACGGGGGAGCGGGTGCTCGCCGAATTCCCCGAGACGAAGGTGATCCGTGGTACGGGCGATCTCTTCTGGGCAGGAGGAATGCGCCTCGCCTGGACGATCGCGGCCCAGGAGGATCCCGAGCACTACCTGTGGCTCAACGACGACTCCTTGCTGTTCCCGGACGCGTTGAAGGTGCTGGGGCTCGCGTCCCAGGAACAGGCCGATCGCGCCATCCTGTGCGGTTCGTTCCGGTCGCCCACCACCGGGAAGTTGTCGTACGGTGGCAAGCGCGAGGGCTCCGGCGAGCCGATCGTGCCGGACGGGACGCTCCAGGACTGCGACATCGTCAACGGGAACTGCGTGTGGGTTCCCCGCGACGTATTCCGTCGATTGGGGAATCTGGACCCCGTCTTCACCCACGCCATCGCCGATTTCGACTACGGTCTGCGCGCCAAGGCGCTTGGGATCCCGTGCAAGGTGGCCCCGGTCGTTCTCGGGGAATGCGAATCCCACCCTTCGCTGCCCAGGTGGTGCCGACCCGAGATCCCTCTCCGCCAGCGCTTCGCCTCCCTGTATTCTCCTCTGGGTTACGCGCAGCCCAAACCGTATCTGACGTTCATCCGGCGGCACTACGGAATCGCGGCGGCGATCCGCAAAGGCGCCGCGATCCATCTGCGGATGCTGTTTCCGCGTCTGTGGAGTGGAAAATGAACCGCCCCGAAGTGTTCCAGGTGGACCATCCGCTGGTGAGGCAGGCCTATCGCGGCGACAACCACAAGATCGTGCTGGATCCATCGCGCCCCAAGGAAATCTGCGCCCTCTATTTCTCCAGCAACAACATCTACTTCCCCAACGAGGAGTCCGTTTTCCGCAACCGGATCGTGGAGGCCGACGCCTACGAGTGGTACAGAACCAGGGTCCGCGCCGCCCACAAGCACATCTTCCTGCGGGACATCTTCAAGCAGTGGTATCTGACCGGCCTGAACGAACGGGTGTCCAGCCCCGAATCCTTCCTGGAGTTCCTGCGCGCGCAGACCGAAGGATACCGGATCGTGGCGTTGGGGAGTTCCGCGGGCGGCTACGCCGCGGTCCTGTACGGATCGCTCTTGGGGGCCGAACGGATCCTGAGCTTCAACGGCCAGATGGAACTGGATTCGCTGCTGGAATCCAGCGTTCCTGAAATCAACCCCGTCCTGTTCGATCTCAAGGACACGGAACTTCGCAAGTACTACGACCTGCGCGGATTCATCCGCGATCCGTCGGCGGTGTACTACTTCCATTCCATGCATTCCCAGTGGGATCGCGACCAGGCCACCCACGTGGCGGACCTTGGACTGAATGCGATCGGGTTCCGGACCGGCCACCACGGCATTCCGTTCCTGAAATCCTCCCTCGACGACGTGCTGCAGTTGGAGCCGGCTCGGCTGCGGGAACTCGCAGGCAGCGACCATTGGCCGCTGCTGTTTTCCGCCAGGACCACGGGGTTGCGCAAGACTCTGCCCTTCCTGGCTGGATTGGCATGGACCCAGTTGCGCAAACGGTTCGCCCGCGGCGCGGGAAGGAGGGGCGCGTGATCCGTCCACCGGTCTGCCTGTTCGTCTATTCGCGCTTGGCCGAGACCCGCCGCACCGTCGAGGAGCTTCGCGTCGCGCGCGGCGCGGACGAAACGGATCTCCACGTGTTCTCCGACGGTCCCAGGCCCGGGGCGGAACGGAAGGTGGCCGAAGTCCGCGAGTACCTCCGGACGATCGATGGCTTCAAGTCGATCTCCTTCCACGAGTCCGACCGCAACAAGGGATTGGCGGCTTCGATCATCGAAGGGGTGAGCCGGATCCTCGCCGAACACGAATCCGTCGTCGTCCTGGAAGACGACCTGCTGGTGTCCCGGAACTTCCTCGACTTCATGGGTGCGGCCTTGGAAAAGTACCGCAGCCACGCCAAGGTCCTGAGCGTATCGGGGTATTCCTTTCCCATCGAACACGCCCGCGATTACCCGTACGACGTGTTCTTCGGGATCCGGGCGTCGTCCTGGGGATGGGCGACCTGGAAGGATCGCTGGGAAAAGGTCGACTGGACCTGCGCCGGCTACGAGAGGTTCCGTTGGAACCCGATCGCACGCTGGAGGTTCAACGCGGGCGGCTCGGACATGTCGAGGATGCTCGACCGCCAGATGGCCGGGAAGATCAATTCGTGGGCCATCCGGTTCTGCTTCCACCAGCATGTCCATGGCATGGTCGACGTGGTTCCGGTGGTTTCCAAGGTCCAGAACATCGGGCGCGACGGTTCGGAAGGCGAGAACTGCAACAACCTGGGGAATCGATTCGAGACGATCCTGGACGAATCCGGGAGCAGCCAGTTCCGATTTGCGGACACCATACAACTCGACAAAGCCTACTTGAGGCGATTCAGATCGCAATTTTCATTATCGGAGCGGATCAGATCCAAGTTGATGCGCTGGAAAAGGAGTCGTGACATCGGAATGGGCCAGGCTAGGAGCAGTAGGTGAAAGTCCTGGTCCTGCACAACCGCTACAACCTGCGCGGCGGCGAGGAATCCGTTTTCGAGGCGGAATGCGGCCTGTTGGAGCGCAACGGAATCGAAGTCCGCAGGCTCGAGTTCACCAACGCCGGGTTCGCCTCCGGGTGGAGGCGGATCCTCGCGCCGTTGGTTTCGGTGTTCAATCCGGTGTCCTTCCTGAAGGCCAGGCGGGCGATCCGCGAGTTCCGTCCCGACGTGCTCCATGTCCACAACCTGTTCTCCAACGCGACGCCCGCGGTGATCTGGGCCGCCTCGTCGGAACGGGTTCCCGTGGTGATGACGTTGCACAATTTCCGTCTGCTCTGTCCGAGCGCCACCCTCCTTCACGACGGGGAGATCTTCGAATCCAGCCTGCGCGCGTTCTTCCCCTGGCGTGCCGTGGCCAAAGGCGTGTACAGGGGCTCGCGCGCGCAGACCTTCGCGCTGGCGGCCAACCTGGTGTTCCACCGGCTGATCGGCACCTGGGGGCGCGTGGACCGGTTCATCGTGCTGTCCCGCTTCGCGCAGGAGAAGTTCGCCACCAGTCGACTTGGATTCCTGCGGTCCAGGTTCGTCGTCAAGCCGAATTTCGTGGCCGCCGGGCCTTTGCCGGATTCGCCAAGCCGCGAACGGTTCCTGTTTGTCGGGCGCCTGAGCCCGGAAAAGGGGGTCCACGTCCTCCTGGAGGCGGTCAAGGGGACGTCGATCCCCTTGGACATCGTCGGGGACGGTCCTCTGCGGTCCGAAGTGGAATCCGCCGCTGCGGCCAATCCGCATCTGCGCTACCTGGGCCCTCGCCCCCGCGAAGAGGTCGACGCCGCGATGCGAAGCGCCAAGGCGCTGTTGTTCCCCTCGATCTGGTACGAGGGCATGCCGATGGTCATCCTCGAGAGCTTTTCGGTTGGAACGCCGGTGGTCGCCTCGCGTCTTGGAACCATGGCGGAGCTCATCCAGGACGGGGACAACGGCAGGTTGTTCGAGCCGGGGGAGCCGGCTTCGCTGCGGTCGGCGGTCCAAGGCGTCCTCGGAAATCCGGAGGCCTGGGCTGCGATGTCGGCGGGCGCGAGGCGGTCCTGGGAGACGCACTACGCTCCGGAAACGAATTTCGTCCTGCTTCGGGAGATCTACGAAGGAGTGGTGCCGCGCTGATCCTGCTCGACGGGGTCGGGCAGGTTGGTGACCATCCAGGATTTCACCAGTCCCAGGACCCGTTCCGGAACGATGCGACTTCCCGGGAACAGGTGTTCGAGTTCCCGACGACTCAGGAGTCGCGTGTTTTCACAGGCGATGCGGGCTTCCAGCCAGCGAGGTTCTCGTCCCATGAAACCGCACCCGAACCGCTGGTGCAGAAAGGTTTTCAGCCACAGCGGAAGGAACTGGAAAAAGGGTACGTGGAAATGTGGTTCGACAGGGAATCTCCTTGCGGGGGTCTGCACGAAGTGGTACTTGCCGGCTTTGCGCACGACCTCGCTCACCGCCAGTTGATCGCGCAGGTTCCCGACATGCTCGATGGCCGAATTGGAAAAGACTAGATCGTAATTGGTATTCGGAAGATTGGCAAAAGAACGAATATCTCCGATGTGGGAATGGATTTTGAATGTGGTTTCCGTCTGATCGGAATCGAGATCGAAGTTTTGATTGATCAAATCAACGGAAGAAATCGAACCATCGGGAAGGAATTTTCCGTTGGCGATCCAAAATTCGCGCGTTCCGCCCAGATCCAGGATGCGCAGGCACCTTTTGTCGCCAACAAGTTTTGACAAAAGCAGCATTCTCTTGCGTCGCTGTTTAAAGGAGAATGACTCCTCGTTTAATCCTGGTTTTTGGAAATACGAGTCGAGTTTCAAGGTGGTGATCCTTCTTGGACGATTGAACGAAACGTAACATATTCGTGTTGAGCACGGAAACTTGACACGCAAGTGTTTTTTTTCTATTTAGATGAAATTATCATCTAACTTATCGCAGTACCCTCTCAATTATATGTGGGATCCCTTTTCCATAAGGCCAGGTTCAGCATGATCTCCGTCGTGATTCCTCTCTACAACAAGGCGCACACGATCCGCCGAACGCTGTCTTCGGTGCTGGCCCAGTCCTTCCAAGAGTTCGAAGTCGTGATTGTCAACGACGGTTCGAGCGACAACGGAGTGGAAGTGATCCGGGAGTTCACCGCCGACCCACGGATCAGGATCATCGAACAACCGAACCAAGGCGTGAGCGTGGCGCGCAACAATGGAGTCGAGGCGGCCAATTTCGACTGGGTCTCGTTCCTCGATGGCGACGACGAGTGGCTTCCCGACTATCTGAAGACGGTGGCGAAGGCCATCGAAACCTTTCCGTCCGCGGGAATGATCTGCACCGGCCGTTTCGAAAAAGCCCTCGGATCCGATGGCAAGGAAGCATCCAGCCACGTTGTGGTTGCCCGCAAATATGCCAACAAGATGCAAGCCGTGGAATACTTCGAAAATCCACATGTTTTTTCACATACAAGTACGGTTACAATAAAAAAAGACACTTTTTATCGAGCCGAGAAATTCCCGGTTGGCGTAAAGAGTCAGGAGGATCTAGCGTTTTTCTATTCAGCTGGGCTCGTTTCGAATGTCGTCTATTGTGGCTATCCTTTAGGGGTCTATTGGGGTGGTATTGTCATGCAGGCGACGAGTGGGCTGTCGATTCAAACTAGAATCGACTCGTTTTGCTTTAGAGTGAATCGAAATCACGATTTGTGGATTCGTCTTGAAAAGAAAAATAAAATGTACCCCATTTTTGAAAAATATGAAATACGAGCGCGAATGATGGGGTTGCTTAGGGGTAAAGATTGGTCGTCTATTGATTCTATCCAGAAAAATCTGGATCCAAGGTTGATTCGGACGTTCCCAGCCTTTGAGTTTTTTCTTTATCGGATCCATTCTCTATCGTGGCTCGGTAAGGCTTATATCTATTTTACCAAGCTGGTGTGGCGGATGCATGGGTTCCCGATTGTTGGGCAGCGCGGCTGATGTCTAGGAGCAGGAGTGGGATGTCGTCATGAGAAAAGTGACCATCAAGTCGATCAAGAGGCGCGTCAGGGGGCGGGTTGTGGCCTTGCTCAGGGAGTCGTGTCTCTATTATACCATTTACCCGGCTTGGTGGCGGATGATTTTTACCAAACCTAAAGGTAAAACTGGTGTTGTTCAGTATTTGGCAGCACGTCCGAACGCCGGCGCAGGGATAGGTCACCAGATCGCCAATTGGATTGCAGGGTATTGGTTTTCTAGAGTTTTTGACCTTGGCTTTGCTCATATTCCATTTTCGAACCCAAAATGGGAAGGGTTTCTTGGGTTTGGTAACAACGAAAATCGCCTTCAAGATTTGATTGAGAAGAAAGGTTACCGGCTGGTTCGCCTGCCGTTGTTTGCTGAGTTCGATGCAGGTCAAGTTGAGTTGATTCGTAAATTGATTCAGTCGCATGAAGGCGAAAAAGTCGTTTTTTTGTGTGAGCAAGACCAATTTTATCGCGACCAATTTGGGGTGATGAACGAGATACGTCAAAAATTCCATGCAGCGCAAAGCGGGAAAACGCCGAAGTTCTATACGGAAAAAGCCATTCATATCGCTCTCCATGTTCGAAGGGGTGATATTGCAGTGAGTCAGAATTCCGGGAACGCGAATCTGCAGATGCGATGGCAAAACGTGGACTACTTCGATCAGGTATTGCGGCAGTTGATCGATGCGATTCCTGCCTCCCAACCCTATCAGATTCATGTCTTCTCTCAGGGAGCACGCTCTGAATTCGCTCTGTTCGATCGGTTCCCGGAGGTGAAATTCCATCTGGAGAGCGATGAATTCGAAACCTTCCAACATTTCGCGGGTGCGGATGTTCTGGTGACGAGCAAAAGTTCCTTTTCCTACAAGCCGGCTTTGTTGTCCCGCGGACTCAAGATCTGTCCCAGGAACTTTTGGCACGGTTATCCTGCCGAGGAGGATTGGTTCTTGGTCAACGACAGCGGCGAACTGGAAAAGGACGATCTCGATCGCCTGAATCGTGAGCTGTCCAGGCGATTCCCGGTGGCGGGCTAAGCCGAGGAGGACCAATGGGGAAGATCGCCTACATCCTGACCGCCTACCAGGATCCCGAGCATTTGCGCCGACTTGTCGACGCTCTGGACGAACACGCGGACTTCTTCATCCATGTCGATGCCAAGGTGGACATCGGACCATTCTCCGAAAAACTCGCGGGACGTTCGAACGTGCACTTCACGGAACAGCGCTACCTGATCCAATGGGGCGGGTACGACCAGGTGCGTTCGCAGACCGAACTGCTGCGGTGCGCGCTGGCGACGGGAGAGGAGTATCTGCGGATCGTCTGCCTGAGCGGGACGGACTACCCGACCTGGTCGAACGCCGCGATCCGGAGCGAGTTCGAATCGCACCCGGGGCGCGAGGAGATCATCGGGCTGAACCTGGAAACCTGCGATTCGGCATCCCAGAAGGACAAGGTCTCCATCTACCACTTCGGACGGAATCTGCCCATCGCGAACCCCGCCATCCGCCGGATCTTCAGCGGCACATCGAGGTGGGTCATGCGGTGTTTGCCCTTCCGCAAGCCTGTCCGGGCCGCGATCGGCGGGATTCCCGGGTCTGTCCACTTCGGGTCCGACTACTGGGCTCTGGGGAGGGCTTGCGCGGAACACGTTCACGGTGTGCTTTCGGGCGATCCCGGTTTCGCGAAGTATTTCAAGACCGCGTTCGCTCCCAGCGAACTCTGCGTGCAGACCATCGTGTTCAATTCCCCGTACCGGGAGCGAGCGATCCTCAAACCCGGGCCCGCGTACCGTGGACTGTGGGAGCTGACCCCGCTCCACCATATCCGCTACGGCAAGCAGATCGCGGTGATGGGGCCCGCGGACATCGACGAGATCGCCGGGAAGCCCAAGATGTTCGTCCGGAAATTGTCTTCCACGAGCTCCGGCGGTCTTTATGGCCTTCTGGAAAGGCTCCGGAGCGAACGAGGCGGCGCGCCGGTGCCCGGGTTACTGGACTAGGAGAGTCCGGCTCGATTCCTCGTTGTTCAATCTGGACCTGAACAGGTAGATCCCCCGCGGAAGCGTGGCGCGGTCGAGCATGTATCGGTTCGCTCCGGTGCCGCGCAGATCCAGCCTCTTGGTTCCGTCGGGCTTGTAGAATTCGAGCCGATGGTCGATGCCGGCGGGAGTGGCGATCTCCAGGGCCGATGCATGGCTGCGCAAGGCGATGCCCGGACGCACGGCCTGGGAAACGCCGCTCGTGGGGGGCTGCGCCAATTTGTTCTGGTCGGCGATGAACGTGTAGTTGTGCCCCTTGAGCTGGCCGCCGTAGAAGTTGCAGGATCCTTGCTGGTAGGGGATCGGCGCGATGGTCTGCGAAGCGGTGGTCGTGCCGGGGTGGAGCACGACGGTTTCCCCTTTCTTCAGATCGATGTAGAGGAATCCGTCGCTGGAATCCTTGACGGTCATGGTGCGGTTGGCGGAAATCGAGATCGGCCGTCGCATGTCTGTCTTGATCCTGCAGGGCTCGCCGGCGAGGCTCTGGACACGGATGAGCGAGGTCGCTCCACTCTTGCGGATGCCGCTGACCAGGAAAGCCCCTTCGGCACGCATGGTGTGGAACACCGCGTCGTTCCAGGTGGTCGGGATCGCGGGAAAGACCCGGATCGCTCCACCCCAGCTCTGGAGCATCATGTCTTGCAGGCTGCGGGTCCATCCGAACGGGGTTTCCATGACGGGATTGTTCCCCTCCTGGTACATGGTGCTGGGGCGGTAGGTGAGGTACGCTCCGTGGTCAAGGTACTTGGTGAGCATCGTGTTGGCCTGGTTGCCTTCCCGCATGGTCGCGAAGAACGAGGCCGCGCCGGTGTAGGCATACGCGTGCCATTTGTTGGTCAGGCTGGTCCAGTGGTTCACG
>ENA-UPSM01004048-UPSM01004048.1-activated-sludge-metagenome-genome-assembly--contig:-NODE-4048-length-15821-cov-95.840733_pt1 | contig 15821 bp, 13 predicted proteins | sample MGYA00238181_ERZ773283 | MGnify/ENA primary metagenome ERZ773283 (study PRJEB29023, sample SAMN05720199) | activated sludge metagenome | isolation source: Anaerobic digester | place: Japan...
GTTCGTCATGATTTTATCATTCCTTTGAAAAAACTCGGAATAATGAGCGACGATTTCATAGCTCCGAATCTTGATTAGGACATTTCTATTTTGCTACATTAGGACATTATTATGTTGCTCTTACAATCACCCAGCCATAGCCCGAAAAACGGGGATAAGGTTATAATGAGGTAAACTCTGACTGAAATGGAAGGATTGCCATGGATTACCTCACCAATCCAAGCGCAAGGCGGTATCAGCGGTATCAAAAGAAGGGAAAAGACACGCATGCGTTGCAAAGATTTCAGCCAGCGACGCAGAAATCTCTTTTTTCAGTTGAAATGGGGGAAAGATTCTTACCACGGTTGAAGAAGATTGCGCGTGGTGCTGAAAGGCACCCCGCTGAGAGGCACAATACCGCACAAGAGGAGATCCTTGATGTCTGAAAATCTCAAAATCATCGTTCCGATGGCTGGGCTGGGCAGCCGCTTGCGTCCGCTCACCTGGAGCCGGCCTAAGCCGTTGGTTTCGCTAGCGGGCAGCACGGTGCTCGATCATATGCTGGCGATGTTCAAGACCATCCCAGACCCTGAGAGCACGGAATATGTGTTCATCATGTCGCCCGGTCAGCGGGAGATGATTCAAGCCCACATGCAAAAGTTTCATCCGGGGATGAAAGTGCATTACATTGAGCAGCCCGAGAAAAAGGGTCAGTCGGATGCGCTTTGGCATGCACGCGAATTCCTCCAAGGGCAAGTTTTGGTAGTTTTTTCGGATACGTTGATTGAAAACTCATTTGCCTCCCTGGACCAAGAAAAGATGGATGCAGTGGCATGGGTGAAAGCTGTGCCGGATCCACGCCGCTTTGGTGTGGCAGAGGTTGATTCGTTGGGCTTGGTGCGGCGCTTGATAGAAAAACCGCGTGATATGAACAACAACTTGGCAGTGGTGGGCTGTTACTACTTCAAGGAAGGGCAGCGCCTGACCGAGGCGATTGAAGAGCAATTCAAGCGCAATATCTCACTTAAAGGCGAGTACTTCTTGGTGGATGCGATCAACATCCTGCTCGAGAAGAAGCTGGTAATGCGCACCGAACAAGTCCAAGTTTGGTTGGATGCAGGTACCTCAGAAGCCTTGCTGGATACTAATCGCTATCTGCTCGAACATGGCCGCAGTAACGTATCCCAGCCGGTGTTCCAGGAGGATAATGTGATTGTACCTCCCGTATTTATCCACCCAGAAGCACGGGTCTCGACTTCAATCATTGGTCCCTTCGCCTCAGTGGGGGCAGGTGCGGTGATCCAAAACAGCCAAATCCGCGATTCGATTCTTAGTCCGGGCGTGCACATTACCAACACGCATCTGGAAGGCTCGATCTTGGGGCATGACGTGGTGATTAACGGATTGATGGGCAAGTTTAACTTGGGAGATAACTCCTGGGCTAATTGGTAGGTTAGGAGCAGTCAGTGGTAAAGGTGATGGGCATGCGTAAATCTTGGATTTTGAACAGCTCTCAACGTTTGATTTGTGATCTCAAGGTTGCCCCTACCCTCCCCTCCCCCAGCCAATACCGGGATTATTATTCTTTTCATCATTCTGGCTGGGGGAGGGATGGTTTTCGAGGAAAAGGGCAGCAAAGCTGCCCTCTTCCTCGAGCTCTTTCTCTCAGTGGAGTTCAGTTTGGCGCAATAGAATCGCTCAATAAGCATCAGCGACAGGAATCGCTAAGGCAGTATTTTAATACTCGCCCTAATGACCATACTAATATAAGTTTGCCCTTAGAAAGGCTGAATTACACTCAATCAATCTCAAGATATTGTCACAATATGAAAACTTATTTAAAGGAGAATGCATGACCAAAGAAGTACTGGCAAGACGCGTTTTAGAGCTGAAACCCTCGGGTATTCGTAAGTTTTTTGACATCGCCGCCACCATGGAGGATGTGATCTCCCTGGGGATTGGGGAGCCGGATTTCACCACTCCGGAGCCGATCATTCGAGCCGGCGTCGCTTCCTTACAGCGCGGAGATACCCACTACACCTCCAATCATGGCATCCTTGCCCTGCGGGAAGCTGTCGCTGAGCACCTGCAGGCGCTTTATGGGGTCACTTACAACCCTGCCAATGAAATTATCATGACGGTGGGCGTCTCGGAAGCGTTGTACCTGACCTTCACCGCGCTGCTCAACCCGGGTGATGAGGTCATCATCCCGACACCTTGCTTTGTCTCTTATCAAGCTGAGGTGAGCTTGGCTGGCGGCGTGCCTGTGGAGATCCCCACGCGGATGGAAGATGACTTCGAGCCGCGCCTCGAAGATATTGAAAGCGCTATCACACCGCGCACCAAAGCCATCTTTATTGGTTACCCCAATAATCCGACTGGTGCAGTCGCCTCGCGGGAGACTCTGCTGGCGATCGCAAACTTAGCCGAGAAGCATGACCTGTTGGTCATATCCGATGAAATTTACGACCGCTTGGTTTATGACCGCGAGCATGTCTGCTTTGCCTCCTTGCCGGGAATGGCGCCGCGCACTATCCTCATGGGCGGGTTTTCTAAAGCCTATGCCATGACCGGCTGGAGAATTGGCTACGTGGCGGCGCCTAAAGAATTTGTGGACGCCATGGTGCGCATCCACCAGTACACCATCATGTCTGCGCCGACCATCTCGCAATATGCTGCGCTGGAAGCCTTGCGTATTGGCGAACCTTATGTGCAGGAGATGCTGACGGAGTATGACCGCCGGCGCCAATTAGTTTGCAGACGGTTCAATGAGATGGGGCTGAAAACGAATACACCGCACGGGGCTTTTTACGTCTTCCCGGATATTCGCGTGAGTGGGATGGACGACGAGGAGTTTGCTGAGAAGCTGTTGCACGAGGAGCGCGTGGCTGTGGTGCCTGGGCGCTCATTTGGTGATGCCGGCATCGGGTTTGTGCGCTGCTCTTATGCCACCGACTATCACAGCCTGGAAATTGCCCTCGACCGCATCGAAGCCTTCCTCAAGCGGCACGCCAGCTGAGATGGAAAAGCGATATTTAATGTGACCACAGCGAAAAGCTGACCCTTTATTGCACATTAACATTCAGTATTAAGTTGACCCCTACCCTGCCCCCCCCAGATTGTGAGGAATTATTAAATCAGTAGGTCTTCACTGGTGGAGGGATGGTTTTCAAGGAATGGGGCAGCTTCGCTGCCCCGTTCCTTGAGATTCTTCTCCCCTCCCCAGCGGGTGTGGGCAAGTATGGCGCTTACTTTAGCCGCTGGGGAGGGGAGCTATAGGGGTGGGGCTTAAGGCTTAAACTCTAGATTCGTGAGAAGAGATCTGCGCTTCACGAATATATTATAAAGAGCGATATTATTTAGCTAAGAGTCCTTGACGGAATGCATGCAATGCATTAACGTTAACTGTGAAAATAGCCTGAGGAGAGCATGGCTGACCAAAGAAGATTCGATCACACAAAACGGGCACTCGGAGCGCTCCGAGCAGCCCGTATTCAATCTAATAAACACGGCATTATTAATTAAACCCAAAAGGAGAGAACATGGCAGGACAAATTAATGCGTTTGAAATAGCTCAGCAGCAATTCGATAAGGTGGCTGACCAGTTAGGGCTCGACGAACAAGTGCGTCAGATCCTGCGCTGGCCAGCACGTGAATTCCACATGCACATCCCGGTGCGCATGGATGACGGTACAATCCGCGTCTTCGAGGCTTTCCGTGTGCAACATAACGATGCGCGCGGACCGAATAAGGGCGGCTTGCGCTTCCACCCAGCCGAGACCATCGACACGGTGCGTGCCCTGGCGATGTGGATGACCTGGAAGTGCGCTGTCGCTGATATTCCCTTGGGCGGCGGTAAGGGCGGCGTGGTCGTTGACCCCGCGACCCTCTCGGTGGGGGAGAAAGAACGCCTGTGCCGGGCTTATGTGCGCACCATGTGGCGCAACATTGGCCCGCGCCAAGACGTCCCCGCGCCAGATGTGGGCAGTACCCCGCAAATGATGGGCTGGATGATGGACGAGTACTCTCGCATCACCGGGCAGTATACCCCCGGCGTCATTACGGGTAAGCCTGTGGGCGGCGGCGGATCGCTCGGGCGGACGGAAGCCACTGGCTTTGGCGTCATCTACACCGTGCGCGAGGCGATGAAGCACCTCGGCTTGGGTCCGGCAAAATGCACCGCTGCCATCCAAGGCTTTGGCAACGTGGCGCAATATGCCTCGATTGGTTTCACGGACACATTAGGCGGAAAGGTTGTATGTGTTTCCTGCTGGGATCGCGATGACAAGGTTTCGTATACCTTCAGCAAACCCGATGGCATCGACCCGCACTTCCTTAAGAGTATTACCGATCAGTATGGCACCATTAATAAGGATAAGGCTCGCGAAGCTGGCTATCAAGTTGAAGATGGCGGCGCATGGATTACTAAATCTGTAGACGTGCTCATCCCGGCAGCGTTGGAAGGGCAGGTGAACGCTGAAACCGTCAAATTGATTGATCCTCGGGTCAAGATATTGGCTGAAGCTGCCAACGGACCGACTACGCCCGAAGCAGATGTGGTGCTCAACGAACGTGGCATGTTTATTATCCCGGACTTCCTGTGTAACTCTGGCGGCGTGACCGTTTCGTACTTTGAAGGCGTGCAGAATGATATGAACTTCTACTGGCCGAAGGAAGAAGTGCTGGAGAAGCTCAATAATAACATGACCACAGCGTTTGACGCCGTGCTGGATATGTCCTTGAGCCAGAAGGTGAGCATGCGCGACGCAGCCTATATGGTCGCCATCCACAAGGTGGTGAAAGCGATGGAGCTGCGCGGCTGGATTTAAACCGAAATTTAGGGGAATGAAGAACTCAGCCCGGCCGTGAGGTCGGGCTGAGAAGATTAGCTAATTGTTCTAATTTTCAACTTTTTTAAATTATAACGGATTGCTTTCCAAATGTTGTATCTCGTGTAAAATCCCTTAAAAATTTTCTATGAAACTAAACAAAGCTTCCTAACTTTTTCCCGACTAGTCTTATTGTTTTTGAATATTTCGCTGTACTTCGTGTAGATTGGAGACCGGTAATAAATTGAAGTACAATTAATTATTATTAGATATTATTATTCTCATTTAGATGTAAAGAACATAGATTGCGTAATACATATTGGTAGTATAATATAAATAAACATAGCCTCGCATGCTGAAAATACGTCAAATTATCTATAATTATCAAAAAGGTACTGTAAAGATTATGATTAGTTAAGGATCAGGAGGGCATTATGAAAAAGTGGATTAGCTTAATCACTTTCGCATGTTTGGTAATGGCAGGTTGTGCACCATCGCAAGCAGATATTGAAAAAGCAATCTCATTAACAGAAACTTCTAGACCAACTAGTACAATGAGGGCAACTAATACACCGTTGCCGACTTCAACCAATACGCCGAAACCAACCAATACACCGACTATTACAAATACGTCAACAGTTACAAATACTCCAACAATCACAAATACGCCGACAATAACCGAGACACAAACACCAACTAAGACCCCAACAGCGACGCTAGCACCATATTACAAGACACAAACAGCAGTAGCTGCTTTTAAGGCGACAACATCAATATTTTCCCCCGTTGATAACAGAGAATTCATCACATATCCAGAGAATTACGAAGGAGATCTAATTAGGGTTGAATGCAGAGTTTTTAATGTTTTGAGTAAAGACCAATTCCAATGTTATATTCCTGGTACGTATGATGCATATTTTGTATATTCACTTGAAGTATTTAATGACATCTACGAAGATGATAGGCTGACCATTTACGGGGTAGGAGCTGGGGAATATTGTGGAACAAACGCGTTTGGCGGAGAGATCTGTCAACCTTTAGTAGTACTGGATTATTATGAGCACAACTAATTTCAAAATTTTTGATAGACAGAAGTTGTGAATGGCATAACTTATTATCTTAAGGATGATCCTAATATTAGATAAATAATCCTCTTCTACTTCTGAATTACCGATTTCACCAATCGATGATCAAACTCCATCCAGCAGCATATTTTGCGAGAATTGCTTCCTCCCCACACACAAACCGCCAAATCTGCACAATTCAGACACAGATAATTCCCCCAAGTTTACAATTCCCTCAAGTTAGCACTTTTTTATTCTGCGCTCATTTCGCCATTATCCTTTGACGGCGGGAACAACCCCCATCCTGCTGCCGTCTATAAATTGAGCCGGCGGCTTACAATGAAAGGAGTGACAGAATGAAAAAATTGACCGTGTGCTTGAGCTTTTTGCTCTTAGTCCTCGTGGCGGGATGCTCCCTCGTCCCAACGCCAACCGAAATGCCCACCAGCCTCCCGAGCGCTACCCAAGCCCCCACTGCTACCGCGACCTTGGCAGCGCCCACCGCTACGCTGGCTCAGAAAACGCCGTCCCAAATGCCCACTCTCTTCTTCAAGAAGACGCCGGCTGCATTGCCGGAGATTGTGCCCACCATTGTCTCATCAAGGAAACCCAACATTTCTATCTCATCTCTCTCACCGAATGGCGAGTGGCGCGCAGATTTGGCGGTGTATAACTGCATGCAAGTTGGCGATAGCGATAAAGTGGCTTACGATCAACTTAATATAGTGCACCTTACCGATATGAGCGCTGTGGTTGTCGATTTCCAGGTGCAAAACTGCGAAGGGACCGGTGCGCACGGCCTAGGGCCGTTATTTTGGTCATCCAACAGCCGCTATTATTACTACACTACCGCACGTGTGGGGCGCCCAGATGGCTGCAGTTATTGGCAACCCCCTATCTACCGCATCGATGTCAATTCTCAGACCAAGCGGCTTATCGGCGCCGGGGTCGTTTCACCCGATCAAAACAAGTTGGCAGCCTGGAATCATGGCCGATTAGAGGTGTGGGATATCAATGGTGATAAGTTAGCTACTGGTCCTGCTGTCTCCGGGCCTGAAGAGGGCCCGATTGCTTGGGGACCTGATAGTCAATCGATTGTTTATCTTCAATTTGATTCTTATTGCCCGCTTTCCGGCGCGTCTTATATTGAATTTCTCAATCTGAGCAATAGTCAATACACGACAGTGAGATATGAGGAGCCTACCTTCGGTAGCGTGCGTTGGGTAGATTTCGATAAAGTTATGTTGGTGGATGATGAAGGGAAAGAACACACCTTCGATATTGAAACCTGGAAAGAATTGCCCTAAGGATTTTAAGGGCATAGAAGCAAATTGAGCCGTTCTGCAGCTGGGCGAGGTTATAATACGCCTTCATGCCTAACCGTACCTCCCCAGCTACCCAGCGGCGAGTCGGGCAAGAGCAACGCACAGTCGCGAAGATGATCGCCCTCTACTGCCATGCGCAGCATCATACGCAAGGCAGCCTGTGCCCCGAGTGCGCCGAGCTCTCAGCTTACGCCCAGGCGCGCATCGCACGTTGTGCCTTCCTGCCCGATAAGCCCACTTGCGCCAAGTGCCCTGTGCATTGCTATCAGCCAGCCATGCGTGCGCAGATCCGCCAGGTGATGCGTTATGCCGGCCCGCGCATGCTGCTGCACGACCCCGTAGCAACTGTTCAACACTTAGCGCAGACCCTGCGCAAACCCAGCCCAGTAGTGCAGCGAGCCCTCGCGCGCAAAGCTGCCAAAGAGTAATTTACCAAGAGTTGTATAAAAATGGCCTAGTTTGTATACATCTTTTCCCAAATGTATACAAACTAAGCCTTTCAGTTTACATCTCTTCTAAGATGGATACGAACTTTACGCCTTAATCCCGCTCGCCGGTCTCCACATATTTTGTAAGTTCCTCAACGCTGAGGTCCGCAATGCCAAGCCTGTCCAGCGTGCGGCCCTTGCGCCAGTAGTCCGTATTATGCACAATGCACGCCAAGCGGATGATAGCGTCAATCGCACGCACAGAGACGCCGTAGCGTTGCCCTAAAGCTGCAATCGGCACCAAGCTCATCGGCACTTCTTCAAAGATATAGCGGTGTTGCAGCGTGGCTGGTGCTTTGATGCCGTAGTAGCCCGTCTGGTTGTGGATGGCTTCGAAAAGATCCGTGCCGCGGGCATCATAAGCCATTGCAAGCCACTCCAAGCCAGTGCGCGCGCGGATGCCTAACGAGGATGCTACTGTACAGCGTTCGCGGTCCACAGCTTCCAGCAGCCTTGCTACCGATGGAGAAACGCCATCGATGTAAAACTGGAAATCACCATGCGTGGTTTCAATCCAGCCGGCGTTGAGCAACGCGATGGTGGGGTGAAAGACAGCGCCCATGTTATTGAGCCCGGTCTTGAGCACGTTGCCGCCACTGATATATTGCGGGTAAACCGTGTGGACAGCTTCAAGCACTTTTTGGTTGGCGGTGGCAGGCAAAGCAGCCAATGGCACGGATTCTTTGATGCGGAAGATACGCGCTTGGCTGGGTCCTTCTGAGCGGCTGGCAAAGATGAAGGTCTCGGCTTCGGCAATAATCGGTTTGGCGGTGCAGCCGGATTGGCGCAGGGTTTGGTCGAACTCAATCGCGCCGCAGGTGCGCCCAGGGTGCAAGAGCACAATTTGGCCATCCTGCAGATATGGCGCCATAGATTGTGCGATATCGCGGTGGGCTGAGGAAGGCACCACCACCATAATCAAGTCGGCGCCATCCAGAGCAACTTGCATATTATCGGTGACCTTGGCAAGCTTGCCGAAGCCGTCCAAACCGTCCGGGTTGTCCAGGTCGATGCCACCACGCTCAGCGATGACTTCGATATTGGCGTATGTTCGGTTATAGAGTGTCACCTCTTTGCCCATCAGAGCCATATGCGCAGCCATGGCTTTGCCGCCATTGCCGGCGCCAATTACAGTATATTTCATGGGTTTATTCATATTAACTCCTTAGAGAAATTCTGCCAAGCGCTTACGCTCGGGGAGAGGTTGATTGGCAGCATCGATAGCTTCACAGCCGCCGTTGATAATGCGGGTTTGGATGCTGCCGCGCGCAATTTTGCTTGCGCGCAGGTGCGGCGCGTCCAGGATGCCCATGCGCACCGCCTTGCCCAAGGTAGCGGGGTCGGTGAGCGGGTCCTGCACTTCGTGGTCAGCCAGGCTGCGTATAGCCGAAAGCGTAACTTGGGCTTCAGCGATGAGATGGTCCTTGCGGGCTTGGATGGCTGGATCCGCGAGCATATCGGGCTGCCCTTTGAGGGCGTTCTCGATGGCTTGGCGCGCCATCAGGCTGGCGTCGATGACGTCATCAGCGGTGGCGGCGTGATGAGCTTCGGTATGCCCGACGATATGCACAATGTGGGGTTTGAGCGCCATCTGCAGGTAGATGCTGGCGGAAAGATGCGCGCGGGCAGCATTAGGCTCCAGCGGGTAGCTGAGCAAGCCGGTGCGTGTTTGCCGCCAGATATGGAAACTTTCGTCTTCTAAGTGGGCGATCATTTCCAGAATTGCCGCCATCTTAGCCACGTCCATCGCGTCGGAGGTGCCGGGCGGGCTGTTGAACATCATCTGGGCGATGTAATCCTGTACACCAAAAGCTTTAGCGTTATAGGCGGACAGGTACGCCGAGGTGACAAAAACTACGTCGGGGGCATCACGCATGCCCCAGTGGTGAGGTTCATTGAGCTCAACCGGCACTTGGCGCTCGCCATACCAACGCATCACTTGTTGGTGCAAGTCAATGGACTCTTCCAGGTCGTAGGGTCCGCGCCCGTCCATCTGATTGAACCAAAAGAGCGGGATGGCGCACCAGGCGTTGTGGATCGTCTCCATATAAAGCTCAGCTAAGCGAATAAAGTCATCTGTGCCGGAATAGGTGCGCATAAGCGGGTAGTTGCCACGGCGGGAGGCAGCAAATAGCGCATGGTAATCTTCCGCTGAGCGCACGGGCACGCCACCGGCGCCTTTGGCACGCGGGTTTTGACGCTCTGGGTGAAAGAAGTTTTCTTGTGCATCTTGGTCGATGCCTAAGGAAATCACGTCCAAAACGCGCGCTTCAGCGATTTTTTGGATTCCTTCCAAAGTTGCTTCCATGGTGGGCAAGCCAAAATGGTGCCGCAGGATGGGGTAAGGTGCCTTCCAAGCGATACGTTCGATGGTGGTTTGCGGGTAGTTAGCTTCGGTTTGCGGGCCGGCGCTTTCGCCGCGCAGGTAGGCTAAGATTTCTTCCGGCGGCTGGCTGCCATCAAACACACGCTCAAAAAAGCCTGCCATAGCCTCGGCTTTGGCTGCCACGGGTGGCGTGCCGCCAAAGACAAACTTGACGCCTTGTTGGCGCAGATCGTCCGCTGCCTCAGCAAACTCTGCCAACAAGCGCTCGCCCGTTTCGGGCGTCAGACGGTAAGAGACGCCCACCAGGTCGGCTTTTTCCTCGCGGGCAGCCTGTAAAAAAGTTTCAATGGGTACGGCTGGGCCCAAAAAGACGGTGCGCCAGCCGGCGAGTTCTGCCAAATGCAAAAAATTCATCACGCCCGCCACGTGGACACATTCCCCCAATGCTCCTGCCACTACGGTTTTCATACGATTTACCTCCAGTTCTATTGCGTTCAGCCCTGATCGGTCACAGCTCGTGACCCGAGTAAGACACACAGACCCCAGGGGTGGGGTAAGAAGCCAATTTAATCGAAGTGGATTTATTTTACCTGAATTATGCAGGTCGTTTTTTGCTAGGTTTCATCTATTGACAAATGTTAGCCATTCGTATGTATGACCCGTAAGGGTTTTACTCGGCTCGATTAAGATAGAATAGAGCAAAAGAAAGGATCTGAGCATTGTTGCTATGTTAAATGTGATTACCGTTGCAGAAGCTCAGCAGTTAATCGCCGAAAAATTTGGCCAGCTGCGTATGCCTGAGGAACAGGTGCTTCTGGAAGGCGCACTAGCACGTGTGCTGGCGCGGGATTGCCTCGCTACAGAGTTTGTGCCGAACTTTAACCGCTCTACGGTGGATGGCTACGCCGTGCGCGCACAAGACGTCTTTGGCTGTTCCGATTCCATCCCGGCGCTCCTCATGCAGGTTGGCGAAGCGAAAATGGGCGAGCATACCGCCTTTGCCATTCAAAGTGGGGAATGCGTCTACGTCCCGACTGGAGCGGAAATCCCAGTTGGTGCCGATTGCGTCATCCCATTAGAGGATACCGAGCCGCTTGGTGACGGTACCATCGCTGTGTATAAACCTGTTTCGCCAGGTACCAACCTTATTTTTCGTGGGGATGACGTTAAGCCAGGCGATTTGGTCTTGACGGCTGGCCGGCGGTTGAATGTTGCAGATATTGGGGCACTGGCGGCGCTCGGGCAAACCAAGGTCTGGGTGCGCCAGGCTCCGCGTATTGCGGTTATTTCTACAGGCGATGAGATCGTTGCCCCGGGAGAACCTTTGTCGATGGGCAAAATCCGAGATGTGAACGCAGCCATGTTGGCAGCGTTCGCTCACTCCACAGGCGCGGTAGCCGATTTTATGGGTATTATCCCGGATAGCATGGAGGCAGTGCGGGCTGCACTCCAAAATTCACTCGTCGGGCATGACCTCGTGCTGCTCACGGGTGGAACGTCGGTAGGAGTGAAGGATGCCGTCCCACAGGTAGTGGCTGAGCTAGGGGAGCTGATGGTGCATGGCTTGGCGGTCAAGCCAGGCAAACCGACGCTCTTTGGCCAGGTGCAAGGCAAACCCGTGTTTGGCTTACCGGGGAACCCCGTGGCAGCTTACTTTATGGCTTATTTGCTGGTGCGCCCACTAGTAGCTTTCATGCTAGGCACGCACTTTGGGGAGCGCAAAGTGAGCCTGCCTTTAGCGCGCAATGTGCCTTCCAACCACGGGCGTGAGGAATATGTGCCGGTGGTTATAAGTGAGGGCAAAGCTCAGCCGATTGCCAGCAAGTCTGGCTTGATCACCACGCTCGCCAATACCGACGGCTTCTTATGCATCCCACGGGATAAAGAAGGCTTGCGGCAAGGCGAACTCGTGGAAGTGACGCTTTTTGAGAGGTGATATGGCTTTCGAATATCTAACCAATGTGCCTTTGGAAAAGGCGCGCCAGGATTATTTGGATGCCCTGCTAGCCGCAGGGCTTACGGCACGCAGTGAAACGCTGCCAACCTTAGAAGCTGCCAACCGTGTAACCGCACGTGCTGTTTACGCCCGCATCAGCTCGCCGCATTACAACGCTTGCGCTATGGATGGTATTGCCTTGCAAGCCAGCCAAACCTTTGGCGCCACAGAAACGACGCCGGTGCGCTTGCCTACGGGTGCCTACCAGTGGGTCAATACTGGTGACCCGCTGCCAGAAGGCTGCGATGCCGTCGTTATGGTAGAAGACGTCGTGCAGGAAGAAGGCGCAGTTGTGCTCTATGAGGCTGCTGTCCCTTGGCAAAATGTACGGCAAATTGGCGAAGACATCAGCGCTGGGGATATGATCCTGCCATCCTTTAGCGTGCTCACCCCGGCTGCGATTGGAGCGCTGCTTGAGGCAGGTGTGCTCTCGGTAGAGGTGATCACCCAACCCATGGTTGGCATCATCCCGACGGGCAATGAGATCGTGCCGCCCACGGAAAACCCGCGCGAAGGCGATATTATCGAATCGAACTCAGCAATCTTTAGCGGCATGCTGCAGGAATGGGGCTGCGAGGTGCGGGTATATCCACCAGTAGGTGATGCACCAGACCTGATCGAGGCAGCGCTGCGCCAAGCCTTAGCGGAATGCAACGCCGTGGTGCTCAATGCCGGCTCTTCTGCCGGACGCAAAGATTATTCGGTGGATGCGATCCGCAAGGTTGGGGAAGTGGTGCTGCATGGTGTGGCAATCAAACCGGGTAAGCCAGCTATCTTAGCCTATGCCCAATCTGCGGATGACAGCCGCGTGCAGCCGATCTTAGGGCTGCCGGGCTATCCCGTCTCGGGCATCCTGGTGCTAGAACAGCTTTTCCGCCCTGTGATTGAGCAGCTGACGCGCCGTCTAGCAGCTAAGCCGCAATTCATTCAAGCGCAAATTACACGCCGGTTAACTTCATCCCTCAAATATTATGAATTTGTGCGCACGCGCTTGGGCAATGTGAATGGTAAAATCGTGGCAGTTCCGCTAAATCGAGGCGCAGGCGTGGTCACTTCCTTCGTAAAAGCGGATGGCATCATTCATATCCCGCAAAACACGGAAGGTTATGAGGCTGGTGAGTTTGTCAATGTGCAGCTGGTGCGCGACCTGGATGAGATCAACCGCACTTTAGTAATCACCGGCAGCCATGACCCGCTCTTAGATGAGGTAACCGATATCCTCAAGCGTCATTGGCCAGAAAGCTCGGTAGCTTCATCGCATGTGGGCAGCATGGGCGGCATTATGGCGGTCAAGCGCGGTGAGGCGCACCTAGGCGGCATCCACCTGCTGGATGAAGCCAGCGGCACCTATAACATCCCTTACCTGCGCAAGTACTTCCCAGAGGGCGGGGTGGTACTGGTGGAATGCGTGCAACGTACCCAGGGGCTGATGGTACCCAAAGGCAACCCACTGGGCATCAAAGAATTCAAAGATATTGTGGGCAAGCGCTACGTGAACCGCCAAAAAGGCAGCGGCACACGCATTCTGTGTGACTTTTTAGCTCGCCAAGAAGGCTTGGATACCAGCAGTATCCCAGGCTACGAGCGTGAAGAATACACCCATACCGCCGTGGCAGCAGCGATTGCGGCTGGCACAGCTGATGCGGGCTTAGGTATCCTTTCGGCTGCACGCATTTACGCTCTCGATTTTGTGCCCATTTGCGAAGAGCAATACGATTTGCTCGTCGCGGAAAACGCGATGAGCCTAGAAATGGTGCAGCGGTTGCTGGAGGTGCTGCGCGGGGAGGAATTCGCCCGCCGGCTCACCCAAATGGGCGGCTATACGCTGCATCATCCCGGGGAGGTGCGCCCATGGAACTAAGCCATACCGATGAACAGGGCAATGCCCGCATGGTGGACGTCTCAGCCAAAGGGGAAACCTTGCGCAAAGCCATTGCCAGTGCGTTTATCCGCATGAAACCGGAAACTTTGGCGCTCATTCAAAGCGGCGGCATCGCAAAGGGCAATGTGTTTGCCACGGCGCGTATTGCCGGCATCATGGCTGCTAAGCGCACACCCGAGCTGATCCCGCTCTGCCACTCCATTCCGCTCACCTTCGTGGGTGTGGAACTGGTGCCTGAGCCGCCGGATGGCGTGCGCATCACCGCCACCGTGGAAGCTATGTACAAGACTGGTGTGGAGATGGAAGCCCTGACTGCAGCCAGCGTGGCTGCATTGACGGTTTACGACATGTGCAAAGCTGTTGACCGCGGCATGCAGATTGAGCGCGTGCAACTGGAACATAAAAGCGGCGGCAAATCGGGCACCTACCAACGGAAAGAGCCGAGAAGCTGAGCCATCCCAACAGAGCTTTGCAGGAGGCAGACGGGTAAACACTTCATCGAACCATATCTTTGACCGACATAAGGTTATAATCTGAATTAATGTTAGATCAATTTGGACGCAATATTACCTACCTGCGCCTCTCGGTGACGGAACGCTGCCAGCTGCGCTGCACGTATTGCCGCGTGGAGGAGGGAATCTGCCCCAAGGCTAAGGAGCTTAGCCCCGCAGAGTACGAGCGCATCGTGCGCGCGTGCATGCAGTTGGGCATCCAAAAGGTGCGCCTGACTGGTGGTGAGCCGCTCTTGCGCAAGGACATCCTCGAGATTGTGGAGCGCATCGCGCAGCTGGAGGGCTTGCAGGACCTTTCCATGACCACCAACGCCCAGATGCTGCCCGGTAAAGCCCAACTGCTCAAGCAGGCTGGCTTGCGCCGGCTCAATATCAGCCTCGATTCGCTCAAACCTGAGGTTTTCCACGAACTCACCGGCGGCGAGATCAGGCTGGTATTGCAAGGGATGGAGGAAGCGGTGGAGGCGGGGCTGCTGCCCCTCAAGCTCAACATTGTGCTTGTGCGCGGCGTCAACGATGGCGAAATCGACGACTTTATCGCTCTGACGCGCGAGCACCCCATCGACGTGCGCTTTATTGAGCTCATGCCGATTGGCGACCATGGCGAAAATGCCGACCGGCGCATTTCTAACCAAGAAGTCTTGAATGCCCGGCCTTATTTGCAACCTCTTCCTGCCCGTTACCCAGGGCAGACCTCCGTAGACTATCAAGTTCCAGGTTACCGCGGGCGGGTGGGCTTCATCAGCCCCATTTCGCACCAGTTTTGCGCAGATTGCAACCGCATTCGCGTGATGAGCGACGGCACCTTGCGCCCATGCTTGGGCGTGGACCGCGAAATCCCGCTCACCAGCGCCTTAGCGCGGGGCGATGAGGCTCTGCGAGAGGCGATTCAAACGGCCATTTTCAAAAAGCCGGCTGCGCATCGCTTCGAAAGCTGTACTTTTGCGGAGCGCAACATGAGCCGCATTGGAGGATAAGTTTTGGCAAAAGTTTTATCGGTCAATATCAGCACTGAAACCGGCACGATCAAGCACTCTGTGCCCCAGGCTATTTTTCGCGAGAACTATGGCATCGAAGGCGATGCTCACGCCGGCGCTTGGCACCGCCAAGTGAGCCTGCTGGACCAACGCAGCGTGGAGAAGATGATTGCACGCGGCGCAACGGGGCTCGTGCCCGGCATCTTTGCTGAGAATATCACCACCGAGGGCATCGAGCTCTACGCTCTGCCGTTAGGGACGCGCTTACGCATAGGCTCGGTGGAGCTGGAAGTGACCCAGATTGGCAAAGAGTGCCACGCCCATTGCGAGATCTACCAACAGGTAGGGATGTGCATCATGCCCAGCGAAGGCATCTTCACGCGCGTGTTGCAAGGCGGCGTTGTGCAGGCTGGGGATGAGGTGGTGGTGTTGCCCAATGCCCG
>ENA-UPSM01004049-UPSM01004049.1-activated-sludge-metagenome-genome-assembly--contig:-NODE-4049-length-15820-cov-6.980653_pt1 | contig 15820 bp, 17 predicted proteins | sample MGYA00238181_ERZ773283 | MGnify/ENA primary metagenome ERZ773283 (study PRJEB29023, sample SAMN05720199) | activated sludge metagenome | isolation source: Anaerobic digester | place: Japan...
GGCGGCCGGCGGCGGGGGGCCGCGGAGCAGCCTGGTCAACCTCGCCGAATACCTGCTGCGCATCTGGGGCCCGCCGGTGCCGAAGCGCAAGCCGCCGGCCTGACCCACGGGCGGCGGGACGGGCGCGCCTTCCGCCGCCGGCGCAATCAGCCCGCCTTGCGAACCAGGATACGCGAGTTGCGCGCGCTCTCCTCGTAGGCCTTCAAGCGCGCCTCGGGCAGGATCTCCTTGGTCGCCTCCGCGAAGCCGCAGACGCCGGAGAAGAAGGCGAAGCTCTGGGTGGAGAGGGCCACCACCTCGGTGGCGCCGCGCTGCTGGGCTTCGCGGCAGGCGAAATTCACCATCTTTTTGCCGAGCCCGCGGCCGTGATAATAGGGCACGACGTAGAGGGAACCGAGTTCGGCGAACTGCGGTTTGTCGGGGTAGAAGGCCAGCGAGACGGTGGCGACGAGGTTCTCGTCGATCTCGTAGACGAAGAACTGGTCGATGTTCTTCTCGATCGCCTGCTGGGTGCGGTGGACGAGCTCCTCGCGCTTCACGGCGTTGCGCAGGAGGTTGTAGATGGCACGCACGTCGCGCCGGGTGGCGCGGCGGATCTGCTGGTAGTCGTTGCCGTAGATCAGGGTGCCGACACCGATGTTGGAGAAGATCTCGTTGATGAGCCCGTCGGGCAGTTCGCCATCGACGAGGTGCACGCGGGGCACGCCGGCGAGGATGGCGGCGACGGCCTGGCGCGCCTTGCTGGCGAGGCGGCCGGCGACGGCGGCGGGATTCTTCTCGAGGAGTGCGGCGAGCACGTCGACGGGGACTTCGCGCCGGATCTCGCCGTCGATCGCGAGGCCGGGCGCCTGGGCGAGGAACACGATCTTGGTGGCGCCGAGCGCCTCGGCGACCTCCCGGGCGAGGAGATCGGAGTTGAGCCGGAGGGTGCGGCCGTCGCGGTCGAAACCGATCGGCTGCAGGATCGGCACCGCTCCGTGCTGGATGAGCTGGAGGAGGAAGTCCTTGTCGACGCGGTCGACGCGGCCGGTGAAGAGCAGGTCGGTGCCCTTGAGGATGCCCATGGGCACGGCGCGGACGGCGTTGGTGATCGCGCATTTGAGCCCGGCCTGGGTGAGGCCTTCGAGGATCTGGTGCGAGACGCGCGAGGAGGCGCGGATGGCGAGATCGAGCGTGGCGGCATCGGTCGCGCCTTCGCCGGTGTCGTCGCTGATCGGGATGTTGCGCAGCGTCGACAGGTCGCGGATCTGGCGGCCGACGCCGTGGACGATGACGACCTTGATGCCGAGGCTTTTGAGGACGGCGATGTCGAGCAGGATGTTGGCGAAGTTCTCGTCGGCCACGACGGCGCCGTCGACGGCGACGACGAAGACCTGCCCCTGGAAGCGCGGCACGTATTTCAGGATACCGCGGAGGTCGGTGGGCTTGATGGAGACGGGGTTCGGCGGCGGCAGGCCTGAGGTCATGGCGGAGGCTTTCTCGGGGATTCGGGGACGGGGGTCAACCGCGGGGTCCGGGGGAAGGGGAGGCGCCGGCGCCCGCGCGGCGATGCGGCCGGGGGGATCTCCGGGATGTGGATGCCGGGCGGGGCGGGGGGGCGGCTACTCGACGTTGGCGATCTGCTCGCGGATGCGCTCGAGCTCGTTCTTGCACTCGATGACGAGCTTGGCGATGGCGAGGTCGTTGGCCTTGCTGCCGGTGGTGTTCACCTCGCGGCCGAGTTCCTGGAGCAGAAACTCGGTCTTGCGGCCGATCTCGCCCTCGGCGCGCAGCAGGGCGTCGAGCTGGTCGAGATGGCTGCGGGCGCGGGTGATCTCCTCGGCGATGTCGCAGCGGTCGGCGAAGAGCGCGATCTCCTTGAGGACGCGTTCGTCGCTGAGGTCGATGGCGAGGCCGGCGTCGCGCAGGCGGCGCAGGAGATTCTCGCGATAGCCGGCGGCGATCAGGGGCGCGCGGGCGGCGATCGCCTCGAAGTGGGTGCGGATCAACGCGACGCGGGCGAGCATGTCGGCCTGCAGGGCGGCGCCCTCCTTGGCGCGCATGGCGCCGAAGCCGGCCAACGCCTGATCGACGAGGGAGAGCAGGGCGGGCTGGGCGTCCGCGGCGGCGGGCAGGTCGTGGTTGTTGCGCAGGCTGGCGGCGATGCTCCAGAGCAGGGCTGCGTCGGGGGCGAAGGGGATGCCGCGTTTCGCGGCGAGGGCGGCGAGGTGGTCGAGCGCGCGGCCGAGCGTGGCCTCGTCGGGCAAACCTTCGGCGCGGCCCTCGGGGGCGCGCACGGAGACGGCGACCGAGATGCGGCCGCGTGTCGCCACAGTGCGGATGCGGTCGGCGACGGCGGTCTCGAGCTCGCGCCACTCGTCGGGCAGGCCGATGGCGATCTCGATCCCGCGGCGGTTGACCGCGGAGATCTGGACGGAAAGTTCGTGGCCGGCGAACGGGGCAGCGGCTCGGCCGAAGCCGGTCATGCTTTTCATGGGAGTGGTAACAAGGAGACAGGAGCGGGGGCTGACAAGGGCAGAGCTCCGCGCTGGCGGCGGCTCCGCGGCGGAGCGACGGGCGGCAGACCCGGTTTCTACCCGGAGCGCGCGAGCAACGTGTCCGCGATTTCGGTGACGTCGCGCAGCAGGCGCTTGGCGCCGGAGAAGTCCGCCCGCCGGCTCAACGGGGTGGGGATCACCCAGCAATCGATGCCGGCGGCGCTGGCGGCGGCGAGCCCGCGGGGGGCGTCCTCGATCGCGACACATTCGGACGGCGCGAAGCCGGTGCGGGCGATGCCGGCGAGGTAGGGATCCGGTGCGGGTTTGCTCTCGGCGTAATCTTCGGAGGTGAGCACGAAGTCGAAGAACTCAAGCAGGCCGGTGCGCCGGTGGATGGTCGCGAAATGGTCGCGGCGGGAGCTGGTCACGATGCCCATCGCGAAGCGGGGACGAAGCGCGGCGAGTGTCTCGCGGACCCCCGGGATTGTGAGCGGTTGTTGCTCGAGATGGGCCTGGTAGAGGGCGTTGCGGCGCTGTCGGAGATCCTCGAGGTCGGCGGCACCGAGGCCGCGGGCCGCCGCGAGCGGAGCGATGCCTCCGGAGCTTGCGAGAAAGTGTTCGAAGTAGAGCGTCTCGGTGAGTTCGATGCCGATTCCGGCAAGGACCTCGCGGGTCGCGTGGAAATACCAGCGTTCGGTGTCGACGAGCACGCCGTCGTTGTCCCAGAGGATCGCGCGATAGGGCATGGCGCGAGTGGGGTAGCGGCTTCCCGCCGCGGCGCAAGAGCTGCGGGTGCGGAAGGGGGGCGACGGCGGGAGAGCCTGGCGCGGCGGTTGAGGCCGGTGGGGCGTGTCGCTGGTCCGGCAATCGTGCGGGTGCACGGTGGGGGCGCGGTCGAAACCGCTGACGTTCGCGCCGGCCCCGGTGCCGCTGATCGTGGGCGCGGCCTGGGCCGGGGAAACGTTGCCGCCTGCTGCCGACTTGGTTCGGAGATGCGCCCGGGCGGCGGCGGCCGGCGGGCGCGAGCGATCGCGCTGGCTATTTCGCCGTCTCGCCGAGGATGGCGGCCACCTGCTGCACGTCCTTGTCGCCGCGGCCGCTGAGGTTGACGATGACGATCTTGTCCTTGGGCAGCTCGGCGGCGCGCTTGAGGGCGAAGGCGACGGCGTGGGTCGACTCGAGCGCGGGGATGATGCCTTCGAGGCGGGAGAGCAGTTGGAAGGCGGCGAGGACCTCGTCGTCGGTCGCGTAGGCGAACTCGATGCGGCCGCGCTGCTGGTAGAAGAGGTGCTCGGGGCCGACCGCGGCGTAGTCGAGACCCGCCGACACGGAGTGGGTGAGGTCGATCTGCCCGTCGGCGTCCTGAAGGATCAGGGTCTTGCAACCCTGGAGGACGCCGAGCCGGCCGCCGGCGAAACGCGCGGCGTGTTCGCCGCGTTTGATGCCGCGGCCGCCGGCCTCGACGCCGGTCATGCGGATGCCGGGCTCCTCGAGAAACTCGAAGAAGAGGCCGATGGCGTTGCTACCGCCGCCGACGCAGGCGATGAGCTCGTCGGGCAGGCGGCCCTCGCGCTCCATGATCTGAGCACGGGCTTCCTGGCCGATCACGCGGTGGAAATCGCGGACCATCTTCGGGTACGGGTGCGAGCCGTAGGCGGTGCCGAGCACGTAATGGGTCGTGCGGACGTTGGTGACCCAGTCGCGCATGGCCTCGTTGATCGCCTCCTTGAGGGTCTTCTGGCCGGCCTCGACACCCACCACGGTCGCGCCCATCAGGCGCATGCGGAAGACGTTGAGGGCCTGGCGCTCCATGTCGACCGAGCCCATGTAGACGACGCATTCGAGGCCGAACTTCGCGCAGGCGGCGGCGGTGGCCACGCCGTGCTGGCCGGCGCCGGTCTCGGCGATGATGCGCTTCTTGCCCATGCGGCGGGCGAGGAGGACTTGGGCGAGGGCGTTGTTGATCTTGTGCGCGCCGGTGTGGAGGAGGTCCTCGCGCTTGAGGTAGATCTTGGCGCCGCCGCAGTGCTCGGTGAGACGTTCGGCGAAATAGAGCTGGGTGGGGCGGCCGGCGAATTCCTTGAGGTGGTGCTTGAGCTCGGCCTGGAAGGCCGGATCGATGCGCGCCTTGTCGTACTCGCGCTCGAGGTCCTGCAGGGCCGTCATGAGCGTCTCGGGCACATAGACGCCGCCGTAGGGGCCGAAGTGGCCGGCGGCATCGGGCAGGGAATTGCGGTCGAGTGAAGCGGGCGCGGTGGACATTGCCCGCGAAGCGAAGGGGAGCGGGCCGCGCTTGGCAATAGCGACGACCGGCTCGAAGTGGGCCCAATGAAGTGCAGGGGGGCAGGGGGGCCGGCGCTGCGGTCGGTGGACTACGGCACGTGCGTGGTGTGGCGAGCGGCTCGACCGGGCAGGTAGGCAGAGTTGATCTGGGGGAGAGCCCCCGGACCGGCACAGGCCTGCGGGTGCCGACTGTCGGGAGCCTCGGCATTTGTCGGCAACGGCTGCCGCGAGGTGTCCGGCAGGTTCTGCCGGATGTTGGGGGTCGTGTTTCGCAAGAAACCGGTAAACAACGGTATGCGACAGTGGCACTGGCTTTGCATCAGGGAGCCAAAATGCAAGCCCAGGGTCGTAGAACACAGCCCGAGGCCACCGCCTCAACTCCCGTCGCCGCCGGTTCCTCGTATCGTTTTCTCGTCCGCTCGGCCGAGGAGGCGGTCGGGGCTATTCGCGGTCAGCTGGGCGAGGACGCTCGTGTGGTTTCGGTGCGGGCGGTGAAGGCGGGCGGAGTCGCCGGCCTGCTGGGTGGCACCCGGTTGGAGGTGATCGCGCAAGTGCCGCCGCCCGCGGCGCCTGCTCCGGTTGAGACTCCCCGGGAACCCGATACGTTCGGACCTGTGAGCACGGTGCCGCAGGCAATCCCGACCCGGCGAGCGGTGACCGTAGGGGCCACCTATGCCGAAGCTTCCACCGAGGCCGTGACGCCGCTGCCGGAGGTCCCCGACACCGCGGCGGGCGCCGGGGCCGCGGCCCGCCGTCTGCCGCCGCCCCAACGGCTCGAGGCTTTGCTGCGCCGCTCCGGTCTCTCGGAATCGCTGATCGCGCGGTTGCATGCGACCCGCGGCTGGCCTACTGGCGGTCCGGAGCAACCGCTGCATCAGGGCCTCACCGCCGTGGCCGGTCTGATCCGGCAACTGGCCGCCGATGTCGCCCTGCGTCCGCTGCCGGCGCGCACGGCCTTCGTGGGGCTGCCGGGCGGGGGCACGACGACGGCCCTGTGCAAGTGGCTTGCGGCGGAGGTGTTCTCGCGCGGGCGCCGCGGAGTGGTGGCCAGCGTGGAGTTCGACCGGCCGAAGGCGGCGGAGGATCTGGCGGTGTTCGCCGAACTGCTCGGCGTCGACTTCGCACGACAGGTGCCGGCGGCGGGACGCCCGGTGGATCCGCAATTTTGCTACGTCGACATGCCGCCGCTGTCGCTGACCCGGCCGGAGGAGAATGCGCGCCTGCGCGCGTTCCTCGACGAGCAGCAGCTGCCCGGCCGCGTGCTGGTGCTTTCGGGACTGCTCGACAGCGCGGTACTGCGGTCGGCCTGCGCGGCCGGCCAGGAGCTGGGCTGCACGCATGTGGTCTTCACCCAGCTCGACGAGCTGCCCCAGTGGGGCAAGCTCTGGGACTACCTCATCGAGGCGCCCCTGGCGCCGTTGATGGTGACGCTCGGTCCGAGCCTCACCGACGAATGCGAAACCGATGTCATCGGCGCGGTCCTGCGCCGGACCTTTCCGTGGAACTGACCCCCATGCGCTACGCCTTCCTCATCGGTGGTTTCGTCGGGTTCACCCTCGCGGCGTTGGCCGGGTTTCTGGCCGACCGCCCGGGCGAGATCGTGTTCCGCGATGCGGCGATCAGCTGCCTGGTCGCGGCCTTCCTTTTCCGGTGGTTCTGGTCGGTGGTGATCAAGGCCTTCATCGAGGCCGCGCACCAGCGCCGTCAGCAGGCGGCCGCCCAAGCAGCGAAGGCCGACGAGGAAGCCGCCGCGCCGTCCGGTACCCCTGCCCAACCCTGAACCGCGTCTGAATCATGAAAACCGCCCCAGGTCCCGCGAAGAAATCGCCGCCGCCCGCCGCCCCGGCCTCCTCCTTGCCGCCGAAATCCGCCGCCGCCGCCGTCTGGCGCACCTACCAGGGAGTCGAGAGCAGCTCGCTCGATGAGAAGGCGCTCACGGAGCGTTACCTGCCGCTGGTCCGGTCGGTCGTCGATCGTATCTGGATCAATCTGCCGCCGCACATCGAGGCGGAGGACCTGTACAGTGTCGGCATCCTCGGGCTCATCGCCGCGGTGAAGAACTACGACCCGAAGCAGAACAACACCTTCGCCGCCTACGCCAGCCGCCGCATCCGCGGTTCGGTGCTGGACGAGCTCCGGCGGCTCGACTGGCGTCCGCGTCGCGCCCGGGCGAAGGCCCGCCGGATCAAGGAGGTCATCGCCGAGATCGAGCAGAAGAACGGGCGTCCGGCCACCGACGAGGAGGTGCGCAAGGTGCTCGGCATCTCGACCAAGGAGTACGCGAAGTGGCTCGAGGAGGCCAAACCCGCCTGTTTCCTCGCGCTGGACCAGTCGCCCGACGAGGAGGGCGGCGAGCGTTCCAGCCTGCACGAGATCATCGCCGACGACACCGACGTGCTCGCCCGCGACGACATGGAACGGCGCGAACTGCAGGAACTTGTCGCTCAAAGAATCCGGCAACTGCCCGATATACCGCGCAAGATCCTCGCGATGTATTACCACGAAAACATGCGGTTGGCGGAAATCGCCTCCGTGTTCAACCTCACCGAGTCCCGCATCTGCCAGATCCACGCCCAGACGATCATCGGGCTGCGCGGCTACATCCAACGCGTGCGGGAACAATAAACGAGGCCGACCACTATGATGTTGCTGGTCGGAATCCTGATCGTGTTCGGAGCCACCTTGGGTGGCTTCATGGTGGCCGGTGGCAACCCGCTGCTGCTGCTGCACATCTCCGAGTTCATCGTGATCGGCGGCATCGCGCTCGGCCTGATGGTCATCGCCAGCCCCACGCACGTGCTCAAGGAGATCATCGTGAAGATCAAGGGGGCGATCTCCGGCGGGCACACCGGCAAGGACGAGTACATGGATCTGCTCAAGCTGCTCTACGAGATCTTCCTGCTCGGGCGGCGCAGCGGCCTGATCGCGCTCGAGGGCCACATCCTCGAGCCGGACAAAAGCACCATCTTCACCAAATACGGCAGCTTCATCGGCCACCCCGAGCGGGTGGAGTTTCTGTGCAACGGCCTGCGGCCGGTGGTCGACGGCAAGATCAAGCCCGACCAGCTCGAGGCGCTGCTCGAGGTCGAGCTCGATGCGAAGGCCAACGAGGCCGACGAGCCCGTCCACATCCTGCAGTTGGTCGGCGACTCGTTGCCGGGCGTGGGCATCGTCGCGGCGGTGCTGGGCATCATCAACACGATGGCGGCCATCTCCGAGGGGCCCGAGGCGGTGGGCGAGAAGGTCGCCGCCGCGCTCACCGGCACCTTCCTCGGGGTGTTCAGCGCGTACGGGATCATCAATCCGCTGGCGATGCGCATCAAAGCCAACAACGCCAACGACGACAAATATTTCCGCTGTATCCTGCAGGCCGTGTCGGGCTTCGCGAAGGGTCTGGCGCCGCTCATGGCCGTCGAGGTGGCGCGCCGCTCGCTCGACAGCACGGTGCAGCCCGGGGCCGACGAACTCGAGGCCATCCTCAAGGGCATGCCGCCGGCCAAGTAGGCCCGGCCGCGGAGGAACCAGCCATGGCGAGAAAGAAGGATGCCCACCACGGCGGCGCTTGGAAGGTCGCCTTCGCCGACTTCATGACCGCCATGATGGCGCTGTTCCTGGTGCTGTGGATCTCCGCCCAGGACCAGGAGATCCTCATCGCGACCTCGCAGTATTTCCAGAGCCCGTTCAACTCGCCGCTCGACAACACCAGCGGCGTGCTCCCGTTCCAGTCCAACACCACGCCCCAGGGCGACGACAGCGGGTCCTCCGGCAAAAGCCCGGCGGCCATCGACCTGAACGCCATGCAGGCGCTCGCGCGCGAGTTCTACCGCCTGCTCAACGTCTCCGAAACCGATCCCAACAACCCGATCAAGGTCGAGGTGACCAGCGACGGCCTGCGGGTGACCCTGTTCAGCGGCGGCGGCCAGCCGCTGTTCGTGCGCGACTCCGACACCTTCACCGAGTGGGGCGATGTCGTCATGCAGAACCTCGCCTGGCTCATCGACCGCCAGAAGTTCCGGATCGTCGTCGAAGGTCACTCCCGGGCGGGCGTCGCGAGCCCGAAGGAGGGCTACACCGATTGGGACCTGTCGACCGACCAGGTGCAGGCGGTGCGCCGGTCGCTCAACTACTACGCCGTCGATATGTCGCGCTTCGACCGGCTCAGCGGTTTCGGCTCCACCCGGCCGTTGCCCGGCGAACAACCCGATTCGGCCCGGAACCAGCGCATCGTCATGAGTCTCTCGATGGCCAGCCGCCCGTCGGACGCCCGCGACCAGTTGCGGGCGCCGGAGCGGGCGGCGAATGGACCATCGGCCCCAGCCCCCTGATCTCCCGTGAAGGACTTCCTCCAGAACCGCCCCCGCGTCTCCTCGCCCTCCGGTGCCAAGCCGGCCAAGGGGACGGACCTGCCTCCGCCGGTGTTCGATGCCGCCCTCTTCGGCGCCATGGCGACCGGGCCGGGCGACGGCGGCGGGCACGACGCCACCGTCGAGGCGATCAAGGAGGGCGACCGCGTGGTCAAACTCATCGTCACCTGCCGGTGCGGGGAGAAGATCGAGATCCTCTGCGCCTATGCGCCGGGGCAGCGCTGAGCCGGATACGGCCCGCTCCGGGCCGACGGCACGAGCGTCGCGAGGCCGGCCCAACGGGGCGGGGCCCGGGTGTCTGGACGGCCCGATACGCACGCGCGGCCGGTCGGTGCGCGTCTCGTGCTTGGTCCGCTTCGGCAACACCGCCCCCGGGTCGGCACAACCTGCCTGAAGTCCACGGAAGACTTTTCCGGGGTGGGAGAGGGGCAATTCCAAGATGCTGGACCGCAGCGAGTAGGGACTCTGGCACACGGACTGCAATTGCGTGGCCGATGAACATCGGTCTCTACCTCGGAGCCTCGGCCTTGGGCGCGCTGGAACGTTGGCAGGCGGCGACCTCGCACAACATTGCCGCCAGTGGCACGCCCGGTTTCCGGAAGCAGGAAGTGGGCTTCTCGACGCAGACCGCCGGCGCGATGCCCACGGGGGCGACCGGCGCCAGCGCGGCTCGCCCCGTGCAGTTTCCCTCCAGCAACGTCTCGGTGAGTTTCCAGCCCGGCCAATTCATCGGCACCGGCCGCGAACTCGATGTGGCGATCCGCGGCGACGGCTTCTTCGAGGTGCAGACGCCCGACGGCGAGCGCGCCTACACCCGCTCCGGTAGTTTCTACACCAACACTGACCGCACCGTGGTCGACGCGCAGGGCAATCTCCTGCTCGGGGAGGGCGGGGCACCCATCCAGTTGCTGCCCGAGGGCGGACCGCTCGCGATCGCCGCCGACGGCACCCTCTCGCAGGGCGGCCAGCAGATCGGGCGGCTCACCATCCAGCGATTCGCGGACACGCAGGGACTCACGCCGCTCGCCGGCGGGCTTTTCGCCGCCAACGGCCAGATGCCCGAGACCGTCGAGAACCCGGAGCTCATGCAAGGTTCGCTCGAAACCAGCAACGTGCAGCCGGTCGGCGAGATGGTGAACCTCATCCAGGTCTCCCGCGCCTACGAGGCCGCCCAGAAGGTCATCACCACCCGCGACGATCTTCTCGACAAGACCATCCGCGCCGTCGGCTGACCCTCCTCCCTCCGTCTGAGCCCCCGCCGCCTCTCCGCCCACCGATTCGCCTCCGGCCCGCCACCCCGAACGCCATCCCAGCATGAATGTCGCCCTCTACTCGTCCGCCACGGGCATGCAGGCCCAGCAGCTCAACCTCGACACGATCGCGAACAATCTCGCGAACGTGAATACGACGGGCTTCAAGAAGTCCAAGATCGAGTTCCAGGACCTGCTCTACCAGCAGTCGCGGCCCGCCGGGGCCGACGGCGGGGCGGGCAACCTCGTGCCCTCCGGCACCCAGGTGGGCGCCGGTTCGCGGGTCGTCTCCACCGCCAAGGTGTTCACCCAGGGCACGCTCTCCCAGACGGGCGAGAAGCTCGACATCGCCGTCCAGGGCGAAGGTTTCTTCGAAATCCAGCGGCCCGACGGCACCAGCGCCTACACGCGCGACGGCTCGTTCAAGCTCACGTCCACCGGCCAGGTCGTCACCAACGACGGCCTGCCCGTGCTGAGCGGGTTCCAGCCCATCCCGGTCGGCGCCACCTCGATCTCGGTCGCCACCACCGGCGAGGTCACGGTGAGCACGCCCACCGGCACCACCAACTTCCAGATCCAGCTGGTCCGGTTCGCCAACCCCACCGGTCTCGAGAACGCCGGCGGCAACCTCTATCTGGAGACGACGGCCAGCGGCACGCCCGAGCTGGGCAACCCCGGGGTGCAGGGCTTCGGCACCACCATCCAGGGGTATCTCGAGGGCTCCAATGTGAATGTCGTCAACGAGATGGTCAGCATGATCGTCGCCCAGCGCGCCTATGAGATCAACAGCAAGGCCATCCAGACCTCCGATGCGATGCTGCAGGAGATCAACAACCTGAAACGCTGATGCACTCCGCTTCCCGATTGCTCCGTCCGTTCCTTGCCGGCGCCGCACTCGCGGCGACGGTCCTGGCCTGTGGTGCCGCCCCTGCGACGGTCGCCCCGCAGGATTTCCTCCCGCAGGTGGGCGCGCAGCTTGCGGCGCATTTCGCCCCGACCGGCGAGTTGCAGCTCGAGTTGCTGCGCGCCTGGAAAGCCCCGGTCGCCCCCACCGGCGAGTGGGAGATGGTGGTGGTGTCCCCACCACCGGTGCTCGCCAACCAGATGATCGTGCGGGTGCGGCTCACCGCGGGCGGGACCACGCTCGGCGAGTGGAATCTGCCCCTCGAGGGGCACCTCTGGGGCGACGCCCTGGTCACCCGCCAACCGGTCGCCCGCGGAGCCTCGATCGAGACGTCGTGCTTCGAACTCCGCCGGGTCGATTTCCTCCGCGAGAAGGATGCGATCCCCGCCGGCACTGACCTTTCCGGCCATGCGCTGGCCCGCGGCCTCCCCGTGGGCACGGTGCTCTCGTGGCGCGAAGTGGCGCCGCGGTTGCTCGTGCAGCGTGGCAGCCGGGTCGAGGTCGTCGCGGTCAGCGGCGCGCTCACCATCACGATGAAGGGGCTGGCGATGCAGAGCGGGGCCCGCGGCGAGACCATCGTGGTCCGCAACCCCGAGTCGCGGCGCGACTTCTCCGCCGTCGTCGTCGGCGAGAACCAGGCCCGCATCACCTTCTGACATGAAACGCCTCCTCTCCAGTTGTGCCGTGCTCCTGGTGCTCGCCACGGCGGCCCCGGCCGACTCGATCTGGCCGGCCACCACCTCCCGCGGCGTGCTGGCCGACCGGCGGGCCTCCCGCACCGGCGACATCGTCACCATCATCGTGCAGGAGAGCGTGAGCTCGCAGAACTCGCAGTCGTCCAAGGCCGACAAGTCGAGCTCCGCCGACAGCGCGATCACGCAGTTCCTCTTCCCGTTGGCCGCCAGCGCCGCCGGCACCCACAAGGGCGCCTATCCGGGCACGAGCTACGAGGGGGGCAACACCTTCTCCGCGTCGGGCCAGATCAACAACAAGGCCTCCCTGACGTCGCGGGCCGCGGTGCTCGTCACCGACGTGCTGCCCAACGGCAACCTGGTGCTCGAGGGCGTGCGCCATGTCTCCATGGGCGGCGAACGCCAGTACATGGTGCTGCGCGGCATCGTCCGGCCCCAGGATATCAGCTCCTCGAACACGGTGCCCTCGACCAGCATCGCCAACGCCACCGTGGAGGTCGTCACCGAGGGCAGCCTCACCGATTCGCAGCGCAAGGGCTGGCTCACCAAGCTCTACGAGATGCTCCGGCTCTATTGACCGCGTCCCCATCATGTCCCTGAAACACCTGTTCGGCGTTCTCCTCCTCCTGGCCGCGGCCCTGCCGCTCGCGCGGGCCGACGGCTCGCGCCTCAAGGACCTCGTGGTCGTCGAGGGCGGGCGCGACAACCAGCTCATCGGCTACGGCATCGTCGCCGGCCTGGCGGGCGACGGCGACAAGAACTCCGAGGCCACGCTGCGCTCGATCGCCAACACCCTCGAGCACTTCGGCATCTCGATCCCGGCCAGCACCCTCAAGTCCTCCAACGCCGCGGCGGTGCTCGTCACCGCCGACATCGGCCCCTTCCTCAAGCCCGGCGCCCGCATCGATGTGACGGTTGCCGCGCTCGGCGAGGCCAAGAGCCTGCAGGGCGGCGTGCTCTTCCAGACGCCGCTGCTCGGCGCCGACGGCGCCGTGTATGCCGTCGCCCAGGGCCCGGTGGCCGTGGGCGGCTTCCTCGGCGGCGGGGGCGGCCCCGGCGGGGCCACCGTGCAGAAGAACCATCCCACGGTCGCCTCCATCACCAACGGCGCGATCGTCGAGCGCGAGATCCCCGCCACCGTCGTGCGCGACGGCGTCGTGCGCCTGCTCCTCCATCAGCCCGATTTCGCCACCGCCGCCCGCATCGCGGATGCCGTCAACGCGCAGTTCCCCGGCACCGCCCGTGCCCAGGATGCGGCGACAGTCGCGGTGGGGCTCCCGGCGGCCTTCGCCGGCAACGAGGTCTCCTTCATCGCCTCCCTCGGGGCGATCGAGGCGCGGCCCGACACCGCCGCCCGGGTCGTCCTCAACGAGCGCACGGGCACGATTGTCGCCACCTCGGCGGTACGCCTCTCGCAGGTGGCCATCAGCCACGGCTCGCTCACCATCAAGATCGCCTCCACGCTCGGCGTCTCGCAGCCCGGGCCGTTCAGCGAGGGCGGCACCACCGCGGTGGTGCCCTCCACCCGCACGGATGTGACCGAGGTGAAGGGCGGCTTCCAGATCGTCGAGGAGATGCCCTCGGTCGAGGAGTTGGCGAAGGCGCTCAACGCCCTCGGCGTCTCCTCGCGCGAGATGATGGCGATCTTCCAGAGCCTCAAACGCGCCGGCGCCCTCCAGGCCGAGGTTGTGATCAACTGACCGTCGCTTCCCCTCCCGCCATGTCGACCGTCCCCATCAGTCCATTGCTCGGCGTCACCGATGCGGCGGCGGTGCGGCGCTCGTTCCAAGGGGGGGCGAACCGCCCGCCGGCGCAGGCCGCCGCGGAGCAGTTCGAGGCGATCCTCGTCCGGCAGTTGCTCGGAGACGCGCTCAAGCCGATGTTCGGCGCCGGCGAGGGCGCGGTGGCCGGCAACAACGTCTACCAGTACCTCGTCACCGACGTCGTGGCCCAGAGCGTCGCGCAGGGTGGGGGGCTGGGCATCGCCAAAATGCTCGTGCCGCAGCTTACCCCGAAGGGGCTAACGACCGATAAACCGGAGACCACCTCATGATTGTGACCGACACACCACTAGCCGCGGGACCGTGCCCTGCCTGGTCGACGGTCGTCGACACGCTCCGGAGCGAACTCGCCGAATACGGCGGGCTGCTCCGCCTGTTCGAGGAGCAGCAGCAACGGATCCTCTCGCTGGATGCCGAGGCGGTGGCCGGCTTCGTGCCGCAGCTCGAGGAGCAGGCCGAGTCGGCCCGGACGTGCCGCGCGGAGCGCGAGAACGCGGTGCGCCAGTACGCGGCCGGGCACGGATGCCCGGCGGATCGCTCGTTGCGCCAGCTGCTCCCCGAGTTCCCCGCCGAGGTCCGCCCGCTGCTCGAGGCGCTCATCGACGAGATCAACCACCTGCTGCACCGCACCAAGCAGCGCAACCGGCAGAACCAGATGATGCTCTCCCGCCTGGTGGAACTGCACCGCGATCTCGTGCCCGCCCTGCGCCCGCAGGCGTTCACCAAGACCTATTCCCGGCAGGGGCAGGTCGCCGTGGCCGCCGTCGGCACCACCCCGACCTACCGCGCCCAAGGCTGAACTCCCCGCCATGTCCGGACTCTATTCCACCCTCTACTCGAACACCAACGCCCTGCGCGCCCACAGCGCCGCGCTCGACATCGTCGGGCGCAACATGGCGAACGTGAACAACACCGCCTACGCCCGCCAGCGTGTGGTGTATGGCGACAAGGGGTCGGTGAATACTCCGCTCGGCGCCCAGAGCCTCGGCGTCGAGCCCGTCGCGATCCAGCAGATGCGCGACCGCCTGCTCGATGGCCAGATCAACGAGGAGACCTCCAATACGAAGTTTCTCGAGTCCCAGCTCGCCTACCTCGAACAGGCGCAGACCGCCCTCAGCCAGGGGACCTTCGCCAAGACCACCACGGTGGACACGATCAGCAGCAACACCGACCTGCCCTCGGGCATCGCGGCCTCGATCGACGCCTTCTTCAGCGCCTGGCAGGGTTTCGCCACCCAACCGGCCGACCCCGTCAACAAGCAGCAGCTCATCGCCACCACCGACGACCTGATCAACAAGATCCGCCTCGCCGACCGCCGCCTGGCCGACATCTCCCTCGATACCCCCGTCGCCGCCAACACCCTCACCGGCCAGATGGACGAGGATGCCAAGCAGGTGAACTCGATCCTCGCCAATCTGGCGGATCTCAACCGCCAGATCGGCCGGGTCGAGATCATCAATCCCGGCAGCGCCGTCGATCTGCGCGACCAGCGCCAGGGCAAGCTCGAGGAACTCGCCAAGTACATGGACTTCACGACGGTCCAGCAGGACGCGGGGCAGATCGGCATCCAGGTCAACACCACCGGCGCCCCGGTCCTGTTGCTCGACCGGGCCGTGGTCACCGGTTCGCTCGCCCGCAACGCCGACCAGTACGAGTGGACGACCACCGCCCCCGCCAGCACCAGCCAGCTCACGCTTTCCGCCGGCAGTCTCGCCGGGTACCAGAAGGTTGGTGCCACCGTCGATTCGTATCGCAACCGGCTCGACGGCTTTGTCCAGGCCCTCGTCACCCAGGTCAACGACGCCTACGACAACAACGGAGCCAACACCAACGGGGACTTCTTCACCGGCACCGGCACCACGGCGGCGACCATCGCCCGCACCGCCACGGCCACCAATGTGCGGGCCGGCGACGGGACCTACACCGGATCGAACGACCGCGCGTTGGCCGTCGCCGCCATCGCCAACAACACCGCCTTCCTCGACGGCACTCCGGCGCAGACCTTCACCCGCATCGTCACCACCGTCGCCCAGGATGTCTCCACCACCGAGTCCCGCAAAGAGGACCAG
>ENA-UPSM01004070-UPSM01004070.1-activated-sludge-metagenome-genome-assembly--contig:-NODE-4070-length-15770-cov-12.816227_pt1 | contig 15770 bp, 13 predicted proteins | sample MGYA00238181_ERZ773283 | MGnify/ENA primary metagenome ERZ773283 (study PRJEB29023, sample SAMN05720199) | activated sludge metagenome | isolation source: Anaerobic digester | place: Japan...
CGTCCGCTGCCGAGGCCGCTCCGGCCGCCGGCACGCTGGCGTCGGACGAGGCCCTCGCCGCGCTGCGCGAGAAGCTCACCGGCAACTGAGCCCTGCGGCATACCCACGGGGTATGCCGCACGCTCTCCTTCGCAGGGCCCGGATCACCCCCCAAGGGTGGTCCGGGCCCTGTCGCTATGCGCGGTCGTTATGCTCCGCTGGTGACCACGCCATCCACCGGGCCGACGTCCGAACCCACCTCCGCCCGTCCGCCGGCACCCGCCACGGCGCCCATCGAGCTCGTCGCGGTCGACCGCAGTTCCCGATCCGTCCTGGAGAACCTCGGGCAGCTCTATCGGCACGACCTGTCCGAGGGCCTGGGGCACCTGCCCAACGACGACGGGACCTTCAACAACCGGCGGTTGGACGTCTTCCGGTCGGGGGCGGACCCCACGATGCGGGCCTGGCTGATCCGGGTGGGCGGACGGCTGGGCGGATTCGTCATGACGAGCACTGACGGGCAGGGTCGACATCACATCGGTGACTTCTTCATCGTGCGGGCCCTGCGCCGTTCGGGGGTCGGCCGCGAGGTGATCGGTCGGGTCCTGGCCGCCCAGCCGGGGCCCTGGTGGATCGGCTTCCAGGACTACAACGCGGGTGCCCGCGAGTTCTGGATCGCGGTCGCCACCCAGACCGTCGGGGACGCCTGGTGGATCGAACACCACCCCGTGCCGGGGCTGCCCCACCTGCCGCCCGACTCGTTCATCGGCTTCACCGTCACCGGCTGACCACCGCGACGGCCGCCGCAATAGTCTCGACTCCATGAGCGGTGCCGAGACTGACGAGCACGTCCGCCTGCGCCAGAGCCCGGGTGACGGGGACCCCTGGCGACTGTGGGGGCCGTACGTGTCCGGGCGCCAGTGGGGGACGGTTCGTGAGGACTACTCGGCGAACGGCGACGCGTGGAACTACTTCCCCTTCGAGCAGGCCCATGCCCGCGCCTACCGGTGGGGGGAGGACGGGATCGCGGGGATCACCGACCGATTCGGCTTCCTCAACCTCGCCGTCGCCCTCTGGAACGGCCGTGACGACCGACTCAAGGAGCGCCTCTTCGGGCTGACGAACGAGCAGGGGAACCACGGCGAGGACGCCAAGGAGTACTGGTGGGCCCTGGACGCGACGCCCACCCACTCGTGGGCCCGCTCGCTCTACCGCTACCCCCAGACCGCCTTCCCGTATGCCGCGTTGCGGGCCGAGAACGCCCGGCTCGGCCGCACGGACAGCGAGTACCAACTCGCGGATACCGGTGTGCTGGAGGGGAACCGGTTCTTCGATGTCGTCACGACCCACGCGAAGGCGGCCCCCGACGACCTCTGCGTCGTCCTGGAGGCGACGAACCACGGCCCTGATCCGGCCCCGCTGGACCTCATCCCACAGCTGTGGTTCCGCAACACCTGGGCCTGGGGGCGCGACGATCGCACACCCCTGTTGCGGCTGCTGCCGTCCGAGGAGGTGGTGGCCGCGGACACGGTCGTCATCGAGGCGACGCACGCCTGGCTGGGCAGGTACGTCCTCGCCGCGCAGGGCGCGCCCGAGGTGCTGGTGTGCGACAACGAGACCCACGTCGAGGCCGTCTTCGGTCCGGGCACCGGCCCCAGTCGGAGCCCCTATCCGAAGGACGCCGTGAACCGGGCCATCGTCCACGGCGACCGGTCGGGGCTCAACCCGGCGGGCCGGGGCACGAAGGTCGCCCTGCGCTACCACTTCGATGCCGTCGCACCGGGGGAGACGGTGCGGGTGCGGCTGCGACTGCACGGTGATACCCAACTCGAGTTGCCCTTCGGTCACGGCTTCGACGCGGTGCTCGCCGACCGGGCCCGTGAGGCGGACGAGTTCTACGACGCCGTCATCCCCGCCAGGACCGACGAGGTCGACCGGCTGACGGCGCGCCGGGCCTTCGCCGGGCTGATGTGGGGCAAACAGCTCTATCGGTACAGCGTGAAGGAATGGCTCGAGGGCGACCCTTCCCAGCCGACACCTCCGGTGAGCCGACTGCTGCCCGAGCCGGCCGGGCGCAACACCGGCTGGCGGCAGTTCTCGCTCGCCGATGTCATCTCGATGCCCGACGAGTGGGAGTACCCCTGGTTCGCCTCGTGGGATCTGGCATTCCACTGCGTCGCGATCGCGCACATCGACCCGGCCTTCGCCAAGAACCAGTTGCTGCTCATGTGCCGCGAGTGGGCGCAGAACCCCAACGGCCAACTGCCGGCCTACGAATGGTCCTTCTCGGACGTCAACCCGCCGGTGCATGCCTGGGCCGCGTGGCAGGTCTATGTCCTGGACGGGTCGAAGGACCACGCGTTCCTCGTCCGGATCTTCACGAAGCTGATGTTCAACTTCGGCTGGTGGCTCAACCGGAAGGACTCCGACGGGTCCAACCTGTTCGAGGGCGGGTTCCTCGGGATGGACAACATCTCGCTGTTCGACCGGTCGCGCGAGGTGCCGGCAGGGTGGCGCCTGGAGCAGTCGGATGCGACGAGCTGGATGGCCTTCATGTCCCTGTCGATGCTGCGGATCGCGTTGCGCCTCAGTCGCAAGGACCCCGCCTGGGACGGTCTTGCGACGACGTTCCTCGAGCACTTCTTCTCCATCGCGCAGGCGATGGAGACCTTCGGGACCGACGGGGTCTCCCTCTGGGACGAGTCCGATGGCTTCTTCTACGACGTGCTCGTCGACGGTCGGGGCCGCTCCGAGCCGGTGCGGGTGCGCTCGCTCGTCGGGTTGCTCCCCCTCATCGCGGTGGCCCACGTGCCGGCCTGGGCCTTCCGCGAGTTGAGCGATGTCACCGCACGGGTCCGGTGGTTGCAGCGTCGGCGTCCCGAGCTCACCGACTCGCTGTTGCACTCGGGGACGGGCATGGGGGCGATGACGACGCTGACGCCGTTGTCGCCGGACCGGGTCGACGCGCTGCTCCGGCGGTTGTTCGACGAGGGTGAGTTCCTCGGCCCGTACGGAGTGCGCTCGCTGTCCGCGGCATACCGGGGCGGGGCGACCATCGACGTCGGCGGCACGGCCATGTCGATCGCCTACGACCCGGGGGAGTCCTCGACCGGGCTCTTCGGTGGGAACTCCAACTGGCGCGGGCCGGTCTGGTTCCCGATCAACGTCCTGCTCGCGGACGGGCTCCTCTCGTATGCCGCGGGCGTGGGGTCCGCGCTCACCGTCGAGTTCCCGACGGGGTCGGGATCGCGGATCCCGCTCGACGAGGCGGCCGGGCGGATCCACGACCGACTCATCGCCCTCTTCCGCCCCGGCCCGGACGGGCGGCGGCCGGGGACGCCGCGGGACCATCCGACCGGACCGCTCTGGGACGCCCACCCGACGTTCGCCGAGTACTTCGACGGGGACACCGGGCGCGGGTGTGGGGCCTCGCACCAGACCGGATGGACGGCGCTCGTCGCCCACCTCATCTGCACGCGCCCCTGACGGCGACGGCCCTGTCGCCCCTCGGCCGCGCGTCCACCCGCACCCGACGCGCGTCCCTTGCTCTGCCGGCCCCGTTGCTGGGTTAGCGTGGGGGGTTATGAGCACGCAGTGGCGCTGGGACCTCCTCGACGAGGCCGGAAACCCGTTGGCCGGACCGGAGCCGGCCTCGCCGTCCTTCCCCACCCAGTCCGAGGCGGAGTCCTGGATCGGTGAGGTCTGGCCGGACCTGGTCGACGCGGCCGTCGACGCCGTCACCCTGCGAGAGGACGACACCGTCGTCTACGGGCCGATGTCGCTGCGGCCGGCTCCGTGAACCCGCGCCTGCGCGCCCGGATCGACCAGCTGGTCGCCGACCGGCAGCGCTCGTGGCGCTCGCCGAACGTCTCGGTCGGGGTGGTGCGCGATGGTCGGCTGGAGCACAGCGTCCACGTGGGTGCGGCCCGCCTGGACCCGCTGGCCTCGGCCACCGACGACACGCCGTTCATGATCGGGTCGGTGACCAAGACCTTCACGGCCGTCGCGGTGATGGCGTTGCGGGACGAGGGCCGGCTGGACCTGGACGACCGCCTCGATGCCCACCTGCCGGGGGTCGCCCACGGCGAGCTGACGATCCGCCTGCTCCTCGGACATCTCTCGGGCCTGCAGCGCGAGCCCGTCGGACGCGTCTGGGAGACCATGGACAACCCCGACGCGGCCCGTCTGCTCGCCGAGCTCGGCCAGGCCGATCAGGTGCTCCCACCGCACGAGGTGTTCCACTACTCCAACCTCGCGTTCGCCCTGCTCGGTCAGGTGGTGGAGCGGCTCGAGCGACGCCCGTGGGAGGAGGTCATCCGCCAGCGGATCCTGCACCCCCTCGGCATGACCCGCACCGGCCTGACGCCCCCGAACGACCGAGCCCATGGCTATCTCGTCCACCCGTTCTCCGGGGTCGCCACCCCTGAACCGGTCGCCGACCTCAAGGCCACCGCCCCGATGGGCGGGCTCTGGTCGACGGTCGCCGACCTCTGCAGGTATGCCGCGTTCGTCGCCGAACCCGACCCCGCCGTGTTGGCACCGGCCAGCGTGGCGACCATGTGCCGTCCGCAGGTCATCCTCGACCCCGACGCGTGGACACTCGGTTATGGGCTGTCCTTCGGGATGGTCCGGCGTGGGAACCGGATCTACGTCGGGCACGGGGGAGCGATGCCGGGCTTCCTCACGGGGCTTCGGGTGTCGAGACCGGACCGGCTCGGGGCTGTCGTCTGGGCCAACTCCTCCGCAGGTGCCGAACCGATCGTCCTGGCCGCCGATCTGCTCGATCTCGTCCTGGACGACGAGCCCACGACGGTGTCGGCGTGGACGCCGGAGGCGCCCCTGCCGGAGCTCACGGAGTTCCTCGGGTCGTGGTGGTCGGAGGGCGACGAGTTGGTCTTCTCCGTCCGCGACGGGCGGCTCTGGTGCGCGGTTCGTGGGGCCGGGGCGCTCTTCGAGAGCCGGTTCGAGGCCGACGGAGCCGACCGGTTCCGCATCGACCTCGGCCGCGAGCGCGGCGAGGCCCTGGAGGTGGTCCGTGGGGTGGACGGTCGCATCGAGCGGATGTATCTCGCGACCTACGCCGTCACCCGCGAGCCGTTGGCCTTCGCCGAGCTCTGACCTCGCCGGCGGCGCCGGTCAGACGGGGTATTCGCCGCGCTTGATCATCGGGCGCGGCAGGCGGCTGCGCCGGATCTGGTAGGCCCGCATCACGGCATACATCATCGAGCCGGCGGGGATCGCGTCGGCGCCGAACTTGTCGGTGAGCTTCGCCTTGATCCGTCGCCACATGAGGACCGAGTCGATCAGCGACACGAAGACCATGCCGTAGACAAGGGCGAAGACCAGAGTGAGGGCCCACACCTGGTTGCCGCCGAACAACGACAGCAACAGCGAGAGCAGCATGACCGGCAGGAGCACCTCGCCGAGGCTGAACCGGGCGTCGACGTAGTCGCGGATGAACCGCTTGACCGGCCCCTTGTCGCGCGGCGGCATCTTCGACTCGTCGCCGGTGATCATCGCGGCGCGCGACTCGGCCATCGCCAGCCGGCGGGCCTCGCGGTCACTGCGGGCCGCGGCCTTGCGGTCGGTGTTGACGATCGGATGCTTGTTGGCCGCCTCCTGATCACGCCGCTTGGGCGTGGGGCGGTTCTTCGCACCCGGTCGCTGCGGGTGGTCCTCGGCGACGGGGGCCGACTCGGTCTTCTTGCTCCAGAACACGAGGGCAACTGTATGCCGTCCGGTCGCCTCACCCATCCCACCGACCACCGTTCACCCGTCGCCTCCCGGCCGACGGGGCCGTCAGTTCGGCTCGGACGTCCGGCGATAGACCAGATGGGCCAAGGTGGCGACCTGACGGTAGGGGTCGACGTCACCCAGGCGCACCTCGACCTCGACCAACGGTTCGACGTCCTCGGGCGAGCGGGCCGCAGCATCGACCGGCACCTGGTCGGAGGCGATCCGGACGCCGTGGTGGGCCACCGGGGCCAAACGCGTCTGCTCCGGCTCCCCCTCCGGACGGTCGCATTGCCACGGTGCGTCCGAGACCTCAACTCCATGCACCTCTCAATCTCCCTGACAACACAACCCCCTCAAGCGATTGCTGGCCGGGTCTTGGCATATGAATTGCGAGGATCATCCCAAGCGAGGTGCAGTCCATAGAATCCGACTCCTATCAGGAAGCAGTAGCCTGTACTTGCGGTGGACGTTAACGACTACGACGGAGTCGCGTGAATAGTCCGGCTCGCGCGGGCAGTCCGCTGGGCCAGCGTAGACTCGCATTCTCAGGCGTGTCCTATCCGAGTGCGCATGGATTATATTCAGCATCCGAGGTCATCGACTGTCGCCGTTCTTGCTGGTTCTGACGCCTGCGAGATGACTCCAAGCCTACAAGACTGGCGTGAACGTAAGAGCCTCTCTCAGGCCCGTACCATAGAATGTCAATTCCAAAGGGCGAGGTGGTCACATTCGCGAAGTACTCAAACCGCCAATCATCCGACCAAGGAAATGAGGTGTGGCGAACTCACTCTTGGGTGTCTGAATCAACTTCCGACGACATATCGGTGGCAGTTGAGGATCCGGTTGCTTCCGGATCGCGTCTTCGACGAATAGCGCCCATTGCGATGAGGTCGTAGATCTCCGGGAGCATCCACGCCACTAGGCTTCCTGCTATGCCGAGCCCTACCCCAGAGCGGTATATAGTGGCACTCTCGTGTCTCTCCGCCTCGGAATCAGTAAATACGACACTGACTGGGTTGGCTAGATACAGAGAGTCCTCTCGGTCGCCGCTCGAGTAGCTCCAACGGACCGTGTGATCGCTAGTTTGATTTGAAAAAGACCACTTCACTGAGTTCGGTGTGTTCTCTGACGGCGTGAGGTTGTTGCGTTGCAGGGAGATCGAACTCCCTGTTGCAATTGCAAGATTCAGTGAGGGGTCAATCTGGAACCGCTGAGGGTGGGCGTTCTCGTCGTGGTTTGGGACCCAGACACCTAATTGCGGAAGGGAGAAGCGTGACTGCGGTCCGCTTTCGGTCCAGTTTGGTTGTAGATCTAGTTCACATTCGGCACTGACCTGTCGATAGGCAAACGTATCTTTAGAGCCATTGGTGTTGAGCTTCTCTTCGTCACTTCGTTCCGACGAGAAGGAGATCAGAGTGTAGCGGACATTCTCGTAATTCTTCAGGATTGTCGAGTCCCGCACGAAAGTGTAGGTCCCGTTGGGCGCGGGCTCGCTTCTGGAATAGTCGCGTCGCAGGCCGGCAAGGGCGGCCCCTTGACTTGCCCCAAGATTCTCGTAGAGGATATCTCTCTCGACGGAAATCTTTCCCGTACATGCCCCAATGCTATTTCGAATGTCGCCGGCCATTAAGAGTGTTATTTGATTAGTTAATTCATCTTCTTCGTTGATTTTCACGAATATGTTTAGTGAGGTACGCGTGCTGGAGCCAAGGGTTCCGGTCGACAAAGTTAAGGTCGCGCTTCCGTTGCCGGGTGCGACGGGCACCACAAGCGCGACCAAACCAGATGTGTCGGTTGGTGTAAGACCGGCTCGGTTCGCCGCCGACCAGCCGGGGAGAACAAGGGTGAACACTAGGACGGAACTAGCACCCAGGGCCATCAATAGTTTCGCAACCCTGTGCTTAGGGGAATCCAACTTCGGACTTGGCTCGATCGTCACGGTTTGACTCTAGCTTCTTTCAGTCGGCCATGCCGGGCTGTGTTAGAAGGTGACAACGGTCACACTGTGTGCACCGACAGGGCGCCAAGCGCAGTACGGCCCGGCGCGAACCCGGATGCAGGTGAAAAGCCGGGTCACTGCGGCCACATGCGCGGAGTTCGCCCGGTTCACTCCGGAGTGGAGAAGACCGCCACCGCATTGGCGTTTCGACGCGCGAACCCAGCCGTCGCGCTCACTGACATTGCAGCCTTCGCGATACAGGCTCGCGAACGTGGGCTCCGTGTAGGGCAACCCCCCCGTCCTGACGCAGGCATCGGCCGGGGTAGTCATAATGACCACCTGGGTGGTTTGGAGGCTCCCAAGTTCGGGAGCGGGGACACGCTAATGAGAACCAAGGGATTCTGTGGGCGACGACTGCAGGGCGGTACTCCCAGTAAGAGGGCGCGGGCGATGATGCTCGCATGCTAGATGCGCACGAAGCTCGGCACCCCGCACGAGACCGGCGAGCGGGTTGCCGCTCAGAAGGTGCGGCGTGGAGCCCATGCGCGCGTGGATGAGGCAAGCCGACATCGATGAGTTTGTCGACCCCGGCGCGAGAACGGTGGAGGCCAGACGGTCAAGGAATTGGAACAGGAGAGACGCGAGATGAGCCGTGCCAACGATCTTCTCAGAGAGCCTTGGTGTTCAGTGCCGAGCGTCCAGACGCCATGTGGGTGACAGATCTAACCACGCCGATGCGATAAGGGTGCGTAATCGTTCAGGTACTAGGCCGATGGATCGGTGGGTCGGCGGGTCACGGCGAACATGGAGACCGAGATCAGCTCGACGCTTTGGCGATGGCTCGACGTTTCTCGCGGCGATCGGTGTCCGTCCGTCGGAACCGTTACCGGTTATGTGTCAACCGGCCAATCCGCCTCGTGGGGTTTGGCTGCATGTCCCTCCGCCAGGATTCGAAATCAGCATTCTGGGTTGTCCGACAGCCGACCTCTCCAGGATAGGAGTTCAGCCGAACGAGCCTGCGCCAGACGCAGGGGTGGTTCACTGAACGTCCGGTCCGTGCCCCCAGCCGGGACTTGGCTGGCGACGAGGATGCTATCCGACGACAAAGTCGCCTTGCAGGTTTTATACAGGCCGTCCACCAACAGCGACTCAACCAGGCCTTCCCCAGCGGACAAACCGAACGGCTGAAGGAAGTGGCTCAAAGTCCTGGAAATGACCTACAGCGACCGCCCACATACCCGCGTCTGAACCGCTGTTGGTTCGGGCAGGGAGCGAGACTGCTGCGAGAAGCCATCACCTATGTCAGTTCGGCTCGGACGTCCGGCGATAGACCAGATGGGCCAAGGTGGCGACCTGACGGTAGGGGTCGACGTCACCCAGGCGCACCTCGACCTCGACCAACGGTTCGACGTCCTCGGGCGAGCGGGCCGCAGCATCGACCGGGACCTGGTCAGAGGCGATCCGGACGCCGTGGTGGGCCACCGGGCCCAGGCCGGCGGCGCGGCATACCTCGTTCAGCGTGGCCACGTCGTCGGCCCGAGCCGTCACCCCGAGTTCGTTGGTGTAGACGGGATCGCGGCCCTGCGCCCGCGCGGCGGCCACCTCGTCGAGCAGCGCGGTGACCTCGCTCCAGCGGCCCCGCAACGCGGGTCGTAGGGCCAGTCCCGCAGCGTTGCGCACGACGAGCGACAGCAGGCCGCCTGGGGCGACATGGCGCGCGAGCTCGGCGACCGCCGGGTCGGCGGCGGGTAGGTACATGAACACCCCGTGGCAGAGGACGAGGTCGTATGCCGCGTCGCCTACGGCCGCGTCCAGGGTGCCCAGCCCGCCTGGGCGCACCTCAACCCGTGAGAGGACTCCCGGCTCCTCCAGCGCCAGGGCCGCAGCCGCGGCGTCGCGCATCTGCGGGTCGGGATCGAGCGCCGTCACGAGGTGCCCGAGGCGGGCCAACCTGATGGCCTGGGTGGCCTGGCCAGCACCGACATCGAGGACCTGCAACGGAGGGGGCATCGGCACCTGCGTCCCTGCCATCGCGGTCATCCCTGAGATATCGGGAACGTGCCGGGCGAGTTGGCGGGCGATCACCTCCTGGCGCACGACGTTGCGCAGGTTGCCCAAGCGGTCCAGCCACTGCTGGCGGCCGACCCCGAAATCGGTGTCCCGTGCCATCAGCCCTCCTCACCCAACAAGCTCCACGGTCCCACCCGCGAGGTGGCCCGTCCTGGATAGGCTCACGCGGGTGACCGATGACATTCTCACCCCCGCCGACGTCGAGGCCATCCGTACCCGCGTCCGCGCCCTGTTGCCCACCCTGCGCAACGACCTGGAAGACCTCTCACGCATCCCGAGCGTCTCCCTGGAGACGCTCGAGGGCTACGACCAGGCCAACGTCGATGCCAGCGCCGAGCGCGTCGCGGCGCTGCTGCGCGCTGAAGGTCTCGAGGTCGAGATCATCCGCGAAGGCGGACAGCCGGCCGTCCTCGGCCATATCGACGGCCCGCCCGGTGCCCCGACCGTCACGCTCTACGCCCACCATGACGTCCAGCCCACCGGCGACCCCGCCCTCTGGGACAGCGATCCGTGGACGCCCACCGAGCGCGATGGCCGCCTCTACGGCCGTGGTCTGGCCGACGACAAGGCCGGGGTCACGGCCCACCTGGCCGCTCTCCGCGCCCACGCCGGCAACCTGCCGGTCGGGGTGACCGTCTTCGTCGAAGGGGAGGAGGAGGTCGGGTCCGATTCGCTCCCCGCGATCCTCGCCCGCCATGGTCACCGGCTCGCGGCCGACGCGATCATCCTGGCCGACTCGGGTAACTGGGAGATCGGCCTGCCCGCCATCACGACCACCCTGCGCGGGATGCTCCGCGCTGTCGTCACCGTCCAGACCCTCGACCACGGTGTCCACTCCGGCATGTTCGGAGGTGCCTGCCCGGACTCGCTGACGGCGCTCATCCGGCTGCTGGCGACGCTGCACGACGACGCGGGCAACGTCACCGTCGCCGGGTTGCGCGAGGGCCACGCCGCTGCGTTGGACTACGACGAGGCCCGTCTGCGGCGTGAGTCGGGGCTGCTGGACGGCGTCGACCTCATCGGCAGCGGCCCGATCCTCGATCGCCTGTGGACCAAGCCCGCGATCACGACGATCGGGATCAACGCGCCGACCGTCGAGAACGCTTCCAACACCCTCGTCCCCAGCGCCTCGGCGAAGGTCTCGATGCGGATCGCTCCCGACGAGGACCCCCAGACGGCGTATGCCGCCCTCAAGGCTCACCTGGAAGCACACGTCCCGTGGGGGGCCAAGCTCACCGTCACCCTGGCCGACGCCGGGGAAGGCTTCTCCGCGAGCACCGACGGCCCGGTCTACGACCAGGCCCGGGCGGCCCTCGCCGATGCCTTCGGGGTCGAGCCCGTCGAGATGGGCGTCGGCGGGTCGATCCCCTTCGTCGCCGCGTTCGCCGAGCGCTTCCCCGAGGCGGCGATCCTCGTCACCGGGGTCGAGGACCCCGACACGCGAGCGCACGGGGCCAACGAGTCGCTGCACCTGGGTGACTGGGAGAAGGCGTGTCTGGCCGAGGCCATCTTCCTGGCCCGGTTGGGAGCCCTGCCCCGCTGACGCCTGAACGCCACGACATGACACGGCGGGTTGAGCGCGATCTCGCGCTCAACCCGCCGTTCGCGTGATCAGTCCTTGTGGGTCGGGCCCGGCAGGGCGAGCATCTGGTCGAGCGCGACCCGGGCCCAGTGGGCGATCTCGGGGTCGACCCGGATCGGGTTGACGATCCGGCCCTCCACGAGCGATTCGAGGGTCCACACCAGGTGCGGCAGGTCGATGCGGTTCATCGTCGAGCAGTAGCAGACGTTCTTCTCCAGGAAGGCGATCGACTGCTCGGGGAACATGCTCGCCAGCCGCTTGACCAGGTTGAGTTCGGTGCCGACCACCCAGGCGGTGCCGGCCGGGGCCGCTGCGACCGCCTTGATGATCTGCTCGGTCGAGCCGATGACGTCGGCCGCCTCGCAGACCTCGTACTGGCACTCGGGGTGGACGATTACTCGGACCCCGGGGATCTCGCGTCGAGCCGCTTGGACCGCGTCGACCGTGAACCGGCCGTGGACCGAGCAGTGCCCCCGCCACAGGATGACTCGCGCGGCCTGCATGGCCTCCTTGGTGAGCCCGCCGCCGGGGCGGTGCGGGTCGTAGACGACGCAGTCGTCCAGCGACAGACCCAACTCCCGGACCGCCGTGTTGCGACCCAGGTGCTGGTCGGGCAGGAACAACACCTTGCCGGTGCCCTCGACTCCGCCGGTCTGCTCAAAGGCCCACTCCAGCGCAGTGCGGGCGTTGGACGACGTGCAGATCGTGCCGCCGTGCCGACCCGTGAACGCCTTGATCGCGGCCGAGGAGTTCATATACGACACGGGGATGGTGTGCTCCGCGACCCCGGCGTCGATGAGGTCGTCCCAGCAGTCGTCGACCTGGGCCGCGGTGGCCATGTCGGCCATCGAGCAGCCGGCCGCCAGATCGGGGAGCACGACCGTCTGGGCATCGGTGGTGAGGATGTCGGCCGATTCGGCCATGAAGTGCACGCCGCAGAAGACGATCCACGGGGCATCCGGCCGGGCGGCCGCCTGCTGGGCCAACTTGAAGGAGTCACCGGTGACGTCGGCGAACTCGATGACCTCGTCGCGTTGGTAGTGGTGGCCGAGGACGAACACCTTGTCGCCCAGTGCCTCCTTGGCGGCGCGGGCCCGCCGGACGAGGTCGGGGTCGGACGCCGGCGGCAGGTCGCCCGGACACTCGACGCCGCGTTCGCTGTGCAGGTCGCGACCCTGCCCGAGGACGAGCAGGTTGAGGGGTGTGTTGGTGGGGGCCGCGGTTTGGGTGCTCACAGCACCCAAGGGTATGCCGTCCGCCGCCCTGCTCGGCCCTGCCGCCGCTCCCGTTCGGCGCGGGTCGCGCCTCGCGTCCGGCGCCGCTGCCCGGGCCGCGTGGTGGAACGACCCGCGGACGTGGAAGGCTGGGGCCCGTGCTCGACCTGCTTCGCCTGATGTCCCAACAACCGATCCTCCTGCTGGCCGTCCTTCTCGGGCTCGGCTCGTTGCTCGGATCCTTCCGCTACAAGGGAGTTCACCTCGGGCCGGCGGCGGTGCTCTTCGGTGCCATCGCGATCTCGAGCCTCGGGACGGCATACGGGCTCAAACTCGAGGTGCCCGAGGTGGTCGGGACGCTCGGGCTGGTCCTGTTCACCTACACGGTGGGGCTGACGTCGGGGCCCAACTTCTTCGCCTCGTTGCGCCGCGGCTGGGTGGCGATGGTCGCGGTGGTCGGCGTGTTCGTCGGCGTCGGTGCGCTGGGCGTCCTCGGCGGGCGACTGCTCGGCCTGTCCACCCCCGTCATCGCTGGGACCTTCGCCGGCGCGTTGACCAACACGCCGGCGCTGGCTGCGGCCAGTGAACGGGCGGGGGACACCAGTGGGCCGACGATCGGCTACTCCCTGGCCTATCTCTACGGCGTCGCGGCCATGCTCGTCACCGCCATGGTGGTCCTGCGCCGCGGCAACGACGAGCAGGCCCGGGAACCCCTGACCAACCTGACGGTCCGCGTCGACCTGGACGCCCCGATCTGCGCCCACGAGATCGTCAGCGACAGCGGGGGAGCGGTGCTCTTCTCCCGGATCCAGCATGGCGAGGAGAACCCCATCGAGGTGATCGACGAGCACGAGATCCTGCAACGCGGCGATCTCGTCACCGTCGTCGGCCCGGCCGGGATCGTCGGCACCGTCGCCGAGCGGCTCGGGCACCGGTCCTCCCACGCCCTGCAGGCGCATCGCCAGGACCTGGACTTCCGTCGGATCACGGTGTCCGAGCCGGCGCTCGCCGGTCGGTCGATCGCCGAGCTGGGGCTCGATACCCGCTTCGGTGCGGTCGCCACCCGGGTCCGCCGCGGCGACCTGGACCTGGTCGCGAACGAGGACTTCGTCCTGCAGATGGGTGACCGGGTGCGGGTCACCGCTCCGACCTCACGGCTCAAGGAGGTCAGCGCCTACCTCGGGGACAGCGAGCGCGGCCTGTCGGACATCAACCCCATCGGCTTCGCCCTCGGCCTGGCGGTCGGTGTCGGCGTGGGGCTCATCCACATCCCGGCACCGGGCGGCGGCTTCACCCTCGGCGCCGCCGCGGGAACCCTCCTCGTCGGGCTGGTCTTCGGACGACTGGTGCGGGTCGGTCCGCTCGTCGTGTCGATGTCCACCTCGTCAGCGACCTCCCTGTCGACGTTCGGGATGATCACCTTCCTCGCCTATGCCGGCTCCCGGGCCGGCGAGCGGTTCGTCGCCTCGGTGACCTCCGACCTCGGGTGGAAGGTCCTCGTCCTCGGTGTGGTCCTCACCACCGCGGCCGCCGTGGCGATCACGGTGGTCGGCCGGACCGTCGTCAGGACCACTTCACGTCAGTTGGCCGGCATGATCGCCGGCGCCCAGACCCAGCCGGCGGTGCTGGCCTTCGCCAACGACCGCACCGGGTTCGACCCCCGGGTCGGGCTGGGTTACGCCCTGGTCTACCCCGCCGCGATGATCGCGAAGATCCTGCTCGCCCAGGTGATCGCGGGCCTGTGATTCCGGCGACCCGCCCGGTCGTGGTGTGATGTCGCTCGTGCGCGTCCTCATCGCCCCCGAGAGGTATGCCGGCCTGCTCGGTCCGCTCGACGCCGCAGCGACCCTGGCTCGCGGCTGGGCCGTCGGCGCCCCGCACGACGTCATCGAGTCACTGCCGCTGAGCGACGGCGGACCCGGTTTCGTCGACACCATGGCGGCGGCCATCGGTGGCGAGGTACAGGTGGTGACCGTCGACGATCCGTGGGGTCGCCCGACCCCGACGACGATGCTCGTCAGCGGCGACGGGTCGGCCGTATTCCTCGAGGCGGCCCAGGTCTGCGGCGAGCACCTGCAACAGCCGACCGATGACCCGGCGGCCGCGACCTCGGTCGGGCTCGGCCAGTTGGTGGCCACTGCGCTGGCCCTGCGACCGGAGCGGGTCGTCGTCGGCCTCGGGGGAGCGGTGGTCCTGGACGCCGGACTCGGGCTCCTCGCGGCGCTCATCCCCGACCGGCCCGAGCTCGCCCGCAGTCGTGCCGCGTTGGGTGGCGGTGCGGCCGGGTTGGTCGCGCTGCACCCCGACGATCTGCGCGCCCTCGGCGACGCTGTCGATCGTGTCGCCGGGACCAGGCTCGTCGGCCTGGGCGACCTCCAGCAACCCCTGCTCGGCCTCGCCGGTGTCGCCGCGACCCACGGCCCCGACGTCGGCGCCGACGCCGCCGCGGCCCAACTCATCGAGTCCGCGCTCGGCTATGCCGTCGACCTCATCCGCCGGACCCGGCCTGAGCCCCGCGACCTGTTGTCCGGCACGACGGTGCGACTGGACCGCCGCCCCGGCGCGGGCGCAGGAGCCGGGCTCGGCTTCGGACTGGCCGTCCTCGGCGCCGACCTTCGCGACGGCGCCGTCGAGGGGCCCGACCTGGTGGGCCTTCCCGGCGCGATCGCTCGAGCCGATCTCGTGGTCACCGGGTCGGCGGTCCTCGGCTGGGAGAGCCTGCGCTCCAGCGCGGGCGTGACCGTCGCCGCCGCGGCCCAGGCGGGCGGCATACCTGCCGTCGCGGTGTGCGGGCGGGTGGAGGCGGGCCGCCGCGAGACCATGGCCGCCGGCTTCTCCGGGACGTATGCCGTGGCGGGCTCCTTGGCGGCCTGGTCCACCTTCGCCACCTCCCCGGCCCACGCGCTGGCCGTCCGCGCCGAGGCCGTCGCCCGCACCTGGTCACCCCCACCGCGATCCTGAGCGACCGAGCGGTCAGGGCCCGCGCGCAGCGAGACGGGACCACGCGAAGTAGGGGAATCCGCGCTGCACGTCGTACATTGGGTCGACGCCGTACGCGGGGAACAACCGTCGCCCGGCCGCGGTTGTCCCAGTCAACGTCTTAGTCTCGACCGCCAGCACCCGACCACGAGGAACCCCACTATGAGCGTCCAGGACCAGACCACCACCACGACCCACGGCGTCGTCCTCACCGATGTCGCGGCCTCGAAGGTCAAGAGCCTGTTGGCCCAGGAGGGCCGCGACGACCTGC
>ENA-UPSM01004074-UPSM01004074.1-activated-sludge-metagenome-genome-assembly--contig:-NODE-4074-length-15751-cov-5.485665_pt1 | contig 15751 bp, 11 predicted proteins | sample MGYA00238181_ERZ773283 | MGnify/ENA primary metagenome ERZ773283 (study PRJEB29023, sample SAMN05720199) | activated sludge metagenome | isolation source: Anaerobic digester | place: Japan...
GGGTCCGGCCGTCACGCCGGTTTCCGTCGAAGCCGGAGCGGGTTGCTCGCGCTACGTGGGCCGCACCATCAAGGGCGTGAAGGACGGCCCGTCGCCCGCCTGGATGCAGAACCTGCTGCGCACCGTGGGCTTGCGTCCCATTTCTGCGCTGGTGGACATCACCAACTTCGTGCTGCTGGAGATCGGACAGCCCCTGCACGCCTTCGACCTCGCCAAGTTGCGCGGGGGCAAGGTGGTCGTGCGCGGCGCGAAGGCTGGCGAAACGCTGACCTTGCTGGATGGACGGAATCTGACTCTCGCTGCCGGCGATCTGGTGATCGCCGACGAAGTCGGCCCCCAGTGCCTTGGCGGCGTGATGGGCGGCGCCGATTCGGGCGTTTCGGCCACCACCACCGACATCTTCCTGGAAACGGCCCGGTTCGTGCCCTCCACCGTGAGGTTCCTGGCCCGGCGCACCCAATGCGCCTCCGACAGCTCGTACCGCTTCGAGCGCGGCGTGGACCCGTTCGCGACCCGCGCCGTTTCGGACTACGCCACGTCCCTGATCCTGTCCATCTGCGGCGGCGCTTCCGACGAAGCGCAGGATCTGTCCAGTCCCGACCACCCCTCCGCCAAGTCGGTCGTGAAGTTGCGCCATTCGCGCGTCGCGAGCCTGCTGGGCATGGACGTGCCCGCCGCGACGGCCAAGTCCCTGCTGGCGGGAATCGGTTGCCGCGAGGTCGGTTCCGATGCCGATTCCACGACCTGGGAGCTTCCCGGCTGGCGCCCCGACATCTCCGGCGAAGCCGACCTGGTGGAGGAGATCGCGCGTCTGGTGGGCTACGACAACATCCCCACCTCGTTCCCGTCGTTCCCGGTGGCCGCCGTGCGTCTGCCGGCCAAGGAGAAGTGGACCCGCCGCATCCGCCGCGCCTTCGCTTCGCGCGGGCTGAGCGAAACGCTGTCGCTGCGACTCGTGGCGCAGGCCGACCAGGATCGCCTGCAGCTGCCCGAATCCGACCCGCGCGCCAAGCTGGTCCAGCTCGTGAATCCGCTGTCCGACGAGACCGCCTGCCTGCCTCGCCTGGCGGTGGCGAACCTGCTGAAGGCAGCCGCCCGCAACGCTCGACGCCAGGAGCGCTCGGTGCGCCTGTTCGAATGCGGAAAGGTGTTCGGTCGCGATCTGCACGAAACCTTCGAAGAGCACCGCAAGACGGGAATTGGCGAGGCCAACCGCCTGGCGGGCCTTGTGACTGGCCCGTGGGCCGACCGCCCCTGGACGGGCTCGGAGGCGGAATCCGACCTCTGGAAGGCCAAGGGCGTCCTGGAAGGCGCGCTGTCGGAACTGGGACTGTCCCCGGTCTTCGTCCAGGACGCCGCCGAACCGTTCCTGCATCCCGGGCGCCAGGCCCAGGTGCGATCGTCCGGGCGGAACCTGGGATTCTTCGGCGAGCTCCACCCCGCCGTCCAGGAAGGATTGGGGCTCAAGTTCCCGATCCACGTCTGGGAGCTGGATCTGGACGCGATCGTGGCCCTGCTGGACGGCGCCAAACCGGCGCAGTCGGTGCGCATCGGCGAGTTCCCGGGCACCCACCGCGAAATCAACGCGGTGATCGAACGGACCCGCGCCGCCAGCGACGTCGTGGACGCCGTGAAGGCGTTCCCCGAAGCGGCCAACGAACTGGTGGAAGCCGTGAAACTCGTGTCGGTGTACGAAGGCGCGGGCGTTCCGGAAGGCCGCAAGGCCGTGCTCGTGCGCGTCTCGTACCGCTCCCCCGACCGCACCCCCACCGACACCGAGGTCAACGCCTTGCAAGACGGAATCCGTCAGAAGCTGGCGTCCATTCCCGGCGTGACCCTGAAGTAAAGGCGTTTTTCGACGATGCCCAATTCCGGCCCCTACACCATCGCCATCGACGGTCCTTCGGGGACCGGCAAGTCCAGCACCGCCAAGGAGCTCGCCAAGCGGCTCCATATCGACTACCTGGACACCGGCGCCATGTACCGGTGCCTGTCGCTCAAGGCCAAGGACACCGGGATCCAGCCCGGCGACGCCGAGCGCTTGGCTCCGCTGGCCGCGACGCTCGAATTCCTGTTCCCCGAACCGGGCACCGTGATCCTGAACGGCGTCGACGTCTCCAAGGCGATCCGCACCCCCGAAGTGTCGGGACGCGTCTCGGTGGACTGCGCCATCCCGGCGGTGCGCGAGGTCCTGGTGGATCGCCAGCGCGCCTACGGCCTGGGACGTTCGTGCGTGCTGGACGGCCGCGACATCGGCACCGTGGTGTTCCCCCACGCCAGGTTCAAGTTCTACGTGGACTGCGATCCGCGCGTGCGCGCCAAGCGCCGCGTGGCGGAACTCGCCGCGATGGGACACAAGGCGGACTACGACGAGGTCCTGTCCAACCTGCTGGAGCGCGACCATCTGGACAGCACGCGAGCCGTCGGTCCCTTGCGTCGCGCCGCCGACGCCATCGTGATCGACACCTCGGACATCTCGTTCGAGCAGCAGGTGGAACGGATCCTGTCGGTGGTGCGCGCCGGGATCTGACGGTCCCGGGTCGAGCGGGATAAGTACCTTCCCGACCATGAAGAGCTTGACCCTGGACGGCGTGACCATCGAACTCCTCCCCCCCGAACCGGTGCTCCCGGAGTGGATCGGGCAGGGCGAGCCGATGCGCCAACTGCTGGCGTGCTGGATGGACGGCGACGACACCGATCCTCCGCTGTCGCCGCGCATCACCGGGGTTCCCGGCGTGGGCAAGACCACCCTGGCCATGGCCGCGGCGAAATTGCGCGGACAGGATTGCTGGGTGCAGCAGTGCACGTCCGACACGCGCCCCGAGGATCTGATCATCACCCCCGTCCTTGGCGACGGGGGACGGATTCTGTACCGCGCATCACCGCTTCTGTCCGCGGTAGTGGAAGGCGGCGTGTGCGTGCTGGACGAAGGCAACCGCATGAGCGAGAAGGCCTGGGCCTCGCTCGCTGCGCTGCTGGACCACCGGCGCACCATCGATTCGGTGACGGCCGGCGTGCGCCTGAAGGCCCACGACAAATTCCGCATCTGCGTGACCATGAACGAGGACGGATCGACCTTCGACCTCCCCGACTACGTGGTCTCGCGCCTGCAGCCAAAGGTGGAGATCGGATTCCCGGCCAGCGCGGAAGAGGAACGGATCCTGGCCCACCACGCGCCCCGCGCTCCCGACGACCTGCGCAAGATGTGCGTGGCCTTTCTCCAGGAGGCCCACGGGCTGGACCTGCCGTTTTCCGTCCGCGACGGGATCAATCTGGTGCGCCTGGCGACCCGCCTGGCCGCGCAGGGCGGCGGCTCGCCCGGGGACTCGTTCCCTGAATCGATCCGGCGCGTCCTGGGCGCCGAGGCCGTGGACCTGCGCGCGCTGCGCGCCCGACGCCCCGGCCCCGAATCGCACGGCACCGAGGACTTCTTCTTCGATCCGGAAGACGACGACCTGCATTCGGATCGGTGATGGCCGAGCATCCTCTTCTCGACACCTTCGCCCTTCGAGACGCGGCTGCGCGGCTCCTCAGGACGAACGGAAATCCTCGGACCCGATGATGGCGCCCGATCTGCTCCACCTGCACGAGCTTCTCCCGGGACTGTCGGTCCTGCCGGTGCGGCACGGATCGCTCGCGTTCTCGGAAGCGGCACGCAAGGCCCTGTTGGATCACCGCTTCGAGATGCTGGCGCTGGACCTGCCGCCGGCCATCGCGGAGGAATTCCTGCACGCGGTGGAGCACCTGCCCGAGATCTGGGCCGCGACCTGGATCCAGGACGGCCGCCGCTGGATCCTGCCCGCCGACCCGTGCGACGCCTGCACCACGGCCGCGCGGGTGGCGATCCAGGAGCGCATGCCCATCGCGTTCGTGGACGACGAATCCCCCACGACGCTCGCCGACGATCCCGATCTTCCCGATCCTTCGTCGATGGAGGTCCTGGGGGCCGCCGAATACGCCGGAATCTGTCTTGCTTCGCTGGACAAGATCTCGCGGGGCGCCTTGCGCGAACGTGCCGCGCGCATGGCCGCGAGGCTTCGCGCGCTCCCGACCTCCCCCACGCTGCTGGTGGTGCGCTTGGCGCTGCTGCCCGACCTTCTGCGCGAACTGGCCTCGCCCTCGCAGGGCATCCCTCCCGAAGACTTGGAGCATCCCGTCTCGGAGCTGGAACTCCTGCCGGTGGAACCCAACCACCTGCTGTTCGCCCTGGGGGAATGGCCCCTGGTGGCCCAGGAGGCCGAACGCCTGCGCGCCGATCCGTTCGGACAGATCCCGCCCTCGCGCGCCTGGACCGGGCGGTTGCTGGGTTGGGCGCGGCGACGCCTGCTGGAAAAACGGCGCGCGTCGCGGATCCCGCTTTCCGAGCTGAAGATCGCCGCGCGGTTCGCCGAACGGCTTGCAAGGCTTTCCGGCCAGCACCAGCCGAGCCTGTGGGACGTGGTGCAGGCCGCCCGGGCGACATCGGGCGACTCGTTCGCCACCTCGGTCCTGGAGGCGGCCAAGTTCCATGGCCACGAACCGTTCGAGCGGGAGAGGCTCAAACTCGGTCCCTTCCGGGCCAAGACCCCGGACGACGAAACACGCGACTGGAGCCACCGGCTGCTGCCGCGGCCACCGCGCTGGGCTCAGGTCAAATTGCGTCGCGATCCGGAACCCGAAGACGCCCGCAAGTGGATCCGCGAATGGAAGCCGCTCTCGCTGTGCTCGCACCTGCCCGAAGACATCGCCATCGAACGGTTCCATCGCGAGGTGCGCGAACGCGCCAAGGCGCGCAGCGTCTCCAACCAACCGCGATCGCGCGCGTTCGAGTCGAGCCTCCTGGACGGGCTGGACATGCGCGAAACCGTGCGCCATTTCTGGAAGCGCGAGATCTGGGTGAAGGAATTCCCGGCGCGCGAACTCAAGCTGGACGCCGCCGTGATCGCCTTCGACGAGGGCGGCCCGTTCGACTACCCCCACCGCGGCACCTGGTACGCCGAACACCAGAACGAATCCACCCTCCTGTTCTACGCGACCAACCCCGCCGACGACCCGGTGGGCCCGGGCATCCTGCGCTCGCGCTACGGCGGACTGGCCCTTCTGTTCCCGCCCATCCACGTCCCCGACGTCTTCGCGATGGACACGCCGCCGCTGGGCGCCCGCACGGCGCTGGAAACGCTGGTTGCCGGGACATGCCTCTTCGCGCGGCGCAAGGCCGTGGCCTTCGCGTCCTGGGAGCCGCCCAGCCTGGCGCTGCAATCGATCGCCCACCAGGCGGGCAAGCGCCTGGTCCACGTGCCGTTGTCGAGCTTTCCGGCCACGGCCATCGAGAAGTTGCGGACGTTCCACGTGCTCAACGGCAAGGATGTCCGCGGCTGGGCCGACCGGTTCATCCAGGGGTGATCGCCCGGAGGCCGCGAGGGGATCGCGGGCCTATCGCCGGCGGTCGTTGCCGGAATCCGTCTTCCCCGACGGATCGCACAGCGGCAGGACCACGCGCAGCGTCGCGCCGCCGACAAGCCCCGGAACCGCGTGGATGGTCCCGCCGTGCCGCTGCGCGACCGAATAGCCGATCGCGAGCCCCATGCCGATCCCTCCCGGATGCCGGGTGAAGAACGGATCGAACACGCGGTCGATGTCTTCCGCGGGGATCCCCGGACCCGTGTCGCGGATCTCGAGCACCGCCTGGTCGTCCCGTCGCGCCAGCTGGACGGAAAGCGTCCCGCCTCCCGGCATCGCCTGGATCGCGTTCTGGCAGAGGTTCAGGACCATCTGCTTGAGCTCGTCGACGTTGCCCAGGACGGCCACCGACGCGTCGGAACCTTCGCGCACGACCTCGATCCGGTGCCGGCGCAGCCGGAATCCCACCAGATCCAGCACGGCGTCGATCACCCCCGACAACGGCACGGGCCTGCGTTCGGCGGCGTCGTCGGCCTCCTGCCGCGCGAATTCCTGCATCCCCCGCACGATCTGGGCGATCCTCATGGTCTCGGATTCCACGCGCTTGAGATCGGCGTGGACGTTTTCCGACCCTTCGCAGCGCATCTGCAGGATCTGCACGCGCCCGAGGATCACCTGCAGCGGGTTGTTGATCTCGTGGGCGATCCCTCCGGCGAGCTGGCCGATCCCCGCGAGCCTGCCGGAAAGGATCATGCGTTCCTGCAGCTGGGCCATGCGGCGGTTGGCAGCCAGCAGTTCCTCGTAGAGACGCGCGTTTTCCAGCGCGGCCGACAACAGCTTGGCCACCGCGTCGAACCACTGGAGCACGTCGGGTCCGTCTCCCGCGAAGCCTTCGTCGGAATGCGCCACCAGCAGCGCGCCGTGGCGGCGCTCGGCGCTGGACAGAGGCACCACGATCGCGACGCGGGCGTCCAGTCCCGCCAATTCCGCGCCGTGCGACAGATTTTGGCCAATCACCTGGATCGACGCCTCCCCGCTCCCCAGGGACAGCAACGGCGCGCAGTCCTCCCAGGGCGCACCGGACGAAAACCGACGCGGCGCCCCTCCCAGGAACTCCATGGCCACGGCCTTGGGCGCCCACCGCTCGTGGATCGCCTGGTTGGCGATCCGGAACAGGCCGTCGACGTCGAGGCTCGAGCCCAGCAGCCTCGCGATCCCGTAGAGCCCCTGGAGTTCGTCCCAGTTCCCGCGCAGCTCTTCGATGTGCCCCAGGTTGTCGAGAGCGGCCGCGGCCTGCGCCGCGATCAAGCGCAGCATTTCCATCTGGTGCTCGGTCAGATCGTCCGCCGGAACCGACGGGATCAACCCCACCAGACCGACCGCGCGGCCCTGCACGACCAGCGGCACCACGATCCATCCGCGACCGTCGGCACCCTCCATCGGAGGGATCCGGGCCGGACGCAGCGATTCCGCGGCCCAGCGGAGCACGGCGTCTTCTTCCAGTTCGCGAAACGACTCGGAGGCCGCCGGCACCATGCCTTGGGCGAACAATTCCCTGGATGGCCCCGTTCCATCGCCCAGCCGCACCGTGGCGGCGACCCACGGAACCACGTGCCCGAGAGTGGCGGCCAGGGCTTGGGCCAGACTGGAAACATCCTTGGAGGCTCCGACGGTTTCCGCCAGGCGCTGGAACCCGAGCACGTCGTCCAAGGTCCGGCGCAGCGCCGCGCGCTCGCGTTCGGATGTCTCCAGGAGCGATCGCAGCATGTCGGTGGCCTGGACGTTCAACGGAACGCCTCCCCCAGCGAAGTCGCGCGCTCGACCTCCCGGGACACCTCGCGCAGAAGGAACGGGATGTCCTCTTCGCGCACCCCGATCCCGTCGCGGGACAGGATCTCCAACGTCCTGGGGTCCACCTTGGAAGAGCAGGATCCCATCCATTCGCCGCCGGTGGGCGTCTGGTGGGCGAGATGGTCGGCCAACGCCACCAGCGCCGCCAAGGCGCGATCCGGACCTTGGCAGGCATCGGGCGTGTGGTGGTATTCCACCGCGTCGCACAGCGAAGCGGGCAGGTTCCAGCGGCGGCACAGCCATCCGCCCACCTGCGGATGCGTGGCGCCCAGGATCTCGAGTTCGGCCAGCGCCAGATCGACGTTTTCCGTCCGCGCCTTGCGCAGGGTCTCCAGGAACAGATCGGGGTGCTGCTCGTGCAGCACCACCTGGCCGATGTCGTGCAGGAGACCCGCGGTGAACGCCTCGCCGGGCGATTCCCAGCGCAGCCGGCGCGCCAGTTCGCGGGCGACCACGGCCGTCGCCAGGGAATGGTCCCAGAACCGCGCCATGTCGAATCGGCTGTCGGCGCGCGAGCGCCGGAACGTCTCCATGACCGAAGTCGCCAGCACCACGTCGCGGGTGGCGTCCAGGCCGAGCACGACCAGAGCCAGGCTCGCGGTGGCCACCTTGCGGGGGAATCCGTAGTAGGCGGAATTGGCGGTCTTCAGAAGGCGCGCGGTCAGGACCTGGTCCCTTGAAAGCGCCCGCGAAAGTTGCCGGGTGGAGGTGTTCGGATCGTCGAGCATGCGCAGCACGCCGTCGAACACCGCCGGGAGGGTCGGCAAGGTCGCGATGGATTCCGTGGCCTTGCGCAGGCGTTCGGCGCGCGCATGGAGCGATGTCGACGCCGGATCCGACGAGGGAGCCGGTTCGAGCGGCCCTTTCAGGAGCGCGGCGAGCCGGAGGGTATCGTTCGTCATTTCTTGATCTGGAGCCTCACGCGGGCGCGGAGCTTCATCATGGCCTTGGAATGGATCTGGCAGACGCGCGATTCGGTGATGCCCATCACGCGACCGACCTCCTTGAAGTTCAATTCCTCGAAGTGGTACATCGCCACCACCAGGCGCTCCTTCTCGGGAAGCCCCTGGATCGCCTCTCGCAACACCGCCCGCAGCTGGTTTTCTTCGATGTCGTTGAGCGCGTTGGCTGCCTGGTCGTCGGCGATGGTTTCGGAGAGCTTGAGGCCATCCTCGCCGGGAAGCCCTTCCTGCTCGTCCAGGGACAGCACGGTGAGCGGAGCCACCTCGGAAAGCAGGTCTTCGAACTCGACCAGCGTCATCCCCAGGTGTTCGGCGACCTCGTCGTCGTAGGGGGTCCGCCCCAGATCGCTGGCAAGCTGGGCATAGGCCTTCTGGAGGCTGCGCCCCTTCTGGCGGACGCTCCTGGGGACCCAATCCAGCGCACGCAGTTCGTCCAGGATCGCTCCGCGGATCTTGTGGGCGGCGTAGGTCTCGAACTTGACCTCGCGCTCGGGATCGAACGTTTCCACGGCCTTGATCAGCCCCATCACCCCGGATCCCACCAGATCGCCCAGTTCCACATGGCTCGGAAGCCCCACAGCCACCCTCTGGGCCGTGTGGCGTACCAGTCCCGCGTATTCGGCAAGGAGCCTGTCCTTGGCCTTACGCGAGCCCTGTTCCTTCCACTCTTTCCACAACTGGTCGAGCTGCGCCATGTCGAGCCATCATATCACCTCGGGCCCGATCCGGTCCAGGATTTCAGCGACGATCGCTCCAACTCCATCCCAAACAGAACTCGACACGACTCCAGTTGCTTTCGCTCCGCAGGTCGCTCCCCTGGATCCGGGATTCCATGGTCCAGGAGTTCACTCCGGACAATCCGGCCCGGATCCGTCCATGCGGCCCGATCTCGCGCTCCCAGATTCCGCCCAGGCGGAACTCCGGCCCCCAGGATTCCTGCTTGAAGAGGCTACCGCCGCGCTCCAGCTCGTTCCAGGAGCGCACCGCGCCCGCCCCCAGGAACAGGCGGACCTTCGCGGGAACGGACGAAAGCGGGATGGTGGTCCCGACCGCCACCACACCCGAAGCGAGAACGAGGGACTCTTCTTCCAGCGCCCCGAAATAATTGTTCCCTTCGCGCCACGACAGATCCACGGTTCCCAGCAGACCGACGGAGATCGGCCCCCGATCGAACCAGCCGTCCGCGGACACCACCAGCGTCGGCCGCAAGGCCTCGACCTTGGAATAGCTGCTCGGAGCGGTGAACCAACCGGCACCCACCAATCCGCCCGCCTGCCATTGGGACGCGGACGCGGTGGCGCCCAGCGACAGGACGGCCAATCCCGCGGCCCTCGACGAAACCCGGCGAGGTCGGAATCCGATCGATCCCGCAGGGCTCACGCGCGCAGGATCTTCCAGAACTTGCGTTTGCCCGCCCTCAGCACGAAGTCGGAATCCGGCAACGCCTGCGCGGCATCCGTCACCTTGCCGCCGTCGATCTGGACTCCGCCGTTCTGCAGCAGCTTCTTGCCCTCGCCACGGCTGGGCACCGCCTCGCAGGCCACCAGCAGATCCAGGATGTTGGCCACTTCCTGTCCGGGACGGAATTCGGGGGTGTCGTCGGGAAGCGCTTCGCCACGGTGCACGGCGGCTTCGCGCTCGGCGGCTTCCTTGGCGGCGGCTTCGCCGTGGTACTGGCGCACGATCTCGCCCGCCAACCAGGCCTTCCAGCCATTGATCTGCACGCCATCCCGCTCCACCTTGACCTTCCAAGCGGCGATCTCGGCCAGCGGAAGGTCGGTCAGGAGCAAGGTCCAGTTTTCCACCTGGTCGTCGGGCAGCGCGTAGACCTTGTGGTACATGACCTGCGGGGCTTCGGTGATGCCCACGTAGTTGCCCAGCGACTTGGACATCTTCTCCTTGCCGTCGGTCCCCAGCAGGATGGGCATGAACAAGCCCACCTGCGGTTCCTGCAGCGGCTTCCCGAAGGTCTCGCACAGCGCCGGATCGCGCTGCAGCTCGCGACCGCGCAGCACGTTGAACTTCTGGTCGGTGCCGCCCAGCTCCACGTCGGCCTCGATCATCACCGAATCCAGCCCCTGCATGAGGGGGTACAGGAATTCGTGCAGCGAGATGGGATTGCCCGCGGCGTGGCGGTTCTGGAAATCCTGGCGTTCCAGCATCTGGGCCACGGTGATGCGGCTCATCAATTCCGTGACCTTGTCGAACGACAGCGTGCGGAACCACTCGCCGTTGTAGACGACTTCCGTCTTCTCGCGATCGACGATGCGGAAGAACTGCTCCTTGTAGGTCTCGGCGTTCTTGAGCACGTCGGCATGGGAAAGCCGCACACGGGTCTTGGATTTGCCCGACGGATCGCCCACGGTCGCCGTGTAGTCGCCCACGATCAGGACCACCTGGTGGCCCAGATCCTGGAACTGGCGCAGCTTGCGCATGACCACGGTGAAACCGAGGTGGATGTCCGGCGCGGTGGGATCCACTCCCAGCTTGATGCGCAACGGCTTGCCCGAGGCGACGGACTTCTCGAGTTTGGACAGCAGGTCCTTTTCGTCGATCAGTTCGATGACGCCGCGCTTGAGGATTTCGAGCTGTTCTTTGGCCGGTTTCACTGGTGAGGGCTCCCGCTGTTCGTGGACTCCCAAGATAAACCCGGGATCAAAAAACGACCTTCTTCGGGATTTTCCCGCCTGGCCCGCGAATCTGGGGGGCGCAAAAAAGCCCATGGAGCGGGGATCCGCACCACGGGCCTTGTGGGTTCGACCGAATCCGTTCGGTTCAGAACACGAAGTAGGCTCCCGCGTAGGCCCCGACGTAGAGGTCGTCCACGTCCTTCATCTTGGCTACCGGCACTTGGCCTTCGATGGAAACCATGTCGTTGACGACGTAGTTGATGCCCGGCTTGAAAGCGATCGTGTAGCCTTCGAACTTGCCCGAGGTGATCCACTCCAAGCCCAGGTAGGGACCGATCTTGTCGGAGACGTTGTACTGGGGCTTCACATAGAGATCGATCACGCCGTCGTCGCCGTCCTCGAAGGAGCTCGAGAACTTGAGCCAATCGGTCAAGGCGATCTTGTCGAATGTCTTGAGGTACTGCACGGCGAAGTGGAAATAGGCCGACGGATCGGCGTTGATCTTTTCCGAAGCGAAGGGCAGGTCGATGGCCACGAAACCACCGAAGCCCGTGTTGGCGTCGTTGTACTTCAGGGCGATGTTCGGCTGATCGAGACCGAATTCCGGGTCGGTCGGCATCGCTGCGAAGATTTCCACGTCGAGCCCGTCGATGATGCCGTATTTCGCCTGGAGCGAGGGCGTGAATCCGCCCGATTCCGGCGAGAGATCATAGCTGGCCATCACGTCGACTTCGGTCTTGCCCTTGGCCATGGGACCATATTCGTCGAAGGCTCCGGCGCTGGCGACAAAAGCGGCAAGAGCAAACAGTGAGATCTTCTTCATCAAGGATTCCTTTGGTTGGGGAACTATGCCGAAGCGTTCCATGCCTCGTTGGCCTCGGAGAGATCCAAGGGGCGGGCGCGTTCGACATCCAGAACTTCGACTGGATGCATCAAGTCTCCGTTTCGCCGTTGCTCTTGTCAACCTGCGTTTTGACTTTCCGTGGCCCCCAAGGCCCCCTGGACTCCTATCCGGGAGTGCGATGAACGATGCCCGTTGGACAATCTTCGTCCGACCTTTTGTCGCGTTGTCCATCGAGGGATCGACAATTTCCGACAATCTTGTCGCGGCATGCCGTTCCTTGGAACGCGTAGGAGCGTCCGACGCACTGGCACGCCCCTCGCTCTTGTATACAAGACGGTATTCCAATGGAGCTTCCGGTCCGTTGTCCGGAGGTTCCTCGATGGATCCGTCGCCGCCAAACCTTGTGCCACTGGAGGTATCCTCATGATGTTGACCCGAAGCCGAGTCCTGAACGTGCTGACCGCGTCGCTGGCCGCCCTGGCCGTCTCCGCATGCGACAAGAAGGAGGGAGGCGAATCCACCACGGCCTCCGACACCACCGCCATCAAGGTGGGCATCCTGCATTCTCTGTCGGGAACGATGGCGATTTCGGAAACGAGCCTCAAGAACACCGCCCTCATGGCCATCGAAGAGATCAACGCCGCCGGCGGCGTCCTGGGACGCAAGCTGGTCCCGGTGGTGGTCGATCCAGCTTCCAACTGGCCCCTCTTCGCCGAGAAGGCCCGTGGCCTGCTGACCCAGGACAAGGTGGCGGTCACCTTCGGATGCTGGACCTCGGTGAGCCGCAAGTCCGTGCTTCCCGTGTACGAAGAACTCAACGGACTCCTGTTCTACCCCGTGCAGTACGAAGGCGAAGAGCTTTCGCAGAACGTGTTCTACACCGGCGCAGCCCCCAACCAGCAGGCCATCCCGGCGGTCGAATACCTGATGAGCAAGGCCGGAGGCGAGGCCAAGCGGTTCGTCCTGCTGGGCACCGACTACGTCTACCCCCGCACCACCAACAAGATCCTGCGCGCGTTCCTGCTGTCCAAGGGCGTGAAGGAATCCGACATCATGGAGGAATACACTCCGTTCGGCCATTCCGACTACCAGACCATCGTGGCCAAGGTCAAGAAGTTCGCGCAGGGCGGCAAGACCGCAGTGGTCAGCACCATCAACGGCGACTCCAACATTCCTTTCTACAAGGAGCTGGGGAACCAGGGCATCAAGGCCACCCAGATCCCCGTGGTCGCGTTCTCGGTGGGCGAAGAAGAGCTTCGCGGCGTCGACGCCAAGCCTCTGGTGGGACACCTTGCCGCGTGGAACTACTTCCAGAGCGTCAAGAACACGACCAACGACGTCTTCATCGCCAAGTACAAGCAGTGGGCCGTCGCGAACAAGATCCCCAACGCCGAGTCGGTCGTGACCAACGACCCCATGGAAGCCACCTACGTCGGCATCAACATGTGGGCGAAGGCCGTCGAGAAGGCCGGCACCACCGACGTCGATTCCGTCCGCAAGGCCATGTCCGGCATGACGTTCGACGCCCCGTCGGGGTTCGTGCTGACCATGGATTCCACCAACCACCACCTGCACAAGCCGGTGATGATCGGCGAGATCATGGCCGACGGCCAGTTCAACGTGGTCTGGAAGACCAAGGAACCCATCCGCGCCCAGCCCTGGAGCCCCTACATCCCGGGCAACGAAGGCAAGAAGGACTGATCCCCTGATCGTCCCGTCGTGACCTCGACCCGGGTGGACATCCGCCCGGGTCCCCTCTCGTCCCTCTCCTCATCCACCGTCCACAACGTCCCCGGAACGGAGACACGATGCGACTCTCCCTCTCCGCGTTCGCCCTGGCGACCGTGCTGGGCCTTGTGCGCCCCACCCATTCCATGGCTCCCGACGATCTCGGAAACTTCGCCAAGGGCGGACCCTCCGAGCGCGCCAAGCTCGTCGCCCAATGGGCCGCCGCCGGCGACACGGACCTGTCCACGTTCCTGGACAGGCTGGAGAACGCCGAATTCCGGGCCACTCCCGACGGCCGCCTGGTGCGCGGCGTGGACGGCGCCGGATTCGTCGACGTGGCGACGGATTCCGTCATCGGCCCCGCCGTCGACGACTGGGAGGAGATCGTGGTCTCCAACGTGCTGCGCGCCGGCGTCGTGGGCGCCCGCGCCGCCCTGGACTTGTCGGTCCCCGATCGCGACAAACGCCTCCAGGCGGTCGACGACCTGCAGGAAGCGGACCTGGACCCGGCGATCCTTCCGGCGCTGGAAAAGGCCGTCGATTCCGAGACGGACCCGAAGATCCGCCTGCTGATTCGGGGGGTGGTGGCCAAGATCGCGCTGGGCTCCGACGACCCGGCCAAACGGATCGCCGCCGCCAGGACCCTGGGCGAAGACGGCGACGTCGCCAACAACCTGAAGCTCCTGGAAGACCGCCTCGCCGCGACCGGGGAAGGCGGACTCCTGGAAACGGATTCCACCGTGCGACAGGAATTGGCTGCCATCGCCGCCACGCTCAAGGTGAAAGCCTGGTTCTACGAAATGGCCGGGCACCTCTTCACCGGCGTCTCGCTGGGATCCATCCTGGTGCTGGTGGCCCTTGGCCTGGCCATCACCTACGGACTGCTGGGCGTCATCAACATGGCGCACGGCGAGCTGGTCATGATCGGCGCCTACACCACCTACCTGGTGCAGGGCGTGTTCCGATCCCGTTTTCCGGAGACGGAATCCGTCTACGTCGTGGCGGCCATCCCCGCGGCGTTCCTGGTGTCGGCGCTCGTGGGGATCGCCCTGGAGCGCCTGATCCTGCGGCACCTGTACGGCAGACCTCTCGAATCGCTCCTGGCCACCTGGGGGGTGAGCCTGGTGCTCATCCAATCGGTTCGTTCCCTCTTCGGACCGCAGAACGTCGAGGTGGGCTCGCCCGCATGGCTCTCCGGAAGCCTGGTGCTGCAGTCCAACCTCGTGCTCCCCTGGAACCGGATCGCCATCATCGCCTTCGCGGGAACCGTGCTGTTCGCCACCGCGATGCTCCTGACCCGCACCCGTCTGGGCCTCTTCATCCGCGCCACCACGCAGAACCGCGGCATGGCCCGCTGCGTGGGCGTCCGCACCAGCCGCATCGACATGATGGCCTTCGGGCTCGGATCGGGTCTGGCGGGACTCGCCGGTGTCGCGCTTTCCCAGGTGGGCAACGTCGGCCCCGACCTGGGGCAGGGATACATCGTGGATTCGTTCCTGGTGGTGGTCGTGGGCGGCGTCGGCCAGCTCGCAGGCTCCCTCTGGGCTGGACTCGGCCTGGGCATGTTCTCCAAATTCCTGGAACCCATGGCCGGCGCGGTGCTCGCCAAGATCGCCCTGCTCGTCCTCATCATCCTCTTCATCCAGAAGCGTCCCCAGGGGCTGTTCGCCCTCAAGGGCCGCCAAGCCGACTGAGGCCATCACCATGCGCGAAGGTCCCCTCCTCAAATCACTGGGCCGGCAAGGCCAGATCGCGTTGGCGATCTTCGTGGCCGCGACCATGGTGATGGTACCGCTGTTGCGCCTGCTTCCCGAAACGTCCATGCTCCATCCTTCCGACTTCACGGTCACCTGGCTGGGCAAGATCCTGTGCTACATGGTCCTGGCACTGGCCCTGGATCTGGTCTGGGGCCTGGCCGGAATCCTCTCCCTGGGGCACGGTCTGTTCTTCGCGCTGGGGGGGTACGGCTTCGGCATGTACCTCATGCGCTCGATCGGGACCGACAGCGTCTACAAGTCGCACCTGCCCGACTTCATGGTCTTCCTGGACTGGAAGGAATTCCCCTGGTTCTGGACCGGAACCCAGCATTTCATGTGGGCCATGGCGCTGGTGGTCCTGGTGCCGGGCATCCTCGCGTTCGTGTTCGGGTTCTTCGCGTTCCGCTCGCGCATCAAGGGGGTGTACTTCTCGATCATCACGCAGGCGCTCACCTACGCGGCGATGCTGTTCTTCTTCCGCAACGAGACGGGGTTCGGCGGCAACAACGGCTTCACCGACTTCAAGCGCATCCTGGGGTTCGACATCACCTCGGGCGCGATGCGCACCACGCTGTTCGTGATGTCCGCGGGCCTGCTGGT
>ENA-UPSM01004080-UPSM01004080.1-activated-sludge-metagenome-genome-assembly--contig:-NODE-4080-length-15739-cov-7.377200_pt1 | contig 15739 bp, 13 predicted proteins | sample MGYA00238181_ERZ773283 | MGnify/ENA primary metagenome ERZ773283 (study PRJEB29023, sample SAMN05720199) | activated sludge metagenome | isolation source: Anaerobic digester | place: Japan...
CAGCTCGGCCACAACTACATCGGCACCGAGCACATCCTCCTCGGCCTCATCCGTGAGGGCGAGGGCGTGGCCGCCCAGGTGCTGGTCAAGCTCGGCGCCGACCTCTCCCGGGTGCGCCAGCAGGTCATCCAGCTCCTCAGTGGCTACCCCGGCCCCACCGGCACGGGCAGCCAGACCCCGGCCGCGCCGGGCGAGAAGGCCAGCACCGGTGGTGGCTCGGGCGACGCCGCCTCGGGTTCGCTCGTGCTCGACCAGTTCGGTCGCAACTTCACCCAGCTCGCTCGCGAGAAGAAGCTCGACCCCGTCATCGGGCGCGAGAAGGAAACCGAGCGGATGATGCAGGTGCTCAGCCGCCGCACCAAGAACAACCCGGTGCTCGTCGGTGAGCCCGGCGTCGGCAAGACCGCCATCGTCGAGGGCCTTGCCCAGGAGATCGCGGCGGGCAACGTGCCCGAGACGCTGCTCAACAAGCAGCTGTACACCCTCGACCTCGGTGCCCTCGTGGCCGGGTCCCGCTACCGCGGCGACTTCGAGGAGCGCCTCAAGAAGGTGCTCAAGGAGATCAAGACCCGCGGTGACATCATCCTGTTCATCGACGAGATCCACACCCTCGTGGGTGCGGGTGCCGCCGAGGGCGCCATCGACGCCGCGTCGATCCTGAAGCCGATGCTCGCCCGCGGCGAGCTGCAGACGATCGGTGCCACGACCCTCGACGAGTACCGCAAGCACCTCGAGAAGGACGCCGCCCTCGAGCGTCGTTTCCAGAAGGTGGTCGTCGACGAGCCGTCGGTCGCTCACACCATCGAGATCCTCAAGGGCCTGCGCGAGCGCTACGAGAACCACCACCGGGTCACCATCACCGACCAGGCGCTGGTGGCGGCCGCCAACATGGCCGACCGCTACATCTCCGACCGCCAGCTGCCCGACAAGGCCATCGACCTCATCGACGAGGCCGGCGCCCGGTTGCGCATCCGCCGTCTCCAGAGCCCGCCCGATTACCGCGAGCTCGAGAGCGAGATCGCCGAGGTCACCCGCTCCAAGAAGGAAGCCGTCGAGAAGCAGGACTTCGAAGAGGCCGGCCGTCTCCGTGACAAGGAGAAGGAGCTGCTCGCTCAGAAGGAAGCGAAGGACGTCGAGATGAAGGCGTCGGGCGTCGACCTGTTCGACGAGGTCGACGAAGAGGCCATCGCCGAGGTGCTCTCGCTGTGGACGGGTATCCCCGTCTACAAGCTCACCGAGGAGGAGACGGCCAAGCTCCTTCGTATGGAGGACGAGCTCCATCGTCGGGTGATCGGTCAGAACGAGGCCATCAAGGCCGTCAGCCAGGCCATCCGTCGTACCCGCGCCGGCCTCAAGGATCCCAAGCGTCCGTCCGGTTCGTTCATCTTCCTGGGCCCCTCGGGCGTGGGCAAGACCGAGCTCGCCAAGACGCTTGCCGAGTTCCTGTTCGGCGACGAGACGTCCATGATCACGCTCGACATGTCCGAGTACATGGAGAAGCACACGGTCAGCCGCCTCGTCGGTTCGCCCCCCGGCTACGTCGGCTACGAAGAGGGCGGCCAGCTCACCGAGGCGGTGCGCCGCAAGCCGTTCTCCGTCGTGCTGTTCGACGAGATCGAGAAGGCCCACCCCGACGTCTTCAACACGCTGTTGCAGATCCTCGAAGAGGGCCGTCTCACCGATGCGCAGGGTCGTTCGGTCGACTTCCGCAACACGGTGCTGATCATGACCTCCAACCTCGGCACCGCGGATCTCCGCAAGGCCGTCGTGGGCTTCTCGCAGCGCAACGACGCCATGTCGTACGAGAAGATGAAGGAGAAGGTCAACGAGGCGCTCAAGGCGCACTTCCGGCCGGAGTTCCTCAACCGCATCGACGAGACGATCGTGTTCAGCGAGCTCTCCAAGCCCGAGGTCACCCAGATCGTCGACTTCATGATCGCCCGCGTGGGTGTCCAGCTGTCGGGTCAGGGCATGGGCCTCGAGATCACCGAGGCCGCCAAGTTGCTCCTCGCCGACCGGGGCTACGACCCCACGATGGGTGCCCGGCCGCTGCGCCGTGCCATCCAGCGTTTGGTCGAGGATCCGCTGTCGGAGAAGCTGCTCTGGAAGGAGTTCCGCGCCGGCCAGATCATCCGGGTCGACGTCGCTCCTGATCCCGAGAAGGACGGCGAGCAGATCTTCACCTTCGAGGGTCTCGAGGGCTTCGTGCCCCCGACCGTCGGCGACGTGATCGAGGCCGAGCTGGCCGCCACCGGTGGTGGCGAGCCGGTCGCCGACGCTCCCTGATCGTCGTCTGATTCCGGTCGTAGCAACGGCGCCCTTCGGGGCGCCGTTGCGCGTTCCGGTGACCGATGCAGCCGGCGGTGGCCGGTAGCGTACGTCCGGTGTTCCGGCCCGTTCGCGTCCTCGTTCCCCTTCTCTTGGCACTCAGTGTCGTCGGATGCCGGGCCCGCGCCGACGTGTTGGTGGCCGTGGAGCCCGACGGCTCGGGCACGGTCACGGTCACGGCCACGCTCGACCCCGACGCAGTGGCGCAGGTCGGCGACGTGGCCGCCGCGCTGAAGGTCGACGACCTGCGGTCCGCCGGCTGGAAGGTCACGGGCCCGAAGAAGGCCGGGGCCGACACCTTCATCACCGTCAGCAAGCCGTTTGCCGAGGCGAGCCGGCTGGGCGCTGTCCTGGAGGAGCTCGGGGGGCCCGACGGTCCGTTCCCGGGGTGGAAGCTCACGTCGTCCAACTCGTTCACCGTCTCGTCCTACGAGCTGACGGGCAAGATCCGACTGACCGGCTCGCTCGACCAGTTCAGCGACGGCGAGGTCGCGGCGGCGCTCGACGGGTTCGCCACCGGGCGGAGCCCCGAGGAACTGACCGCGGCGCTGCAGGACGATCCCGACGCGCTCACGTTGAACGTCGCCGTGACGCTTCCAGGCGATCTGGACGACGTGTCGGGACTCGACCGCACTGATCCCGCCCCGGACGTCGCGGCCGAGTTCTTCCGCCTGGGTGACGGGCGAGCGGTCGATACGGCCGTCGAGCTCAGGTCCAGTTCGACCGACCGGTCCGCCGTGCTGTGGGTGATCCTCGGTGGCGGGTTGATCGTCGCGTCCGCACTGCTCTTCGTCGCCGGCCGCCAGCAGGCCCGGCGACGGCGTGGCCGTCGTCCCGCCGCCGCGGAGTAGGGCGGTGCTTCGGCGCCAGGCGGTCCTCATCCCCGGTGGCGCGCTCGTCGGTCTGACGGCGGGAGCGGCCTCGGCCGGCTTCCTCCGCTCCCTCGAGTGGGCGACCGAGGCTCAGGCCTCGAACACGTGGCTGCTGTGGTTGCTGCCCGTCGCCGGCGCAACGATGGCGACGTTCGCGGCGAGGTACGGCGGGCGTGCGTCGGCGGGCAATCGGCTCACGATGACGCAGATCCACGCGTTCGGTGACGGCGTCCCCCTGCGGATGGCGCCGCTCGTCTACGTGGGAACGATCGTCACCCACCTCTTCGGGGGCTCCGCCGGGCGTGAGGGCACCGCCCTCCAGATGGCGGCGGGGCTCACCGACGGCGTGGGTGCGCGCCTGCGCGTGTCGTCGGAGGATCGCCGGTTGCTCCTGATCGCTGCGCTCGCTGCCGGCTTCGGGTCGGTGTTCGGAGTGCCGTGGGCCGGGATCGTGTTCGCGGTGGAGGTCGCGCCGACGGCGTGGCGCCAGCGGGTCGTCGCCCTGCCGGCCGTCGTGGTGGCCGCGGTCCTCGGCGATCGGGTGGTGGGCTGGCTCGCGGTCCACCACACCGCGTACCCGGAGATCACCGGCATCCGCTGGCGCGACGCGTTGATCGTCGCGCTGGTCGCACCGGCGTTCGGCATTGCTGCGTGGGGCTTCATCCGGCTGACCGATGGAATCAAGGAGCAGTTGACGTCCCGCCTCGAGGTGCCCGCCGTTCGGGCGCTGGTGGGCGGGGCGGTCGTGATCGCGCTGACGCTGCTGGTGGGCAACCGCGACTACAACGGGCTCTCGTTGCCGCTCTTGGGGCGGGCGTTCGGGCTCGTCGACATCGGGTTGGGGGTGTGGGCGCTCAAGCTGTTGTTCACCGCCGTCACGGTCGGGTCGGGCTACGCCGGCGGTGAGGTCACGCCGCTGTTCGTGATCGGTGCGACGTTGGGGGCGGCGGTCGCGCACGCGACCGGCGGGCCGGTCCTGGTGCTGGCGGCGGTCGGGATGATGGCCACGTTCGGGTCGGCGGTGAACGCGTCGACCGCGTGTGTGGTGATGGGCATCGAGCTGTTCGGGTGGGGTCCCGTGGTGCCGCTGATCGTCGGGTGTGGCATCGCTCGCCTGTGCTCGTCGGGCCGCACGCTCTACGCCCACGAGACGGTGCCCGTCGAGGCCGAGTTGCTCTGAGGGCGGCGCTCGACGCGCCAGGTGGACGCGTCCGGGGCGCCGGCCGGATCTGAGAACACGAACAGATGTTCGTACCATCCGCGCTCGGTGTCAGCGGTGCTCGGTAGGTTCTGAGCCATGGCCCTGACGACCTCGCAACCCCGTCGCAAGACCCGCTACGCCTGCATCGAGTGCGGCACCGGCGCTCCCAAGTGGTCGGGCAAGTGCGACGGCTGCGGCGAGTGGAACACGATCGTGGAGGAGCCGGTCGACGCCGACCCCGTGGTCGTCGTTGCTCCTGCGGTGCCGGCCCGGCCGATCACCGAGGTGTCGTCGCTCGACGCCAACCCGCTGCCGACGGGCATCGCGGAGTTCGACCGGGTGCTCGGCGGTGGCCTCGTGCCCGGGTCGGTCACGCTCGTCGGTGGCGAGCCCGGGGTCGGCAAGTCCACGCTGCTCTTGCAGGTGTTGGCCGAGCCCGCCCGGTCGGGTGCGACGGTGCTGTACCTGTCGGCGGAGGAATCGACCCAGCAGGTGCGGCGGCGGGCCGAACGGTTGGGCGCACTGCACGAGCGGCTGTACCTGGCCGCCGAGACCGACCTCTCCCGCGTGCTCGGCCATGTCGACCAGCTCCGGCCCTCGGTGGTCGTGATCGACTCCATCCAGACGGTGTTCGACCCCGAGTTGTCGTCGGCGCCCGGTTCGGTCGGGCAGGTGCGACAGTGCGCCCATCGCCTGGTTCGCTTGGCGAAGGAGCGCGATATCGCCGTCATCCTCGTCGGGCACGTCACCAAGGAAGGCGCGCTGGCCGGTCCTCGGGTGCTCGAACACGTGGTCGACACGGTGCTGTCGTTCGAGGGTGATCGGCACCACACGCTGCGGGTCGTTCGGGCGACCAAGCACCGGTTCGGGTCGACCCAGGAGCTCGGCCTGTTCGCCATGGGAGAGGGCGGCCTCGAGGCGGTCGCCGACCCGTCGGAGATGTTCCTGGCCGATCGGCGACCCGGCATCGCCGGGTCGGTCATCGTTCCGACGCTCGAGGGGCACCGGCCGCTCGTGGTCGAACTCCAGGCGTTGGTCGCGGCGAGCGGGGGCGGCCACCCGCGCCGTTCGGTCACCGGCGTCGATCCCGGTCGGGTCGGGTTGCTCCTCGCCGTGCTCGAACGGCGTGTCAACGTGCCAGTGCTCGGGCTCGACACCTACGCCATGGCGGTGGGCGGTGCCCGTGTCACCGAGCCGGGCGCCGATCTCGGGTTGGCGTTGGCGATCGTGTCGTCTGCGACCAATGTCGCGGTGCCGGCCGATGTCGTCGCGGTCGGTGAGGTCGGGTTGGGCGGCGAGTTGCGGTCGGTCGGCGGCATCGAGCGACGGCTCGCCGAGTCGGCTCGCCTCGGCTTCTCACGAGCGATCGTGCCGCGCTCGACCCCCGAGGTCGACGTCGGGCTGCAGGTGCTCCGTGTGCCGACCGTCCACGCCGCAGTCGACCTCCTGGGCCTGCGCGAGTGACACCGGCGCCGGTCGTGGGCGTTCCCATGTCCGGAACGTCCTGACCATCGGCGCGAGCGCCAGACCGGGCAGCACGAGCCACAGTGGGCGCTGGAGCCACCATTCGGTGGTCGCCTCGTTGCCGAGCTCGCCGCCGAGCGCTTCCACGACGGCGACCGCAGCGACGTAGGCGGTCATGTGCCAGAGGAACACGGTCATGATCACCGAGTTGGCGGCGATCACGGCGCGCCACGGGCCTCGTCGCGCCAACCACCGGTTCGCTGCTGGCCGCAGCAGGAGGGCGACGCTGATCTGGAACACCGCGAGACACGCGATCGCCGCCGTCGGGGGGTTGAGGTTGCTGAGTGGCGCTCCCGGAGTGGCCACCATCGACGCTGGGTACGGGCCCCAGCTCGTGAGGACGGCGAGGCCGGTGAGGGCTCCGGTCGTGAGCCCGAGCAGGCGGCGGCGTGACCAGGTCGTGAACGTCCCGTCGGCGTACCAGTACCCGAGCTGGTGGGCGAACACGAACACCAGACCGCCGTTGAGGTAGCCGACGGCGGGTGCGTCGAGACGGAACCGACTCACGTCGACGAGGGCGATCGCGGCAGCGAGCGCGACGATGGTCGAGCGGGGTGCCCACTGGTGCAGGGCGGCAGTGAGCGGCGCCAGCGCGACGACCCCGGCGTAGACCGCGAGGAACCACAGCGGCACGAACACGACCACTCCCCAGTGGAGGACGCCCGGGTACCCGGGCACGAGCGCCCGCCCGGCGACGTCGAGCGCCACCCAGGTCATCGCGAACGGCACCACTGGGCGCAGGAGGCGTTCCATGCGGGAGCGCACGAACTGGCCGGCGGTCCGACCCGCCGTTCGGGCGGACCTCAGCGACACGAAGTTCGCGTACCCGCCGACCACGAAGAACACCGGGATGACCTGGAGGACCCACGTCGCCGCCCACCCGGCCGGCAACTCCTCGATCGGGTTCGGCATCGACAGACGGCCGGATGCGGTCCAGTGGGTGACGGATCCGACCCAGTGCCACAGCACGACAACGGTGATGCTCACGGCGCGGAGCAGGTCGACGTAGCGGTCTCGGCCGGGAGGCGTGGCGTCGACCATCCGGTCGAGCATGGATCGGGACGGGGCGTCGGTCGGCATGGATCCACCATGGCGGGGTGGCCCCGAGACAAGAATCGGGGGGAGCCCCCATCCTCGCCTGGGGCCGGTTCGGGGGATTCGGTGCCCGTTCTGCGGCGGGAACCTGAGAGTCGCCAACTAGACTGCCGAGATGGCAGCCCGACGCAGCAAAGCCCTGCTCGAAGCCCTGGCGATCGTCGCCCCGGGCCAGCCGCTCCGCGAGGGCCTCGATCGCGTCGTGAAGGCCTCGATGGGCGCCCTGATCGTGGTGGGCGACGGGCCCGAGGTCCTCAACATCTGCTCGGGCGGGTTCCTGCTCGACGCGGCGTTCTCGCCCCAGCGCCTGTCGGAGCTGGCGAAGACCGACGGCGCCATCATCCTGGCACCCGACGCCAGCCGGATCGCTCGTGCCAACGTGCACCTGGTCCCCAATCCGAACACGCCCACGACCGAGACCGGCACGCGGCACCGCACCGCCGAGCGGGTCGCCCGCTCGATCGGGGTGCCGGTGATCTCGGTCTCGGAGGACATGGCCGTGCTCACGGTGTACATGCACGACGACAAGCACCAGCTCGAGCCGATCCCGTCGGTGCTGAGCCGCTGCAACCAGGCGCTGCAGACACTCGAGCGGTACAAGAACCGCCTCAACGAGGTCACGTCGAATCTGGCGACCGTCGAGGTCGAGGACCTCGTGACGGTTCGCGACGTCGTCACGCTGCTGCAGCGCACCGAGATCGTCGTGCGCATCGCCGAGGAGATCCAGCGCTACCTCGTCGAACTCGGCAGCGACGGTCGCCTCGTCCGCCTGCAGCTCCGCGAGCTCATGGCCGGCGTCGAGGATGACCGCAAGATGGTGCTCCTCGACTACTTCCAGCCCGACGCCTCGTGGAACCTCGAGCAGGCCATGGAGACGCTGTCCGACCTCGAGATGGAAGACCTCCTCGAGCCCGAGGCCGTCGCCGAGGCGCTCCACCTCTCCGGCAGCGCCAAGGATGCCGACGGCAGCCTGGCCCCGCGTGGGTACCGCATGTTGTCCAAGGTCCCCCGCCTGCCCGAGGGCCTGGCCGAGCGCATCGTCGAGCAGTTCCAGTCGCTCGACAAGCTCATGCGGGCGACCATCGACGAGCTCGCCGCCATCGACGGCGTCGGCGACCAGTGGGCGCGCACGATCAAGGACAGCCTCGGCCACATCGCCGAGAGCTCCATCCTCGACCGCTACTCCTGACCGCGATCTAGTCTGCGCTCGTGCGCATCACCCTCACCACCGGAACCCCCGCAGAACTCGCCCGTCCGACGAACGGCGAGGCGACGGGTGGGCTCGTCCTGTGGGCCGACATCTTCGGCCTCCGCCCCCTCTTCGACGGCCACGCCCAACGCCTGGCCGACGACCACGGCTGGGTCGTGGTGGCGCCCGAGCTGTACCCCGGCGAGGAGACGATGCCGATCGAAGCGCGACATGCCCGCGCCGCGACGTTCTCCGACGCCGACAAGCTGGCCGACGCGGTCGCGGCGGCGGACGCAACGGGCTTCGAACACGTGGGTGTCCTCGGGTTCTGCATGGGCGGCATGTACGCGATGAAGTCGTTGGCCTCCAACCGCTTCTCCCGGGCCGTCGCCTTCTACGGCATGGTTCGTGTGCCCGAGCAGTGGTCCGGTGGCACGCAGGGCGACGCGATCGACGTGGTCAACGAGCGTCGCGAGCGGGGCGATCTCCACCTGCTCGGGATCTTCGGCACGAACGATCCGTGGTGTCCGCTCGACCAGATCGACGAACTCGAAGCGGCCGGCGCCGAGGTCGTGCGGTACGAGGGTGCCGATCACGGGTGGGCGCAGGATTCGACCCGCGACAACTACCGCGAGGCGGATGCAACCGATGCCTGGGCCCGCGCCGAGGCCTTCCTCGAGGGCTGAGCCTCCGAGGGAGCGCCTACATGGCGCGGATCTCGAGCTCCCGGCGCTTGAGGATGCGGTAGGTCCGGTCGTTCTGGTCGATCCACTCGAGCTTCACGAAGCTCGAGATCGCCTTGTTGACCCGCTCACGCGAGGCGCCCACCAGGCCGGCGAGCTCTTCTTGGGTGATCGGGATCTCGAACTCGTCACGATCGCCGGCGAGCTCGAGCAGGTGCTTGGCGGTGCGGCCGGTCACGTCGAGGAAGAACGAGTCGGCCAGCGCCTCGTCCATGTTGCGCAGCCGCTTGGTCAGCAGGCCGATCACCTTCCACAACAGCTCCGGCTGGTGTTCCCACAGGTCGATCAGCGGGCGGTAGGGGATTTCGACGACCTCGGAGGGCTCGAGTGCCCGCGCCTCGGCCGATCTGCCGAGCTTGTCGAACAGGCTCATCTCGCCGAACAGGTCGCCGTGGGTCATCAGCGCGACCATCGATTCGCGTCCGTCGAACGACTTGTTGCCGATGGCGATGCGCCCGGACTCGACGACGTACAGCGCGTCGGCCTCGCTGCCTTCGGCAAAGATCACATCACCCCGCACCAGGTCGAGCGACCGGGACTGGTCGAGCAGCTGCTCCAGGACCTCGTCGCCGAGGTCGGAGAACAGCTCGATGGAGCGGAGCATCGTGGCATCGATCACTCCGCCACGCTAGCGGTGGAGCGGGGCGCTTCGGAAGCCGGAACGTGACAGGGGACACGCCCGAGCGGCCGGTCGATCCCCCGGTAGGCTGCTCCGGTCATGGATCACCGAATCTGGAGCATCGTCGTGGCTGCGGGCTCGGGGCAGCGGTACGGCGCTGCGAAGCAGTTCGAGCCACTCGCCGGGGCCCGGGTGGTCGACCACTCGCTCGCCGTCGCGGCGCGGCACTCCGACGGTGTCGTCGTGGTGGTTCCTCCCGGTGAGCCCGTGCCCGACGCCCTTCGGGCCGACGTGGTCGTCGAGGGCGGTGCCACCCGTTCGGAGTCGGTCCGGCGTGGTCTCGCAGCCGTGCCCGGTGACACGACGATCGTGCTCGTGCACGACGCAGCTCGTCCGGTAGCAAGCGACGCGCTCTTCCGCCGGGTCGTCGACGCGGTGCTCGGCGGCGCCGCAGTCGCGGTCCCGGCGATCGAGGTCGCCGACACCATCCGTCACCGCGACGGTGGAGTGGTCGACCGGTCAGAGTTGCTGGCTGTCCAAACGCCCCAAGGGTTCGATGCCGCCGCCCTGCGCGCCGCCCACGCCAACGGCGGCGAGGCCACCGATGATGCCTCCCTGGTCGAGGCCCGAGGAGGAACGGTCGTGACGGTCGCCGGCGAGCGGACGAACATCAAGATCACCGAACCGGCCGACCTCGTGGTCGCCGCGCAGACCCTCGGCACCTCGGGGTCGTCCGCCGCGCCGCCGCCCTCGGCGTTGAGGCTCCGCGTCGGCAACGGGTTCGACATCCACCGCTTCAGCGATGACCCCGATCGGGTGCTCGTCCTCGGCGGTGTCACGTTCGAGGGCGCCCGGGGGCTCCACGGGCACAGCGATGCCGATGTCGTGGCCCACGCCTGCTCCGAGGCGCTGCTGGGGGCCGTCGGTCGGGGCGATCTCGGTTCGCACTTTCCCGACACCGACGAGCGGTGGCGAGGGGCGAACAGCATGGAGCTGCTCGCCGAAGTGGTGCGGATCGTGGCCGCCGACGGCATGGTCGCGCTCAACATCGATTGTTCCGTGATCGCCGAGTCGCCCAAACTGGCACCACGCCGCCATGAGATGGAGGCGGCGTTGTCCGCAGTGGTCGGAGCGCCGGTCAGCGTGAAGGGTCGCCGGGCCGAGGGCATCGGTGGCCTGGGCCGCAGGGAAGGCATCGCGGCCATGGCCACGGCGCTGCTCACCGGCGCCGGTGGCTGAGCACGGTGGACGACGACCGAACAAACGGAGCGAGTGACTGATGAGTGGCCCCAAGAAGCGAACCGGCAAACCGACGGGCGGGCGCCCCGGCGCGCCGGCGAAGGGGTCCGGGCCGCGTTCCGCGTCCGGGGCCAAGGGGGCGCCGGCCCGTTCCTCCGGTGGTCCCAAGGGCGCATCGCCCAAGGGTGCGGCGCCGCGGGCGGCCGGTCCGAAGGGCGCCGGCCCCAAGCGTGGTGCGCCCGCCGCATCGGCTCCGACGCGCTCGACCTCAGCCCGCTCGGGCCCGGCACCGTCGCGCGGGCCCGGTCCCGGTCGTGGCAAGGGCGGCCCTCGTCGCACGCCCGGAGCACCGCCGGTGCGCAGCGCCGACCGTGGGCTCGACGGCACCCAGGTGGAGGGCCGTCACGCCGTCCGCGAGCTGTTGTTGGCGGGCAACCGCAAGGTGAAGGAGATCCTGCTCGCCGAGCAGATGGATCCCGCCGAGATCCTCGAGGACATCGTCGATCTGGCTCACGACCTCAAGGTTCCCGTCCGCGAGATCTCCAAGCGACGTCTCGACGCCGAGAGCCGGACGGAGGCGTCCCAGGGCGTCGTCGCTCACGCCGAGCCGCTGCGTGAGCACTCGCTCACCGACCTGGCCACGTCGGTGCCCGGGTCGCCGCCCCCGTTCCTCGTCGCCGTCGACGGCGTGACCGACCCCGGCAACCTCGGCGCCATCATCCGCACCGCCGAGTGCGCTGGGGTGACCGGGTTGTTGTTGCCGCGGCACCGGGCGGTCCACGTGACCCCCACGGTGACGAAGTCGGCCGCCGGAGCCGTCGAGCACGTACCCATGGCGCTCGTGGGTGGGCTTCCCGCGGCGATCGAGGAGATGAAGAAGCTCGGGGTCTGGGTCGTCGGTCTCGACGCCGGCGGCGAGAAGTCGTTGCACCGCGTCGAGCTCGGCGACGAGCCGGTGTGCCTCGTCCTCGGCGCCGAGGGCGAAGGCCTGTCGCGGCTCGTGCGGCAGCGGTGCGACCAGATCGTGTCGATCCCACTCGTCGGCAGCCTCTCGTCGCTCAACGTCGCCACGGCAGCGGCGCTGGCCATCTACGAGGTCGTTCGTCGACGGTCCGAGTCGGTCGGCTGATGCGTCGGGTCGGCGGGTGCCTGGTGGCGGTGGCGCTGGTCGTCGCCGCGTCGGCATGCGTGTCGACCAACGAGGTCGACCCGTCCGGCAACATCCGCACCAACGACGCAACGCCGACGACCACGGCACCCGCGCCCCAGGCCGGAGTCCTCGGCCAGGACGTCACGTACGGCGGTGTCGTCGTGACCGTCGTGAGCGTCGCACCGTTCGACCAGTCCCCGAATGGCACGCCGCGGATCAAGGCGGTCATGCGATCGGAGAACGTGTCGGACTCGGCGCAGAAGAACCCCAACCTCGAGTTGATCTGCGACGAGACCCCGAACACGGGGGACTGGTTCCTCGGTTCGACGTGGGAGCCGAACGTCGTGCTTCCCGTCAACGTGGTCGCGCAGGGTGAGGTCATCGTGGGCTTCCCGCTCAAGGGCACGAACCCGGAGTATCCGGTGGTGACCTGCACGTCGGCGAAGTTGCGCCTGAGCGTCGTCGGTGCCCGGGAGGACATCCCCGTCGTCGTCGACTACCCGGTCGACGCGTCGCTGATCGAGCAGGCGATCCGGCGGCCTCGGGGTCCGAGCCTGCCGCTGCCCCCTCGGGGTTCCTGAGTCAGGTTCGGCCCGACCCGAAGATGTCGCCGGGGATGGCGGGCTTCGCGTCGCGGGCCCGGCGGCCGGCGACGACGGCGACGACCGTCACGGCGGCCGGTGCAGCGGCGAGGAACCGGCGTTCGAGGATCAGCTGGTCGCAGTTGGTGATGAGCGATTCCTGCTCGAACTGGTCCTCGCCCACGTCACCTGTCTCGACGGCGAGGCGGTTGGTGTCGGCTTTGAAGAGGGCCGTGCCGCAGTTGCGGTCGCGATAGTGCACGTCGGTGGTCGCGACGTAGAGGCACCCAAGACCGCTGATGATCGCCAGGAATCCCAGCGCGACTCGTTTCGGCGTCATCGGCCGATCACGCTACCTCACCCGTTCTGTCCTGCAGATGCGCCCCTGGAGGGGCGGATCTGCAGGACAGAAGCGGTGAGCTCGGGCCTGACTACTTGAGGCCGGCGAGGTCGTTCGACGTGCCGTCGTAGCTGACGAGCGGCGCCGCTTCGTTCCACTGGCCGCCGGCGCGGGTGATGATCTTGAGATCCTCGAGCACCCAGGGGTCGGTGGAGCCGTCGGTGTTGGTCGTCGCGTCGTCGAGCATGAGGCCGTAGTTCTGGTCCTTCATGGAGTACAGCGTGTTCATGAGGGTCGCCCGGTCGACGGTCGGCGTGAGCTCGAGGCCGCGCACGAACAGCGAGCCGAAGCCCCAGCCGGCTGCGGCGATGCCGCCCTGCAGCGTGGCCTCGTCGAGGCCCTGGGCCGCACCCTCGGTGAAGAACTCCTGCACCTTGGGGTTCGCCTGGTCGGCGGTGGTGCCGACGTCGAGCGTCGCCTGGGCCGAGTACAGCCCCTCGTCCTTGCCCTGCGTGAGGGCCATGGCCGTCTTGCCGGAGCAGGTGATCGACACGTAGGTCATCGGGGTCCAGGTGTCGGGGATGGCGCGGATCGCGGCGGGGCAGGGCGTGCCGCCGATGCCGACGAAGAAGACGTCGGCGCCGGAGCCGGACAGCTGGGCGACCTTCGACTCGGGGCTCGTCTCGGTGAGCGGGTTGAAGCTCTGCTCGCCGACGAGGGTGATGCCAGTGCCTTCGATGTCCTTCTTGATGACGTCCTGGTAGGCCTTGCCGTAGTCGTCATCCTGGTAGAGGAGGGCGATCTTGGCGTCGGGCTTGTTCTTGATCAGGTACTCCATGAAGGCGTGGCCCTCGGTGGCGTAGGACGGCAGGCCGCCGATGAACCACGGGAACTCCGCAGCCTTGCCCCACTCGACCGAGCCGGTTGCGAGGCCGATGGACGGCACGCAGTTGTCGTTCATGTACTGGCGGACTGCCAGGTTGTTGGAGGTGCCGATCTGGCCGACCATGGCGAAGATGCCCTCCTGCTCGACCAGACGCTGGACCTCGCCGGGGGTCTTCGCCGGGTCGTAGGCGTCGTCGGCCTTGACCAGCTCCAGCTGGTAGGTCTTGCCGTCGCCGGCCTTGACCCCGCCCTTGGCGTTGATCGAGCCGACGTAAGCCTCGAGGCCCTTGGTGACGGTGTCGTAGATGGAGTACGGGCCGGACTCGGGGCGCACCGTACCGATCTTGATGGTGTTGCCCTCGATGCCCTTCGTGCCCTGGTAGTCGGTGCAGTCGTCCTCGGGGTTGATGAACGCCTTGGGTGCGTCGGTGCCCGAGTCGGTGCCGCCGTCGGCGGCAGTGGTGGCGGTGGAATCGTCGGTGCTGTCGGACGCTTCGTCGTCGCGCCCACAGGCGGTGAACAGCAGTGCGAGCGCAGCAGCGACAGCTGCGAGGCGGAGTGGTCGGTTCGCGGTCATTGGGGTCCTCCCGGTGAGGTGGATGGGTCGGGCGCCCCTCAGGGCGCGGTGGGAACGGGGGTGTCGGCGGCGGTCGCCGACGCGGCTCGGCGGCCGGCGATCCGGGCGACGGTCTGTCGGTAGAGACCGACGATCCCGCCCGGGGCAACGAGCATGAGCACCACGAGCAGCGCTCCGAGGATGAGCGGCGTCACGGACTTCACGTCGTTGGGGAGCTCGGGGGTGATGACGTCGGTGAACACGTTGAGGAAGATGGCGCCGATGGCCGGACCGAGAATGCTCGGGGTACCGCCGATGACTACGGCGACGAGGATGTTCAGCGACAGCGTGAGGGTGAACGACCCGGATGAGACACGGGTGTTGTAGAGGGCGAGCAGCGAACCGCCGACGCCGGCGAGGGCAGCGCTGATGCCGAAGGTGATCACCTTCGCTGCCGCGACGTTGATACCGCTCACCTCCGCCGCCGTCTCGTTGTCGCGGATGGCGATGATCGATCGGCCGGCCCGGCTGTGGACCAGGTTGCGCACGAGGACGAAGCACACGATGGCGACCACGAGGAACAGGTAGTAGCGCCATTGGTCGTCGGCCTGGCCGCTCCACTCGGGTGCGGTGAAGCGGATCGACCGCTCGGCCATGACTCCACGGCTGTTGAGCTCGGGTGCGGTGATCCCGAGCCCGGTGCTGCCGCCGGTCGTGTCGGAGAACTGCTCGATGACCTGGGGGAACAGCGTGGCGACGGCCAGGGTCACGAGGGCGAGGTACAGACCTTTGATGCGGAGTGCGGGGAGCCCGACGATCACCCCCGCCACGAAGCAGATGACGGCGGAGGCGACGATGGCCCCGAGGTACGGCCACTTCCACTCGTTGAGGATGAGCGCCGTCGAGTAGGCGCCGATGCCGAACAGCGCGCCGTGACCGACCGAGATCTGGCCGTTGTATCCGGTGAGGAGGTTGAGCCCCAGCGCGGCGATGGCGAGGGGGATCCAACTGGTGATCCGGCCGGTCCAGAACTCGTTGAGGGTCTGCGGCAGGACGAGCAGCACGACCACGAGTACGAGCAGCCCCACGAACGGGAGCCACCGGCGATTGGTGGGTTCGGCGTTCGGCGCGCCCAGGTTGGTGGTGGAGGTCATACCCGACTCACCTTCCGTTGGCCGAAGATGCCCTCTGGTCGAACGAGCAGCACCACGAGGATCAGGATGAAGGCTGGGGCCAGGGACATCTTCTCGAAGGCCGACACGTAGCGGGGGACGACGTCGGTGAGGATGCCGACCAAGAGGCCGCCGACGATGGCCCCGACGAACGAGTCGAATCCGCCGAGCGTGATTGCGGCGAACGCGTAGATGAGGGGGAGCTGCATCAGGTTCGAGCTGAGCGAACCGATCGGCGCCGTGAA
>ENA-UPSM01004083-UPSM01004083.1-activated-sludge-metagenome-genome-assembly--contig:-NODE-4083-length-15728-cov-6.969757_pt1 | contig 15728 bp, 15 predicted proteins | sample MGYA00238181_ERZ773283 | MGnify/ENA primary metagenome ERZ773283 (study PRJEB29023, sample SAMN05720199) | activated sludge metagenome | isolation source: Anaerobic digester | place: Japan...
GGCTCCCGGTATACCATTCATCGGGAAGCGAGGAGCGGAGGCGTCATGCAGGAAGGTCGGGACACCGTCGTCCAGCGGCTCGGGAGCGCCGTCGGCGACGAGGTGGGGCGCGTCATCGTCGGCAAGGCCGACCAGACGCGCCTCGTCACCGTCGCCCTCCTCACCGGCGGCCATGTCCTCATCGATGACGTCCCCGGCGTCGCCAAGACGCTCCTCGTGCGCACGTTCGCGGCGGCGCTCGGCCTGAGCTTCCGCCGCATCCAGTGCACGGCCGACCTCCTGCCCGCGGACGTCACCGGATCGACCGTCTTCGACGAGCGTGGCCGGGAGTTCGTCTTCCGTCCCGGTCCGCTGTTCGCCGACGTGGTCCTCGCCGACGAGATCAACCGCGCCACGCCCCGCACGCAGTCGGCGTTCCTCGAGGCGATGCAGGAGGGCAGCGTCACGGTCGACGGCACGACGCATCCTCTGCCGCAGCCGTTCATGGTGCTCGCGACCCAGAACCCGGTCGAGCAGAAGGGGACGTTCCCCCTGCCGGAGGCCCAGCTCGACCGCTTTCTGCTGCGCATCAGGATGGGCTACCCGAGCGCGGCCGACGAGGTCGAGATCCTGCGGCGCTTTCGCGCCGTCGACCCTCTCGACGAGGTGCGGCCGGTGGACGTCGCCGGGGAACTGCCGGCCGCGCAGCAGGAGGTGCGCGACGTGTATGTGGCGGACGACGTCGCGCAGTACGTCGTCGCGCTGGCGACGGCGACGCGCGAGGCGCCGGGGCTGCGCCTGGGGGCGAGCCCGCGGGCGTCGCTCGCCCTGCTCCACGCCGCCCAGGCGTGGGCGGCCCTGGACGGGCGTCCCTTCGTGACGCCCGACGACGTCCAGTCGCTGGCGGTCCCCGTCCTCGCCCACCGTGTGCTCCTCTCACGCGACGCGGCTTTCGCCCAGCGCGATGCCGAGGCGGTGCTGCGCGAGATCGTCGCCGAGGTGCCCGTGCCGGCGGAACAGGGCGAGACGCTGTCGGCCAGGTGACGCTCGGGGTCGTCGTGCGTCTGCGCTCGATCGGCTGGGCGGTGCTCGCGGGGCTGGTGGTCGCCGCCCTCGTCGGCAGTGAGGCTCTCGTGTTCGCGACGCTGGCCGCGGCGGCGCTTGCCGTGCTGGTTGTCGTGTCGCGGCGGCGCATCTTCGCCGGGTTCGCGTTCTCGCGTCTGCCGGCGAGCCGTGTCGTCCCCTGGGGAGCAAGGCTCGACGTCACCGTGTCGGCGACCAACGCCAAGCTGCTTCCCATGATCTGGCTCAGGGTGTCGGACTTGTGGCCCGCCGGGGTCGAGGCGCAGGGGTTCGCTCTGTCCCCCGTGCCGGCGCACAGAGGCCAGCGCTTCTCGCAGACCCTCTCCCTACGCTGGTACGAGCGGGTCCGACGGCACTACCGGGTGCGCTGCACGATGCGTGGCCTGCACGACTTCGGCCCGGCAGAACTGGAGGCGGGTGACCCGTTCGGCGTCGCCGGGGTCACCCGCCTCGTCGACGACGTCGAGCGTGTCGTCGTCTTGCCCAAGGTGCTCGCCGTGCCCACGCTCGACGTCGTCCTCGGTCGCCCCTTGTTCGAGACGCCCGTCGAGCGTTCGCTGGCGCACGACCCCGTCGACCTGCGCGGGATCCGGCCCTATCGGCCCGGTGACCCTTTACGCGCCGTCAACTGGCGGGCGACCGCGCGGCGGCGTGCCCTCCAGACGAACGAGTCCGGTCCGACCGCGCTCGGGGCCGTCAAGCTGCTGCTCGACGTGCGCGTGAGGGAACGCGCCTGGGAGGGCGTGGACCCGGAACGGGTGGAGTTGTTGTGCGTGGTCGCCGCCTCGCTCGCGGCGGCGTTCGCCGAGCGCGGCCTCGCGGTCGGCGTCGCGTCGAACGCCTCTCTCGCCGGCGAGGCGCGCGCTTTGGACGTCGAACCGGACGAGGGCGCCCTCGACGAGGTCCTGGAGGGGCTGGCGCGCGTCCTCTCCCTGCCGCCGGCCGACTTCGGCGCCCTGCTGCAGGCGCAGCTCGCCGACGTCGAGGCGGCGGCCGACTGCGTGCTCGTCGTGCCGGCGCTGCGGGCGCCCGATCGCGACCTGGTGGCGACGCTGCGCGCCGAGCGCGGGGCGTCGGTCGTGTACGTCGGCGATCCGGCGCCCGACGAGCGGTCACTGGTCGACGCCGTGGTGCCTTCCGACTTCGCCTGGAGGGCGAGGGATGAGCTCACCTTTGTGGCGTGATCTCGTCCCGCTCGCTTTCGGCGCCGTCGTCGACGGCGTCTGGTGTGGGACGCTCGCCGCCGTCCTGACCGGGAGCGGGGATGCGCGCTACCTCGTCTTCGCGACGGTGGTGGTGTTTGCGGCCGGGGTGATCGCGTCGCGCGGCGGCGAGGAAGCGCGACCGCGAGGGCGCGCGGCGCGCGCCCTCGCGGTCGCGCTCACATTGGCCGCCGCTGCCGTGCTCTTCGTCGCCGGCCGCTCGTCGAGCGGCGAGGACGCCCTGCGATGGGTCGTCGTCGACGTCGCCTACTCCGCTCTCCTCGTGGTCGTCGGCGAGGGCTTGGGCGCGGCGATGGCGTCGCCGCGCGCGGCCGGCCGTCGCGCGGCCCGGGGCTTCGTCCTCCTCTGCGTCCTTCTCGTCGCGGCGACGCTTGCGGGCGCACCGCCGGCGTGGGCGACCTGGGCCGTCGCCGTGACCCTTCTGGCCGGCGGGCTGTTCGTCGTCGCAGCCCGCGCCCGGGCGCTGGCCGCCGTCACGCCGACGTCCGAGCAGACGTCGGTGTGGCCGTGGCTTCTGGCGGTCTTCGGCGTGACGTTGGCGGCGGTCGCGCTCGGGCTGGTCTCGAGCGAGGTGCTGCGCGTCGATCTCATCGCCCGGGCCCTCGACGCGGTGGCCGCGCTCATCGGTTACCTGCTGTCATGGGTCGGCTACGTCGTCGGCTACGCGGGAGGGCTGGTCATCCGCGGCGCCGGGTGGCTGCTCAGCCTGCTCGACCTTCACGAGCTCAAGCCGGTGGAGACTCCCGACCAGCCCGGGCTGCCGACGGCGTTGACGAGCCCCGAGCCGCAGAGCGGGCGCGAGGGCAGTGTCTCGCGCCCCGTCGTGATCGTGGCGCTGGCGGCGCTGGCGATCGTCGCTTCGCTGTCCCTCGTGGCGCTGGCGCTTCGTCGTCTTCGCCGCGTCGCGCCCGACGAGGTGGCGGAGGAACGGGAGGCGGTCGCCTCGCTGCGGGCCGTCGCCGCGGCCGGCGCCGGGCGGCTGGCGGGGAGACTGCGGCGCCTCGTGCGCCGGGCGCCGTCGAAGACGCCCGCCGAGCTCGTGCGCCGGCGGTACGCGGAATTCGAGCGGCGACTGGGCAGGGCCGGGCAGGCGCGGGCGCCGGGGACGACCGTGCGTGCGTTCCTGCTCACGGTGGCGGCGCAGCTCGTTGCGGGGACGGAGACCGACGCCGCGCTGACGATGGCGACGATCTACGAGCGGGCACGCTACTCGTCCGGGGGCGTCGACGTGGAGGCCGCGGGGACGTTCGCGCGGCTCGCACGGGGTTTGAGCGCAGCGGCGACGGAGGGGTAGGTCCGGTCGGGAAGGCCCGGCCGGGGAGCGGGGGGCGGGGGCGGCGCGCCGCCCCCGCCCCCCGCCGCCCTCACTTCGCCGCCCGCAACTCCTTGCGGATCGTCGTCCAGAAGCGTGGGTCCTCGCGGTGCATCTGCCAGATGGCGATGCCGGCGAGGTCGCCCAGCTTGCGCCTGAAGAAGCCCGTCTTGATGGCCACAGCCTCGCGGTCCTGGAACCAGACGGTGTGCATGACCTCGTCGTCATCGGTGTAGGTGAAGGTCGCTTCGCCGGACGCGTCGTGGCGGGCGAGAGGCGCCTCGACGTTGCGGCGCGTGGCGTCGGCGTCCTCCCAGAAGACGGCGGTGGTGGTGTCCTTGTGCCAGTCGATGCCGTAGAACGGCACGCCCATCAGGACCTTCTCGGGCGGGACCTGTGAGGCGGCGAATCTCAGCATGCGGCGCGCCCAGGCGAGCGGCGTCTGCGGCCCGGGGTCGCTCCAGCGCCCGCTGTAGCTGTACGTCATGACCTTGAACTCGTCGACCGCGGCCCCGAGGCGCGCGTAGTCGGCGCCCTTCTGCGTGTCCCAGCGTCCCGGCTCGGAGTCTTTGGGGAAGACGGCGATCGCGAGCAGGCGGTCCTCGTCGTGGAGCTTCCCGGCGAGCTCCTCGACGAACGCCGAGAAGCGGTCGCGGTCCTCCGGCCGCACGAGCTCCCAGTCGAGGTCGAGGCCGTCGTACCCCTTGTCGAGGACGAGGTCGACGAGCGCCTCGACGTGGCGCGTCCGGGATTCCTCGTCGGCGAGGATGCGGGCGGCGATGGCGCCGTCGAAGTCGCCGCCCGGTACGCGGTTCACGACCGTCGCGAACGCTTGGATGTCTCGTCGGCGCGTGTCGCGCACGAGGTCGAGGTCCTCGTGCTCGGCGGTGACGCTGCCGTCGGCTTGGGAGAGGTACCAGACGAAGTCGACCTCGTCGACGGCCTGGGCGGCGGCCGCGCGCTTGAGCGACGCGGCGTCGCCCGTGTTCCACGCCGTGACGCGCCAGGCGCGGCCGCCGCCCGGCTTCGAGAGCTTGCCGGTGAACGGCGGCTCGTCGTCGCAGGCCGCGCGCACGAGGGCCGCCGCCAGCGCGACGGCGAGGATGAAGAGCGTCAGCGCCGCGAGGCGGCGGCGGCGGTAGCGCGCGGCGGTCCGTACCGGGCGTGGCATAGGCCCATGGTACCCGACGCGCGCGTGCGGCCGATGCATGATGCCGGGCGTCAGGGGGAAGTGAGAGGATTGACTCGTACGGGGCCGAAGGCCGTGGCGTCCACGGCCGTGACGGAGGTGGAGCAGATGCAGGGTAGGCGGACGTTGACCGGAGGCCCGTCGACGCGGGCGATGCTGCTCGGGATGGGCGTCGTGCTCATCGTCGTCGGGCTGGTCATCGTCGCGAACATCTGGGAGAGCCTCAGCTTCCTTGGGGTGCTCATCGGCCTCACCCTCATGTTCGTCGGCGTGGCCGGCGTCGCCGTCGGCGCCGGCCGCGGCGGAGGACGGTCGCTCGCGCCGATCGTCGCCATCATCGGCGGCGCCGTCCTGCTCTTCTGGCCTGACCTGACGCTCAAGGCACTGGCCGTGATCGTCGGGTTGACGCTCATCGTCTGGGGCGGGGTGCAGTCGGGCATCGCCGCCGCCTCGACAAGGGACGGGCGCGGCGGCATGCTGGCCACGGGCGTGCTGCTCCTCCTGCTCGGCGTGGTCGTCGTCGCGTGGCCCGGTCCCACGCTCGCCCTGCTGACGACCCTGTTCGGAATCGTCGTCATCCTCGCCGGCGTCGTCACGCTCGTGACCGGCCTGCGGGCGGGCCGTGCGTGAGCCAAGTTCGGGCGGGTCGCGCGTGGACCAGGCTCGGGCGGGTCTCAGACTTCGACGGGCACGAGGGCGAGACCGAGGTCACTCGTCCTCTTCCAACCACTCCAGCAGGGCGCGCTCGAGGGCGGCGCGGTCGCCGGCGATCGTCGTCGTGAAGCGCGCCGGGCGCGTGCGGACGGCCTCCAGGGAGGCCGGGACGCGCGCCCCCGGCGCCATCTCGACCACCCGGTCGAGCAGGGCGAAGTCGTCGGGCTCGTCGAGCGGCGCCCCGTCGGGCAGCCCGCTCAGCCCGCGGACGACGTCGGCGGCGAACTTGCTCCAGTGCGCCGTCGACACGACGAGTACAGGGAGGTCGGTCGCCGCTCGCTCGGCCACCGTCCAGGCGACGGCGGTGTGCGGGTCGATGAGGTAGCCCTTCGTCCTCCAGACCTCGCCGATCGTGGCCAGGCAGGTGTCGTTGTCGACCCACGAGCCCACGAACTCCTCCTGGAGGCGGGCGTGCGTCTCCTCGTCCACGGTGAAGCGGCGCCGCATGCGCAGCTCGTCCATCCATCCACGGACGACGTCGGCGTCGCTGCGCAGGTCGTAGAGCAGGCGCTCGAGGTTGTTCGAGATGAGGATGTCCATGGACGGCGACGGCGTCTTCACGAGGTCGCGCCCGGCGATGTCGTACACCCCGGTGGCGATGAAGTCGGTCAGGACCCTGTTCGTGTTCGAGGCGCACAGCAGGCGGCGGACGGGCACTCCCATGCGCTTGGCGTAGTAGCCGGCGAGGATGTCGCCGAAGTTGCCGGTCGGGACGCAGACGTCGATCGGGGCGCCGAGCGACACCTGGCCGCGCGCGGCCAGGTCGGCGTAGGCGCTCACGTAGTACACGATCTGGGGCAGGAGCCGTCCCCAGTTGATGGAGTTGGCGGACGACATCGCCAGCCTGTGGGTCGCGGCCAACTCGGCGGCGAACGCCCTGTCGTCGAAGACCGCCTTGACAGCCGACTGGCAAGTGTCGAAGTCGCCCTCGACGGCGAACACCGTCAGGTTGTCGCCGGGCTGTGTCGTCATCTGCCGTTGCTGGATCGCCGAGACGCCGGCGCGAGGGTACGAGACGGCGATGCGGGTGTGGGCCCGGTCGGCGAAGCCGTTGAGCGCCGCCACGCCGGTGTCGCCCGACGTCGCGACGAGGACGAGGTAGTCGAGGTCCGTCGTCCCCCGTGCGTGGGCTAGCTCCAGGGCCTCGCTGAAGAACAGCGGCATGCACTGCAGCGCCATGTCCTTGAAGGCCAGCGTCGGGCCGTGCCAGAGCTCGAGCACGAAGCGCCCGTCCCCGAGGTCGCGGACGGGGGCTACCTCGGGGTCGTCGAAGTTGTCGCCGTAGGCGAGCGCCGCGATGCCGGCGACGTGCTCGGCCGCGATGTCGGGGTCGAAGGCGGCGAAGACGGACGCCGCCCGTTCGGCGTAAGGCAACGTCGCGAGACGGGCCAGGTCGGAGGTCGTCAACTGGGGTAGCCGCTCGGGCACGTAGAGGCCGCCGCCGGGGGCGATGCCGTCGAGCAGCGCCTCGGTGAACGTGCGCGGACGATCGGTGTTCCCCCTGGTGTCGCGGTAGAGCGTCACTTCGACCTCCGTTTGGCGGCGGGAACGGCCGGGCCGGGTCCTTCCGCCCCCTGGAACCAGACCGTCTGCTGGGGGATGGGGGTGGCGATGCCGGCCTCGTCGAAGGCCGCCTTGAGGCGCGCGCGCAGCGCGCGCCCGACGGCCCACTGCTCGCCCGGCCTGGTCTTGACCGCCAGCCGGAGCACGACAGCGGTGGGGGCGATGTCCTCGACGCCCCAAAGCTCCGGCTCCTCGATGATCGTGGCCCCGGGCAGGCCTTCCTTCCACAGCTCGTCGGCGACGCGCTTGATGATCGTGGAGGCCAGGTCGAGGTCGGTGTGGTAGGGGACCTCGATGTCGAGCACGATGCGCGACCAACGCTGCGACTGGTTGCCGACCCGGGCGATCTGCCCGTTGGGGACGTACCAGACGGTGCCGTCGAGCCCGCGCACCGTCGTCACGCGCAGGGTCACGCGTTCGACCGTGCCGCTCGCTTCGCCGAGGTCGACGACATCGCCGACGCCGTATTGGTCCTCGAGGAGCATGAAGAGACCGCTGACGAAATCCTTGACGAGGCTTTGGGCGCCAAAGCCGATGGCGATGCCGACGACGCCGGCGCCGGCGATGAGGGGTCCGATGCTGATACCGAGCTCGGCCAGCGCCATGAGCACGGCGACCGTCCAGACGGTGATCGTGGCGACGTAACGGAGCATCGAGCCGATGGTGCGCATGCGCTGCTCGGCGCGCTCGCTGTGGAGGGCGGCGGCGCGCAGGCGCTCGGCCGCCTGCTGGTGGAGAGAGGTGGGACCGGCCTCGGCGTCTTCGCGCTCGGCGCCCTCGCGACGCGCCTCACTGGCCTTGACGAGGCGCTCGACGGTGACGTGGATGGCGCGGCGCACGACGAAGTCGAGGACCAGGGCCACCGCGAGGATGACCGCGGCGGTCAGGAGGTCGGCGTCATGCTTCTCGAACCAGTCGGCGACGGCCAACATGAGGCGAGTGTACCAAAGGGCGGCCGGGGGCTCGGGCGGACGCCGGGGCGCCGCAGGCGCCGGCGCGTCCGCCCGAGGCGGCGCCCGTTGTCGGCGTCGCCCCGGGGACCGTACGATGGACGTCGCCGCATGGCATCAGGACGGGAGGTGGAGGCGCGTGGTGAAAGGGACAGGGGTCGATGAGGGGCGCGTGACGCAGCTCTGGCAGCGCGAGCGCGCGCGCTTCGCGCGCGAGCATCCGCGCTGCCTCGCGCTGCGCGAGCGCGCCCGTCCGGTCATGCCGCACGGCGTGCCCATGCAGTGGATGGCGGCAAGCTTCGTCCACCCGGTGTGGGTGGTGGCCGGGCACGGCTCGCACTTCACCTGTGCCGACGGCCGGGACTTCCTCGACACGAACATCGGCGACAAGAGCACGTTCTGCGGTCTCGACCCGGAGCCGGTCGTGCGCGCCGTGCGCGAGCGCGTCGCCGCCGGGCCGCAGTTCATGCTTCCCACCGAGGACGCGATCGTCGTCGCCGAGGAACTGGGTCGGCGCTGGGGAGTACCGTCCTGGCAGTTCACGCTTTCGGCGAGCCAGGCGAACACCGAGGCGCTGCGTCTCGCCCGCCACGCCACAGGCCGCGAGCGCGTGCTCATGTTCGCCGGCGACTACGCGGGTCACGTCGACGAGTTCTTCGTCCCGTATTCCGCCGGCGGACGCCTGTCTTTCTCGGGCCTCAGGGCGGATGTCGGCCGTGACGTGGGCGTCGTGCCCTTCAACGACGTCCTCGCCGTTGAGCGTGAACTTGCGACGGGCGCCTATGCCGCCGTCCTCACCGAGCCGGCGCTCACGAACCAGGGCGTCGTGCTGCCCGACCCGGGCTTCCACGACGCCCTTCGCCGCCTCACACGCGACCACGGTACGCTGCTCATCCTCGACGAGACCCACACGCTCATCTGTGGCCCGGGCGGCCTGACCGGCCGCTGGGGCCTCGATCCCGACGTCGTGACGGTGGGCAAGGCGATCGGCGGCGGCCTTCCGCTCGGCGCCTACGGCATGACGCGGGAGCTGGCCGCCGCCTTCGAGCGCGGGACGGCCCCGGACGGGCGCCCGGCCGAGCTCGCCACCGGGGGCACCCTCTTCGGCAACGCGCTGAGCATGGCCGCGGCACGGGCGGCGCTGCTCGAGGTGCTCACGGAGGAGGCCTACGAGCGCAGCGCCGCCCTCGGGGCGGCCCTCGCCGACGGCATGGAGCGCATCATCGCCGCAGCGGGACTGCCGTGGGCGGTGCAGCGCCTCTACGCGCGCTCCGGCGTCTCGTTCACCGGGCGACTGGCCCGCAACGCCGCCGAATGGGACGAGGACGAGCGGCCAGCCCTGAACGGGCTCCTGCGCCTGTACCTCGCGAACCGCGGCGTGTGGGAGGCGATCGAGACCGCCGGACCGGCGATGTCGGTGGCCGCGACGGAGGCGGACGTGGCGCTCTATCTCGGCGCCTTCGGCGCCTTCGTCGGCGACCTCGTCGCCCCCTGAGCTTCGCCGCCGCGGGCGCGGAGGCGCGCTCAGGCGGGCGCCGAAGCGCGTGCGGTCCGAGCCAGCGTGCGCGCGGCGCGCAGCGGGAGCGGCGTGCGCCAGCGCCTGCTGAGCGCGAGGACGAGGTCGCGCGCCTGTTCGGGAGACGTCTGCCAGCCGGCGTGCGCCAGTACCGGTCGGGCGCCGGGGCGCGTACGGACGGCGTAGCCGACGAGCGCGCCGTCGACGAGGAGCGGCGACGACGCGCCGCGGGCGTCGGCCGGCTCGTCGTACGCGGCGAGGAGGGCGCGGTTCGTGACCCCGACACTGGGCAGGTCGAGGCGCGCTCCCAAGTGAAGGGCGAGGCCGGCGCGGCGGGGATGGTCGCGACCTGTGGCGTCGACGAGGAGGACATCGGGGCGCCGCTCGAGGCCGCGGTACGCGGCCTCGAGCGGCGCCCCACAGCGCAGCGCCAGGTAGCCGGCGACGTAGGGTCCCCCGCTCTCGCCGCGCACGACCGAACGACGCAGGACGCGCCCGCCTTGCCAGAGGACGGCCGCCGCCACGACGGGTTGTCCGGCGCGGCCTGGGCCGCCCTCGCCGCGCGGGAAGGCGGCGAACACGGCGGCGACGGCGAGGTCCCGCGCCGTGTCGGACCACGTCCAGGGCGGTGCTGCGTCGGCGGCCGCGGCGAGCGCTGCCTGCATGGCCTCCAGCTCGTCCCCCTGTGTCGGCCAGGACCAAAGGTCGCTCACAGCACGCCTCCCTTCGCCGTTACTGCGTTCCGGAGCCTCAGCCTTGGGCGAGGAGGCGCGCCGCATCGTCCACGGCGAAGACGGGCCACGCGGTCGGGCGGCCGGACGCGCGGGCGGTCACGCCCGCGCCGGGCCGCCTGACCGCGCCGATGTCCGTCGCCGTGATGCCTGCGGCGCGCAGCGCCGCGACCAGCGCCTCGGCCTCGTCGGGGGCGCAGCAGATGAGCAGGCTCCCCGACCCGATCAGCCCGAGCGGGTCGGCGCCGAGCAGGGCGCAGAGCCGCTCCGTCTCGGGGTACACGGGCACGGCGTCACGGGCGACGGCGATCTCATGGCCGCAGGCGACGCTCAGCTCGGTCATCGCCGTCGCCAGGCCTCCCTCCGTCACGTCGTGCATGGCATGGACGCCGGCGAAGCCGGTCGCGATGCGCGCCTCGGGCAGGACGCTCAAGCGTTCGGCGAACGAACGACAGCGGGCCAGCTCCTCTTCACTCATGCCCTGTGCGCGGAGGCGGTCGCCCAGCTCCGTCGCGAGCACCGCCGTGCCCTCCACCGCCACCGCCTTGGTGAGTACGACACGGTCGCCCTCCTGGACTCCGCGCTTCTCGCGGAGGTCGGCGCGGCGCAGCACACCGAGCATCGTCCCCGACACGACCGGCCGGCTGACGGCGGCGGTGATCTCGGTGTGTCCGCCGATCGCCGTGATGCCCTGCTCGCGGCAGGTGGCGGCGAGGTCGTCGAGCAGGCACATCGCCTCGGCGGCGGACGTACCGGCGGGGAACAGGACGGTGGCCAGCAGCCAGCGCGGCTCGGCGCCGGACGTGGCGATGTCGTTGGCGTTCACCGTGACCGCGTAACGGCCGAGATCGGCGCGCGTGAGCGTGATCGGGTCGCCGTGCGCGACGACGACCTCGGCGCCCGAGACGTCGAGCGCGGCGACGTCTTCGCCCACCGCGGCGCCGACCAGCACCGCGGGATCGGACGTGTCGAGTCCGCCGAGGAACGTCGTCAACAGGTCGGCCGGCAGCTTGCCCTGACCGAGCGGTAGGCCGAGGCGGACGATCTCATCGAGGTCGTCGAGAGAGGCGATGACGAAGTCGCAGGCGTCGCCTGGCGACCTGGCGGGGAGGTCCGCCTCGACGTCCGTCGGGACGTCCGTCGCGAGGTCAGCCTCGCTCTCCACCCCGAGGTCCGGGTGGTCTGTCTCGACCTTCGTCCCGCGGCCTGCCTCGACGTGCGTCCCGAGGCCCGTCTCGTTCTGTGGCTCGTCCTTTCCGGTCACGTCGTCATTGGTCAAGAAAGCGGTCACGGCGCCGGCGGCGCGACCGGCGAGGGGGTCGAGGATGAAGTCGCCGACGACGAGGATGCACGCCGGGTCGACGCCCATCGCCGCCGCTGCGCCGAGGACCCCGTCCGGCGCCGGCTTGGGAGGGTAGGGATCGTCACGGGTGATGATCACGTCGAAGTCGGCCGCCGACAGGTGGTCGAAGTTCTCGAGGGCGCGGTCGACGGCGGGGCGGCCGTTGCGGGTGATCACGCCGAGCTTGAGGCCGTGCCGACGCAGGCGGCGCACGGCCTCTTCGGCTCCGGCGTTGGGACGCGCCCGGGCCGCCCCTTCAAGCTCGAAGCGCTCCAGTACGGCGAGTGCCTCGTCGCGTCGCCGGCCCGGGGGCAGCGCCTCGATGAACTCGAGGACGTAGCGGTCCGGGGGGCATCCGACCTCGCGCTTGATGGCGGGGAAGTCGAGGCCGTCCGGTCGCGTCAGTGTGCCGTCGAAGTCGAACAGGACGGCCTCGAGGCGGAACGGGCGCGGTGGGCAAAGGACGGCGCGCTGCATGGGGTCAGGATAGCGTAACGGCTGGGGCGGGCGGCACGGGGGCGAAGGACTGCTCGCCCTTCGCCCCCGTGCCGCCCGCCCCAGCCGCTACTGACGGCTCCGCCCGTCAGCTCACTCGATCGTGACCGCCGTCCCGCTCACGCTCACCATGAGCATGCTGCCGTTCTGCCCCACGGTCTCGTAGTCGAGGTCTACAGCGATGATCGCGTTGGCCCCAAGCGCGGCGGCGGCATCCTCGATCTCCTTGAGGGCGATCTCCTTCGCCTTCCTCAGCTCTTGCTCATAGGCGGCAGATCTGCCGCCCACGATGTCGCGGATGCCGGCGAACATGTCCTTGAACATGTTCGCGCCAAGGATGGCGTCGCCGGTCACGACGCCGTGGTAGGCCGTGACCCGTCTTCCTTCGAACGTCGGTCCCGTGGTGATGAGCATGGTCTCCTCCTCGCGTCTCCGGCGCGGTCCGCCTGCGGCTGCCGCGCCGCTCGCGCCCTCTTCTACCCGCGGGCGACCGCATGTACACGAGGCGCTCCGGCGCGCGGCTCGCGCCGCCTGACCTCCTCGCCTCAGTCACGGTTGACCGGGTGGGCGCGGCTACCGATACACTGGGTAGGCCACGTGCGGCACTCCGGTGACGACTGCGGCGGGGTTTTCGACGGGCCACACGCGACGCGGAGCGGCAGGAAGAAGACAGGCGATGCGCTTGAGGACGATCATCGAGTACGGCTTCACGGTCGTCGTCGCGATTGCGATCGCGCTCCTCGTCCAGGCGTTCGTCGTCAAGCCGTACAGGGTGCCGACGCCGTCCATGGCCAACACCGTCAACCCTGGCGACCGCGTGATCATCGACCGCATCCTCTACGGGCATCGCGAGATCGAGCGCGGTGACATCGTCGTCTTCAACGGGGGTGAGGCGGTCGGCGACCAGGTCCTCCTCAAGCGCGTGGTCGGCCTCCCCGGGGACGTGCTGTCGATCGAGGACGGACACCTCATGGTGAACGGAGCGCGCGCCGACGAGAGCTTCGTGCGCCGTGTGGGCGGTCGCGTGGAGCCCACGCAGCCCGGTCCCGGCGGGTTCACGGCGCCCTGGTCCCTGCAGAAGCCGTACCCGGTGCCGGACGGCTACTACTATGTCCTCGGCGACAACCGCACCGACAGCTACGACAGCCGCTTCTGGGGTCCGATCGCGCGGCGTGCGATCATCGGCCGCGCACTCGTCGTCTACTGGCCGCTCAGCGGCATCCGCACGCTCGAGTAGCACGGCGCCGGTAGAGTCACGGCGCCGGTAGAGTCACGGCGCCGGTAGAGCCCGAGTCGCTCCGGACCTTCCTCGGCGTCAGTCGAGTCCGAGTCGCTCCAGGTCGTCCTCGTCGTAGCCGAAGTAGTGCGCCGTCTCGTGGAGGACGGTGATGCGGATCTCGTCGGCGAGCTCTTCCTCGTCGCGCGACTCGCGTTCGAGGTTGCGCTGGAAGAGGTGGATGACGCCGGTCTGCGGCGGCCCGCCCATGACGCTCTGGTCGGGGACGGCGTAGCCGGAGAACAGGCCGAGGAGACGAGGGTCGACGCCGTCCAACACCATGGCCTCGGTGGGCCGGTCCTCGACGATGATGGGGACGTTGGCGAGCCACTCGAGCAGTCCGTCGGGAAGCTCGCGCAGGGCCTTCTCGGCGACCTTCTCGAAGCGCTTCGGGGACATGCGCGGCGCGTCGGGCTCGCCGGCTGCGTCGAGACGCAGCACGGCGAGCCACTCGCGCGCCGCCCCCTTCCTGTCGTGGCGCTCGTCGAGGGCGGCGCCGAGCAGCCAGCGCGCGTCGGCCTCCTCCTCGATCGAGAGGCCGCCACGGCTGAGGATGTCCTTGAGCAGCTTGACCGCTCGCCTGGCGTCGCCGAAGTCCTCGAGGTAGATCTCGGCGGCGGCGACCACCGGCGCCGGGTCGTCCGGGTCGGCCTCGTTCCAGCGCTGGCACGCCTCGAGGGCCCCGTCGGGATCGTCGGCGGCGAGGCGCAGCTCGACCTCGAGGTCGAGGACACCTGGGTCGTCAGGGTCGGTGTCGAGGAGCTCCTCGAGGATCCTCGCCGCGGAATCGAGGTCGTCGTCGTCGACCGCGGCCCACGCCTGGTCGAGGGCGGCGTCGATGCGCGACTGGGCGCGGCGTCTTGACCTTTCATCGCTCACGGTGAGCAGACTATATCCGCGACGGCACGCGGGTAGTCACCGCGGCGCCGTTGATGGATGCGCGCGCCGCCCGGAAGCGGCCGACGTGCTCCGGGCCGGCGCTGGCCGGAAGCGGGCGACGTGCTCCGGGCCGCTGGGCTGCGGGCAGACGCGCATACCCGGCCGACACGACTGACAGAGGAGACGCATGCAGTACGACGGTATCGAGGGCAAGCGGGTCATCGTCACGGCCGCGGCGAGCGGCATCGGGGCGCAGGTGGCGCGGCGCTTCGCGGCGGCGGGCGCGAGGGTCTTCATCGGCGACGTGGACGCCGCTGCGGTCGCCGCCTTCACGGCGGCGCACGCCGGCATCGGCGCGGCCGTCGCCGACGTCGCCGCGCCCGCCGCCGTCGAGCGCCTCTTCACCGAGGCCCTGGCCGCTCTCGGCGGCCTCGACATCCTCATCAGCAACGCCGGCATCGCCGGCCCGGCGGCCCCCGTCGAGGACATGGACGTCGACGACTTCCGGCGCTGCCTCGATGTCAATCTGACGGGCGCGTTCCTCTGCGTCCGCCGCGCCGTCCCCGCGATCAAGGCGGCCGGCGGCGGGTCCATCGTCCTCATGTCGTCCAACGCCGGCACCATGGGCCTGCCCTTCCGCGCCCCGTACGTAGCGAGCAAGTGGGGCGTCATCGGCCTCACGAAGACGCTGGCCATGGAGCTCGGGCCGCACGGCATCCGCGTGAACGCCGTCTGCCCTGGGGACGTCGAGGGCGAGCGCATCCGGCGCGTGATCGCCAAGGAAGCCGAGAACCGCGGCATGAGCTACGACGAGGTCCTCGCCGAACGCGTCGCGTCGGTGTCGCTGCGGACGATGGTCACGCCCGACGACGTCGCCGACCTGATGCTGTTCGTGTGCTCGGACGCGGGGGCGAAGATCTCAGGACAGGCCCTGCTCGTCGACGGGAACGCCGAGCGCGCCTGACGGCGGCTCGGCCCACCCCTCGTCCAGGGCCCGGATGCGGCGCACGTGGCGGCCGCCCTCGAAGGGCGTGGTGAGCCACACGTCGACGATGCGCAGGGCGAGGTCCGCAGAGATCATCCGCTCGCCCAGCGAGATCATGTTGGCGTCGTTGTGGAGGCGCCCCAGGCGGGCCGCCTCCTCGCTCCAGCACAGGGCGCAGCGCACGCCGCGGTGCCGGTTGGCGGCCATCGCCTCGCCGTTGCCCGAGCCGCCGAGGACGACGCCGCGCTCGCAGTCGCCGCGCGCCACCGCGGCGGCCGCGGGATGCACGAAGTCGGGGTAGTCGACAGGCTCGGTCGAGAACGTGCCGAAGTGGACGACCTCGTGCCCGCTCGCGGCGAGGTGCGCGGCGATCAGGCGCTTGTAGCTGTAGCCGGCGTGGTCTGAGGCAAGAGCGATGCGCATCGCCGAGCCCTCCTGAGGGTGCAGAACGGGTGAGAGGCCCCGTGATTCATGTGCCGGTCGCTGCCGGG
>ENA-UPSM01004088-UPSM01004088.1-activated-sludge-metagenome-genome-assembly--contig:-NODE-4088-length-15716-cov-5.742928_pt1 | contig 15716 bp, 14 predicted proteins | sample MGYA00238181_ERZ773283 | MGnify/ENA primary metagenome ERZ773283 (study PRJEB29023, sample SAMN05720199) | activated sludge metagenome | isolation source: Anaerobic digester | place: Japan...
CAGAGGACATTTCTAATGGGGACGCAAGAGGACATTATCACTGTGGTTTGACAGTCCATCGCAAGGACCGGTGGAGGCGCGGGACGCACGCGGCTGTGCGGTGCTATTTCTCTCTCTGGCCTTCGAGAGCCAACGTGGTGCTTATCCTACCGGAAGGGTGAGGACGCGGCCGCTATCTTCTCCGGACGGTGCAACTTGAAGGTGGAACAGATCACAGAACGCGTTGAAGATTCGTTTCGAAGTGAGGTCGGCATCATCAATATAGAACCAGTTATCGCGGTAACATACTGCGATGAAAGCGGTTTCAGGACGCGTGGCCTGAGATTTCACGATGAAGTACTTCCTCAGGTCTTCGAATCGCCCTTCGTGAACTGTGTCTGTAAAGCGGTCGGGAGAGAACGTCAAGCATCTCTCCGCATCCCTGCTCGGTACTTGGACGCCGTAGGCCAGCAGGTTCATAACGCCGTAGAAAGACCGAATGCGTGTTTTCAACTGATCGCGCGGCGAGTGGGGACGGCTGCTTGACTCCGGACCGGAAACGGTGCTGTTCGATTTGAAGATCCAGACGCCTCTCAAGGGTTCAGGCTGGAGGTTCAGTAATTCCAGGAGCCGGCGGCTCTCGGCAGTTTGTTTAGCCTCAGGCGACAACCACATGGCGGGGGACATCTGGTGATCGGTGAGGTAAAAACTCTTTCCCTCGTCGTAGCTTCGCCATCGCGCCTCGGTGGCCACGGCAGTCATCCAGAGGTCAGGAGTGATCTGTGCGGCAGGGAAGGGCACGTCGTTGTACGGATCTTCATACTTGAAAGAGCCCACAACAAGCTCATCTCGTGAGGACAAGGACTATACTAGGTCCAGCAGCTCGCAGAACTCGGTCGAACCACCCCGAAACGAGTCTCCCACGCCCGCCTCAACGCTTCAAACACCGTTGATATCCTGAACGAGCAGCAACAGCAGCAGGTCGAAACAGTACCCGGCGTTGGCCATGTTGGCAAGAACAGCGGAGTCCATCGAGGCGTGGAGCCGTCCCGCAATGTCTTCACCTTGTCGGGGCGTGAAGGTGATCGTTGGCGAGTCCGAAAACGCAACGCCCGCATTCAGAGAGAGCGGCGACCACGCGGAAGAATCTACTCGAGTTCCCGCAATGGTAAATCCTGAGCCAGGGGTGTAACTGTACGAGGGTTGCGTCGAAGCGCCGTTCCCATGGAAGTCGTAGGTTCCGCCCGCCTCCAAATTCCGTGATATCTCAAAATTGGCGGAAATGCTGGATACCGTCAAGAACTGGGGAGCTTCGAGATAGCGGCGGCGAACAATGTTGAGCAGGAGTTCCTCGCTCACCACTTGGTTGACCGCCCTGTTGTAGGCGAGATGCGAATTGACGACCAGGTCTGGGCCGCGAGTCGAGGCGCACCCGGCAAACAGGCACACGACGGCGAACATTGCGCCAATCGCCGCCCAGAATCTGTTTAACACTTCAACGTTTCGATTGGTAAGCATGGTCAGCCTCCTGCTTCCTTTACCTCTTCGCCAACGTTTTGTGGAAGCCAGCGACGGCGCTCCGTCGAAACGGCCCTGATCCCGAAGTGTCCGGCTCGATTCACCGTCACAGAAAACCAGAAAACAAGTCAGAGGCCCCAAGAGCGTCTCGCCTGTCAATGACTCCGTTCTCGACATCACTCCAACCCATCCAGGAGTTGCTGGTAGTCCGCGTTACTGTCGAGGATCTTTGCTGCCGCTTCACGAAGCCTGTCCACCTGTTCGCGCTTGAGCTTGAAGGCCGTGGGGATGTCGTTGAGGTAGGCGCGCTCCGTTTCATCGGGGACTTGATCGAAGTCGACCTCGATGAAGTGGTAGTCAACGTCGGGGCCAGCCAACTCGGGAAAATGCTGCGTGATGGCCTCCTCACCGTATTCCTGGATAATCCGATCGCGCATTCGTCGCGTTTCGGTATATTGCCGCACCCATAATCGTGTCAAGGCCACTTCGGCCTCGCTGAAATTGCCTAAAGGCACGGAAGTCCCTACGCCGAGCACCTTGAACAAACCCAATACCTGTGCTTTGGTGTCCCAGTCCACATTGCTGACGCGCCTGGCGTTCACGGTGATGATAACGACCTTCTTGATGCTCCCGCTTAAGAGTGTGGAATCAGTGTTATCTCCCGGGAACGAGCCGCCCAGGAGTTGAATCACGGGCAAGAGACCCAGATTGTCCGAGACACCGCCATCGGAAAGATGGATAAACGGCCGGCCCGGCTTGATATAGGTCTCCGCCTCCAAAGCTTGCCTGTGCCGGAGCTGGAAATCGCTTGCGTTCTCCAATTCCGCCTGGACCCACGCGGGAGCGGCGTAGTCTTCTTGCTTCGGGTAATTCCGCAGGGTAACCGGCGTCAGCAGGCCGGGGAATGCGGCCGATGCTGCCACGGCACGGCCCACCGGGAATGAGGCGAGATCCGAATACAACAGGTCAAATTGGCGCTGGGTAAAATCGAACCGGCTGCCCAGGGAAACGTCCGTCGCGTTAATGACAATGAAAGGCCGCTGGTTTCGTGCCAATAAGTCAGCAAAGGTCTTGTCCTCGAATATTTTCCGGGAGAAATCATCCGCTATCATGTCGCTGCGCCCGTAAAACGGAGAGACCAGCTTGGGCCAGTTGGCGGGTGATAAGACTTGCGTGACAATGTTTCCCTGGATATTTCGATAGAGAACCTTGTCAGGGAAATCTTCAAAGATCCGATCGCCAAAAAGTCCGTAGTACGCGGATGGAAGGCTGCCGCCTGACACCGAGGAGATGATATCGACCTCGTCCAGCAATCTGCGTTGTTTGCCTTCCCAAACAATCTCGGTGTCGCGGAGTTTCTCCAACACACCGAAGGAGAACGCGGCAGCGCGGGTGCCCCCGCCGGAGAACGTTACTATCACGCATAGGCTGTCCGAGTTATCGTCCCCAGGCGCGATGCCGGTGTAGCGGTAGCCGGCTTGCTGTGTGTAGTGCGCCAAGGGTTTGTTCTGAAAAGGAACGGTATTGCAGGCCCCGGTTAGAAACACCATACACACCAGCATGGAGACACATGCCGGATTCCGCCACATACAGCCTCCTCTTTCCAGGCAACCGTTTAGTTTCCTGAACATGCTCAGCAGCATCTGGACCCGTCTCTGCCGCGGGCACTCTGTTAGGTGCACAGCAAGCCCGGACTACTCTCCGCTTCCTACCAGTTGCCATGACGGATCCGGATCGAGCCGTTTGATGCGCGCCGCCACACGTTGAGTTTTCGGACCGAGATCTTTCTCGTACACCGTTGCAAGGTGATTTACCACGAACGTCATGACGCCCGAATGACCATAGTCTATCGGCCACGCAATCAGCGCGAAGCCTTGGGTCATGTCGTTTTCCTGCATGTAGGAGGATTTCCCGCCCGGTGCGTGCTTTCCCTGGCGTGTGAGCACTCGAAAATGGTATCCGAAATAGCCGTCCGAGCCGCCAGACCGCACAGACGCATCGGCCGCGGCCAGAAAGGGTCCCAACGGACTCAATGCGTCGTTCGAGCCATGAGTCACTTCCCAATAGAGCCCGTCGCATTTACCTGGGGTACTTAGAATCTTCTGGGCGAACTCGACAACTCCGTCGCCGTCGCGGTCGGCCAGCGCGTATTCCCGCTGAGCGCTGACAAATTCGTGGCAGACCTCTATGGCCGTGAGTTCGTTTCTTCCGACACGCCGTCTGAGTAATTCGTCGAATCCTGCTTTGGTATCGAATCGCCAGCCTGTGCCCTCCTGAACCATAGGCATCGGGAAAGGCCAAAGCTCATAGCCCAGCAGCAATACACGTTCCGAATCGGAGCGTTCCTCGATTCGTTGAACCTGTTTCGCCTTTTCCGCGATGAGCATCCGGTTAGCACGCTGTTCGGAGTCATCGACTCGCTGAGTCTCAGCCGCAAACAAAGGGCCGAAGATTGCGATCAGCTCGCCCGTGTCGTTTCTTTCGCAAGCTGTGACAAAGGCTGTAACTGCCGCATTCGGCGATTCGAAAATACGCTGATTCGAAGGTCCTTGCTGCGCCGATGCCACACATGCGGCGAAAACAAAAGCAACTAACGCCAATTGGGTCCGGTTGTATCTCATGGTCTGCTCCTTCACGTCAGCCTTACCGCCTGCCACGCCCGCCACCGCTACGTCCGCCACTTGAGAATGCGCTACCCGGGGATCCGCTCGATGAAAGGCTGGATGCACCTCGGGTGCTTTGGCGGGATAATGAACTATTCTGACCGACGGAGCCGAATGTGCCGGTTCTGGAGGTGGCGCTTGGGTTCGCGTAACCGCTTGATGCCGCTGCTCCGCGCGGGTCCACGACACCCCGAGTATCCGCCAGCCCTCGGGTGTCCGCTACGCCACGCGGGTCATAGGCCCCCCTCGGGTCGTAGACACCTCTGGGGTCATAGGCCCCCTTGGGATCGTAAAGCCCTCTGGGGTCATAGGCCCCGCCCGGTCCGGGCCGCCAAACCCACGCGTTGTCTATGTGTATGTCGACGTCGGCCCAGCCATAATATCCGTAGTGGGAAATGTGATGGCCGTACCAGTCGCAATCGTCGTCCGCGAAAGCGGCGCCCACTAGAACACCGACGCCAAAGCCGACCAGCGCCGCTGCGGCCTCGTCATCATAGTCGTCCTCGACGTAAATGATCTGGGGGTCATATACGGGTACGTAAATCACCTCAGGGTCGGCCGGGACGATTTTGATGACTTCTTTCTCGACTTGCACGATCTGCTTTTCGTTGGTCTGAAGGGCGCCCATCTCCTCGGCAAGTTTGCGCACGTGTTGTATTGCGTCCATGACATCGCTCTGTTGCGCCACGACCGCCGCACCGAGTTCCTGCGTCCATGCAATCTCTTCGTCCATCTTGTACAGCACGTCGGGAAACCTGAGGAGCGCCCTGACACTTGGCAGCCAGGGCACATCTGGGGGTTCTTCAACTCTCCCACCATGGTCCCGCAGATAGCGCGCTGCTTCCACAACGTCGACGGGAACTGTCGAGGCGGGAAGGATGTGCGCGATGATCGAATCAGGGTACAGCGCGATAGGCCCGACCAAAACCTGGAGTGCGATAGGCCCGACCAAGACCGGGGGCTCTTCGAGGCCTAACATGGCTGTCTCACCACTCTGAGCAATCGCGCGAGGCGTTACAATTGCGCCAAGCAGTGAAATCGCCAAGAGAATTGAAATCACACTAGCCGTTCTCATGGGCCTCTGCCTTCTTTTCATACCCATGCACGAAATCGGGCGAGGCTCCGTTCCGGCCATGGGCCGTGATACCGTGTTACTTGACTTCCGCCAGCCACTCTCGAGCATTAAGAATTTGCTCCGGTGGAAAGAACTTGATGGGAAAGCGCCGGAGTCCTTGGCCAGTGAATAGCGATACCAGTTCCTGCCACTTCTCTTCTCCCACAAGCGCCATTCTCTCAATGTTCTTGTCAAAGCTTGCCTGAAGCGATACGTCACCCCAATTGCCGTCCTTGCCCCACCCTTCGAAATCTTCGGCCAGAACAAGCACGCGAACCTTTTCGAGCCGGGCGATCTCCTTTGCCGCGGCCTTCTGGAACTTCTCAAACTCCGCGTATTGAAGTTTGCCGACGATGCGTACAGTTATTACGCCCTCGTCCACATCCACGATTTTCACACTCATATACGCCCTTTCTCCGCCTGCCATGACGGTAACAACTTGTCGAACGCGGTGCTGCACACGGAAATCACATCCTTCCCTTTCTCGTCCGCTAAAAGCGGATGGACATGCCGAGCACAGGCCCATATGTCGTGGTACTTATTTCGAGAGCATCCTTTTCATAATCAAGGTCCATATAGCGATAGCCAAATCTAAGGGCGTAGCGATCGGAAATGTCGTACCCCACCGTCGCCACGATGTTTGTAGTCAGTTCCGATCCGGCTCCAAAACCAGCCAGATCTGCTCGAAGCGAAGCCAGCCATTTGTCGGATAAGCGGTACCTGAGCCGGCCACCGATCAAGGGATCAACCCAGTCCTTGCTGATACTGCTTTCGAACGGGCCGACGCGCACGTCCGATTCCAGCCGGAAATACCGGGCGCCGGCGAGCACATCAAAGCCCACCCGACAGCCCTCAAAGCTCCGGATTGCCCCCAGTTCAATCATCGTCTCCTTGAGAACTCCGTCACCATGGATCTTAAAGGGTACGCCGGCGCCGGGTCTTCGAAACTCCGTATCCTCACTTAGTTTGATGAAGTCAAGCTCGGAGAACAGGCCCCATTTCCCGCGCTGCACTTCGAAATGCGCAAAGTTCGCGAAATCCAGCGCATCGAGTATGGTGCTGAAGTCAACGTCGGACGTCACTTCAGTATCCCGCATTTCGAGATCTGTAGAAAGGCTTGACAACCACGTGTAGAGCGACAATTCGATCCGCAGCTGTTTGGACTGGCTTTTGCCGACCGGATTTGCCGCCGCGTCGGGGGTCTCAAGGCGCTGTTCCGAATCTCCGTGGGAAGCTGCGGCGGCCACCTCCGCGGTTTCGGCCTCCGCAGCCCCAGGCTGGGTGCCATCTGCGTTGGCGCAGAAGAGGACAGCTGCTATCGCGGCGGCTAACGAAAGCGCCTGCGTTGTCTTCATGCTCACTCTCCTCCTCTACCGGCGTCAAACGGTTATTGTTGCTGCTTGGGGAACATGAATTGCAGTTGGAAACGAAGGTTCCAGTCCGCGCCCCCGTCGGGCTTCTCCACGTTGTAGTAGGCTCCCAATTGCGCGTTCAAGGGTTGTTTTCCGACCTTGAAGATCTTGCCTAATCCTGCGCCCACCGGAACCGTCCACCTGTCGTCGCTGTCAGCCTCCCAATTGGCGGTGATGATGGGCGAGGAAGTGAGATACCACCCTTTGTCGAGGTTGTAGTTGATGAACGGCTGTACCAACATGGAGTTCACATCCGGGCTGTCGTTTTCGCCTGCAAACGACCAGAGATTGCTTGCCAGAGCGCCGAAAACCCACCGGCCGGGCATGGTGAGAACAACGGCTGAGGGGCCTGCACTCCACTTTCCCGTACCCAGTGAATCGTCCGTCGCGGTCGGAAGGGAAAACGCAGGACCGATGCCCCAGATGATTTTTCCGGATTCCGCCGGAGAAAAGAACAGGGTGTATTGCGTATCACCGAGTCCGAACTCGCCATCGTCTTCCCCCAGCGGCTGGTACATTACGGGCAGAATGACGCGGTTAATCAGATTCAGCTTGCCAATGTTTATGGGATAGACAGGCTGAATGTTTATCACGTGCTGGGTGCGCTCGTGCTTCTCAATGCCCGGAAACCACTCGCGCAGAAGGCGGTTCCGGATCCGCAGTCTCAGAACGCCGTCAGCACTCTGCTCGTCATCGAGCCAACGGCGCAGGAGAATCCGTGTCAGGAGCGCGTCGTCGATATCGTAACGATCAACGCCCAGATTCAGATTGTATTGAAAAGGCACGCTGATCATGCTGCTGACGGGGTTTTGCGCCGCTTTGGCCAGCGCGGCCGTGTCCTCCCCCGCCGTGGACCCTGCGGCGGAATTCTCCGCCGGCGCCGGCTGCTGCGCCCCATAGGCTGCGATGCAGAAACACAACGCTGTTACTAATCGTAGCCCAGTTATTGCCGTCTTTCCCATTTCTCTTCCTCCCGCTATCATGTTAGCCATTTCTTCTTGCTGGTGCCGGCCTCGTTTCTGCAGCAAGCCATGTCCACTCTTTCGGCTCACTGCTCATCCCGTTTCTTCTTGTCTGTTATTGTCCACCGCATCGCGGCAGACACGAAAAACGTGCCCTGAACACATGCCGCCTTCGCAGAAGATGCCCTTTCAGCCGAAACATCCGGCTACGATTCATCAGGCGATACCTACTCCAAGACTTTCCTGACGGCCGGCGGGTTCCAACGGCCATCCAGAGCCTGCGGCTTAGGAGCATACAGCCGCATGGTGATACCGAGTTTGCCCTTGGCCGGTGACGGCAGCCAGTTGGATTCCTTGTCCGCGCCGGGAGATTCGGCCTGAATGTAGATATCCAAGGAGCCGTCGGCATTGAATTTCAGTTCATCGCGGTCACCGATGGCGAAACGGTTGAGCTTGTTGGCGACCTGGAACCCGTCCGCGTCGTACATCGTGATGGACCAGAAGGCACCTACGGGCGGAATCTCTTCCTTGGCAAAATGCAAGACGTATTTGCCGCTTCCTTCCATCGGCTTGCCATCGGCATCCGCGACATTCATAGGGTAGATCGCATCCTCGGGCTGGTTGGCGCCGAGTCCGATCATGGCGACGACGGCCCGCTTCAGGTAATGGTTTCCATAGACACCCATGGTGTCGGTATTCATCTGCCAACCATTGACGACCCGCGCCAGCGTCGACACTTTGTCTTTCATCAGCTTGAGGCCGTCCACAACGGCGCGATCCAATGCCGCCCTTACCTCGGGAGCGGTCTTTTCATAATCAAAACTCTTGCCGGGTTCGATGCCGATCCGTTTGAGCCGGGCGAGCATGGACCAATCGGTGATGTGCGGCGGATGGAGTTTCATCAGTTCCGCGCCATAACCAAAGTATTTGGCCGCAGGCATACCATTCACCTGATCCAGTGGCGCGGTCTTCGTGTCTACAGTTGGGTCGGGAATAAAGGCAGCCGGTTGCAGCTTCTTGTCCCACTGGGACAACGGCGTGACCGTGTAGCCTTCCTGTACTTTGTGCACGGCCTCGTAGTCTGTTGGGCCGTCGGTCTGCGTCCGGCCGATGATCCACACATAGGGCGTAGGTGCATCGATACGCTCCACGCCCTGAGGCAACGTGCCGGTCCATCCCTGCGGGATCACGGCCCAACTCGCGGCCTTTGTCCCGTTCGTTCGTTTGCCCGGTACGGCAAAAACATCCGACCACATATCAAGCATCGGTAACAGATAATAGCGGTCCGCCGTATCGGGAGCGGAAACGATCATGGGCTCTTTGGTTAGGTCAAGCCAGGCAATCGAGTAGAGCGTGTCGAAATTGGGACGCACTACCTCGCGGAAGTCGGCAGTGGGGTAGGCTTTGAAATGCTGGAAGGCGCCCATCGGCCCCAAGCCCGGTTTGGCCCCGGCAGGTACGTTGGTCGTCACCTTCCGCGTGATGTCCATGGAGATCAGGGGATAGAAATAGACATAGGCTTCGACTCCGATCGCGTAGGCGTCGGTCTCGCTGATTGTGGGAGCGGCCTTGGCCTGCGAGGCAAAACTGCCGGCCATCGCGGCCGCAAGGGCTATGGTACCTACAATGCATCGTCTCATCGTTATCTCTGCTCCTGTATGCGCCGTTTGCGGGCCGCCCCAATGGAGCGGCCCGCGTGCAGTCACTTAATTACTTCACTTCCTTCACCTCGACTGTAACCTTCGGAATCTTCCCAGTGAACCGAGACTTGGCCTCGGACCCAATCGATTCCACTACGGGTGTTGCCAGGTCGATCCCGACATCAGCCGTTTCGTCCGCAGAGAAGATCATGGCTTGGGTGTATTCGATTCGACCTTCGCCCACCTTCTCGTCGTTCACGAAAAGCGTACCCGTTCCGCCTTTGGCTAGGCCGCCACCGTCGTAGGCAAAATCAAAACGGATCGTCGCTTTGCCGGGCTTGAGCTTTTCTTTCGCCGCGATCGTCGTACGTTTCAGCCCGAGGAAGTTGTAGTCGTATGCGGGCACGCCATCCTTTACATAGAGCGCCCAGCCGCCAAAACGGCCGCCTTGCACAAGGATCGCGCCGTTCGCTCCGCTCTCCGGCACCTCAACTTCCGCCGTAATGGTCTTTGACTTATTCTTGATGTTCAGAAACGCGTTCTCGGTCATCCCGGTCATGCCCTCGGCGAGCGTCAGCGACGTGCGGCTGCCCATCAGGTCCGGACGCCCGACCAAAGAGGCGTTTACACGCTCCAACAGGCGGTCGTCAATAGGCAGGACGTGGTATTTCTCGGCCTCTTTCATGAATACGGCCTGCAGCTCGGCAAGCCTCTCCGGCTGGCTGGCAGCAAGGTCGTTCGCCAGGCTGAAATCGGCCCGCACATCGTAGAGTTCCCAAACGTCTTCGGTCAGTGGACGACGCACCTCGGCCTCCCAAGGCGCCTTGTGCACGGTCCCCGCCAGCCAGCCGTTGTGGTAGATGCCGCGGTTGCCGAAGATCTCAAAGTACTGCGTGATGTGACGGTCCTTCGCCTTCGCATCATCGAAGGTGTACGCCATGCTCACGCCTTCCATGGGCGCCTGCGGCGTGCCGTTCACGCTCTTCGGTTCCGGAAGCCCGGCTACTTCGAGAATGGTGGGGGCGATGTCGATCACGTGGTGGAACTGGCTGCGCACCTCGCCCTTGGACTGGATTCCCTTTGGCCAGTGGACCACCATGCCGTTGCGGGTGCCGCCGTAATTGGAGGCCACTTGCTTTGTCCACATGAAGGGGCTGTCGAGCGCCACCGCCCAGCCCGCGGCCATATGCGGATAGGTTTCGGGCCCGCCCCACTTGTCCAGCACCTTGAGAAGGTCGGGTACCTTCTCTTCCATGCCGTTGAAATACGTCATCTCGTTAAAGAGCCCGTTCATGCCACCCTCAGCGCTCGCCCCGTTGTCACCGACGATGTAGAAGATCAGCGTATTGTCCAGGTCGCCCAGATCTTCAATGGCCTGAACCACGCGGCCGATCTCATGGTCGGTCATCTCCAGAAAGGCGGCGTACACTTCGGCCTGCCGGGTGAAAAGCCGTTTCTCGTCAGCCGAAAGCGCGTCCCACTCTTTAATCGCTTCGGGTTTGCCGGCCAGCTTGGTGCCCTTGGGTACCACGCCGAGTTCGATCTGTCGCGCAAGCGTTTCCTCGCGCAGCTTGTCCCAGCCCTGGTCGAACTTACCCTTCCATCGCGCAATCCATTCCTGGGGAACGTGGTGCGGCGCATGCGTGGCGCCTGGCGCGTAATAGACGAAGAAGGGCTTGTCCGGCGTCAGGGCCTGCTGGTACTTGATCCAGGCAACCGTCTGGTCCGTCATGTCGGTCAAAAAGTGGTACTTGGGATCGTCGGGAAGCTCGACCTGGTGGACTCCGTCAAAGATGAACGGCGCCCACTGATTCGTCTCCCCTCCGATGAAGCCGTAGAACTTGTCGAACCCCTGGTGGGTCGGCCACCGGTCGAACGGGCCTGATGCGCTCACTTCCCACGCGGCCGTCTCGTGCCATTTGCCGAAGGCGCCGGTGCTGTAGCCATTGAGGCGCAACATCTCCGCCACAGGCGCCACGCTGTTCGGCACCCGGCCCGTGTTGCCGGGGAACGCGGTTGCGGTTTCCATGATGGAGCCTGTCTCGCACGAATGGTGGTTGCGCCCGGTCTTGAGGGCCATACGCGTCGGAGAGCAGAGCGCCGTGGTGTGGAAGTTATTGTAGCGCAGTCCCTGCTTTGCCAGCCGGTCGAGCGTCGGCGTGGCAATTGGACCGCCAAAGGTTTCGGCCGCCCCGAAACCGACGTCGTCGATCAAGAAGATCACAACGTTTGGCGCACCCTCCGGCGCCTTCACGTCGAATCGTGGCGGCGGCGTGACGTTGCGCGCCTCGAGTTCGGTATAGGTCGGTCGTGTGGGTTCCGCGATCGGCAGGACCGTCCGGTCCAGGCTGTGCTGAGCTGGCGCTGCTCCAGCCCACCCTGCCGGTATGAGCGCGATCGCACAGAAGGTCATTAAGATTGAGGTTCTCATCGCTAGTCCTTTCCCAGTCGGAAGCCACGGCCCCGACAATCTCTCGGAACCCGCTCTTGGGGAAGAGAGTTGCTTTTCCAGCTATTTCGCCCTGAACTCCGCTAGACGGGTCTTCAGACGCTGGGCCCAGAAGTCAAAAGCATCCTTGGCGGACTGCCATTTGCCGAAGCTGCTGGTTTTTCCACCGACGCGCTCATCCACGGCCGCGGCGAGGCGCTTGCCCGACTGCGCGTCCAGCAGCTCCATTTCGACACCGGTTGAGCCAACCCCCGTGCTTGCGCCCGTGACCGCCTTTTTCATCCCACTCAGTGCAAGACCCGCGGGCGTCACGGAGGAAATCGCGTTGAGGCCAACTTTCGCCCCTTTCGCTTCGGTAAGCGCAATGCGCAGGCGCATGGTCCCGGGCCCGGGCTTCGTCACGAGTTCGTAGTCTCCGGCGAGTTGCTCGCGAATCGCGGCGTCAAAGTAGTTGATCAGTTCCTGTAGCTCGTTCTCGGGAACTTTGGCCAAGTTGCTGTCTTCCGCAGACGCATAGACCTCTATCGGCTCCATGAGGATCGCGTTGTACTCCGAGAACTTCGCCGCGGGATCGACATACACCAATAGAGCCTGGTCCTTTTCTCCCGGCTTCAATTGGGAATAATCGCGCAGGAAGCCTGATGTACTTGTTTTTCGCGCCTGACTGGTGGACGCGCACCCCACCATGAGGCCCGCCACAACAACTACCGCGACAAGGCCGGCGAATACCCCTGTCGCCGAAGCATCGCACCAAAACCGTTTCATGATCTTTTCTCCTTCTGTTCCAGGCATTAATACGACCCGAGCGTCCTAACCCGTGCCCCGAATGCGGCACCTTGCTTTTCCTCCAGATTCGGATGCTCAATCGCCGTTTGAAGTACCAGCACCGTTAGCGTTTCCTTCCATCACCTCCATCAAGGACTCCACGCTGAACGGCTTTTGCAGAAAACCCACTGCACCCCTGTTCAAAGCCAAATCTCGGGTATCAGCCTGCGTCTGCCCGGTGATCACAATCGCGGGCATTACGTAACGCAGCTCGCGCATCTTGTCCATCAACGCAAATCCGTCGAGATCAGGCATGTGAATGTCCACGATGACATATCCGTGTTGGCCGGGATGAACGGAGTCAAGAAAAGATTGCGCTGACACGAAGTAGTCCGCGGGGATCCCCTCGGCATTCAGCAGTCGCCTGAGTGATTTGCCGAATGATAGGTCGTCATCCACGATAAAACAGCGGGCTGAATGTACGTTCATAGACCCTCCCACAGGTTGTATTGTGCAAAGAGAAAGAAAATCCGTCTATTGGACCTTGGTCCAATACGCCGGAGACCAGGATTGAACGGGCAAGCGAGGATCGATTTAGGAGAAAGAACCGCGGAAAGCGGGTCAGACAGCGGGAGAAATACCGGCTTGCTCCGCCAAGCGGACGAGTTCCGCCACGGATGAAACCTTGGTCTTTTGCATAACGCGGCTGCGGTGGACCTTAATGGTCTTCTCCGTTGTTCCCAGGGCGAAAGCGATCTGCTTGTTGGGTTTGCCGGCAATGACCCAACGTAGGACCTCCTTTTCCCTGGGCGTCAGGGTCTCAATCAACGATTTGGCTCGGGCCGCCTCGATCTCCTTTTCCACGTTCTGAGTGTCCCGCTCAAGAGCTCTTAGAATGGCATTCTGGAGAACTTCGGCTTTAAACGGCTTAGGCAGGAAATCCTCGGCCCCTTGTTTCATGGCACGAACGCTCAGGGGAATATTGCCGTGTCCGGTCATGAAAACAATCGGAAGACGGTTGCCTCGCTTGACAAGCTCTTGCTGAAGGTCAAGTCCGTCGATATCCGGAAGCCTTACATCCAGGAGAAGGCATGCCGGCCGCCGGATATGGGGTAGAGCCAGGAAGGCGTTCGCGGAGTCAAAGGAGACAGTCTCAAATCCCGACGCTCGGAGCAGCCGTTCGGTACTTTTGCGAAACGAGGGGGCGTCTTCCACGATATAGACCAATGCCTTCTGTGCGCTCATGGGCCCTCGTGCCTCCGGGCCGGAAGAGAGAACGAAAACGTAGCGCCCCTCCCAGGGTTGTCCTCCGCCCAGATCCGACCGTCATGTTCCCCGATGATCGATTGGCAAATTCGAAGCCCCATCCCCAACCCATCCTTCTTTGTCGTAAAGAAAGGCTCAAACACTCTGTCTTTGGAGAACTGAGGGAGACCTTTGCCCGAATCACTGACGCTCACGACGACTCGCTCTGAAGTTTCCATGCTAGTGCGGATCGATAGTTCCTTCAAGGTGTCAAGCTCCATAGCAGCCATTGCATTCGTCATCAAGTTCACCAAGACCTGCTGTAGACGGATCCGGTCTCCGCTGATTTCCGCAAGGTCGGGGCTCAAGTGCAGAGAAAGCGAGACCTTGTTCATATTGAAGCTGGTATTGAAGAGCACAACGACCTCTTCGACCAAAGCATTCATCTGTAATGGCTCAAACTGTGCGTCGGTTCTCTTGACAATTCCCCTAATCTTACGAATAACGTCGCCCGCCCGCTTGGCGTCTTGGATGATGTCCGCCAGGATCTCGTCAACCTCCTCTTGTCTGGTCTCCTTTTGACGCAGCAGGATTGTGGCAGCCGACGCATTGTTCAGAATCGCCCCAAGCGGCTGGTTGATCTCGTGGGCCAGGGAAGTGGAAAGTTCGCTCATTGCCATCACCCGACTAAGATGCGTAAGCTCGGCGCGCAACTCGGCCGTCTCGATCTCGCGTCGTTTGCGCTCGGTAGTGTCAATGCATATTCCCATCAGACGTTTTGAATTCCCCAACCTTGCGTGTTCGGTACGTCCGCGAGCGGTTATCCAGCGAATCTCCCCCGCGGGAGTCACGATCCGATGCTCGACCCGAAAGTCCCCTCCGGAACTCAAGCACTGCTCTATGGCTTCGTCGACCCTCTGTCGGTCATCGGGATGGATCGTGTTCAGGAGGCTCTCATAATGGATTTCTTCTGTTCCGTCGAAATGAAACATGAGGCGGGCTATATGCGAGACCCAGACCGAACGAGTGTCAAGGTCCATCGCCCAAAGGCCTATTTCTGCGGACTCTGTCGTCAACCTCAGACGCTCCTCACTCGCGCGCAGGGACTCGTCAGCCTTCTTGCGCTCAAGTGCGCTGACGAGAATCTCCCCCAACAAACGCAACCGTGGCACATATTCCTCAGGCCAGTCACGCTCCGTACGCAGAGATTGAATCACTATGATGTAACAGACTTTCTGCGTGACAAGAAGCGGAATGTCCAGCGTCGAACGGACTCCCCATGTGGCATAGGATTGCCGGTCCCGCTGTGCTTCCGGAGGTAGGTCCCGTACTCTCGCCACAATGGTGGGTTCACGTCGCGCCACCACCTGCTCGTAAGACCACGGGAAGACCTCGGCAAGATTGATATCCCCGGAAACGTGCTCAATACCTTCGTCATAACTGGCGTGCGTAACGAACACACTTCTGCGACTCTCGCTTAGGCTCAGCAACCCGCACCGATCACACTGAAAGAAGAGCCGCACACGCTCAAGCGCCTGCTCAATCCCCTGATCAAGTTCACTGGACGCCAATGTCACCAAACGGGCCGAAAGGTCCGTGATCAGGGTTTCGAACGCCAGCCGGTGTTCAAGGTCCGCAAACCGTGGGATATCAGCAGTCTTCATCGATCTGGCGCACCCCTGGATCCAAATCCTCTTGCCTGACTGCATTATCACCTACACAAGTGGAGATAAGAAACTCAGTATATCACAAAGACATCTTGCCAATCCGTCCGCGTTCCCGTTGTCTTGTGCGCGCCATACGGCTCAAAAATCAGATCCGACTTGTTAAGGATAGACATGATCCGCGGGTCGAGGGTCTTTTCCCACTCCAGCCGGTTCGTCAACGACACATAAAACAAGCGCGCCTGCACCTTCTTCGGAAGCGTCTTCGCCAAAAACGTCCAACGGCGCCAACGCCCGGATCACTG
>ENA-UPSM01004094-UPSM01004094.1-activated-sludge-metagenome-genome-assembly--contig:-NODE-4094-length-15704-cov-4.993035_pt1 | contig 15704 bp, 9 predicted proteins | sample MGYA00238181_ERZ773283 | MGnify/ENA primary metagenome ERZ773283 (study PRJEB29023, sample SAMN05720199) | activated sludge metagenome | isolation source: Anaerobic digester | place: Japan...
ACAGGACATTTCTAATGGGGACGCAAGAGGACATTATCACTGTGGTTTGACAGAATCCCGAGAGCAAGCCCGCCCTCGTGTGCGTGCCTGTTGCCAAGGCGATTAGGAACATCAGGAAAGGTACGGACAGCCCGTCGTTCAGGCCGGCCTCCACGTTGAGCGCCTGGCGGATACGCAGAGGCACGCGGGGACTGTTCACGATGATTGGTCCTAGGCCAGAATCTGTCGGCGCAAGGATAGCCGAGAGGATACCCGCCTCTCAGATGGAGAGTTTTGGAAACACAACTCGCGCCACGAGGGCTACGAACAACATGGTCAGCAGCATGCCGACACTGAGTAGCCGAATGGGCAGGCCCGTATGTCGCGTAACAACGAAAGGTCAGTTCGGCACGCATCGGTAAATAGCAGCAACACAAGACCCTACCCCGCCAACTTGAGGAAGCTTTCTCCTGATGGCGCACAGAGAAGGGACCGGGCAAGAGGACCACCGTCGCCATGCCCGCGACGGTGAAGAGCGCCGGAGCCGTAACGATTGTCCGCTCCACTTGTCGGGATATCAAACTGTACACAAACATGAGCGAAAGGAAGACTGTAGCGACCGTCATCCTAAATTCTGACCTCGTTCCAGATACGACCTTACGTTTCTCGCATTCGTCGCTTTGAGCATCATAGTGTGATGAAAATGACTGGGGCCGCGTATCAGGTATCTGCGTGTTCAAGAGTCAAGGCATCTTTCCGGCGCCAGTACGTCTGAAGGTGACGCGTTCTCTCATATCGCGATGATTTCCATTCGGTGGTTGCCTGCAAGATCATCGGCGGGCGAACGTTGGGTCAGGATGGCAAAGTCGCCGGACAGCTCGTGCCGGCTGAGCCAATCCTTCACATAGGTATTCCAGGACGACGGCATGGCCGGCTCGTACACCGGCGTCACGCCATACGAGAACAGAAGGTCCTGGCAGGTTTTCGCGCGTGGACTAATCGCGATTATTCGCACGGGTAGATGCAACGCCGCCAGTCGCCGTGCGGTGACACCGGTCGCAGAGGGAACGAAGACAGCGGCAGGGCGAAGGTATTCGAGGCTAGCCTCGATACTCACCGAGATGAGGTGTTCGGGACGCATGCGGCCGGTCAGGTCCACGTCCGAGAACATCTCTTTCACGGAGATATGCCGTCGGGTCGGCTCGACCGCAGCGGCAATTCGGGCCAGCATCGAAACAGAATCAACCGGGTAAGACCCCATCGCCGACTCGCCCGAGAGCATGACGGCATCGGCGCCATCGAGGACCGCGTTCGAGACGTCTGTCGCCTCAGCCCGTGTCGGAAGGCGATAACTGGTCATGGATTCGAGCATTTGGGTCGCCGTGATTACCGGTTTGGCTCGTTGGTTTGCGCGGCGTATTATGTCCTTCTGGATCACGGCAATCCTCTCAATAGGCACTTCCACCCCGAGATCTCCGCGCGCGACCATGATGCCGTCTGCCGCTTCGAGAATCTCATCGAGCCGGTCCAAGGCACGGGCGCGTTCGATCTTGGCAATCAGGAACGGCTCGTAGCCCAGTTCTCGCGCAGCCTCGCGCACGGTCTTCAGATCAGTCGCGCCTTCGACGAACGATTGGCTCACGGCATCCACACCATGTTCCAGTGCGAACTTCAAACACTCGCGATCGCGTTCGGTGAACGCACTGATGCCGAGGTCAACACCCGGCACGTTCAATCCTTTCCGTGATCGCAGTTCACCCCCCACTTTGACCATACAGGCCACATCATTGCCTGTAACCTTGGCCACTTCCATCTGGATGTAACCGTCATTGAGCGACAATGTGTCGCCTGGTTTCACCACTTTGGGCAAGCGCGTGAAACTGACTGAAACGCGGCGCTGGTCGCCAACAATCTCCTCCGTGGTGAGTGTGTACCGGTCGCCCGGCTTTAGCTCAACCGGCTCCGGGGCGATCTTGCCAAGCCGCATTTTCGGTCCGGACAGGTCCGCCATGATGGCGACGGGGCGTCCGGCAGCATTCCCGGCTGCGCGGATGTGCTCGATATTCTGGCGATGGACGTCGACTTCACCGTGCGAGAAGTTCAGCCGTGCCACATTCATGCCGGCCCGGATCATCTGCTCAAGCACCGGTGGCGAACTCGAAGCCGGCCCGATGGTGGCAACGATCTTGGCTTTGTTGGGTGCTAGAGTCATCGTCGATTCTCCCAAGCGTTCGGAATCAATCTGTGGGCGCAGGCTCGGTAGGAACCTCGAAGCTTCCGCCCAAGGCCAGATGCAACTTCACGCGTTGTCGAAGCTGTTCAGTTTGGACGAGCAACAATGTAATCCGCGCTTCGTGAAGGTCCATCTGATACAGTTGTACAATTCGAGGGTCTTGCCTACCGATGTTGAAGTTGGCCATGGCGTGGTCCAATGCAATTTGACTGTCGGCGACCACCTGATGCAACACGACCTCGCGCTCGCTGAGGGCCTTAGCAAGGCCGAGTGCGTTTTCCACATCATCCAGCGCGGCCAAAACGGTCCGAGCGTAGTCGGCGATGGCCTCGCGTTGTTCGGCATTGCGAATCTCGACCTGGGCTTTCAATGCGCCACCCTCGTAAACTGGAAAGTACAGGCCCGCGTCCATGCTTCCCGTGGGATTATCGACGCTCTTTTCCACCTCGATTCTTCGCGTACTCAAGATGGCTGAAGCCGGGTTCTGCGCAATGCGCGGCAAACGCATCTTGAAATTAATGCTATCCACATCGAGCAAGCCGATGTTTGTGTTCAGCGAGATGCGCGGAAGACGGGCGGCCTTGGATTCACCGACACGGTTGAAGGCCGCCGCGACGCGCCGCTCCGCGGCGGTCACGTCGGGCCGACGTTCGAGAATATCCACTTTCATGCCTGCGGGTACCGGGCCTGGCAAGGGAGGAAGGTCCTTGCGGGCTTCGATATCAGCAGATGGATAGCGGCCCAGCAAGACCTCGAGCGCGCGGAGCGCCCGTTCATGCGCGAATGCAACCTGTCTCATGGCATCCTGGTAGTTGCCGAGGTTCGCGCGCGCGGACGCCACGTCCTGTTCGTTCCCGATGCCGACCTCATAGCGTTTTTCGGCAATGCGCACGAGTTCCTCCGCCGCCTGGATGATCTGCTCGCCCAGTTGCTGCTGAAGCCAGGTCTGCGTTGCGACGAACCAGACGTCTGTCACAAGCGCAGCCAGAGACTGTCGCGCAAACTCGAAATCGGCCTTGGCAGACGCATAGGCTTCCTGAGCGGCGTTGCGGCCATAGCGTACGCGACCCCAAACGTCCGGTTCCCAGGAGATTCCCAACTCAAGGGCCTGGACGGGCGAACTCAGTTCGCTCCCACCGCCTCGAATCTTGGCACGCCGCGACCCGAACAGGTTTAAAGATGGGTAAAGCGCGGCTTGCGCAACGTCGACATATCCCGCGGCTTGTTCTACGCGGCTGGCGGCGATCTGCAGGTCGAGATTGTTCTCGAGTGCTTCCTTGACCAGCACCGTGAGCTTTTCATCGCTAAATGTCGCAATCCAATTGTCTTGTACCGCCCCTTCTTGGGGATTCCCGGCTTCCCAGGCTCCGGCAAGGTCGAGATTGCCGAGGGCCTTTGCCTGAATCTCTGCTCGCGAAGGAGGAGGCACAGTGGCACAACCCGTTCCAAGCGCGGTTACAAGCACGATCACCGCAATGCTCGCCAGTAGGCGCCATGGTACGGGCATAGGAAAACCCTCCAGGGAAACCACACACGAAGCCAAAGTGGTTCCCCGATGTGTTTCCGCGCCAAGCATTCCGGTTGTTTGCGCGCGCAGAATTCGGCTTACGATGCGGAGTAGCGTTCGTGGCGGAGACATCTTTGTGTCCTTTAGTGCAGTTTGAGAACCACCCAATCCAACTTAGTGCCAATGCGCAGGATGACCTTGCGAAGGATCTGGATCACTTCGCCATGCTCCGTATAGATCGCGCCCTTCCCACGTGCGCCGGCGGCCAGAAACAATTCCTTGTCCTTGTCGTCCACTTTAAGCCTTACCGCCAGACGACCTTCCGGTACAGTCGCAAGAGCAGTATTGGGGACACTTCCGCTGATGGGCAGTTGTCCCTGTGCGGTGGCCCACATGATCGAGTCCACCTTGCATTTGATGATGCGATTGGGGTGCGTCTTGAGCGTGATTTCCGCCTCGTTCCCCGGTTCTACCTCGCGCACCTCGTTTTGGCCAAATAGCGCCACCACCCACTGCTCGTTCTCGACGTAACTCATCACGGGAAGGCCGGCAAACTGCGAGGCTACCGCGCCGGGCCGCAGCGCGAGTCCGACCACCGTTCCGTCGGCAGGCGCGTAGCACACGGTTTCGCCCAGATTCCACTGCGCCTGCGCCAGTTGCACCTTAGCTTGGGCGATTTGCGCTTTTACCTGGGCCACTTCGTCCTGGTCACCGTTGGGTAACTTCGCCGCGAGTTTCTCGCGGACTTGCATCTCACTCGCCTCGAGTGACGCCAATTGACTCTCCAGGTTCAGCACGTCGGACTGTGATTGTTCCAGGTCAAACCTGTTTCCCGCGCCGGTGGCGGCCAATTCATCAAATTGCTTGACGCGCTTTCTCGCGAGGTCCAGGCGTGGAAGAAGCGCCTGTCTGGTGTTGGCGGCCGCTTTGAGTTGGGCTTCCAGGCTACGTTGATTGGCCTCGGCGGTTACCAGCTTCGCCTCGAGCGTTGCGATATTGGCTTCTGCGGCCTGGACCTCAAGTTCGAACGGCGCCGGATCAACCCTAAAGAGAACGTCCCCCTGTTTCATCGGGCGATTGGGTTCAACCGGAACTTCGACTACACGGCCTGTCACGCGGGGCACGATCGGCACGACGTAATTCATCACCCTGACGTCGCTGGACGAAGGCGCGAAGATATTCAGGAATAAGATCAAGACCGTGAGTCCAATAAACGGAATCGTAATCACGATTACTTGGCTCACGAAGTTCCATGGCAGCAATTTGAACTTGATGAAGATGAGCCACACAAAGAACGCGTATATGAGTAACAGAAGCAGTTCCATGGCTAGGCGAGGCCTCCCTGGGATTTATTTTTGGAAACCTGAGCTTCGAGTTCGGCGATGCGAAGGCGAAGCCGCTCTACTTCGCGAACGGGATCCGTTTCGCCCTCGGCCGCAGCGTGAAAGCTGTGGCCGGGAGCGGTATCGACGCCGTACGCCATCTTGTAGAGAACGGGCTTCGTATACGCCCACAGCCACGCGAGCGGCCACAGTAGCCCGCCAAAGACGAGTGACAGCAGACAAAGGGTTTTAATTGCGGCTACCTGCGGGTGATTCTTCTTCTCGGCGATTTTCTCAGGAAGAATGTGAATCAGCAGGAAGATGGCGATACCCGCAATAGGCCCTATGACCAATACCACCCACGACAGAATCTCGGCGAGCTTGTCCATCTGTTCGCCTTGAAACATGGATGCGTGCGCGGTAGTGGAAGTTGCCGCGGCAAGTACAAACAGCCAGATCCTCAGCGTCCTCGGAAGCAGCGAGGCGACCGAATGGCTGGTCGCACGTGACACGTACCTTCGAATTCGTGCGAAGGGTTTGTGAGTTCTTTCGTCGAAAAACATACGCATGTCCCTCATATTCGGTTATATCCGATGGCTACCTATCCGCCTCATCCATTTCGCACAAGCCAATGAGAACCTGTGCGATCAAGCCAGTCCAGCCGGTCTGATGGCTGGCCCCACAACCGCGGCCGGTGTCGCCGTGGAAGTATTCATGGAAGGGAATCAAATCACACCAGTGGGGATCATCGTTGAACAGCTTGCAGTCGCCAAAGACCGGCCGTTTGCCTTGGTCATCACGCAGGAAAATGCGCGTCAATCGACGCCCCACCTCTACGGCAACTTCATCCAGATTCCTCATTTGACCCGAGCCCGTCGGGCATTCAACGAGGAACGAATCGCCGTAGTACTTGTGGTACTGCCTTAACGTGAAAAGGATAAGATAATTAACCGGTAACCAAATGGGACCGCGCCAGTTGGAATTGCCGCCAAACAGATTCGTTTGCGATTCTCCCGGCTCGTAATCTAGGCGGTACGCCTGTTCTGCCAAGTGAAGTACGAGGGGGTGATCTTTGTGATATCGAGAGACGGACCGGATGCCATGAGGAGAGAGGAATTCACTCTCATCCAGCATGCAGCTCAGCATCCGTCGCAACTGTTCCGGTCGCACCAACCCGAGAATCAAGCTGTCGTTCGGTCCTGGCTTGATCATCGGTCCGACGCTTTCAACGAGATTGGGCCGGTGTTCGATGAACCACTGTCGGCGGCGCTGGAATGCCGGATACCGATCAAACGTGTTGGCCGGCACCGTGGAGGCGCCGAACATGGGAACAAAACCCACCATGGTGCGAGCACGCACGGGGATACATTTCCCCTCGGGGGAGATCAGGTGATCGTAGAAGAATCCGTCTCGCTCATCCCAGAGCGACATTGCCGAATTGTCTTGGCTGTTCATGCTATTGGCGATATAGACGTAATGCTCCCAGAATTTGCTGGCAAGGTCCTCATAGGCGGGATTCGTCTCCGCTAGCAACAGCGCGGCCGAAAACATGCTCTTGGCAAAGGCGGCCATCCAGCTTGTACCGTCGGCTTGCCCCAGCAGATAGCCGGGCGGGAGTTTGCCCCGGTCAAACGCTCCTATATTATCCATGCCCAGAAAGCCGCCCTGGAAGATGTTCTTACCCAGCGCATCCTTGCGGTTGATCCACCAGGTAAAATTCAGAAGCATCTTCTGAAACACGCGTTCGATGAACTCATAGTCCGCCATCCCTGTGCGCTGGCGCTCGATCTCGAAAACGGCCCGGGCCGTTAACATCAGGACCGGCGGGTTCACGTCATTGAAATCCCACTCGTACGCTGGAATCTGACCGTTAGGGTGCATATACCACTCGCGCAACATGAGCAGAATCTGCTCTTTGGCATACTGAGGATCGACGTACGCGAGCGTCACGCAATGAAATCCCAAATCCCACGAAGCAAACCACGGAAATTCCCACTTGTCCGGCATTGAGATCACGTCGCGCGTGAAGAGGTGTCTCCAATCGTGGTTGCGTCCTGACTGACGCTGCGCCGGTGGGGCCGGTTGCGATGGATCTCCGTCCAACCAATCCATCACCACGTAATGGTAATACTGCTTTGACCACAACATGCCGGCGAAGGCTTGCCTGGCCACCAGCTTTTCCTCATCGGACAGTTTGGCAGGCAGGACAACCTTGTAGAACTCATCCGCTTCTTCCTTGCGTTGCGCGAGAACCGCATCGAAGTCAACGAACGGTCGCTTCGTCGCTGGGCAGTCATGTGCGGACGCGAGGCGCAGATCGATCGTTAGGGTTTCGCCGGAGTTTACCGTGCGATGGTACCTTGCGGCCGCTTTTGTGCCGGTACCCGCCGGGTTGACAGCATCGCGTTTGCCTTTCACGATGAACTCATGGAACGCGTCCTTGACATAAGGCGTGGGTGATGGTACACCGTACAATCGTTCGGCGTTGGTTTCGTTTTCGGTGAACAACAGCTCATCGGCCCCCAAGCAATACAGGGCATAACGTCCCAGTTTCGCGTGTTCTGCCATCAAGCGGCGCCACTTTTTGCTTCTGCCCGGCAACCGCGTGATGGACGGACGATGCGGGTCCCAGCCCCAGAGCCACGTGTGCCTAAACCACAGCGTTGGCAGTACGTCAATCGGCGCCGCCTCCGGCCCTCGGTTGGTGACGCTGATACGGATCAACAAATCCTCCGCACCGGCCTTGGCATACTCCACCGCGACATCGAAATAACGGCTTTCGTCGAAAATGCCGGTGTCCACCAACTCGTATTCCGGCTGGTGTTTGTCCCGCCGCCGGTTCTCCTCGACGAGTTGGGTGTAAGGGAACTCGGCTTGCGGATACTTGTACAGGAACTTCATGTAGGAGTGCGTCGGCGTGCTGTCGAGGTAGAAATAGTACTCTTTGACATCCTCGCCATGATTACCTTCGGGGCCGGACAGACCAAACATCCGCTCCTTGAGAAACGGATCGCGGCCGTTCCAGAGCGCCAGTGCGAAACACAGGTATTGGTGGCGGTCGCAGATACCGGCCAGGCCATCCTCGCTCCAACGATAGGCACGCGAGCGGGCTTGGTCATGTGGGAAATACCCCCATGCCTCGCCGTTCGCGCTGTAATCCTCACGCACCGTGCCCCATGCCCGCTCAGACAGGTAAGGTCCCCAGCGATTCCAATGGCCCTTGCGTTCGCGAGTCATCAGCAGACGAGCCCCTTCGCGTGTGTCGTAAATGTTCATAGGAGAGCCCGATTCTGAACCCACTGCGACAGAATGTGATACCCCCAAGGAGGAAGGTCCACGTACAATCCGTGGGTGTTCATTTCGTCTCCGCTGCGCTCATACCGTTGCCCGGTGAAAACATCCGTCATTCCCCATGTTCCTCCTTTGAGTTCATCCCAAGGCAGTCGTATCAACCCCTGTGCGTCTGAGTCCGAAAGGTTCACGACGGTTAGCTGGCGTTCCCCGCCCTTGCGACGACACCAGGCAACGAGGTTCTCATAGCTTGCGTTGTCCGGCCAACCGCACCGCTCACAAAGACGCCATTCCCCATCCCGGAGGCCCTCGAGGCCGGCAGCGTCCAGAAGCGTTCGGTAAAAAGCCGGTAGGTCGGGCTCGGCAGGCTCTACGGGCCGGCGGCGGAGAAAGACAGGAAGTCTGACCTTTCTTCCTTCGAACTGCCCTTCATGGAAGAGTTTTGCCCCCGGAATAGTGGCAATGGTCACGGCGGCGGCACGCTCCTTCTGCGGAGAAAAAGCGGAAAGAGCCCGGGGCTCGTCGTGGTTTTCGATAAAGCGGACCAACCTCTCCTGATAGGCAGGTTCCGCGCAAAGATGGAGCCGGACGCTCTCCGCGGTATCGTGCTCCAGACGGTCGTACAGGCGCTTGTCGTAACAGTAGTCGAACCCTTGGTTCTGGAGTTCCCATTCGAGGTCCCAATAGGCTTCTGCCATGAAGAGGTACTCCGGATGCGCCACCTTCACGGCGGAAATGACGTCAACCCAGTACTCTGTTGCGGGCCGCTGTCCCGCAAGGCCGCCCCAAGTTCTTTCGAAAATCCGGTTAAGGAGAAGCATTGCCATGTCGCAGCGCACGCCGTCGCTCTGGCTGGCGATGTCCGAGAGCGTCTCGATGACCGCCTGGCGGAGTCCGGCCTGAAACGCATTCAGTTGCAGCACATCCGTCCATGCGGGAAAGTAGGGGTCCCGACCGCACGCGAAGACCCTTTCATTTACCCGAACAAAGGACGCCGCATCCTTCAGCGCGTCATCGGCGTGCCCTTGAACAAGATACTCGGGGTGGTCGACAACCCACGGATGGTCGGGCGCCACGTGGTTCGGGACGAAATCGAGAATGAGCTTGAGCCCACGCCTGGCAAGCTCTTTCCGGGCAGCGGCAAGGCCCTGCCGACCGCCCAGGTGTTCGTCCACCGCGTACCGCCGCACGCAATAAGGCGACCCCACGTTGTCTTCAGGCTGAAAATCGGGGAGCGCCCGCCGGAAGTCTTCCTGAAGGCCTTCATTCTGGTTTGCAACGGCGATGCCCGCAGGGCTTCGTTCCCAAACGCCCATGAACCATACCGCATCGAGGCCGGGGAACGACAGGGCGTCCCACTCCTCCTGCGGCACGGAGGAAAGAGTGACCGGCCGACCGTGTTTTCGGCTCAGTTCGTCCACCCAGACCCATGTGTTGATTTCGTAGACAATGGGGTCTTTTGGCCAGGGATTCATTTCTTCTTTCCCGTCTGCGGCGTTCCGGAGGTGAAGGCTGCATGTTTGCCAACCTCAAGCGCCTTTACCGGGTCAAGGGCACCGAAAAGTTGGATCAGTTTTGCGACCAGTCCGGTCCATCCGGTCTGGTGGCTGGCGCCAAGCCCTGCGCCGTTGTCGCCGTGGAAGTATTCATAGAAGAGGATATGGTCGCGCCAATGAGGATCGGTCTGGAACTTCTGTGTGCCGCCGTAGACAGGCCGTCGGCCGTGCTCGTTCTGCAGGAAGGTTCGGCTGAGCCGGTCGGCGATCTCCCTGCTCACCTCGAAGAGGTTCATCATCTTCCCAGACCCTGTGGGACATTCGATGGTGAAGTTGTCGCCGTAGTAGAGGTAGAAGTTCAGGAGCCCCCGGATGATCATTACGTTCACCGGCATCCAGACTGGCCCCCGCCAATTGGAGTTGCCGCCGAACATGCCGGTGTTCGACTCGGCCGGTAGGTAGTCCACCCGGTACTCCTGGCCCTGCACGTGAAAGACGAATGGGTTCTGCTGGTGAAATTTGGAGAGTGAGCGGATGCCGTAGGGGCCAAGGAACTCGTTCTCGTCGAGCATCTTCGTCAGAATCCGACGCAGCCGCTCCGGGGTGACCATAGCCAAGACCCCCCGGCCCGCTACGCCGTAATGCCCTGGGCCGGTGGGGTGAATCGTCGCTAAGAGTTCGGGTATCCGGCGCACGCGTTCCAAAACCAAGGCAAACGCGTGCGGGATGCGCTCCTGTTGCCATTTCTCGACGACTGTCGTGGCGCACAGGGGCAGGAGCCCCACCATGGAGCGGACCTTAAGCCTCTGGGAACTGCCGTCCGGAAGGCAGAGCAAGTCGTAATAGAAGCCATCCCCCTCGTCCCACATACCGTCCCAGCCGGGCTTGTTCATGCCCGCGGCGATGTAGTAAAAGTGCTCCGCAAACTTCAGGACCATATCCTCGTAGGTAGGATCGTGAGCGGCGAGTTCCACAGCGAGTTCCAGCATGTTCTGGCTGAATAGGGCCATCCAGGCCGTTCCATCCGCCTGCTCCAGGTGGCCGCCGGTGGGAAGCGGGGCGCTGCGGTCAAAGACGCCGATGTTGTCGAGACCGAGGAAGCCGCCCTCGAAAACGTTCTTGCCGAAGCGGTCCTTGCGGTTCACCCACCAGGTGAAGTTCAGCAGCAGCTTGTTGAACGTCGCCCTGAGGAAATCGAGGTCGCTCTCGCCTTGCAGGGCCTGTTCGGTGCGGTGCAGGAAGAGCGTCGCGAAGGCGTGGACCGGGGGGTTCACGTCGCTGAAGTTCCACTCATAGGCAGGCATCTGGCCGTTGGGGTGCAGGTAAACGTTCTTGAGCATCAGTCTCATCTGTTCCTTGGCAAAGTCGGGATCCACGATGGAGAGAGGGAGCGTGTGGAAGGCCAAGTCCCAGGCCGCATACCAGGGGTACTCCCATTTGTCGGGCATGGAGATGATGTCCTCGTTCAGCATGTGGAACCACTCCGAGTTCCGGGCATTCCGATATCCGGAATGGAGGGGGTTGGAGTGGTGCTCGTCCAGCCAGTTATCACCGTCGAAGAAGAAGAACTGTTTGCCCCAGAGCATGCCGGCGATTGCCTGACGCATCACGTTGGCCATGTCTTCACTTACCGACGCCGGTGTGACCGATCTATAAAACTCATCGGCTTCGCGAATCCTGTCGGCGAAGATTTGGTCGAATTGCCTGCCAAAGGGTTCGCTCTTTGTCTTGGGAGTGCTCTTGGAGAGCCGGAGGCGAATCACTGTGGTCTGACCGGCGCCGACAGTGACCTGGTAGTGCGCCGCGACCTTTGTGCCCTGCTTGCCGGGGTTCACCACATCCTGCCGCCCATGCACCACACAGTCGTTGATACCGTCCTTGACGTAGGGGCTCTCGTTCTTTACCCCGAAGAGCCGCTCGTGATTTGTTTCGTTCTCGGTGAAAAGTAGCGGCACATCGCCTTCGCAGGAAAGGATAAATGCACCGAGCAGCGGATGCGTCGCCACGACCGCGCTCGCTCCCGCAGGGGCCTTGACCCGCCTGAGATTTGGTTTCTCGGGAGACCGGTTCGACTCGGCGATCCACGACGACCAGTCATTCCGGAACCACAGTGTCGGCAGAAGATGCAGCTCGGACGGATCCGGTCCCCGGTTGGCCGCAGTGAACCGCACCAGAATGTCTTCGGGACCAGCCTTGGCATATTCCACGAAGACGTCGAAATAGCGGTTCTCGTCGAAGACGCCCGTGTCGAGCAGTTCATACTCCATCTCGTAGCGGGTTCGCCGTCGGTTGATGTCCACCAAGTCAGCGTAGGGGTAGGCCGCCTGGGGGTACTTATACAGGTACTTCATGTACGAATGGGTGGGCGTGCTGTCAAGGTAAAAGTAGTACTCTTTGACATCCTCGCCGTGATTCCCCTCGCTGTTGGTAAGCCCGAAGAGGCGTTCCTTCAGGATGGGGTCATTGCCGTTCCACAAGGCAAGGGCAAAACAAAGCCTTTGTTTGTCGTCCGAGAACCCGGCAAGACCGTCTTCTCCCCATCGATAGGCCCGCGAACGGGCGTGGTCATGAGTGAAAAAATTCCAGGCGTCTCCCCCCTCACTGTAGTCTTCCCTGACCGTGCCCCACTGCCTCTCGCTGAGATACGGCCCCCATTTTTTCCATGGGACGCCCGACTCGCGCGCATCGTTAAGACGCTCTTGTTCCGTGACATGACCGCTTTCGCCAATGTCCATGACAGTCTTCCTCCTCATCAATCGCAGCTTGAAACACAAGCTGGCGCGCTCGTCGGTTCGACGGATATCCGAAACACAGCCCGAAATCGCCGATTCGGTGAAACCAATCCCAGGCCGCATCCGTTAACAAGCGCGTTCGTCGCAGCCGTCATCGGCTCCAATGCCACGAAGTCTTTGCTCTTTGGCGCAAAAACCTGCACATACCGGTAGTTCTCAAGCAATTCGACCGTGATTCGACGGCCTGCGCCCGTGAGCGAGAACTTTGGGCGCTCATCGAGCACGGCAAAGCCAGCGTCGAGGTTCAGTTCTCCGAGCGGACCGTTGAAAAGTTCGAAAGGTTGCTCCTCACCGTTTGGGATTCCCCTATCGTCGAGCACGAGTTTGCGCATGTCGGGCAGTTCCAGTCGCCACTGCGCGCGCGGCAACCCGGGTAATCCAAAGTATGGGTGAAAACCGAAGCTTGCCGGCACCGGATCATCGGCCATGATTGTCGTTTCGATCGTCAAACTCTCTGGACAAAGCGTTGCCGCCATTTCGACCTTATGGCTGAAGGGAAACACCGCAAGCAGCTCCGGACGGCTCCAATCAAGGCGCGCCACGAGCCTGTCGGGTTCGGCCGTGAGCACATCCCACGCGAGCAAGGCCCACCGGACACCGTGAATCAGAAGTCCCTGATCGTCGAGATGCAGGAGCGGCGACGATGGATCGAGTGTGACTTCCCGGCCGGCAGCTCGATAGCGCGGAACTGCGAGCCGGTTGGCCCATGGATAAAGCAGCGGAATTCCTGCCGTGCTGCCCTTGGCGGCGGCGGCTTCAAGATTCTCCAGCCGCCGCAAGAGCTCCTCGCCCCGGTGACGCAAGGAGACACCAAGCATGCCGCGACCTGGCAGGAAGACGGCCTCCAGTAAGCCTGCGGCAAGTTTGTACTCGGTGACGGTCATGCTTGTTCTCTTCGTAGAAGTTCCTTAGCGGTGGCCACCACTTGATCGGGCTCAAACCCGAATCTCTTCTGAAGCTCATGGAGCGGGGCGGACGCTCCAAACGTCTTCATGCCGATGATTCGGCCCTCTTGGCCCACGTAACGCTCCCACCCAAAGGTCGACGCCTGTTCTATGGCGACACGTACTTTCACGCTCGAGGGGAGGACGCTACCCCTGTATTCCTGGGACTGATGCTCGAAAATATCCCATGATGGCATCGAAACCACGCGCGACCGGATCCCTTCGGCGAGAAGTTTTTCATGGGCTTCCACAGCCAGGCAGAGTTCACTCCCCGAGGCGATGAGGATCACTTCTGGATTACCGCCCGGCGCATCGGCCAGTACGTAAGCCCCACGCGCGACGCCCGAAGCCGAGGCATACTTGTTCCGATCCAGGGTCGGCAGAGGTTGACGCGAAAGCGCCAACACGGCGGGCTCGTGGCGTAGTTGCATGATGTAGCGGTACGCTTCCACGACTTCGTTCGCATCGCCGGGCCGCAGCGTGACCAAGCCGGGGATGGCACGCAATGACGCGAGGTGCTCGACCGGCTGGTGCGTGGGACCGTCCTCGCCGTCGCCCATCGCATCATGTGTAAAAATGAAAATGGTGGGCAACTCCATCAGTGCCGAGAGCCGTATGGCGGGGCGGGCATAGTCGCTGAAAATGAAGAAGGTTGCGCAATAGGCTCGGAGCTTCGATAGTGACAATCCATTCACCGCAGCCGCCATTCCGTGCTCGCGGATGCCGAAATGGATGTTCTTCCCGCCGGGGCTGCCGGCCTGAAGACTGCCTGCGCCTTCGTACGTCAGGAGCGTCTTGTTGGAGGGCCCGAGGTCGGCGGAGCCTCCAAGGAGCCACGGAATGGTCTGTGCGAGCACGTTCAGCACTTTGCCCGAAGCTTCGCGACCAGCTACGCCCTTCGGGTTGGGTGGGAAGACGGGGAGGTTGCGATCCCATCCCGTCGGAAGCTCACGCCGCTGCATTTGATCGATCTCAGTTGCCAGTTCGGGGAACTGGGTCCGATAGGCGGCAAAACGTGCTTCCCATTTCTTCCGAGCGTCTGCGCCGCGAGCGCCGATGCCGGCAACGAAGTGCTCGTACACGCCGTCCGGAACAAGAAACTTCGCGTCTTCCGGCCAGCCATAGCTGCGTTTCGTGAGTTTGACTTCTTCGTCGCCGAGCGGCTCGCCGTGGGCCTCGGGCGTATCCTGTTTGTTGGGGGAACCATATCCGATGTGGCTGTCGAGAATGATGAATGTGGGACGGCCCCTTGTTTGCCGGAATACACCAAGAGCGTTCTGGATCCGCTCGATGTCATTGGCGTCGCCGACGCGCAGGACATTCCACCCGTATGCCAGAAATCGGGTGGCGACATCCTCCGTAAAGGTGATATTGGTGTGGCCCTCGATGGTTATGTAATTGTTGTCGTAGATCCAGCAGAGGTTGTCGAGCCCCAGATGGCCGGCGAGCGACGCCGCTTCCGACGCGACCCCTTCCATCATGCAGCCGTCCCCGCAGACGGCATAGATGTTGTAATCGAAGAGTTCGAAGTCGGGCCGGTTGTAGCGGTTGGCCAGCCATTTCTGGCCGATGGCCATGCCCACGCTCGTCGCGACGCCCTGGCCCAGAGGTCCGGTGGTGGTCTCCACGCCCGAGACCCAACGATACTCGGGATGCCCGGGCGCCCTACTGTCGAGCTGACGGAAACGATGGATATCATCGAGCGTTACCGAGGGTTGCCCCAACTTCTCATAGTCGGTATCGACCGCTTGGACTTTGGTGAGGTGGAGTATGGACCAAAGCAACATCGAGGCGTGCCCGTTCGAGAGCACAAAGCGATCCCGATTGGGCCAGATCGGGTCCTGCGGATCAAAACGCATGACCTGATTCCAAAGCGTGTAGATGAGGGGCGCAAGCGCCATCGCCGTACCGGGATGCCCGGACTTGGCCTGCTGCACCGCATCGATCGACAGAGTGCGGATGGTGTTGACGGCGAGTTGAACCATCTTATCGTTGGTCATGGAGTATTCCTTTCTAATTCCAGTGAATCTACTTTGCCCAGACGGCGGAGATGACGCGTGGCGTTACTGAACTCGGCGGCCAAGAACGTCTGGACGAGGTCCCACGCCACGGCTGGCCCCACGGTCCGGCCGCCCATGCA
>ENA-UPSM01004115-UPSM01004115.1-activated-sludge-metagenome-genome-assembly--contig:-NODE-4115-length-15685-cov-4.255086_pt1 | contig 15685 bp, 13 predicted proteins | sample MGYA00238181_ERZ773283 | MGnify/ENA primary metagenome ERZ773283 (study PRJEB29023, sample SAMN05720199) | activated sludge metagenome | isolation source: Anaerobic digester | place: Japan...
GCTGCTGAGGACGCTGAAGGGGTGATCCCTTCACGGGTCGTAGTTGATATGGATCGTATGGCTCCTGAGCCAGACGTCGATCCTTTTCATGAGCTGCTTCTTTATCATTTCCCGTGTCGGTGAAAAGAGAAGCGCGAGCCCTGCCAGGTCGGTGATGAATCCGGGCAGCAGGAGCATGATTCCTGCGAGGAGGATCAAAAAGGCGTCAACGACCTCTCCAGACGGCATCCTTCCATGCTGGAGGCTTGTCCTGACCCTGAAGAGCGCCTGCATCCCCTGGAGACGGGCGAGATATGCACCGGCAATTCCCACGATAACCACGATCGCCACGGTATTGAGGGCGCCGATGTACCCTCCGACCTTGACGAGGACATAGATCTCCGCAATGGGGACGAGAATGAAAGCCAGGAGGAGCTTGTAAAACATGTCCGGCAGTATCCTTTGCACTATTGTAAAGACAGAGCCTCTATCGGGCATTCTTCCGGCAGCAGGGCGTCAGAGGTTCTTCCCCGCATCGACCAGGGATTGAACGAGGGCCTCGGGAACCCTCACTGCCACGAGCTCTCCCCGTGCGCACACCTCGCCGTTGGCGGAGAGCTCGGTGGCGATGATCACCTTGCGTCCCTTGATCTCCTTGACGTGCGACCTGAGCGTCAGGGTCGCCCCGAGAGGTGTGGGCTTGAGGTAGTCCACGTGGAGGGATGCAGTCAGGAACCGTATGGCCGGTTCGCTGCCCATCTCTCTGCCTTCGGCCCGATAGGCAAAAGCGGCTGCAGACCCGGTGCTGTGGCAGTCTATCACCGATGCGATCAGTCCGCCGTACACAATGCCGGGAATCGCGGTGTACTTCTTTTCAGGGGTGAAGGTGCAGATGGTCTCGTCTCCGTCCCAGTAGCTCTTGATCTTGAGCCCTTGCTCGTTGAGCCTGCCGCATCCGTAGCAGTGGCTGAAATGATCGGGATAATAATCCTGGAATGCCTTCTCGTGCATGCAGTTCTCCTCCGTCGTGCTTTTCATAGCGGAAAGGTGAAAACCGTTCCCGTTGTGCTCGGCTGATAGATACCCCTGAACCGCTCCCTGAAATACGTGCTGGCAGGCTCGCCGGTGCAGTGGTTCGGAGAGATGAGGCCGGGGTGAAAGCTTTCGATCGCCTCCGCGGTCTTCGCTATGGTATCCTGATCCGAGCTCATGAGGTGCATGCCGCCGATGATGGCCCGGATGTCCTCGCATCCGCTCTTCTCCCTGATGTATTCGACCGTGTTCGCCACGCCCGAGTGGGCGCATCCGAGGACCACGATCAGCCCCTTGTCGGTCTCGATCCATAGGCTCTGGTCGTCGGGGATCGTGTCCGGGATTTTGCCTTCGGGGTCGAGGGTAAACGGCTCGACGATCCTTTCGAAGGCCGTCTTCCTCGGAATGGTGCCCGTGAGGCAGACATGCTCGGTGATTCGGGTGACGTCCGTCATGAAGAGGCACCGGGAGGTCTCTTTCCGGATGGCCGTGATGGCGGGCTCCGGCATCCCGATGCGCATCGACTGGTTCGCGCCGCCGGACAGGTACTTCGGCCTCGCTGCATCGGGGTGGAGGTGGACCAGGGCCTGCGGAGCGTGCTCGAGGGCAAGAGCGACCCCGCCTGTATGGTCGAAATGGCCGTGGCTCAAACACAGGTGAACTGCCTTTGAGAGATCGATGCCGAGCACCTCGGCATTCTTCGCAAAGGCCCCCGACATGCCGGTATCGAAGAGGATATCGGTCCCGTCGGCCTCGATCCACATCGAGAGGCCGTATTCAGCGGCCAGGTTCTCCTTCTCCGAGGTGTTTTCCGAAAGGATCGTTATCTTCACGTCTTCAGCCATGGGTCCCCTCTTTTTTACATTGTACTGCAAGCCATATTTAATACTACATGTTTTCCTGTCCCTGTACAAATGATCATTTTCCCTTTTCCCTGTCCGACAGAGCCTCTTCCATTCACTCATGGCCGTTGTCGAATGTGAAGAGAATCATTCAAGTCTTCAGGCCCCTGACCGCTTTCTCCAGAGTGGAAGCCGGTCCTATGAAGACGAGGGCTTCGATGATGCAGGCTATTCCGCTGACGGCAAGGGTTTCCTGGGGGCCGATCCTCGAGGAGAGGGCCCCTGCCAGGAGGCTCCCGAAAGGGGCCATTCCGGCAAATGCCATGGCATAGAGGCTCATCACCCTTCCGCGCATATCGTCCCTGACGATGGTCTGCAGAATCGTGTTGCTGGAAGCCATCTGCACGATCAATCCGAATCCGGCAAAAAACAGCAGGATGATCGAGACGGTGAGGATTTTCGAAAAGGCAAAGGCGATCATGGCGGCCCCGAATATGAGGGAGGCAGCGACGATCACCCTGCTCAAACCCCGGATCGTGTTCCGCGAGGCGAGGGAGACAGTCCCGATGATGGCCCCGCACCCCGATGAGGCCATGAGAACCCCAAGGGTGTCCGGGCCTCCGTGAAGGTAGTCCCTGGCAAAATACGGCATGAGCACCGTATAGGGCATGCTCAGGAAGCTTATGATGCCCAGGTGGATGAGAAGGCTGCGGATGGGGGCTGCCCTGAATGCGTATCTGTATCCTTGCGCCAGTCCTTTCAGGATCCTGATTCCTGCTGCCGCCCGTTTTCTTGATGAGATCCTCATGGCCAGCAGGGCCAGGATGATGGCGAGGAAGCTGAACCCGTTTATGAGAAAACAGGTCCCCTCCCCGAAAAGGCTGATGAGGATGCCTGCGATCGAGGGGCCTATGAGCCGGCCTCCGTTGAACATGAAGGAGTTCAGTGCAATGGCATTGCCCAGATCTTCCTTGTTCTCGACGATCTCGATGACAAGTGCCTGGCGGGCGGGTATCTCGAAGGCGTTGACCATGCCGAGGAAAGAGCTCAGGCCGACGATGTGCCACACGGTGATGATGCCGGTGAGGGTGAGGAACGCCGCGACGAAAGCCTGCCCCATGGCGAGGAAGTTGGTTACAACCACGATGCGGTACCGGTTGTGGCGGTCGGCGAACACACCGGCCAGAGAAGAGAGGAAGAATATGGGAATCATGCCCGTGAAGCTGATCACGCCCAGAAGAAAGGTGGAGCCCGTCATGCGGTAGACGAGCCAAGTCATGGCTATCTGCTGCATCCACGTTCCGATGATGGATATGCCCTGTCCGCTGAAGAAGAGCACATAGTTCCTGTAGCTGAAGGCCCGGATAATGAATGAGAGTCTCGATCTCCTGCGGACGCTGCCCTGTTCCATCTGTCCCCCGCTTTGAGCGCCTGACGGCATACAATGCATTATAGGAAAGGAGCGGATAATCTCTAAATGACCCGGGCAGGCAAAATGCACCTGCAAAGCTTTTCTGGAGAATCGATGCCGGCAAGGCTCCGGGAAGTGATCGTACTCTTTCGTTTTCCCCGGCTTGACTCCTGGCAGAGCCGCTGATACAACATCAGGTTGACAAGGACGGGAAGCCATGTTATTATTATATTGCTGATTATTGTATGCCCAAAAGGGAGGTTTCCATGAAGAAGGTCCTGGTTACCGGTGCGGCCGGGTTCATAGGTTCCCACGTCGTTCGGGAGCTCCTCGCCGAAAATGTCGAGGTGAGGTGCCTCATCCGTCCAGGTGAGGATGTATCGAATCTCAACGGGCTCGATGTGGAGATGATGAGGGGCAACGTCCTCGATGTCGCAGCTGTCTGGAACGCCGTTCAGAATGTGGATACCGTCTTCCACCTCGCTGCCGTCTACTCCATCTGGATGAAGGACTGGAGCAGGATCTACGAGGTGAACATCCAGGGCTCGCGCAATATCCTGTGGGCATGCCTGCGGGCAGGGGCGGGCAGGGTGGTGTATACGAGCTCGATCGCTGCCATAGGCATCGCCCCCGGCCAGGCGTACAGCGACGAGCAGACTCTCTTCAATCAGTATACGCTCGGCAACCACTATGTCCTCACCAAGTATCTCTCCCAGCAGGAGGCATTGAGCTTTGCCGCCAACGGCCTCGACCTCGTGGTCGTCAACCCGTGCTTCCCGTTCGGGCCCGGGGACATCGTTCCCACGCCCACGGGCCAGATCATCGTGGATATCCTCAAAGGCCTCAACAGGACGTACTTCACGGGCGGCATCAACATCGTGGATGTCCGGGATGTGGCGCGGGGGCATGTGCTTGCTGCGAAAAAGGGAAAGACCGGCAACCTCTATATCCTGGGGAACCTCAACATTTCCATCAAGGATTTTACGAGACTCGTCTGCAGGGAGGCGGGATTCGAAGACCGGATCCTCCTGAAGATCCCCGTGCCGTTGGCGAAGGCGGGTTCTCTGTGCTTGAAGTGGCTCTCCGATCATGTGACCAACAAGCCGCCCATGTCCACACCGCCCGAGATCGAGTACAGCTCGCAGCACCTCTATTTCGATAATTCAAAGGCCAGACAGGAGCTCGGCCTCGAGTTCATGCCTGTCGAGAGCTCGGTCAGGGAATCCATCCAGTGGTTCCGTGACCACGGATATGCATGATTTGCTTTTCTCAGGCTGCAGGTCCCGGCTGGGGCGGCGGGGAGCTTTCGCTGTAATCGCTCGACTTCTTCATGATGAAGGCCTTCCATCTTCCTTCGTCTATGACGGCCTGCCAGGACAGATCCGGCAGGTTGCTGTCTGTGACGATCACCCCGCCTGTCCGTTCCGCCCAGACACGGGCCTTATCGATATCGGGCAGAACCGCGTAAGGTCTCTCGAGATAGAAAACGGTCTTGGCATCATCCGAGCTGAGGAATCCCACCGGTCTGTCCATGGCATTGAGCTTTGCCGTTTCCGAGCGAATATTCCCGGGCTGGGCGGACGCCCATGGGATGACGGCGAAGACGAAAACGAGCCAGACCAGAGCGACCGGTGCAACCATGCCGAGGGCATACCGTCGGAGAAAGCTCAGTACCATGACAGCCCCGCCGGCAGCGAGAACGACTGCCCACGGAAAGAGGACGCTCATGCTCTGCGGCAGCAGGAGCGGCCTGATGAAGAACATTGCAAGCGGCCCCATGAGGGATGCCCCGATCAGGATGCCGGTGAGTTCTACCGCAAGCCCTGTTTTCGGGGGGAGCTCGTTCCTGATGAATCGGGCGATGAAATCCCCGAGAAGGATCGAGGTAAAGGGAAGTATGGGCAGGAGGTAATACGAACGCCGTGAGCCGGAAAGGGTGAAGAACAGGAAGATGCCCGCTGATACGAGCAGGGCGTTTTTAACACCGCCTTCATGGTATCTGCCGTGCCCGAAACAGGTGAAGAGGGAAAGAGGGAGCAGGACCGACCAGGGCGCACCCAGGTCGAATATCCTGTAAAAATAGACGAAAAAAGATGCTTTATGATCGAAGGGCTGAAAGAAGCGGACGACATTTTCTTTCCAGATCAGCGCCAGAGGTCCGCAGGATGACGATGCCAGACAGCTTGCAAGGGGGATGAGGAGAAAGGCGGCAGCAAAAACGGCTGCAGCGGCGAGAGCAGTCCGGGGCCGGGGCAGCCATTGCCAGTCATGCGTCGCGATCGACGTGAGCAGGATGCAGAAGACCGGGGCACCTAAGGCAGTGAGCCCCTTCATGTTCGAGCCAATGCCCATGAGGAAGGCGAGCACAAAGATCCAGGCAGAGCCGCGGCCTTCCCTGCGGGTGAAGAAGTACCAGAGGATGAGCGTGATCATGGCGGCATTGGTCATCTCGACTTGGGCATTGCGACCCCAGAAGACAAAGCCACAGCTCGTGAAGAGCACGGCTGCTGCAGCAGGCGCACTCGATCTGCCGAGCCACCTGCGGGCAAGGTCATAGGTGAGAAGGAGCATGACGCAGGCCCACAGGGCAGACGGCAGCCGTGCGGCAAGCTCGCTCACCCTGCCCAGCAGAGAGGCAAAGGGCAGGATCTGCCAGTATGAGACGAGGGGTTTGTCCCAGTAGACCGATTTCCCGAGGAGGGGAGTGAAGATGTCACCGCTTTCGAACATGTACTTCCCGATGACTGCCCACCTGCCTTCAGAGCCCCAGAGGGGATACACGCCGAGGTTCGTGAAGAGGATTGCCAGGCTGCACGCAGCGATGAGAAAGAGGGTGCACAGGCCGGTCGGTCTCCGGGCATGAGAGAAGCCGACATTGTGCAGAACCGCGGGCATGTGCGCCTCCGAAGGCAAAAATCATTTCATCGAGGCGGAAGAGCGTGAATGTATAACCTGATATTAGAAGCTTATATTGTTTTCTCAAGGGTATGCGCCGTGGGAGTTCGTATGGACAGCCGCAGACGAAGCCCGAGCTCCCGGTCGGACCCGGGAGCTCGGCTCATGAATAATCCGGGGGGTTCTTTGCGGAACGCCTGTCCGCTGAAAAACTACTCGATGAACAGGCTCCAGACATCGGTTTTCGCCGTTGGGTTGACGAGCAGATCCAGATGCCCGTACCCGGGAATCTCGTCTGTCTCGCAGCGTCCGGGATGAGCGCTGTTTATCCGGTCTGCACCGTACTGCCGATTGCCGTATCCCAGGGCGGAGTTGATCCACAGGACCGGTTTGGTGATCGCCTGCCAGTTGATGGCGTATGACCCCGATCCTGCGTTAACGGCATAAAAATCGCGATACAGTGCGCAGGGAACAAGCCCGCTCCCGACTTTGAGGCCGGCTTCTTTCAGGGTGCACATGCTCGATACGGATAATCCGTACCCGTCGTCTTGCGTATCATATGCGGGGTTGTACGAGCCTGCTTCATAACTCTGGACCAGAGGCCAGTCTCCCGGCAGGCCGGTCTTGGGCGTGGCGGTTCCGTCGAGCAGGGAACTGGAGATCAGAGAAAAGTACAGCATGCCCTCGAAGGTGAAGTTGCCAGGATAGCCGAGGGCTGTTCGCGGCTGGCCTGAATCGATGTTCGGGAAGAGCGCCGAGGCGAGAATGAGGGACTTCATCTGCGAGTAGGACGAGTCCGCATATGTGCCTTCATTGATCAGCTCCTGGTAGGCGTCTCTCGATCTGATCGATTTGCCGACGGCTTCGATGTCATCAGGGCCGAAGCTGTAGATGTCGAGAGCGATGACCCTCTCTCCAGAGCACTGTCGGAGTAGCGGCTCGCATAATCAAGGGCATACGCGGCACCGAACGAGTGACCGAGAATTGTATAGGGCAGGCCGATCTTCCCCTGGATGATGCTGATGATCTTCCGGATGTCGAACCGGTGCTTTTCCAGCCCCCAGCCCTCCATGCAGCGATAGGAAAGCAGGATGGGAACATTGTCCTCCCGCGGGGTGATGCCGACCACGAGATAGCCGTTCTTCCGGAAGAACTGGGCGAGATTGTCGCTTGTGGGGGTCAGGAAGCTCGATCTGAAATTTACGCCTCCCCCCGGGAGAAGATAGATGACCTTTCTTGGGCACTGGAAGTTGCTGCCCACGAAATCCACGGTCAGGGGATAAACCTCATCGTAGAAATTGACCTCGAACCATGACCATTCGAGTGTCGGGACATTCCTTGTCGTCACGGTCAGGGCCTTTGATCTCAACGATGTGATCGCACTCTGGGCCATCTGCCGCCCGGTTGCGGCATACGTGGAGGTCGAGCCTGCGAACAGGGTGATTACGATGAGAAAGAACGCGCAGCACAACCTGATACGGGAATTCTTCATAAACAACCTCCTTGTCGTATTCTGATATCCTCATGCCACTCCGCCACGTCCAGGAAGGCTGCCCCTGAGCTCAACGGACAACATCAATAACCATATTATATTCTAAAATTGGATAGCAATAAACAGAAAATATCCGGCCAGTTGCAAAACAACCCCCCTTTATCCATTACAGGAAGGCTTCCAGCCTTGGTTTGTGAGCTTACATGGGCCATTGAGCTCGGCTCCGGGCGCAGTACTATCATGAGTAGAGCCTCGATAAGGAGGTAGACATGAAATCAAGGATAGTCTTAGGCATCCTTATACCCGTTCTGCTTTGCCCGGGAGGTTGCTCATCGGTCAGGCCCATTCCACTCGACCCTCACTTCTGGCAGCAGCAGGGAAAGAAGATAGGGGTAGTCCTGCTGACGCCGCCGCCTGCCGAAACGACAAAGCTGGCGCCCCCGACAGAGACCTTCAATACCTCGGCCCCCTTTGCGATGAACAACGAGCCCTGGCTGGAAGACATGGTCACCGAGCCTCTGCGTCTCGCCGAGATGAAACCGCTGCAGAAGGCTATGCTGAAGCTGGATGCAAGGGAATTTCATCTCGTTGAAGATCTTTTCGTGAGCGGGCTCAAAAGAAGGGGTTTCTCGGCATTCAAGGTGGATCAGCTGGTCATGAGATCGTATTTCCCCAAGTTCAGAGAATGGGACATGAGGAGGTCGTATGAAAAGACCGACTTCCGCGGTCTCGGGAAAACCTACGGCGCAGATTACCTCATCGTGGTCGATCTCGTACGCTACGGCCCCTACTGCCATTACGTCTATGCCTACAACGACCATATGGCGGTCGAGGTGCAGGTGCGTGCAGAGCTGATCGATGCCAGGACCAACCGCATCCTCTGGAGGACCGGGGGCAAGAAATACGATTTCAGCTCCCCCGTGAATGCCTCATGCGGAAACGAAGACGACATTCCCGTCATCTCGGAGGCACTGCAGGACCTCCTCGAAAATGCGGCAAAGGCGCTCTCGAGGGATTTCTTCGCGCCCTGAAACGCCAAGGAGAGCCTTCACGAATTCATGGATCGCTTCGTCTTCACGGGAACGAGCGAGCGGATCAACTCTACACTCGCAGGAAAACCGACGAGGCTCGCATCGAGGCACAGGTGGAAATTCCGTGCATCGGTCCAGTCGACGCCGATCATGTCTCGCACGAACTTCGTCCTCCTCATATCCGACTCCTCGACGATTTTCCTCGCCTCCCCGGCATCGGAGATTCCCTGAACCTTCATCAGGCGCTGTATGCGGAAGTCGATGGGGGCATGGATGAATAAGCGGACCTGCCCCGGGTGGTCCTTCAAGGCGTGGAAGGCACCTCTTCCCACGATGACGGCATCGTATCTCCGGGCAATATCCTTCATGATCCTGCACTCGAGCCTGAACAGGTCGCTGTCGTATACCGGCAACTTGACCGTCGGCATGTAGGTGGTCTCGGGCTGTCCGAGCGAAAAAACCTTCAGGACGCTCTCGATGAGGCCCGAGGATCTTTCATCATACTGCTCCAGCCATCGTTCGTCGGTTTTCAAGTGTTCCGCTGCCTTGCGGAGGACCTCCCTGTCCACATACTTGAACCCGAGCTCCTTTGCGAGCAGATAGCCGATGTAGGTTCCTCCGCTCCCGATCTGCCGGGAAATGGTTATGACCGTGTGCGATGCGCTGTCCATATCCGCTCCTTGTCAGCCCGATTCTGCCTTGCCCTTGAGGATTGCCAGACCGGGATCGACGGCCCTGCCGAAGGGCTCCTCCCTGTCCGGTTTCGGCCAAGCGGGATTGCGCCGATCGGGCAGGCGCCGGCGCAGAGCCCTCAGCCCGGGCAGAGATTCCTGTCCACCGAAGCCGTTTGTTCGAGGGAGGCCGACAGGGCAGCGGTCGGGGCATATCCCGCAGCCTTGCATATGGGTCGCCCCTGGTCACCCGGCACCCCGAACTCATGAAGCATTTCCATTCCCGGGACGTTCTCGTATACAAACCAGACCCCGGCCCGGCTATGCACATGCCGATGCATGAAGGCGGGATCCGTCCCGATTGTCCCCCAACTCTGCCGGCAAATCAATGGAAATCATGCCGCCTTCTCCCGGTTCTCTGTCAGAATGCCCGGCTCTGAGGAAACCGGAGAAGGCAGGAAGACTCAACTGCTCAAAGACACGCTATTAGTCGAAGTCATCGGCGTCCATCATCGGGCATGGGCCCATCATGCCCGCTCGCATGGCGCGGCCCATCATGTGTCCGCTTCCCATGGCATAATAGGCGAGACCTGCCTTCGCGATCTCGACACGCATCTTCACCTGCTCTTCGAACAGGCTCGAGCGCAGCTTGTTGATGTCGCTCACCAGGGAGTTCACCTTACCCTGGTCGATCTTGTCCTCCGTAAGGGCTGCCGCGAGCTGGATTTTCTTTGCCCAGAGCTTTTTATGCAGAGTGAGGAACGCATCCCTGTGGCCGGCTTCGATGTTCTGCAGGGCCTGCTGCTGCTGGGGCGTGAGCTGCGTGCCCATGAAATGAGGTCCGCCGCCCATCATCATGCCGTATCCCCCTCCCATGCGGTTTCCGGTCTGCGCAACAACAGGCGATGCGAGCACGATCACGAGGGCGCCGGCCAGAACGATTGTCATGAGTTTCTCCACCTTCATCATCTCGTCCCTCCCTTTGGGTATTATCCCTTCTGATAAGGTTCTGCCCCGGCGCTTTCAAGGCATCGCCGGGGTAACGGTCCCGCTGGAAGGGAGTCCGGTAAGGCAGGCCTGAGACAGGCCTTGTGCTCGGGCCGGAAATGGGCTAGGATCATCTCCACAACAGCACGTGTTTATCCCCGTATCAAAGAAAGCAGACGACATGAAAAAAACAAACGCACCAGGAACACTCGTTTTTATGGCCTCGCTTGCGCTCTTCGCCCTGACGGCATGCACCCACATCCCCAGCGAAAAGCCTCCGCTGCCCAATTCGCAGCCGAAACTGCAGCAAGATCCGCTGCCGAATCCTCCCAAGGAGGAGGCTGCCGCATTCGACCCCAAGCATTTCGTCGAGGACATGCTCGTGAGCAAGGGCCACAAGAGGGCGTACGTCCGCACCCTGCTCAGCGACCCGCGGGTGACCGTCAACACCGCCATCATGACCAAGAACGTGTTCGATTCGGCCCCGCAGCCGTCCGCCAAGAACCCGAAGGTCATGGAGGTGAGCCCGAAGTTCTACAAAAAGGGCATCGAGTTCATCGCCGAGTATGAAGACGCCTTCGAGACGGCGTGGGAACGCTACCAGGTGTCTCCGGAGGTCATCACCGCGATTCTGATCCTCGAGACCAGGCTCGGGGACTATCCCATGAAATATAACGTGTTCAGGGTATATACCTCGCTCACGACCCTGCTCGACTCGGAGTACTTCACGTCCGTGCTCCAGACTGTCAGAAGCGGGTACGTGCCGACGGAGAAGGTTATCAATGACGCCCGGAAAAAGGGCAAGTGGGGCCTCGAGGAGCTCTCGGCCCTCATCAGCCTGTCGGAGAGGCTCGGGATCGACCCGATCAGCATCAACGGCTCCTTTGCAGGCGCGCTCGGGCCCGCCCAGTTCATCCCTACTTCGTTCGTGAGGTTCGGCGTGGACGGCAACGATGATGGAAAGGTCGATCCCTTCGACATGGAGGACTGCATCGTGAGCGTCGCCAACTACCTGAAGCTCGCCGGATGGAAGGAAGATGCGGCGATCAAGAACAAACGGCAGGCCATCTGGGCCTACAACCACCATGAGGTATACGTGAATACCATCATGATGATCTACGACAGGCTCATCACCGAGCATGCGCGGTACAATGACGAGAAAGGTGGGGAGACCGAAGACGCGCTCGTTCCCGCGTCGAACCAGAAGACGCCGGGTCAGGGAAAGAGCGCTGCCGGCAACGGCCGGGCCGGGGGAGCCGAGCAGGGACCGGACGCGAAAGGCCAGCCTGGCGGAAAGGTCGATACTCCGGTGAATCCGGCTCCGGCCCCGTCGGGCGGCTCGATGTAACTGTCCCTCTCCCGGCCGTTCGTTCCCCGTCTGCAATTCGGCCCGGTAAGGGGCGCAAGCGGATGGACCCGAATCCTCCTGTCCCCAAGAAGGGCACTGCCGGGAATCTCCACAAAGCTGTTCAAAATATAACGGGATATTGATATGATGAATTCGGGCAGTTACTTAAACAAAAGGGGAGTGTTTCCTTTTAAGGCCGAATGGCGGCGCCCTTTACAGTGAATTGTATGAGCCGGCCCTGCTGACTGGATATCCGGAGGTGATATGAATCGTTCCTCGGTGAACAGAGCATCGATTCTGCTTATCGTTCTAGTCGTGTCGATCCTCTTCGTATCCATGATACGGAGATTCATCATGGCCATCATTCTTGCGGGCATTTTCTCGGCAATGGCCCAGCCGATATACAAGAGATTCGAGAGGTGGTTCAGGGGAAGGAAGTCGCTTGCCTCCATCGTAACCCTGCTCATCGTCCTGCTCATCATCTTTCTGCCGCTGGCCGGGGTGCTGGGCATCGTGACCGGACAGGCGATCAAGATCAGCCAGTCCGTGACGCCCTGGATAGAGCAGTGGGCGAGAAAGCCGTCTGCCTTGGATGAGCTCTTCGGGTATCTTCCCTTCTCCGAGCAGCTCTATGCATACCGGAACCTCATCCTCCAGAAGGCGGGGCAGATAGTCGGGAGCCTGAGCACGACCCTGTTCAACAGCATCTCGGCGATCACGGTAATGACCCTCTATTCGATTTTCCTGCTCCTCATATTCTTCTACACCATGTTCTTCTTTTTACGGGACGGCAGGGGTATCCTGGACAGGGTGCTGCACTACCTGCCCCTGCCGGACACTGCGGAGAAGCGGCTGCTGGACAGGTTCACCTCGGTAACCCGCGCGACCCTCAAGGGGACGCTGCTGATCGGTCTCATCCAGGGGAGCCTCGCAGGTTTCGCCTTCTGGGTCGTCGGCATAGACAGCGCACTCTTCTGGGGAACCATCATGACCTTTCTCTCCATCATCCCTTCTGTCGGCTCGGCACTGGTGTGGCTACCGGCTGCCATCATCCTTGCGGTGTCCGGCGAGTATGCAAGGGCAGCCGGACTCTTCGCCTTCTGCGCCTTCCTCGTGGGGTCCATCGACAACGTCCTCAGGCCATGGATCGTGGGCAGGGATGTCCAGCTCCACGAGCTCCTGATCTTTTTCGGGACCCTCGGGGGGATCAGCATGTTCGGTCTGATGGGCTTCATCATCGGCCCCATCATCGCAGCGCTCTTCGTGACCATCTGGGATATCTACGCCGAGAACTTCAAGGACTACCTCTCCGATGCGAAGAGGTATGATGAGTAAAAAGACCAGGACACAGGATGGGGAATAGATAAGGGAACTATCCAGCGCCCCTATCGAGAGAGCGTCCTCTCCAGAGAAAGTATATGCTCGGATAGATGATGAGCTCGAGGATGGTGGAGGTGAGGACGCCGCCGATCATGGGGGCGGCAATGCGCTTCATGATGTCCGAGCCCGCGCCCGAGCTGAACATGATGGGAACGAGCCCTGCCAGGATGACGCTCACGGTCATGATCTTGGGGCGGATGCGCTTTACCGCACCCTCCATGATGGAGTCCCTGAGGTCGTCCCTGCTCATGAGCCTGCCTGCTCCCTTCCACCTCGCGTAGGCAAGATCGAGATAGAGGAGCATGACCACGCCGGTCTCGGCATCCAGTCCGGCGAGGGCTATGAGGCCCACCCACACGGCGATGCTCAGGTTGTAGCCGAGGAGGTAGAGAAGCCAGAACGATCCGACCAGGGAGAAGGGAACTGCGAGGAGCACGATGAAGGTCTTCACTGCCGAGCCCGTGTTTAAATAGATGAGCACGAAGATGATGAGAAGGGTGAGGGGGACGACGACCGTGAGGGCCTTTTCCGTCTTGAGGAGGTATTCATACTCGCCGCTCCACTCCAGGCGGTAGCCGGCAGGGATCTTCACCTCGGCAGCCTTTTTCTTTGCCTCGGCAATGTAGCCTCCCATGTCCCGCCCTGCGTAGTCGATATATACGTAGGCTGCGAGCAGCCCCTGCTCGCTCTTTATCATGGTGGGTCCGCGCTTGATCTGCACAAGGCTCAGCTCGGAGAGGGGTATCCAGGCGAGCTTTTCCGGTGCTTGCTGCGTACCGGGTCCCATGGAGGAGCTTGCCCGGGAGGCGTTCCCGGCAACCGGGACGAGGACCCTTTTGAGCTTCTCGATGTCGTTTCTCAGCTCCCGCGCGTAGCGCATGTTCACCGGAAATCTCTGCCTTCCCTCGACCGTGGTGGTGAGGTTCATCCCCCCGACAGCAGACTCGATCACGTTCTGCACATCTTCGACATTGAGGCCGTATCGGGCAATGGCATCCCGTCTTATCGTGAAGTCGATATAATATCCGGTTCCGACACGCTCGGCATAGACGCTCCGTGTACCCGTGACATCCCGGAGTGCGGCCTCGAGAGACATGCCGATCTTCTCGATCTGCGAGAGGTCATGGCCGAGAATCTTGATGCCCACGGGCGTCCTGATGCCGGTAGCGAGCATGTCGATCCTCGCTTTGATGGGCATGGTGAAGGAATTCGAGACTCCCGGGATCGCAAGGGCATCGCCCAGCTCGTTGCGGATGCTGTCCAAGGTTGCACCGGCACGCCACTGGCTTTCGGGCTTCAGATTGATGACCGTCTCGAACATCTCGGGAGGCGCAGGATCGGTCGGGGTCTCCGCCCGGCCCGCCTTTCCGAAGACCGACTCCACCTCGGGGACCTGCCTGATGATCGAATCCTGGATCACGAGCAGCTTCTTCGCCTCTGCGATCGACAGACCCGGGGCGGTCACGGGCATATAGAAGAGGGTTCCTTCATTGAGCGGAGGCATGAATTCACGTCCGATCTTCAGGATGGGAAATGCCGTGGCTGCCATGATGATGATTGCGATGAGGATGACGGCGAGGGGGATCTTTAAAGCAAGCTCGGCAATGGGATGGTATATCCACCGCAGGAACCTGCTGATGGGGTTGCGGTCTTCGTGCCGGATTTTTCCCCTGATGAAAAAGGTCATGAGCAGGGGCGTGAGCGTGATCGCCAGGATCGAGGAGAAGAGCATGGCAAAGGTCTTCGTGTAGGCTAGCGGTTTGAAAAGCCTTCCTGCCTGGGCCTGGAGCGTGAATATCGGCAGGAAGCCCACCGTGATCACGAGGAGCGAGAAGAAGAGAGACGGCCCCACCTCCCGTGCCGCATCGATGATGACTGAAGCCCTCGACTCACTTTTGTCCGATTCCTCCCATGCCTCGAGCCTCTTGTGGGCATTTTCGACCATGATGATGGAGGCGTCGACCATGGCGCCGATGGCGATGGCGATGCCGGAGAGGCTCATGATGTTCGACGTGATCCCCAGGTAGTACATGAGGATGAAGGAGACGATGATGGCCACCGGCAGGGTGAGGATGACCACGAGGGCGCTCGGGAGGTGGAAGAGGAACACGATGCATACGACCGCCACGGCCAGGGCGAGTTTCACGATCTCATCTTTGAGGGTGTCGATGCTCCGGTAGATCAGGTCCGACCGGTCGTAGGTGACCACGACCTTCACGCCGGGGGGGAGCGAGGGGGCGATCTCTCTGTCGATCTTCTCCTTGACCCGCTCGATCACGTCGAGGACGTTCTGCCCGAAGCGCACGATCACGATGCCTCCGGCGACTTCCCCCTTGCCGTTCAGGTCGGCCACGCCGCGCCTGATCTCCGGGCCGATCTGGACGTTGGCCACGTTCCTGACCGTGACGGGGGTGCCGTTTTCGTCGGTTCCCAGTGAGATGTTTTCGAGATCCTGCACGCCCCTGATGTAGCCCCGGCCGCGGATCATGTACTCCGCGCCGGAGAGATCGAGGAGCCTGCCCTCCACGTCGAGGTTGCTTCTCCTGATGGAGTCCATCACCTTCGAGAGCGGGATGTCGTACGCCTTGAGCTTCACCGGATCGATATTGACCTGGTA
>ENA-UPSM01004128-UPSM01004128.1-activated-sludge-metagenome-genome-assembly--contig:-NODE-4128-length-15659-cov-7.764099_pt1 | contig 15659 bp, 16 predicted proteins | sample MGYA00238181_ERZ773283 | MGnify/ENA primary metagenome ERZ773283 (study PRJEB29023, sample SAMN05720199) | activated sludge metagenome | isolation source: Anaerobic digester | place: Japan...
GGTACCGGAGCGAAGCGGAGGTGGCCTCGGCCCATCAGGACAGCATCGTTGTGTCGGCGAAGCCGACAGCACCCGAGTCACCGACGTGAGTCAGCGCAAGAAGTCCATCAGGCTCGGCTGGATGACCTTTGCCGTCGCCTGGATCGCCGCCTGATAGGCGGCCTCACGGGTCTTCATGTTGATGACGGCCTCGGCGAAGTCGATGTTCTCCTTGTTGGAGATACCCGACTTGAGGGAGACCTTGCTGTCCTCGAGCGAGTTGGTGAGGTCCTCGAGCTGGGACGCCCGGCTGCCGAGCTGCACCTGCGCCGTCGCGACGCGCTTGGTGGCGGCGTCGACCTGGCCGAGCCCCGCGCTGATCGCAGCGGTGTCGCCGGTCTCCACGGCGGTCGCCAGCGCACCCAACAGCTGGAAGAGGTCACCCTGGGTGGGATCGCCCGGGTTGTTCACGCCGAAGATCTCGGGGCCGGTCCGGTTGACCTGCAAGGTGACCCCACCGGTGATGGGGAGGTTCACCGCGCCGTTGTCGCCGAGGTACACACCGTTGGCGTCATAGGCCGCTGCGCCGGCGGCGTTGCCCGCGAACAAGGGGCGACCCCCACGCTCGGCGTTCGATGCCAGCAGGATCGACTCGCGTTGGGCCCGGATCTGGTTGGCCAAGGCGGCCCGCGAGGTCACGTCGTTCGCTGCCGAGTTCGCCTGCACCAGCGTGGCCCGAACCCCGGCGAGACGATCACTGACGTCGGCGAGGGCCGCGTCACCGGCATCGAACCAGGAGGTCGCCTCCTCGGCGTTGCGTGAGTACTGCTCGAGCCGCCGAAGCGTCGCTCGCTGATTGAGCGAGCTGACGGCGTCGGCGGGGTTGTCGCTCACCCGGTTGATGCGACGACCGGTGGTCACCTGCTCCTGGGCGCGGAACAGTTCGCTGTTGGCGTTCTGGATGCTCTGCAGCATCGTGCGGGCGCCGGAGAGACTGGCGATTCGAGTGATCATGACGCTTCCTTGCGTGTGATCCGGGCTCGTCCGATCATCGCTGTGATCAGACGGCCGTGCGGTTGATGAGCGTGTCGAGCATCTCGTCGACGGCGGACAGGAGCCGGGCGGCCGATTCGTAGGCGCGCTGGCTCATGACGAGGTTGGTCATCTCCTCGTCGAGGTTCACACCGCTGACCGACGTGCGCTGGTTCTCGGCCTCGACGGCGAACTTCGCCTGGGTGGACGCCCGGGTCGTTGCTGCCTGCGCCTCGACGCCGAGTCGGCCGATCATGGCGCGGTGGATCGCGTCGGGCGAGTTGGCGAGTCCACCGGCGGCACCCATCTGGTGGCCGATCGAGCCGTCGAGCGCTCCGCCGCCAACGGCGCCGAGGGCGATGCGCGACGGCTGACCGTCGACGTCGGACGACAGTTTGATCGTGGCAGCGGTGACCCCCGCCGGATCGAAGAAGTCGAGGTTGACGTCGTTGAGGGCGTCCTGGCCCTGACCGTTGTTGTGGATCGTGTTGACGGTGGTGACCAGGGTCTGCGCGACGGTGTCGAGGTCGTGCATGTACCGCGGGATCACGTCGTTGAGGCCCTGCACCAGACCGCCGATGTCGCCGCCGAATCCGGCGACCGGGTAGCCGTCGTCGGCCCACTGGAGCTGCGTCTGCTGCACTTGGAGCTGGTCGAGCGGCGCCGGGAACGCGCCCGACGTCGTGACCTTGAGCGGGGAGATGCGCCCGGCCGACACGAGCGAGCTCCCGCCCAGCATCACGTTGACCTGGTCGTACTCGATGGGCCGAACCTCGGCTCCGGTGAGCGACGTCAGTTGGTCGACCAGGCGGTCGCGCTCGTCGGCGAGATCGCCGGTGTCCATACCGGCGACGCTCGCCGCCCGGATCTGCACGTTGAGGTCGGCGACCTGTTGCGCCAGCGTGTTGACCCGATCCACCCCCATCGTGAGCTGCGACGAGAGGTCGGTGTGTTGGGTCTGAAGGCTGCCGGCAGCCTGGTTCAGCGACGCGGCCAGGTTCGACGCCTGGGCGAGCACCGCTGCACGCTGCGGGATGCTGCCGGGTTGGTTGGCGGCATCGGAGAACGCGTTCCAGAAGGCCGACAGCTGACCGGCGATGGCCGTATCGCTCGGCTCGGGGAACGTGCCCTCGACACCACCGAGGACCGAATCGAGACGAGCGGCGGAAGCGGAGCTGGCGAGGCTGGCCCGGGCTTTCACGTCGAGGAACTGATCACGGATCCGGTTGACGCCGGCGATGTTCACGCCGAGGTTGTTCCACGAGAAGTCGGTGTCGAACCGCGACGCGATCTTCATGCCCGTCGCCGGTTCGAGCAGCACCTGACGACGGCTGTAGCCCTCGGTGTTGACGTTGCTGATGTTGTGCCCGATGACGTCGATGACGCGCTTGTGCGCCTGCAGCCCCGACAGGGCGGTGTTGAGGGTCGAGAAACTGCTCATCGATCAGGCCCGACGATCGACGAGGGTCGGACGGGCAAGACCACGGCCCGTCGACGGTCCGTAGGCGTTGGTCGTGACCGATCCGGTCACAGCGTCGAGGACCGACTGTGTCTCCTTCGCGCCCCGCTGGGCGAGCTCCCGGTTGGTCGCCGCCAGGCGTTCGGTGCCGGCCACGAGGGTGAGCAACGCGTCCTGGTGCTCGGCGAGCATCGACGCCCACGGCTCCTCGGCGCGAACCCGGATGTCGCCGAGCGACGCCGACGGGTCGAGACCCAACCGCTGGGCGCACTGGCGCACGACGGCGTCACGGGTGCGCTCGCTGCGACGGATGTCCTCCATCGCCGCCTCGACCTCTTCGAGGGCGGTCTGCAGTCGGTGCTCGCGCAACGCCTCGAGGATCAGCTGCTGCACCTCCAACCGGTACTGCAGGAGCTCGATGAGCCCGCGCTGCTTCCAGAGCGTCCGCGACAGCTCACCGAGCAGGTCGTCGAGTTCGGGAATAGCGCCGGAGGGGGCAGCGGGCATGACACTCATGGACTCCTTCATCGGCACATCGCGCCAGAACCTGAGGATCCGAGCGAGGTTCGGGATCCGAGCAGAAAATTGCTCAAGGAATCTCCGCCGACGTCGATAACTACGTGGTCACCCACCTCGGGTGGAGTGGCTCGTGACCCCAGGACGGGATCGCGATCAAGCATTCATCACGGAGGATTTCCAATGCGTATCAACCAGAATGTCGAAGCGCTCAACGCCTGGCGCAGCCTCTCGACCACCAACACCGAGATGGGCAAGTCCCTCGAGAAGCTCTCCTCGGGTTTCCGCATCAACCGTGCGGCCGACGATGCTTCGGGCCTCGTCATCTCCCAGGGCCTGCGTGCCCAGGTGTCCGGCCTTCGTCAGGCCACCCGCAACGCTCAGGACGGCATCTCTGTCGTGCAGACCGCTGAAGGTGCGCTCAACGAGGTCCACTCCATGCTCAACCGCATGCGTGACCTTGCCGTCCAGGCTGCCAACACCGGCACCAACGACACGGCGGCCCGTACGGCAGCCAACGCCGAGGTCACCCAACTGTCGGCTGAGATCGACCGCATCTCGAGCTCGACGAAGTTCGGTCAGCAGTCCCTGCTGAACGGCTCCTTCGGCGTGACGGCTGCGATCAAGACCGGCTTCAACGCCACCGGTACCTACACCGTCCCGGCGACGTCGAACTTCCAGATCAACGTCAACGGCGTCGGCGCCAAGACGGTGAACCTGGTCGCCGGCACCTACACCGGTGCCCAGCTGGCCTCGCACATGCAGAGCGCGATCCGCACCGCACTGACCTCGGGTGGTACCTACACCCAGGCGCAGGCCGATGCGGTCACCGTCGAGTCGACCACGGTCGGCGCCGGCTTCTCGCTCTCGATCAAGGCGAACCTGGCCAACACCCAGACGTTCACCCTGACCGACGGTGTGGGCACGCCGCTGGCGGCGCAGAACCTCACCGGTGCGATCACTGCTGCCTCGGGCAGCGGCGGCACGTTCCAGGTCGGCTCCAACGCCGGCGACACCATCAGCGTTGCGCTCGCCAGCGTCAGCGCCACGGGCCTGGGCATCAACGCCCTGGACCTGGTGAACTCGGCATCGACGGCGATCACCGCCCTCGACTCGGCCATCGCCAGCGTGTCGACCACCCGAGGCAACCTCGGTGCCGTTCAGAACCGCTTCGAGTCCACCATCAACAACCTCCAGGTCACCACCGAGAACCTGGCCGCTTCGGAGTCCCGCATCCGTGACACCGACATGGCCCTCGAGATGACGCAGTTCACGCGTCACCAGGTGCTCCTGCAGGCCGGCACGGCCATGCTCGGCCAGGCCAACCAGCTTCCGCAGTCGGTTCTCCGTCTGCTCCAGTAGTCGGGAATCCCCTTCGGGGGACCCACTCCGTGTGAACGGTCTGGGAGCAGGGCAACTCGTCAGAGGTCGCCCTGCTCCCGGCGCCGTCCCATCCGGACCCGACGCTGGACGTCGGGAGTCACCAGGAGGTGACCACCATGCCGATCGATGGACTGGTCAGCGGTCTCGATACCGAATCCATCATCACCCAACTGATGGCAGCCGAGAAGGTGCCCGTCGATCTGATGACGGCCCGCAAGACGACCGCGCAGTCGGCGCTCGACGCCTACAAGAGCCTCGCCACGAAGCTCAGTGCCATCACGACCGCGAGCGCCGCGCTCGAGCGCTCCACCGGATGGAACGTCCGCAGCGCGACCGTCTCCGACACGGCCGTCGCCACCGCAACTGCGAGCGACGGCGCAACGGTCGGCGGGATGCAGTTCACCGTGGACCGCCTCGCGACGACCCACGGCGTGGCCACCGCCACGAGCGTCGCCAGTGCCAACGACGTCATCTCGTCGTCGGGCAACATCACGATCACGGTCGGTTCGACCGCCCACAACATCTCGGTCGGGACCGGCTCGCTCAGCGACGTCGCCACGGCCATCAACGCCGCCGGGATCGGGGTGAAGGCCGCGATGGTCAACACCGGCTCGGGGTATCGCCTCCAGCTCACCGCCGCCACGAGCGGCGGTGCCGCCGCGTTCTCGGTCACGTCCGGCCTCAATGGCGCCACCGTCGTCACCACGCAGGGCGTCGACGCGAAACTCACGTTCGGCACCGGTCCGGGGGCCTACGACATCACCTCGGCAACGAACACGTTCGCCAACGTGCTGCCCGGTGTCGCCATCACGGCGAAGGCCGTCAGCACGACCCCCGTCACGGTCGACGTCGCGGCCGACGGCAACGCGCTGGCCACCAAGGTCAAGACGCTCGTCGACGCCGTCAACAGCGCCCTCGCCGAGATCAAGACCCGCACGGCGTACGACCCCAGCTCGAAGACCGCAGCCTCGCTCGCCGGCGACGCCGCAACTCGACGGACCAGCCAGTCCCTCACCCGGGCGCTGAGCGACGCGGTGAGCCAGTCCGCGCTCGGATCACCCGGCCTCGCCGGTGTGTCGCTCGACCGCAACGGCAACGCGACGTTCGACCAGGCCAAGTTCCTCGACGCCTACGGCAAGGACCCGGCCGCGGTCGAGCGCCTCTTCGTCCAGGGCGCAACGACGACGGGCGACGTCCAGTTCCTCTCGGCCGGTTCCCGGGCGCTCCCTGGGCCCCGCGACGTCGTGGTCACGCTCGCCGCGACCCAGGCCAGTCAGGTCGGCATGGTCGGCCAGTTCCCGCTCACCGTCCCGGCCACCATCCGCATCAAGATGGGCGGCACCGAGATCGTCTATCCGGCGTCGCCGCCCGCATCCCAGTCCGACACCGTCGCCGGACTGCAGGCCGCGATCGACAACGCCGGCCTCGCGCTGACGGCGTCGGTCAACGGCGGTGGCATCAAGGTCACGTCCAACAACTACGGCACCGGAGCGGGGTTCGACGTCGACTTCGGGTCGGGCAGCTACACCACTGCCACCGGCGTGGACGCCGCGGGAACCATCGACGGCATCGCCGCGACCGGGGTAGGACGCCAGTTGTCCATCCCCGGCTCCGACGGCACCCTCAGCGGCCTGTCGGTCCTGCTCACCAGCAACGCGACGGGCAACGTCGGCACAGTCAACTACGAGCCCGGTCTCGCCCAACGCATCTCGAGCGCCATCGTCGCCGCCACCGATTCGACGGGCGGCTACCTCGTCGATGCGCAGAACGGCCGGCAGTCGAGGATCGACACGCTCACATCGTCGATCGACAGCTACAACACCCGGCTCGAAGCCCGGGAGAAGCGGCTGCGCACGCAGTTCGCCAACCTCGAGGTCGTCCTCAACAAGCTCAAGCAGCAGAGCTCGATGCTCACCTCGCAGCTCAGCTCCGGCTCGTCCAGCAGTAGCTGACCGAGTTCGCACGTCCGAATCCACCATCTGTTCGCCCGGCTACTGCAAACGAAAAGGACTTCATGCGACCGCCCGCAGCGCTCTCCAACCGTCCCACTGCACCGTCCCCCGGCCTCGTCGCCCCGGCGACCGGGCTCACGCCGCCGAGTCGGCGCGTCGCAGCGGCACGAAACCGCTACCGGACCGACGGCACCACCGGCATGACCGGTGGCCGTCTGCTCGTCGCCCTCTACCAGCGGCTCCTGTCGGACCTGGTCGGCGCCGAGACGGCCATCGAGGCCAACCAGATCGAGAGCGCCCACCTCCAGCTCGTGCACGCCCAGGAGATCGTCGACTCCCTCGAGGATGCGCTCGATCCGACGGCGTGGGACCAGGCCGACCGAATGGTTTCGTTGTACGCGCACCTCCGTCGCGAGTTGATCGCCGCGAACGTCACCAAGAACGCCGCGGCGGTGGTCCGCTGCCGACGCATCGTCGAGCCGATGGCCCAGACCTGGCAGGAGGCGCTCGACCTCACGACGACGACGCCGGTGCCGTCGGCCGTGGCTGCGTCGGGAGTGGGGTCGTGAGCCTCGACGTCCTCGACAGCGCCGGTGCCGACTCCTCGGTCGCGGGGTGGAACGACACGCTGAGGTCACTCGAGCACGCCCTGCAACACGGCGATGCCGACCAGGTCGCCTCGATCGCCATCGCCGTCACGCTCGGCCCGGTCCCGCCGACGATGACGCGTCGAGCGACCGAGGTGCTCGACGCGATCGGACGACTCGAGGACGAGATCTCGAGCCAGATGGACGCGATCTCCCGCGAGCTGAACCGGCATCCGTCGCGCCCGCGGTGGGCGGCGCCGCCGGCTCCGAGCCAACTCGACTGCAGCGCCTGACCCGCGGTTCGCTCCCGCGAACCCCTGAAACTTAGGTCGTCCGCCTGAAGTCAGTGGGCCGTCTGGCGCCCCCAATGGGGCCAAACGGCGCCTTTTGCCGTGTTGATGTCTGAGATCTGGGCGAATTTGCTCAGGGTCGCTGGGCAAATGCCGATAGAGACCGGAGCACGGAGAGCTCACTCTTCCGCCAGGGATCGGCGTCGCAACAGGCTCTGAGGGAGCACGAATGCCCGCGCCATCTCTCCCGTCGATCAACTCATGATCGGCGATCTCACACTCGACACCATCCACGCCGGTCTCAACGGGCTCACCGCCCGCCGCGCCGCTGCCGAGGATGCCGTCGCGAACTCCGAGACGCCCGGCTACATCGCCCGCAACGTGTCGTTCGAGGGCGAACTGAGCCGCGCCATCGCCGGTGACCACCCGCTGACCGCGACGCCCACCACCACCTACACCACCGACGAGGCGCTTCCGAACGGCAACAACGTCCGCCTGGAACGCGAGATCGCCGGCCTGACCGAGACGGCGCTCAAGCAACAACTGCTCGTCGAGGCCGCCAACGCGAAGTTCCGGTTGCTCCGCACCGTGATCGTGGGTCAGTAGCCATGAGCGGACTCTTCGGATCTCTCGGCGTCGCCTACTCCGGCATGGACACGTACAAGACGTGGATCGATGCCACGGCGGACAACGTCGCCAACGTCAACACCGTCCGCAGCGGCGACGACCGCGCGTGGCAGTCCAAGTACGTGATCGCCCGCGCCGTGCCCGGCACCAACGGCGGTGCCCGCGCCGGGATCGGCGACGGGACGTCCGTCGCCGGAGTCGCCCTCAGCGACGACGAGGGCAAGCTCGTCTACGAGCCCGACCACCCGCTGGCCAACGCCGAAGGAATGGTGCGCTACCCCGCCGTCGAGCTCGGTGACCAGATGACGAACCTGATCATCGCCCAGCGCGCCTACCAGGCCAACGTCACCGTCTTCGAGCGGGCCCGCGACGCCTACTCCCGTGCACTCGAGATCGGAAAGTAGCCCGTGGCCCTGATTCCCCCGGTCGCAACCAACTTCACCCAGGCGATCACTCCGTCGGTTGCCCCGACAGCACCCAGCGCCGCCAGCGCCGCCGGAGCAGCACAGCGTTCCGATTCGTTCGAAGGCGCCATCGGCAATGCCCTGGAGACGCTGAACAGCCAGCAGCTCCACGCCGACCAGATGGCCCGCGACGCGGCGACCGGAAAGCTCCAGAACGTCGAGGAGTACATGCTCGCCGCCACCGAGGCGCAACTCGGCACCCAGCTCACCGTCGCTGTTCGCAACAAGGCCGTTGAGGCCTTCAACGAGATCATGAGGATGCAGGTCTGATGTCGATGACCGACACCACCAACGAGGCCCCGCGCGGCGGTGCCGCCGCCAACCTGGCAGCACTGAAGGATCGCGCCGGGAAGGTGAGCGGCGCCTTCGACCGCAAGCAGCGCACGGTCATGGCCGCCGTGTTCGCCGCGACCATCGGGGCCGTCCTGGCGTTCTCGTTCCTCGGCAGCCGCACCGACTGGGCACCGCTCATGACGAACCTGGCTGCCGACGACGCCTCGGCCGTCACGAAGCAGCTCGACTCACTCGGCACCGAGTACCGCCTCGCCGACGGCGGCGCCACCGTCGAGGTCCCGAGCGACGTCGTCTACCAGACCCGTATCGACATCGCCTCGGTCGACATGCCGTCCTCGGGCAAGGTCGGCTACGGCATCTTGGACAACCAGGACATCACCAGCTCGGAGTTCAGCCAGCGCATCGGCTTCCAGCGGGCGATGGAGGGTGAGCTCGCCAAGACCATCGAGGCGATCGACGGCGTCAACGTGGCGACCGTTCACCTGGCCATCCCGAAGAACGACACCTTTGCGCTCGACGAGCAGAAGGCAACGGCCTCGGTGATGGTGAAGACCGCTCCCGGCAAGACCCTTGCCGGCCGGCAGGTGCAGGCGATCGTCAACCTCGTCTCCGGCGGCATCGAGGGGTTGTCGCCCACCGACGTGACCGTCGCCGACGGCGAGGGCAACGTGCTCGCCGCTCCCGGCACCGCTCCCGGCAGCGGCGCCGGCGGCGACGCGGCCGAGATGACCAGCCACTACGAGACGACGCTGGCATCGTCCATCGAGGACATGCTCGGCAGCGTGGTCGGCCCCGGCAAGGCCAAGGTCACCGTCGCGGCAGCGCTCGACTTCGACTCGACGTCGTCGACGACCGAGACCTACTCCGCTCCCACCACGATCGTCGCCGGTGAAGCGCTGGCGGTGAACGAGTCGATCAAGACCGAGACCTACAGCGGTGACGGCACCGGTTCGGGAGCGGCCGGCATCCTCGGCCCCGACGGCCTCCCCCTCACCAGCTCGACCCAGGGAGCGGCCGGAGCGGCCGGTTCTGGGTACCAGCTGAACGAGAAGCAGGTGAACAACGCCGTCAACAAGGTCGTCGAGAACACGAACAAGGCGCCCGGAGCCGTGGAGCGGTTGTCGGTCGCCGTGATCGTCGACGAGAAGGCGGTCGATGCCACCCAGCTGCCCGAGATCGAGCGCCTGGTCACGGCCGCCGCCGGACTCGACACCAGCGCCACCGGCCGCGCCGACACCATCGCCGTCTCACGCTTCAAGCTCGACACGACGACCCAGGACCAGGTCGCCAAGGAGCTCGCCTTCCGCGACAAGCAGGCCGCGGCGGCAGCCAAGGCCGGTGCCCTCCCGATGCCGATCATCGCCGGCGTCGGGGGCTTGCTCCTCCTACTCGCCATCGTCTTCTTCCTCCGCTCCCGCAAGAAGAAGAAGCGGGCGCAGCAGCTCGATCTCGCACCACTCGAGCTGGGCACCGGCAGTTCCGCACTGGCAGAGCAGGTCATCACGATCGATGCGACCCCGCGCCGGACGGCCACGGTCGACGACCCGACGGCGGTACTCGCCGGTGTTGGGGCCGGCGGCATCGGGACCGGCGCGACCACCGGCACGACCAGCGCCGACCCCGGCGTCGAGCGCCGTGAGGTCCTCGGCGACCTCATCGACAACCAGCCCGACGAGGTGGCCCAGCTACTTCGTTCGTGGCTCGGTGACCGCCGCGAGGTGACCCGATGACCGCCGGCGCCTCGAGTGCGATCGCGGAGGTCGGCGAGGACATGCCCGGCGTCCGCAAGGTGGCTGTGCTGCTCATGAGCCTCGACACCGACCGCGCCGCCAAGTTGATCCGCGAGCTCGATCCCGACGACGTCGCCGCCGTCGCCGTCGAACTCGAGCAGATGCAGCACCTGGGCGGAACGACCATCGACACGGTGATCGAGGACTTCGCCCGCACGGCCGCAGAACAGCGGCGCGACGTGCGCGGCGGGTCCGACTACGTTCGCCGGCTGCTCGAGATCAGCCTCGGAGCGGACGGTGCCGCCGAGGTCTACGACCAGTTGGGTGGCCGCGAGCGGTTCGGTTTCCTCGCCACGTTCGACATCCCGACCCTCGTCACGATGCTCTCCGACGAACATCCCCAGACGATCGCCGTTGTGCTCGCCCACCTCGCACCCGACCGGGCGGCGCGCATCCTCGGCGGCTTCGAGGAGCCGGTGCAGTGCGAGATCGGCATCCGCGTCGCGACCATGGAGCGCACCAACGCTGCCGCCGTCGACGCGATCGAGGAAGCTCTCCGCGAACGCGCCGACGCGCTGCTGGCGCAGCAGACCGAAGGCGGCGTCGGCGGCGTCGACAGCCTCATCGCCATGCTGACCCGTTCGGACAAGGCCACCGAACGAGCCGTCCTCGCCGAACTCGAGCAGATCGACCCCGAGATGGCCGAAGAGGTTCGGGCGAAGCTGTTCACGTTCGAGGACATCGTCAGCCTCGACGACCGCGCTGTGCAGCAGATCCTCCGCCAGGTCGACACCCGTGGTCTCGCCGTGGCGCTCAAGGGGGTCGAGGACGTCGTCCGCAACAAGGTGCTCGGGAACATGAGCTCGCGTGCGTCGGAGAACCTCCTCGAGGAGATCGACATGCTCAAGGGCGTCCGTGCCGCCGATGTCAAGGAAGCGCGTACCGACATCGTGAAGGTCATCCGCACGCTCGAGGAGAGCGGCGACATCGTCATCAACCGGGGCATCGATGAACTCCTTGACTGACCCGTTCCCGTCGCTCGAACAACTGCCGACGATCCGGTCCGTGGCATCGGGCCCGCTGGCCCCCGACGTCGAGGCCGCCGCTCGGCTCGCCGCCGACGACGGCTATGCCGAGGGGTTGCGTCGTGGCTACGACGACGGCCGTTTGGCAGCTATCGCCGACGCGCAGGCCGACCTGTCGTTCGCGCTGACCGCGCTCCACGGAGCGATCGAGGACCTGCACCATCGCGACGTCGCCGGCGTGGCGACCATGGCCGAGGAGACCGTCGGTCTCGCGTTGGCCATCGCCGAGGTCGTGCTCGGCCGCGAGATCGACACCGCCATCGATCCGGGCCGCGACGCGCTCGTCCGAGCCCTGGCGATGGCGCCCGACCGCGGCGATGCCGTCGTCCGGTTCCACCCCGAGGACCTCGCCCGCCTCGGCGACGTGACCACCCTCACCGGTGGGCGCCGCCTCGAACTCGTCGCCGACCAGCGCGTGGAGCGCGGCGGATGCATCGTCGACGTCGGCCCCGCCCGCGTCGACGCCCAGCTCGCCGCTGCCCTCGACCGTGTGCGCGCCGAGCTGTCCACGGCAGAACTGGTCCGCACCGACCACGAACTCGACGCCATCCGCCACGACCATCTGCACCACGACGGAGTCGTCTCGTGACCACCCTCCTCGACAACCCGCTCGTCCGTCGAGCCCTGGACTCGGGCCGCCCCGAGGTGACCGGTCGCGTGGTCCGCGTCGTCGGTCTCACGTTCGAGATCGAAGGCCTGCCGGCGGCGATCGGTGACATGGTCCGCCTCGGCGACGGCCAGCACGACGGTGTGCTCGGCGAGATCGTCGCGCTCGGCGAGCACGGTCCGATCGGGATGCCGCTCGGCGACATGCGCGGCCTCCACATCGGAACGTCCGCCCGCCTCGACGTTGCTGCGCCGGGTGTACCGATCGGTACCGAACTGCTCGGTCGGGTGCTCGACGGTATGGGCAACCCGATCGACGGAGGCCCCTCCATCGACCGCCTCCACCGCGTCGGCATCGACGGCACCCCGCCGCACCCGCTCAAGCGCCAGCTCGTCCGCGTGCCCCAGCACCTGGGCGTGCGAGCCCTCGACACCCTCGTGCCCTGCGGCCGGGGGCAACGCCTCGGTGTCTTCGCCGGGTCGGGCGTCGGCAAGTCGTCGCTCCTGTCGATGATCATCCGCGGCACCGACGCCGACATCTCGGTCCTCGCCCTCATCGGCGAACGCGGCCGTGAGGTGCGCGAGTTCATCGAGCACGACCTCGGCCCCGAGGGGCTCGCTCGCTCCGTCGTGATCGTGGCGACCTCGGACCAGCCGGCACTCGTCCGCCTCCGGGCCGCGTTCGTCGCGACCCGCATCGCCGAGTGGTTCCGCGACGGCGGGGCGAACGTCAACCTCCTGATGGACAGCCTCACCCGCTTCGCGATGGCGCAGCGCGAGATCGGCCTCGCGGCCGGCGAGGTCCCCGCCACCCGTGGCTATCCGCCGTCGATGTTCGGCCTCCTGCCGAAGCTCCTCGAGCGCGCCGGTGCGGACGAGCACGGGAGCATCACCGGCATCTACACGGTGCTCGTCGAGGGCGACGACATGAACGACCCGGTCGGCGACACCGCCCGCTCGATCCTCGACGGCCACATCACGCTCTCGCGGGCGCTCGCCTCGCAGGGGCACTTCCCCACGATCGACGTGCTCGACTCGGTCTCTCGTGTCTCCGGCGCGGTCACCACGCCCGAGCAGCAGCGAATGGCCCGCGAGCTGCGGGCGCTCCTCGCCGCCCACAAGGAAGCGCGGGATCTGATCGAGATCGGCGCCTACCGGCCCGGAACGAACCCGACGGTCGACCGCGCCGTCGCCCTCCGGGACCGGATCGAGGCATTCCTCCGCCAGGGGATGAACGAGACGTCGGCGCCGGGTGTGGCGTGGAACCAGCTCGCCGAGCTGCTGGCGACCGACACCTTCACGCCCGACATGGCCGGAGCACAGACGGGCGGCGGTGTCCTGTGAAGAAGTACAAGTTCGCCTTCGGAAGCGTCCAACGCGTGCAGCGCATCGCCGAGGAGCAGGCTGCAGTGTCGCTCGCCGAGGCGCAGCGGGCAGCCGACGCAGCGAGCGCCCAGCTGCAGGCGCGACTCGCCGACATCGGAGCCGCGCGCCCTGCGCCCGGTCCTCGAAGCACGACGGAGTTCCATGCCCAGCGTGAGCACCTCGACCGCCATCGCGTCGCGGTCACCGCGGCGAGGGCCGCCGAGATCAACGCGCTCGAGCTCCTCGGCAGCGCTCGGGCCGACTGGGTCGACGCCGCCCGAAAGGTCCGCGCACTCGACCGTCTCGACGAACGCAAGCGGGCCGAGTGGACGCTGGAGACGACCCACGCCGCACAGCTCGTCACCGACGAGATCGCGACCATCAGGTACAAGACCGAACAGGACCGCACCTGATGTCCTCCATCGCGACGTTGGCCGGCGCGCATTCCCGCATCGCCGAGATCCAGAGCCGGTTCGCTCCGAGCTCGGTCCGAGCGACCACGGCCACGCGAACGATCGACACCGCGTCGTTCGACGACGTGATGTCGAACCTGCTCGGGTCGACCGCTACCGACACCGAGGGATCGACGATCGATCTGACGTCGCTGACCTCGGTCCTCTCGTCGCTCCCGACCCGCCGCAGCGGAGCCCTCGCCAGTGCCCTCGGCACCACCACCGGAACGTCGGGCAACGGGCCCACCGGCGCCGACGCTGTCGCAGCCGCCAAGCAGTACCTCGGCGTGGACTACGTCTGGGGCGGAACGGACCCCTCCAAGGGGCTCGACTGCTCCGGCCTCGTGCAACGCGCCTACCGCGATCTCGGCATCGAGCTCCCCCGCGTCAGCTACGACCAGGCCAAGGTCGGAACGAAGGTCGACTCGATCGAACAGGCCCGGCCCGGCGACCTCGTGGCGTTCGGGAGCCCGGTCGATCACATCGGCATCTACGTGGGCGACGGCAAGATGATCCAGGCGCCCCACACCGGCGACGTGGTCCGGATCTCCGACATCAAGCGCCCGATCACCGCCATCCGTCGCGTCATCCCCGACGACGCGGCGTCGGCCTCGGGCATCAACGCCACCTCGCTCGCCGCAGTAACCGGTCGAACGACCACAACCGGCGGATCGACCGGCATCGCCGGCGCCGAACCCTACGAGCGGCTCTTCCAGGCGGCAGGCGCGAAGTACGGCCTGAACCCGCGCCTCCTCGCCGCCGTCGCCAAGGCGGAGTCCAACTTCGACCCCTCCGCCCGCAGCGGCGCCGGCGCGGTCGGCCTCATGCAGTTCATGCCGGCGACCGCCGCGGGCATGGGCATCGACCCCACCGATCCCAAACAGGCGGTCGACGGCGCAGCGAAGTACCTGCGCACCCAGCTCGATCGGTTCGGCTCGGTCGACCTGGCGCTCGCCGCCTACAACGCCGGTCCCGGTGCCGTGCAACGTGCCGGCGGCATCCCGCCGTACGCAGAGACGCGCAACTACGTGACCAAGATCCTCGGGCTGCTGGGCAACCAGTCCCCCACGACCTCGCCGACCCTCGTCGGCTCGACGAACGGAGTGCTGACGTGAGCACCGACCTCCTGCCCGTGCAATCGCGGCCCGCCGCCCCTGCCGGTTCCACCGCCGACCAGCGCGCCGGTGCCGGTGACGCAGCCCGGGCCGCATCGGAGTTCGACCGCGCCGTCGATCATGCTGCCGACAAGCTGGCCGGCCGACAGGGTGGCAAGCACTCGACCTCACACCAGGTGACCCGGCACGATCGACCGAACCGGTTGCGCGATGGACGTGAGGGCCAGGACGGCGATTCCGGCGAGACCGGTGAGGCCACCGCTGCGGGCACGCTCCCGACGACCGAAGCCGCCGAGCCCACGACGGCGACCGACACGGCCGCTGCCGCGACCACCGATCCGACGTCGCCGACGACGCCGGTCGTGGTCTCGGTGCCGACCGGCGCCGCCGCGGTCGCGGCCCTGCTCGCCGCCTCCGACGCTGCGCTCGCCACGCCGGATCTCACCGTCACCACTCCCACGACCGACACCGGCGATGCCGTCGCCACGGTCGACGGAGGCAGCGACACGCCTGCCGCGACCTCCACCGGCGACACCGAGCCGGCCCTCAACGAGACCGCCGGCACGACCGCGCCGGGCGCAACGCCGGCAGCCGCCGACACGGACACGACCACTGCTGTCGCTGTCACCGGCGCAGGCACCACAGCGGGGTCCACCGCGGAGTCCGCCGCCCCCGCCGCCACGACACCATCCGCAGCGACCGCCACGACGCCCGCCGTCGCCG